>Ga0192243_10502_pt1 | contig 14345 bp, 9 predicted proteins | sample Koala_Koa27_K3_FD_131233 | JGI IMG/M metagenome (GOLD analysis project Ga0192243, IMG submission 131233) | Enriched cells from koala feces incubated with labeled cellulose particles, San Francisco Zoo, California, United States - Koala_Koa2-7_K3 ... | reverse complement strand
GAAATTGGTATTGGAATTGACAAAAGCTGTACGCCCGCGCTTAAAGGTAAGCTGGTCGGCTTCGAGTACAAAATCGAGATTTTCCAATGCCTTTACGGCATCGGCATACGCCAATGAGTCGCGCAAGGCTTCCAACTGTTTGTCTGCCTGCCGGCGTGCGGCACTTTCCTGTTCAGCTTTAGTATAAATGCGTTTTTCGCTTTGCGCGCAAACGGTTGTCCCTTCTGCAAACAACAGAAGCACAAGGGACGTAAGAAACAAAATTTTTGCCATAACGTAATAGGTTTTATGATTAGGAAAAGGGAGGGGACAAAACAACTATTCACTACAAATTACGCAGATTATCACAGATTATTCTATTGGGTTATCAGCACATTACGAACACCTCTGTGTAAATCTGTGTAATCTATGGTGAGTTATGACATCCCCATGCCAATGTTTGCGTGTTGTGTGAACCTTCCCGGCGTCCTCCCAAAAAGAGGACAGGCCGAGAAGGTGGGAGATATAGAGAATGAAGAAGGGACTTAGCGAGACGCCGGTCCGGCACCACCGCCCAAAGCATGATACAGACTGATAACGCCCTGTATCTCACCATACTTGTCAGCAGCCAGCGTAAGTTGAGCCGCCAGCAACGACTGGCGTGCCGAGAGCACTTGCAGGTAATTGACCGTGCCGTGCTCCATCAGCAGGGCTGTGTCGTGCACTACCTCGGTCAGCCGTTCCACCTGTTGCGCATCGAGTCCGGCCTTTTCGCGCGACGTCTGCCATTGCACGAGGGCATTGTTCACTTCGTTGCCAGCGTCGAGCAGGGCCTGTCGGAAACTGAGCAAGGCTTCCTCCTGCTGTGCTTTGGCTATCTGCAGGTTAGCAATGTTCTTGCCTTTGTTGAACAAAGGTTGTACCAGCGAACCTACCGCCTGCAACAACCAGGCTCCCGGATTGGTAATGGCTGTTCCTCCACTATTGGTCCAACCGGCAGAACCGCTCAAAGTAATGCTGGGATAGAAGGCGGAGCGTGCCTGGTTGGTGGCATAAAATGCCTGCTCGAGCGAACTTTCAGCCTGACGTATATCAGGACGACGGGACAATAGCTCAAGCGGTACACCAACCGCCAACTGCTCGGGAAACTCCCGCCCGTCCAGTTGTCCGCGTTCAATAGTACCCGGCACCCTGCCCAACAGTACGGAGAGCGAGTTTTCGAGTTCGCTGACCTGCTGCTTCAGGTCGAGCAACGAAGCCTCGGTTTCCAGGCGGGAAGCCTCGGCCTGGTTCAAATCGCTGCGGTCGGCAGAACCAGCCTTCATCAGTCCGCGCAGGCTACGTACATATTCTTGCCAGCTTTCTACCGTTTGTGTGCTGATGGTGACTTGCTCATCGAGCATAAGCAGGGAGTAATAACTCTCGGCAATGGTGGCCACCAGTTGCGTCTGTACGGCTTGCCGGTAGGCATCGCTCTGTTCCAGATAGGCCTTTGCACTACGTTTGGCATTGGTCAGTTTGCCAAAGATATCGACTTCCCAGCTGGCCGACGCTCCCAGATTATAGGTTTTCGACGGCTTGCTTCCATCGAAACTGCTCAACGACCCCTGCGGTTCCAGTTGCAACGACGGCAGGAAAGCCAGTTTGGAAGACAACAGCGATGCCTGTGCCTCTTTGACCTTGAGCCGGGCCACGTTGAGGTCGGTGTTCGATGCCAGTCCTTCGCGAATAAGGCTTTGCAGGCACGTGTCGGTAAAGAGCTGCTCCCAGGGTAAGGAGGCCAGCGACGAGGTTGTGTCGGCGGCAGCTCCTGCATCCCGATAAAGTCCGTCCACTTGAACTTCGGGCCTGGAATATCGGTTGTAGATTCCGCAACTGCCCATCACAAACAAGCACGCGGAAAGGTATATGAGTTGTGTTAATCTGCTTTTCATATTTCACTATCATTCATTTATCGTTTCAGAAATCTTGTGATCAGGCATCACCCGCTCCTGGATGGCCTGGAAGACAATAAAGAGTACAGGAACCACAAAGAGTAGAGCCAGCGTACCAATGAGCATGCCGCCTACGGCTCCCACACCCAAAGAGATGTTTCCGTTGGCACCTGCCCCCGAAGCAAACATCAACGGCAACAGACCGATAATCATGGTGAGTGCAGTCATCAGAATGGGTCGCAGACGGACACCGGCAGCTGAGATGGCCGCTCCGGCTATTGTCATCCCCTGCTTGCGGCGTGTCGAAGCATATTCGGTGAGCAGGATGGCCGTTTTTGAAAGCAGACCAATCAACATGATAAGTCCTGTCTGCATGTAAATGTTGTTTTCCAGACCAAACATTTTGGCGAAAAGGAAACTGCCCATCAGACCGAAGGGTACGGAAAGGATAACCGCCAACGGGATAAACAAGCTTTCGTACAACGCGCAAAGCAACAGATAGACAAAAATGATGCAGATGATGAATATCACTACGGTATTGCTTCCGCTGCCTGTTTCCTCACGGGTAATGCCACCGAACTCGTAACCGTATCCGGTGGGTAAGGTCTGGCGAGCCACTTCGGCAATGGCATTGATGGCATCACCACTGCTATAACCATCGGCAGGCATACCGTTAACGGAGATGGAACTGTACAGGTTGAAACGACTCAAAGTTTCAGCACCATAGACTTTGGTTAAAGTAATAAATTGACCGATAGGAACCATCTCACCATCGGATGTACGGACAAACATGTTGTTCAAGTCGTCTTTGCTGGCACGAAAATCTTTACGAGCCTGAACCATGACACGATAAAGTTTGGAGAAACGGTTCAGATTGGAAGAATAATTCCCGCCTATGTATCCCGACAGCACATTCAGCACATCGGTAGCCGATACGTTGGCCCGCTTGCACTTGGCGGCATCCACCTCGACCATATATTGGGGGAATTTGGTATCGAAAGATGTATAGGCCATCGAAATTTCAGGCCGCTGATTGAGCGCCGCAATAAAACGGTTGGTATATTCCTGGAGTTGGTCGATAGTACCGCCGGCACGGTCCTGTACATAAAGCTCGAAGCCGCTTCCCATACCATATCCCATGATAGTGGGTTGGGCAAAAGCAAAAATCTTGGCAGACTTGACTTCCGTCGTACGGGCATAAATCTGTGCAATGACACTATTGATATCCGAACCCTCTGCCTTGCGTTCGTCCCAATGCTTCAGGCGGATGATGAGCATACCGCCCGAAGCGGCCTGCCCGCCCATCATGCTGTAACCGCTTACATTGGAATACAGTTCTATTTCCGGAATATCCTTAATGGCCTTTTCCACTTGCTCCATTGCTTTCTTGGTCTGTTCGAGGCTACTTCCGGGGGCGTAGTGACGTTGACAAACACGGTGCCCATGTCCTCATCGGGCACTAGTCCGGTTTTGGTGGTGCGCATCAGGAAAATCAGCAACACAGCCATCAGCACAAAAGAGACACCTACAAGCCATCTGCGCCGAATAAAGAACTGGACACCGTTTTTATACTTCAAGACAAGACGATTGAAAGAAACCTCGAACGCATGGTGGAAACGAGTGGAAAAACTCAGTTTCTGTCCCGACGATGCATCAATGTGCGGTGTCATGAGCAAAGCACACAATGCCGGACTGAGCGTAAGCGCATTAACGGCCGAAATACCAACAGCCACCGCCATTGTCAAACCGAACTGGGTATAGTATGTTCCGCTGGTGCCTCCCATAAAAGAGGTAGGAATGAACACGGCCATGAAAACCAGTGAGGTAGTTACGATGGCGGTAGAGATGCCGTCCATGGCATCAATGGTAGCCTTGTAAGGCGAACGGTAACCCTCATCGAACTTGGCCTGGACAGCCTCGACCACCACAATGGCATCGTCGACCACAGTACCGATAACCAGCACCAATGCAAAGAGCGTCAACAGGTTCAAGCTGAATCCGGCCACGTACAGAAAAGCAAACGTACCGACCAACGACACAATGATAGACACCGAAGGAATAATGGTGGAACGTACGCTCTGTAAAAACAGATATACCACCAGAATTACCAATATAATGGCTTCGGCCAAGGTTTTCACTACTTCATGTATGGACGCATCGAGGAAATCCTTGGTACTCATCAGGTCGGTCATCACCAGTCCTTTGGGAAGGGTTTGCGATACTTCTTCCGTCAGTTTGTCTATTTCCTTAATAATCTCGTTGGCATTGGAGCCAGCAGTCTGCGATACCATACAGGTAGCTCCCGGATGGCCGTTGATCCGGCTGCTGTATGCATAAGACTGCGCCCCCAATTCCACTTCGGCCACATCTTTCAGACGAAGCACTTCGCCCGAAGACAATGACTTGACTACCATGTTTCCAAACTCTTCGGCCGTTTCGTAACGCCCACGATACTTAAGGGTGTATTGAAATGTATTTTCCGAATCTTCGCCCAGCGTACCGGTAGCCGCTTCCACGTTCTGATCGCCCAGCAAGTCGATGATATCGTCAGGGACCAACTGGTATTGCGCCATGATGCGCGGATTCAGCCAAATGCGCATGGCATAGTCGCTGCCCATGACGTTTACATTGCCCACACCGGTAATGCGTGACAAGCGGGGCTCTACATTGATTTTGAAATAGTTGTTGATAAAGTTCTGGTCGTAGCTGTCGTCCGGGCTATACAAAGCCAGGATTTTCAACATACTGTTCTGGCGTTTCTCTACCGTCACACCAACTTTGGTTACCTCGGCAGGCAACAGTCCCTCGGCTTCGGACACACGGTTCTTGACATTGATGGTAGCCATATCGGGATCGGTGCCTTGCTTGAAATATACGGTTATTGAACCGGAACCGTTGTTGGTAGCGGTAGAAGTCATATAACTCATGTTTTCCACCCCGTTTATGGATTCCTCAAGGGGAGCAATCACACTTTTAAGCACGGTCTCAGCATTGGCACCGGTATAGGAAGTGGATACGAAAATGGTGGGTGGAGCAATATCGGGATATTGTTCCATAGGCAGATTGACAAGACCGATAATTCCCAGCATCAGAATAAAGACAGAAATGACGCAAGAAAAGATGGGACGGTCGATGAATGTCTTCAGTTTCATACACAGCCTCCTTTCCTTATTGTTTTACAGCAACCGGTGTACCTTCCTGTACCAGTCCGGCACCCTCGGCTATGATGATATCGCCTTCGGCCAACCCCTGCTGCACAATGTATTCCTTACCGTCGTTGACGGGATATACATCCAGCTGCGTGGAAGTGGCCTTGCCGTCTACCACCTTGTAAGCAAAGACCTTGTCCTGTATTTCAAATGTAGCTTCCTGCGGAATGACCAGCACATTCTCCTGTTTGTAAGGAAACAGAAGCGTAGCACTGCTATTGTCGCGCAACATCCGCTCCGGATTGGGAAAAGTGGCACGCAGACTCACGGTTCCCGTACCGGCATCGTTGGTACCGCTAATGGCATCGACCTTTCCCGCATGAGGGTACTTCAGACCATCGCTCAACAACAGTTCTACTTGAGGCATCTGCTCAAGTGCTTTCTCCAACGAACCATGCTGACGGATAAGAGAAAGTATCTGGGTCTCGGTCATGGAGAAGTAGACATACATTTCCTCATCATCGGACACGGTGGCCAAAGGTGTGGTAATCGACGAACTGACCAAAGCCCCCACCCGGTAGGGAAGCATGCTGGTGACACCGCTCACCGGGCTACGAACCTCCGTATACGACAGGTTGTTGCGTGCATTCAATTCCTCCGCCTGAGCCAGTGCAAGAGAAGCCTCTGCTTCGTGAAGCGAATTGACTGCAGTCTGCAAATCAAAATTAGAAACAATCTGCTCGGCATACAGTTCCTTTTTACTATCAGCCGTCATACGGGCCGTAGCCACAGAAGCCTCGGCACTTTTCACGTTGGCAACCGCCGTCTGCAGGGCCGCCTTGTAAGGGACCTGGTCGATGACAAAGAGCAGTTGTCCTTTTTGCACTTTCGTACCTTCTTCAATGCACACCTGGGTAATGGTACCGCTTACCTGCGGACGTATTTCCACACTTTGACGTCCGTTTACTACAGCCGTATATGATTGGCTCAGCAAACGGTCGGCTTTGGACACTTCCATTACCTTATACACAGCATCTCCCATCGCCTGGGGAGCCTGTTTACAGGAAGTTGCCAGCACAATGGCCAAACTACCTGCACTTACCAATAAAAACAATCTCTTCATAACTATATACTCTAGATTTTTCGAGTACAAAAATGACACGATAAAAGCGTAGTCTGTTTGTTTGAAATGGAACAGTTTTTGCCTATTTTGAAACAAGCACAATCCACCGGATTATTCCGAAACTTTATTTGCCAATACCGAAAGAGAAGCCCGAAAGTCAAGATAAATACAGACTTTAATACAACTATTAACATTAAATCCAATTATCGATACTTTCATGGCATTAGTCTCCAAAAGTCCGCAATTTGTCTATTCCGAAACTGGCATTTTCACTAAAAACCTAATTTTGTAGAGGATATTATTTAAACCCTGCCAACGATGACATTTAATGAAATTCTTTCCTATTATCAATTGCACCTGTTTTCGGAAGACGGCATTGCACTCCGAAAAATAACACCGGCATACTATGACAAAGAAAGCAGCAAGGAAGTAACAATCAACGAGCATTCTCTGATTTTTGTCAAAGAAGGCAAAATGACTATCAGGATAATGGGCACTACCCTGCAACTGACCCGAAACTCCTACATTGACATTATAGAAAGCGAACTACCCTGGATACAGGTAAGTACCTCGTCGGACATTCAGGCTTATCACCTGGTATTGTCGAAAGATTTCCTCTTTAACCTGGCAGACAATAACAAACCGCCTGTTCCCGCATCCTATATTCTGGAAAAAAGAATAAGCCCCGTTTTCCAGGTCGAAGACGAATATGTCGGCAACATCATGCGCTGCCTGAATGATATTGAAGAAACCCTGGAAAGTACCCGGAACCGTTTCCGTAAAGAACTGCTACAAAACAGGACCCGCATTTTCCTCATGGAAATGGGTAACCTGCTGTTCCAGGCCAAAGAAAAAAGTAAATCAGCAGAAAACAACCGGAAAAGAAGCTTGTTCATACAATTTGTACACATGCTTCCCGAACATGTAAAAACGGAACATAGTGTGAACTACTACGCCACCCAACTTTGTGTAACCCCGCAATATCTGGGACGCATTGTGCAGGAATATTCCGGAAGAACCGTTTACCAACGGATTAGCGAAACACTCCTCCGCAATATTATCAAGCTACTGAAGGATACCGACCTGACCATTCAGGAAATTGCCGACGAGCTGCACTTTTCAGACCAGGCCGTACTGTCCAAAATGTTCAAGCGCTATCAAGGGGTATCGCCCCTAAAATACCGGAGCCAGAACCGCTGAAACAAAAACGAAAAGCGTGGAAGCATAACATATACCCAAAAATTGGAAAACCTTACAAATTATCGGGAAAACATAGTTGTTGAATAATAAATTTGCGTAACTTTGTCTATAATCGTTTTTACAGACGAATAACGCGAAAAGACATACAGGCAAAAGTGTAACCAAAATAACAATACAAAGAACCACAACTGCCTGAATAACCTAAGTTCACAATAAAGACAACAACCATGGCTACATTCAACAACGGCAACCACATTGGCAACTATACCATACAAAGCCTGATAAAGGCCAACCTTTACACAGAGACCTACCGGGTTGAAGACCCCACCCAACAACCTTTCTTCATGAAGGTATATGTCATGAAACGCGTCCCCGAAAAACTGGTGAATGCCGAATCGGGGACAGTGCTGGAAATTGAGTACTGCCAAAAACTTCAACACCGCAATCTGGCAAGCTTCATTGCCTCCGGCAGGATGGAAGCGGAAGGGGAAGGCGAATGCCAGTATTACGTCACCAACTATTTTTCCGGCGAACTGCTGGCTGAAAAAGTAACACGGGAAGGGAAAATGGTTCCCGAACAGGCTTTGAAAATATTCCGCGGCATACTCGAAGGACTGCAATACATGCACCAACAAGGCCTCTACCACAACGACATCACACCGCGCAATATCATGCTACCCACTACCACCAACGGCACTCCCGAAATCATTGACCTGGGGCATGTATCTACCAAATGCAGCGGAAAAGTACCGTTCGATACCTCCGACCTGGAGGTGAAATATGCCGCCAACGAAACATTTGCCGGCCTGTATGACGAACAGAGCGACATTTTCTCGGCCACGGCAGTGCTGTATTTTATGCTGACAGGCGAAGCTCCGTGGAAAATGGAACTCGATACAAACCTGAAACATTCGCGCAAGGCCTTCTTGCTGAAAGAGCACCGAAAGGCAACGCCACTGGACTTTACATCCATGCCAGTGGACGACAAGACCAAAGCTATTCTGGCCAAAGGACTGGCCGTGGCCTATGCCGACCGTTACAAAGATATAGAAAATGTAATAGCCGACCTTGATGCCGAAAAGGTACCGGAAATGCCTCAAACCACAAAAAAAGATACACCGCAACCGGCAGAAAACCCACAAGGAAACTTCAGCAGCCAGGAAGAAAGCCCCAACCGTGTGGACTTTACCGTCAGACGGGGAAACGGAAACGGTTTCCAAGACATTGCCGGCATGAAAGAGTTGAAAACTTACCTGTCGCAACGGGTTATCTTCGTTATCAAGAACAAGGAAAAGGTAGAAAAATACAAATTGACACCCCCAAACGGCATGCTGCTCTACGGCCCCCCGGGATGTGGAAAGACCTTTGTGGCCGAAAAGTTTGCCGAAGAAACGGGATTCAACTTCATACTGGTAAAGTCATCCGACCTGTCGAGTTCATACCACCACGGCACACAGGAGAAAATTGCACAACTCTTCAAACAGGCCGAGCAGCAGGCCCCCATCGTCATCTGCTTCGACGAATTCGACGCACTGGTGCCCGACCGTTCCATTCCGGCCAACCAGTATGCGGCCACCGAAGTAAACGAATTTCTCTCACAACTGAACAACTGCTCGAAACGGGGCATCTTCGTGGTGGGTACCACCAACCGTCCCGACAAGATTGACCCGGCGGTGTTGCGCACCGGACGCATCGACAAGCAAGTATACGTGCCCCTGCCGGACAAGGAAGCCCGCAAGGAAATTTTCCTCATACACTTGAAAGGACGTCCTTACGACGAAAGCCAGATTGATGCCGAAAAACTGTCGGAACTGTCGGATGGATTCATTGCCAGCGACATTGCTTACGTAGTGAACGACGCCGCCATGATAGCTGCCTTTACCGACCAACCCATCACACAGGCACTGCTGGAGGAAACCATCCGCAACACCCATCCGTCGTTGCGAAAAGACACGCTGAAGGTGTTCGACGAAATCAGGCAAAAGATGGAAGGGGTGGAACGCAGCAACCTTAACGAACGTCCCAAGATTGGTTTCAGAAAGTGATTTGTCAACACAGAATATTAACCCAAAAAACATTTATCATGAAAACAACCGAAATGGTACTTAACTTCTTGAAACAACAGGGCTTCTGCCCGGAAGTAGACCCCGACAACGGCAACATCCTTTTCAAGTTCCAAATGGCAAGCTTTCTGTTTGTCAACAACGACGAAGACGAAGAATTTTTCCAACTGGTAATGCCCAACATCTTCGATGTGACCGAGGACAATCGTGAAGTAGCCCTGGAAGCAGCCAACAAAATGAACTTCAGCATCAAAGTAGTAAAAGCCTGCATCGTCAACGACGGTATCTGGCTCTTCTTCGAGAACCTGCTGGACAAGACGCCCGACGTATCGGACATCCTGCCGCGCGCCCTCCAGATTTTACAGGCTGCCCGCCAGCAATATTACCAGAACATCAATTAGAAAAATAACCCCAAACAAAAGGTATTCCATAGATGCCGGGAAGCTTCGCTACGGAGTTTTCCCGGCATTTTTGCCATTACCAACACGGAAACCTCCGGCACAAATCGTTCTCAAAAACACGGAAAGCGAGGTACTTTCTTGAGGTTTCGACAATTATACCTTATCTTTGCAACCCACCGGGAAGCTACATAAAGCCACCCCGAACAGGAATTCAAATATATACTACATAATATGGCAAAAGAAAAAATCATCCTCACAGGCGACCGTCCTACCGGACGCCTGCACATCGGACACTACGTGGGTTCGTTGAGAAGAAGAGTAGAACTGCAAAACGCAGGCGATTACAAGAATATGTTCGTGTTTATTGCCGACGCACAGGCATTGACCGACAACATGGAAAACCCCGAGAAGGTACGCCAGAACGTCATTGAGGTGGCACTCGACTACCTGGCCTGCGGGCTGGACCCTGCAAAGAGCACCATCTTCATCCAATCGCAGATACCCGAACTGTGCGAACTATCGTTCTACTACATGGATTTGGTGACCGTGAGCCGCCTGCAACGCAACCCTACGGTGAAGACCGAAATACAGATGCGCAACTTCGAGGCCAGCATCCCCGTAGGTTTCTTTACCTACCCCATCAGCCAGGCTGCCGACATCACCGCCTTCAAGGCCACAACCGTGCCCGTGGGCGAAGACCAGGAACCGATGATTGAGCAGGCCCGTGAGATTGTACGCCGCTTCAACTACATCTACGGTGAGACGCTGGTTGAACCCGAAATCCTCCTGCCCGACAATGCCGCCTGCCTGCGTCTGCCCGGCACCGACGGCAAAGCCAAGATGAGCAAGAGCCTGGGCAACTGCATCTACCTGAGTGACCCCGCCGACGAAGTGCAGAAGAAAATACGCAGCATGTACACCGACCCCGACCACTTGCGCGTGCAAGACCCCGGAAAGATAGAAGGCAACACCGTATTCACCTACCTGGACGCCTTCTGCCGCCCCGAACACTTTGAGAGCTACCTGCCCGACTATCCCAACCTGGACGAACTGAAAGCACACTACCGCCGTGGCGGACTGGGCGACGTCAAGGTAAAGAATTTCCTCAACGCCATCATGCAGGAAACGCTGGAACCCATCCGCACCCGCCGCAAGGCATTCGAGCAAGACATCCCCGCCATATACGACATGCTGAAGAAAGGCTGCGAAACAGCCCGCGAAGCAGCTGCCGCCACACTGGACGAGGTACGCCGCGCCATGAAGATAAACTACTTCGACGACGCCGAACTGATTGCCGAACAAGCCGCACGCTTTAAGAACCAATAACCCCCAAGCCTATGAACAAGTGGAAAACACAACTGGGCGCAGTAATCGGCTGCCTGGGCGCTTCGGCCGCCCAGGCAACCCAGCAACCCAACATCATACTGTTTCTGGTCGACGACATGGGATGGCAGGACACCTCCGTCCCCTTCTGGACCGAAAGAACCGTACTGAACAACCTCTACCACACACCCAACATGGAACGGCTGGCCCAGCAGGGCGTAAAGTTCACCCACGCCTATGCCTGCCCCATCAGTTCGCCCTCACGGGTGAGCCTCTTCACCGGATGCAACGCCGCACGCCACCAGGTTACCAACTGGACGCTGCAGAAAGACACGCCGACCGACCGGAAAAGCGACCTGCTGGACTTCGGCGAATGGAACTACAACGGACTGAGTCCCGTGGAAGGCGTTCCCAACACTTGCTACGCCAAATGCCTGCCCCAGGTGCTGCGCGAACAAGGTTACACAACCCTGATGGTGGGCAAGGCGCACTTCGGCTCCATCGACACCCCGGCTGCCGACCCGCTGACCATAGGCTTTGACTACAACATTGCCGGACACGCCGCCGGAGCCATGGGCAGCTACCTGGGCGAGGAAGGCTACGGCGCCACCGGCGACCCCGAATGGGCCAAGATATGGGCCGTGCCCGACCTGGAAAAATACCACGGCACTGACACCTTCCTCACCGAAGCACTGACACTGGAAGCCAAAGGGCTGATAGACAAAGCGCTGGAGCAGGAGAAGCCCTTCTTCCTCTACATGAGCCACTATGCCGTGCACGCGCCCTTTGCCACCGACAAACGCTTTTACGACCGCTACAAAAAGGCCGGACTGTCGCACAAGGAAGCACAATATGCCGGACTGGTGGAAGGCATGGACAAGAGCCTGGGCGACCTGATGGACTATGTGTCCGAGAAAGGCATTGCCCAAAACACCATCATCATCTTCATGTCGGACAACGGCGGATACACCATCGGCCGGCCCGACAAGAACGCACCGCTGGACGAGGGGAAAGGCTCGCTCAAGGAAGGCGGCATACGCGAACCGCTCATCGTCTATTGGCCGGGCGTCACACAACCCGCCACGGCAAACGAAGCCCCGGTCATCATCGAAGACTTCTATCCCACCCTGCTGGAAATGGCCGGCCTCGGCAAGCTGCCGCAAACCCCGCAGGTGATAGACGGAAAGAGCTTTGTCCCTGTCCTGAAAGGCGAGCCGTGCGAAAGCCGGCGCCCGCTGTACTTCCATTATCCCAACAACTGGGGCGAACGCCAAGGCACCATCGGCGCCCCGCAAAGCGCCGTGATAGAGGGCGACTGGAAGCTCATCTATTACCACGAGACCCAAACCGCCGCGCTCTATAACCTGAAGGAAGACGTGTCGGAACAATACAACCTGGCCGGCGAACCATCGCACCACAAAACCGTGACGCGACTGGCCTCCATGCTGACCCGCCACCCGAAGGATACCCGGGCCACCATGCCCGTGGTAAAAGCGACTGGAAAACCGGTGCCTTATCCCGACGAGGTATTGTGACCGTCCCCACGGAAACAAGACGAAGGCTTTACAAACCCACAACTGACAAAATGCCACCGGATGCCGGATTTTGCTGACACACCTTTTTTCCGGAAATCGCCAACCAGCCCACGGCCTGCCGAGAAGACGGAATAATTATGCAGGAAAAACGACGGAAAATGAAACCAGACTGCATATCCATGCAATCCGAACCGGGAAAACAGGCAACGGAAACAGGTTACCGGCAAAAAAGAGACCTGTTGCAAGCAAACTTGTAACAGGTCGGAAGCACGGTGCCGACAGGTTACAAGCAAACGCCCGACCTGTCGGCACCGTGAAAATGTCCTTTTTCCGGAAAAATCCTTCGCTTTTCCGGCTGGTTGGAATGTCAATATTTTGCTATCCCCTTATCAGCTAATCAGATAACCCTTTTTCGCTTTAAAATTTGAAAGCAGACGGCCAACTGCCTGCAAACAAGCCATTCTGAAGCGGTTGGAAATACAAAGTGTCACTTTGCCAACACTTATGTCCTGCCTGTGGCAAACAGCTTTTCCAGTTCCTCTTCTTTGATAGTGGCCAGAATGACGCGCCCGTCGGGCGTATAGTTGGGCGAGGTGCAGGCAAAGAGGCTGTCCACCAGGCCGGCCATCTCGTCGTTGGTCAGCACCTGCCCGTACACAATGGCAGCCGCACGTGCCAGGGTCAAAGCGAGGATGGACTGTATTTCCTCCTTTACGTCGCTCCCCTTTTCAAGGGCGGTGTGAAGCATGTTTTGCACCAGTTCCACCGCGTTCAGTCCCTCGGTTCCTGCCGGTATGCCGTTGATGGCATAGCTGCCGCCACCCAGCGGGGTCAGCTCGAAGCCCACGGCCGAAAGGTCGTCGAGCACACTCTCGAGCACGGCCGCCTCCGAGGCCGGAAGCTGCACGATTTCGGGGAACAACACCCCTTGGGCCACTCCCTGCCGGTTGCTTATCTGCTCCATGTAGCGGTCGTAGAGCACACGCACATGGGCACGGTGCTGGTCTATGAGCATCAGGCCCGACTTAACGGAGGTCAGGATAAAGCGTCCCTTGAACTGGAAGTGCTGCGCCCCCTTCTCCAGGCCCGCCTCGGTTCCGGCAAGCGAAACGGCCGTTCCGGTTGAGGTTTCGCACGAAGGCACGGCAAATCCTTCGGCTTCAACAGCCTCCCCGCCGGCCGGCACAAAGTCGTCACCGTCGGGCAGGTCGTCACCCCCTCCGTTCATCTTGCTGGCCTTTGCCACACCGGCATACAGGTCTTCCCACTCCACCGGCTTGCGCGAATAGCTTTCCCTTCCCCCATACGCGCCCGACGACGCCTTGAAAGGATTGAAATCGGCATTGTAATGCACCTGGGGAGGCTGTACGGAAGTTGCTTCGCCCAAAGCCGGAATGTCGGGCATGTCTTCCTGGTCGAAGTCTATGGACGGAACGGCACTGAACTTTCCCAACGACTCCTTGACGGCGGCGGCAAGTATTTGCCAGATGGCCTGCTCGTTCTCAAACTTTATCTCGGTCTTGGTGGGATGGATGTTCACGTCGATGTTGGCAGGGTCTACCTCGAAGTAGATGAAATAAGACACCTGCTCGCCGGCCGGCACCAGATGCTCGTAAGCGTCCATCACCGCCTTGTGGA
>Ga0192243_10501_pt1 | contig 14377 bp, 7 predicted proteins | sample Koala_Koa27_K3_FD_131233 | JGI IMG/M metagenome (GOLD analysis project Ga0192243, IMG submission 131233) | Enriched cells from koala feces incubated with labeled cellulose particles, San Francisco Zoo, California, United States - Koala_Koa2-7_K3 ... | reverse complement strand
TGTCGGAGACCCGGTACTCGGAACGTTTGATACATCAACACTTGCATTTACTGAGGCAGCTGCTTAAGGCTGCCTCTTTTTGGCTATGGAGGAAAAAGATGGGCAGAATTGAAATTAACGGAGTGGAACTGGAACTTGACCTTATGGATGTGGACGTACTTGAAAAGTACGAAATAGAAACCAGAAAAATCGGCGAGGAATTTGAATCCTTTGAAAAGGGTGGGCTCACTACGGCAAGCGATCTGAGGCAACGGATCGCACGGGTGGATGAGTATATTGATACTCTGTTTGGCGTGGGGACATCTGACAGGATATTCCCGGACAAGCGGCATTATAATGACAGGATGATTGCATTTGGCAAGATTAATACAGTAGCGTTCGAAACCCGGAGGGAAGTGGACGCTATCGGGCGGGAATATGACCCGAAAAATTATGCCAACAGAGCAAACCGCGCACAAAGACGCAACGGAAACAAGAAAAAGAATCATGGCCAGATCAGGCCGGTGGTTGAGCCGTGAGTATGCTTGTAGACCCGCTCCCGGAAACAGTGGAGATTGGTGGGAAAGAATATGTGATAAATACAGATTTCCGGGTATCTGTCCTGTATGAACTGCTGATGCAGGACGATGAAGTGTCTGACCGCGAAAAAGTCAGGCAGGCGCTGCTTCTGTATTATCCGGAAATACCGAATGATGTCCGGGAAGCAGTACATAAGATTCTGTGGTTTTACGGGTGTGGAAAAGCGAAACCGGGGAAACAGCAGGATCAGGAGCAGAGTGAAGATGAGGCAATAGCTGAAACAGAGAAGGTATATTCGTTCGAGTATGATGACGGATATATCTATGCTGCATTTATGAGCCAGTACGGGATTGACCTTGCGGATATTGAATATTTACACTGGTGGAAGTTCCGGGCAATGTTCAAAGCGTTGGAAGAAAAGACAGAATTTATGAAAATCATCGGTTACCGGAGCGTGGATATCACGTCGAAGATGCCGGAGGAACAGAAAAAATATTACCGCCGGATGAAGAGCATTCATGCCCTACCTGTCTCTGAAAAAGAGCAGGAAGCGGAAGACAAGATCATCGAAGCACTCCGAAACGGCCAGAGCCTTGATGGGCTATTGTAGGAAGGAGTGCGGAAGATGGAATGAAAGACAGGAAACAGTATTGTCAGGTGACGTGCCCGGCCTGCGGGTATCGGATGCCTGTATTTTTTACTGAGGAGGCGGAATGCCACGGAGTACAGGTATCCTGCAAAGGCAGGGACTGCACAAATGTATTTGAGGTGATTATAGAAAAGGGAAGACAAATCAAGTAGTGCCATTATGAGCCGATGATTTGAACCGATTGCGAGGTGATGACATTGGGCTATGATGGTACTTTAAAATTTGATACGTCGATCAACACGACTGGATTCTCGACCGGAGTCAACAAGATAAGTTCTGTTGCAAGCACTGCGCTTAAAGCTACAACAGGTATCATAGTCGGGGTGACAGCAGGGGTAGTCGGGATAGGAGCAGCCGCTGTAAAAGTCGGTTCCGAATTTGAATCTGCCATGTCGCAAGTGCAGGCAATATCCGGGGCGACAAGCGACGAACTCGAACTGCTGACAGCATAAGCAATAGAGATGGGCGCCTCTACAAAATTCTCTGCTACGGAAAGTGCGAATGCATTTTATTACATGGCAATGGCCGGCTGGGAAACCGAAGAAATGCTGGAAGGTATCGAAGGCATTATGTATCTGGCAGCTGCATCCGGTGAAGAGCTGGCTACGGTATCCGATATTGTAACAGACGCATTGACTGCTTTCGGTTTGGAGGCGTCAGACGCAACCCATTTCTCGGATGTGCTGGCACAGACAGCTGCCAGTGCAAACACGAATGTCAGCATAATGGGTGAGTCATTCAAATATGTTGGCACGATGGCCGGATCACTCGGATACAGCATAGAGGATGTGTCTGTAGCACTGGGTTTAATGGCAAACAGTGGTCTGAAAGGATCCATGGCCGGCACGTCCCTGAACCAGATATTTACAAGACTGTCGACCAATACTTCCAACGCAAGAGATGCCATTGAAGAACTGGGTGTCAGTTTTTACGATTCCGAAGGAAACGCAAGAGACCTCGGCGATGTACTGGAAGAACTCAGGGAAGCCACAAAAGATCTGAACGATGAGCAAAAGAGCCAACTGGCAAATACGATTGCCGGGACAACCGGTCAGAAAGGCCTGCTGGCTATCCTGAATGCAACAGACGAAGAATATTACAGCCTTGCTGATGCGATCGAAAACGCAGACGGCGCAGCTCAGGAGATGGCGGAGACCATGGAAGACAACCTGCAGGGGCAGTTGACTATTTTGCAGTCTGCACTTGAAGGACTCGGTATCGAGCTGTATGAAGAAATGGCTGAGCCGATGACTGATATCGTGGTTGCAGCTCAGGACATGGTTAATGATCTGAACGACGCTTTCCAAGACGGCGGTTTGGACGCACTTGTCACAAAAGCCGCTGAAATCATGGATGATATCGTTCAGGAAGTGGCGGACGCAGTGCCGGAAATGGTCGACAAGGCTGAGACTCTTATCACGGAATTTATCACAGCAATTTTGTCAAATTCGGAAGAGATCACAAGTGCTGCGGCAGATATCGTAAGCACGCTGGCCGTCGGGATCATTAATGCCGTAAGACAGATGTGGACTGCCGGGATTGTATTACTGCGCCAGTTTCTGGAAGGACTCGTCTCGAACGCAGATGAAATCGGACAGGCCGCAGGAGCTCTGATTTCACAGCTGAAGAATTGTATCATAAACAACCTGCCGCTTATCATTCAGGCGGGCAAAGATATTATCAAGGGTTTCTTCGAAGGAATGTCCGAAGAACTCCCGGGAATCTCGGCATTACTGGGTGGTTTTTTCGAAGGACTTGTCGGCGCGATTGGTGCCGAAGTCGAAGCTGCGGTAAAAATTATAAGTGGCCTGTTTGATGCGATCAACAACGCTGATCCTGATGTGATGAAGGCGGTAGGCGAGGCCCTTGGCGTGATTGCAGGAGCAATGATAAGCATTGTTGCAGCAAAAAATGCGGTTGATACCATAAAAGGATTGAGTACAGCGTTTAGTGCCGTATCCTCTGTCGCATCAGGTGTAGTAGGCTTTGGGTCGAAGATTGTCGAGGTATTTTCCCTTGTGGCGGGAGGAGCCGGTACACTGAATGAAGCTCTGTCCACGGTGTTTGGCACTGCCGGGACGGTTATTGCAGGAGTAGCATCTATCGTTATCGGCGCGGTCATGGCAATATCTTCATTTGTCGACATGTTCAAGAACGGCATCAGCGCGGTAAAGGAGCTCATCATGGGTATCGGCACCGCCCTGATAGTAGTCGGTGCCATAATTCTTGGCGCGGCCGCCTGGCCCGCCGTGCTGGTTGCTGCCATAGCATTCGCAGTGGCAAATATTGTCCTGCTTATAAAGAATCACTGGGAAGAAATCGTTTCGTTTTTTCAAGGGATTATCCAGACGGTTGGAGAAATCGTCACATCCATAATTGACTGGTTCAAACAGCTTCCGGAAAAAGTCAGCGAGATCTGCGAAGAAGTTAAGACATTCTTTCAGGAGCTCCCGGGGAAGATACTGGAATTCCTGACCCAGATAATCAGCAATATCGCAGAATGGGGTGCACAGCTCTATGAGAACATGACTTCGTTTGTAAGTCAGGCGATAGATGCGGTCATCCAGTTCTTTGTTGACCTGCCGTACAATATCGGTTACGCCATAGGCTTAGTGATTGGAACCTTGATCTCATGGGCAGCTGAAGTAATCGCATGGATAACGACTAATATCCCGTTGATTATCGAAAGTATTGTCACATTCTTTACGGAATTGCCGGGAAAGATAGCCGAGTGGCTGACCGAGACATGGAATAAGTTCATTGACTGGGGCGCGGCCATGTTGGAACGCGCAGGCCAGATAGCTTCTGACTGCGTAGATGCCATTATAAACTTCTTCGTAAACCTTCCGGACAATTTATTGGCGCTACTGACGACAGCTCTTAACAATCTGATTGCTTGGGGAAGAAGCCTCCTCAGTGCGGCAAGCACTGCGGCTTCCAACTGCGTAACAGCGATTGTCAATTTCTTCAGAAACCTGCCCAGTAATATTGCAACCATTCTCGCGAATGCCCTGAGCGCAGTTATAAACTGGGGAAGAAATCTGATAAGTGCAGGTCGGGAAGCTGCGGCAAGCCTTGTGACTGCGGTCGTGGACGGGATAAAGAACCTTCCGTCACAGATGGTCCAGATCGGATACAACATTGTGATGGGTGTTTGGCAAGGCATAAAGAATGCTGCTTCGTGGTTTAAACAGCAGGTCAATAATTTCTTCAGCGGTATTGTCGATGGCGTGAAGAATGCGCTTGGCATTAATTCTCCATCAAAAGTATTTGCGGAGGAAGTGGGCGAATGGATTCCACCCGGTGTCGGCGTTGGTTTTGAAGACACCTTGCCGGAACTGGAAGACGACATGGATGCAGAATTGGACGACCTTGTGAAGGACATGCAGGCATCCGTCAATCTTGAAACCCGGGCCGTATACGTCCAGTCAAAGGCAAAAACGCAGCATGCGGCCGTCACGGAATCAGGAGGGACATCTGAGACGACGAATGATAATCATATAGAGCAGACGAATAACTATTATGTGCCTGTACCTACACCGAGCGAGACAAGCAGGGCGCAGAGAGAAGCGGCACGGAAATTAGTAGGAGGTGTTGCCTGATGGCGGACTTTTTGGATATTACTTTAGAGTGCAATGGGCAGACATTGACGTTCGGAAAATCCGAAAGCGGAGATAAGAGAGAGTTCGGCATCACTAATATTACCGGGCTTGAGTCGTCTGACTTGGATCTCAACACAATTGATAATGCACTTGTGGACGGAACTATTGTGGATGGGAAGCGGATTGAAAAACGGCCTGTCCATATTGATGCAAGGCTTCTGGATGATACAAATAATGCCGAGAACCGGCAGCGGATTATAAAGTTTTTTAATCCGAAGTACACCGGAACCATGACTGTGAACCATAGCGGAACACAGCGGAAAATTGAGTATGAACTGGATGGCTGGACTTTTGTATCAAAAAAGACCATCTATAGCCGTCTGGAAATATCTGTTGACCTGTTGTGTCCGGATCCATTCATGCAAAACATGGATAACTTTGGCAAGAACATGGCTGAGAAAGTCGCCCTGTTCGCTTTCCCGTGGCGGGTGCTTACCAAAAAGGTAAGTGGGGTATCCGATCCGTATAAAGGTCTGGCACTTGCAGGCCAGGTATCAGGATATCAGCTGATCAACAAAAGCGTGGCAATATCAAACGACGGAGATGTGCCGTGTGGACTGCAGATTAAATTTGTCGCGGCCCGTGGCCCGTGCACCGGTCCGAAGATCACACACGTGTCATCCGGGCAGTATATGCATGTCAATATCACCATGTCACAGGATGATGTCCTGCTGATTGACACCTCCGACAGAAACCAGATCATAGAGCTGAATGGCACAAATGTCTATCAGTACATTGACCGCCTGTCGGAGCCTTTTAAACTGGATGTTGGAGAAAATTATCTTGAGTATGAGGCAGATGAAAAAGAGCCGAATCTTGATGTATATCTCTACTATACTCCACTGTATCTGGGGGTGTGATGTATGAGGCTGATAATTTTAGACGAGGATTTTAATATTTTAGGGCCGGTATCCACATTTAAATCCCTGCTATGGATTCGCAGGTACGATAAGTTGGGTGCTTTCGAATTATATGCTACGATTAACTATTTCCCCCTGTTCACGCAGGGGAAATTTTTATATCGGAATGATAGGGATGAGTTGGGCGTAATCCGAGAGACGAAGTATTACACGCAGGATACCGGGACAAGGCTGGCATATGCGAAAGGATATTTCGCAGAATCCCTTCTGGAGGGGCGGGTGATCGAGAAGACCATCACATTAAGCGGGAGTACGGAAGACTGCATGAGGAGTCTTGTGAACACTTATGCTATAAACCCGGCAGATTCCGAACGGGTGATTCCGAACCTTGCGCTGGGCAGCAAAGCCGGAGTCGGGGAATCAATCAGTTGCCAGGTAACAGGAGAAGATGTCAGCAGCGAATTGTATACGCTTGGAAATGCAGACGGTATCAGCCACCGGATAAGATACGACTTTGAAAATGACAAGCTTATTTTTGAGGTATGGGAAGGGAAAGACAGACGGGACAGCCAGACAGAGAACTCATGGGCTGTTTTCTCCAATTCGTTTTTTAACATCCGAAACCCGTCTTATACCAATGACAGGACGGAATACAAGAACTATGCCTATGTTGCAGGCGAGGGTGAGGGAGACGACAGAACCGTGGTTGAAGTGGATATCCGGGACGATATATCAGAGGAACGGCTGGAACTTTATGTCGATGCTAGGGATATCCAGAGTGAAGACGATGACGGAAATGCCTATACAACGGAAGAATACGAGGAGCTGCTTGCGCAGCGAGGCAGGGAAAAGCTTGCCGAATTTGCGGCGAGTGAAATAGCTGAAGTGGAGATAGACAACTCAGCCAATCTGACATACCGGGAAGACTTTGACCTTGGCGATTACTGCACCTATGTCAACACCGACATCGGCATAGAAATGGAGGAACGCATCACGGAAATACAGGAGACTTACGAAAAAAAATACAGAAAGCATATCAGTGACGTTCGGCTATGACGGCGTGACCACCGTCAAGCAGCTGATCAGGAGGGAGGCGTGACCATGGCTTTGGAATATGGTTATTTTGACAGTGAGATAACAGGGTACGATGATGAAGGAATGCCGGAGTTCGACCGGGCGCAGACGTCAGATTTCATGGCGTCTTTTTTTAGCAAACTGATCACAAGCGGTGTATGCGCAGACCCTGCTGACAGTTTTCAGGTGACGGCTTACTCCGGAATGCAGGTTGCGGTGCAGCCGGGATACGCTTTTGTTGCCGGGCGGTTTGCTTTTGATGAGGAGACAGCATATGTGACGTTGGAGGACGCGTCATCCTCTTACGGGCGGATCGACATGGTGGTGCTCCGGAATAATTACAACGACCGTTTATGCGAGATCGTGGTAAAGACCGGCACGGCGGCAAAAACACCGGTTGAACCGACGCTTACGCGGGATGATGGATATTATGAACTCTGTCTGGCAAAGATCTCGGTTGGCGCTGGCGTATCATCGATCACAAAATCAGCAATCACGGACACACGGTACGATTCGGCCTATTGCGGCATTGTCACCCAGCTGATCGACAGTGTGGATGTGTCGGCCATCGTTGCAGGGATGCAGGAATCCTTCGAGACGTGGTTCGAGGCGATACAGGCTCAGCTGACGGATGATGCTGCGGGAAACCTGCAGTCGCAGATCGACCAGATGAAAGAATCTTTGGAAACGGGAGACCTGAAAGTCACTGGTACTGCGACGCTTGGCACAGATACAATAGGAAGCACGAGTAAGCCAGTATATTTGAAAAACGGCTTGATTACGGCATTGTCAAGCACGGTCGGTGGGACAGCAAAACCAGTATATTTGAATGCAGGCGCGCTCGCGGCATTGTCAAGCACGGTCGGCGGGACGGCAAAACCGGTGTACATGAAATCGGGGACTTTGACGGCATTGTCAAGCAGCGTCGGCGGGACAGCAAAACCGGTCTACTTAAACGCAGGCGCATTAACGGCTTTGTCGGACACAGTTGGCGGGACGACAAAACCGGTGTACTTAAATGCCGGCACAGTGACCGCCTTATCCGGAACGATAGGTTCTTCCAACCGCCCGATGTACTTAAATTCCGGAACCATGTCCGCCTGCGGATTTCGCCTGGTAGCTGGATCAAAGGTTGTCACTGCATCATCCAGCAACACCTCTGTTGCCGTATTGACAAACAGCCAGCTAAATTCGTTATTTGGTGTGTCAAATTGCAGCAATGTTAATACAACATGCGTTTTTGCAAATGGTGATGGTGCGGCCCAGACTATCCACATTGAGGGGGCTACATACAAGAGCAGCACATGGTATGCATGCTTTCCCGGGTATCCGGCTGCCGGGAGCTTCCGTGTCAATTATATCGCGGTTTATTTTGGATAGGAGGTAGTGGCACAAATGACAGTGGAGAATGATTATACAGTACTTGAGGGATATACGCAGTACGCAGAGTATGAAGACAGCGAGATATATGAGATCAATGAGGAGAGGGAAATTCCGGAAGTGACTCAGATAGTCATGAAAGGGGACACGAACTCCCAGTACCTGTCGTTCCAGATGCCGCGATACACAGATGGAATCGACTTGACGACGAAAAAGCTGTATGTGAGATGGTACAATAATGACAATGTTGAATCTAATGGGTCTATGGACGACATCTGTGACGCAAGGTACAGCGATAATTATATCAGGTTCGCATGGCTGCTGGATTATCCAGTCACGGCAGTGACGGGGCCGGTAGCGTTTATGTTCATGGCAACAGGCAGCAATGAGGTTGACAGCAACTATATCTGGAAAACCGATATCGGGAAACTGACCATCAGGGACAACATGAATAACGGACCCGATGCCGAAGACATAGACGATGACTGGTTTGCGGACCTGCTTAACCAGGTTTCCCAGCTATATGATGCTGCAAGCACAGCCACCGCAGCTGCAGATGTTGCAACGGCGGCGGCGGAATCAGCTACTACAGCTGCAGATTCAGCTAATGAGGCGGCGGAGGAAGTAAAAAAAATACCTCGGATCCCCGCTGAAGGCCGAAACTGTAGAAGAGATGACGGAAACAGACAGGATCTATGCCTATGTCGGGAGCGAAGACGGTTACACCAGCGGCGGATGGTACTATTATGACGGTGAGTCATGGGTTTATGGCGGCGTTTACCAGGCGGCACTGATCGACATTGATGATACCCTGTCCGAATCGGGTGTGGCTGCGGATGCAGCTGCAACCGGAGCCGCCATTACAGCAGTGAAGAACACAGTAACGGCAGCACAGAAAGTGGCATCCGAAGCAGCAACTGCTGCGACAGAAGCAAAAGCTTCCGCATCCGAAGCGGCACAGTCAGCCAGTAATGCACAGGCCGCCGCAACAGCTGCATCAGATGAAGTTGCAGCACTCGGAGAAGAATTCGACGAATTAAAAGAAACCGTGGAGAGCAATTCCGGAAGCGGGTCTCTGGCGGACATCGGACAGCTGGGGCTTTCAGAGGACGAAGGCGTCTTATATGTGATCGACACCACCACCGGAGAACACGGCGAAGAGGGTTGGATGATCACCGGAACCGGCGGCGGGTCAAGTACCTCATCCTCAAAGCTGAAAATAACTTCCGGAACGACAGCGACGATCACGGAAGAGAAAGATTACACCATCGCATGGACGTTCACCTCCGTGGACGCGGACGGCGATGAGACCGGCGACGGCACGCTGGTACTGAAATTAAATGATACTGTCATTTATACAGCGAGCATCGCGCAGGGCAGCAGCAGTTATACCATTACCGCATCCAGTCTTGTGCCGGGGAGCAACTCGGTATCCCTGTCCGTGACGGATGCAGACGGGAATACCCTGACACGTTCGGCGACCATCAAGGTGGTATCCCTGTCGATCAGCTCCACGTTTGATGATTCCTCTATTTATACCGGCGATGTGACATACCGCTACACTCCGGTCGGTTCGGGAATCACGAAAACAATACATTTTGTTCTGGATGGCGCGGAGATTGGCACGGCGGAGGTGACATCCTCGGGCCGGCAGCAGACCTATACCCTTCCGGAGCAGTCAAACGGGGCACATTCCCTTCTGGTGTATGCGACAGCGACCATCGACGGCGCGGCGACGACATCCAACGAGCTGTACTGCGAGATCATCTGGGCGGATAACTCCGCTTCGGACGTGATCATCACATCCTCATATCAGAATGGGACGGAGGCTATGGAAGGAACGGTCATTACTGTGCCTTACCTTGTATATGACCCGTCAGCAACCACAGCGACAGTGACCCGTGAAATTTTGGATTCTTCCGGGAGCGTGTATTCCACAGCATCCGCGACGGTTGACCGGACGATGCAGTATTGGACGATCAATAACTATCCGTCCGGAACCATCACACTGAGGCTGACATCCGGAGGCACGGTAAAGACCATCACGGTTGTTGTCACAGCCTCAGATCTGGACGTGGAAGCAACCACAGCTACACAGGTATACTATTTGACCGCGATGTCACGGACGAACAGTGACGATGACAAAGAGAGTGCGGATTACGGTGACGTCACCGGAACACTGTCGAATTTCAACTATGCCTCAGACGGGTGGCAGGGCACGACGCTCCGGTTCCAGGGCGATGACCTCTTAGAGATCGGCTATAAGCCATTTTCGACAGACATCCGGAGCACCGGCTTTACGGCAGAATTTGAGTTCACGACTATCGCAGTCCGGGATAAGGACACGGCGATCATTTCCTGCATGAGCGGCAGCAGGGGCTTTGAGATCACGCCACAGTCAGCGACGATCTATACAGAGCAGTCCGAAAAGACCATCTATTTCAAGGAGGGTGAGCGGACGCGCATCACGATCTCCGCAGAGACCACGGCAGAAAACCGCATGGTAAGGCTGTGTGTGAACGGCGTCCCTTACGGTGTATTCCAGTACCCGACCGGCGATAACTTCCAGCAGTCCAGCCCGGTGAATATCTCCATCGGAAGCGAGGATTGTTCGTTTGACCTGCATACGGCCCGGATCCATACGTCATCGCTGACCGATTCGGAGCGGATCGGGAACTGGATCTATGACAGGGATACTTACGCAGACCGTGCGGAACTGTATGAGATGAATGATATCTACGATGATTACGGTGCACTGGATTCGAGCAAGGTTGCGGTACTCCTGCCTGTCATGTATGTGACCGGTACGAAATCCACCGGCAAAAAGGATTATCAGGATGTTGTCGTGGAATACGTTTACAACAGCAATTCGGCAAAGAGCTTCGCGGATTCCCTTGCTTACTGGTATGTGCAGGGCACATCCTCCGTCGGGTTCCCGGTGAAGAACTTCCGGATCCGGCTGTCGGAGAGCTATAAACTGTATGACGAGCTTGCGGAGCAGCTCCTGTACTGCATCAAGGCAAACTTCATGGATTCGTCCAACGCCTGCAATACCGGCGCGGCGAACATGTTCAATTACATTTACCGCCAGATGGGATTCCTTACCCCGCCGATGGAGGCAGACGAGAACGTCCGGATGTGCATTGCTGGGTACCCGTTCATCTTATTCCAGCGGGATACCGCGAATGATGACTATGAGTTTTCCGGCATTTATACATTCAACTACGATAAAGGCTCCGGAACGGAGGCTCTTTACGGCGCGGAAGAGGCGTCATGGCCGGGCGTTCAGTGGTGGGAGTTTGGCAACAACACTACCGGGCACTGCCTGTTCACGGATGCCACGATCGACGACGACATCAGCACGGACTTAGAAGTCCGCTACGGTGAGGAAGACTGGACGATCATCTCCAATGCGATCCAGTTCGTGATCGACTGCGACGGCGACACGGATGCATTCCTTGCAGGCGTGGAAGATTATTTCAATCCGGATTTCCTGATTGCCTACTATGTGCTGTCCATGGTATTCGGCTGTTCTGACAGCCGGGCAAAGAATATGGTCATGGCCTGCTGGCCGTCTGTATCAAACCAGCTTTATCCGGTCTGGTACGATATTGATACACAGGCCGGACGGAATAATGAGGGTCTGCCGCAGTTCCCGTATGACATGGAGGCACACAGCCAGTATGGTACATCCATGGCGTTTAACGGTGAGGGCTCGCAGCTCTGGAAACTGGTGGAGGAAGCATATGCGGATGAGATCCAGAGTGTTTACCAGACCATGAGGAACAAAGGTTACCTCTCCATGGACACGATCAACACCTATATGATCGAGCCATTTTACGGTTCCATCCCCGCATCCCTGTATGTGGAGGATGGAGTTTATAAGTATGAGAGGCCGACACTGGAGGATGGCGATGACCAGCTGGCCATTGAGCAGGGTGACTGGGCGATGTATTACCTCCGGTGGATGACCTATTCCCTGGCATACCGCGACAGCAAATACGGTGCGAACGACTTTACGGATGACCGGATTTCCCTTCGTGTTTACGCTCCGACGACGGACAACATCACGGACGCCACGACAAAGGCACTGGTCACTGCATCACTGGCAGCAGTGCCGCCCGATCAGGATTTTGACGTCACCTGCGATATACACATGTATCCGGAAGCCCTTTACGGTGCGAACGGTTATGAGGTGCAGGAAGAGTGCGAGGAAGGCGGACAGTCCACCTGACAGCCCCGTCACTGTCAAACTTTAACGACTTGGAAACCTACCTCATGGGCGCGAAGTGGCTGAGGGATATCGGCGACCTTTCCGCGAAGTATCCCGGAAGCGTAAACCTCTCCGCAGCCACGATCCTCCGGACGGCCCACATCGGCAGCAGGACGGAAGGGTATTACAACACCAACCTTACCGGAGCGACGTTTGGCAATAACTACATGCTGGAGATCGTTGTATTATCCAACAGCCCGAACCTCACCGGGAACATCGACCTGTCGAACTGCCCGGCGATGGAAGAGTTTTACGCAGAGGGCACTGCAGTCACCAGCGTATCATTTTCCAACGGCGGCCGCCTGAAAATCTGCTACCTGCCAGAAACGGTCACGTCACTGGTATTCCAGAACCAGCCGATGATTGAGGAGCTGATGGTGGAAAGCTATGACAATATCACATCCCTGCGGATTGAGAACTGCGACACACTGGACAGCCTGTCGCTGGTAAATGCCTGCGACAATCTGGAGCGTGTCCGTCTGACGGATGTGAATTGGACGCTGGCAGATAGCTCTACGCTCCTTGCCCTTGCAAAAATCGGTGGCATGGATGCTTCCGGGTCAAACACAGATGCCGCAGTCATCACAGGAAAAGCCTACATTGACCAGTTGTCCCCGTCAGGCCTGTCAAATATCACGGCGGCATTCCCGGAATTGGAAATTTCCTATGGCATCGGGATCCCTGACTATACGGTAACCTTCTATGATGATGATGGGACGACAATCCTGTTCACGGAGACCGTCGCGCTCGGCGGAAACGGCTGGGATCCGGTCGGATCCGGGGAACTCTCTACACCGACAAAGGCCAGCTCAGTGGACACGGTATATACGTTCTCTGGGTGGTCCGGTACATGGACATACGTGACTGGCGACGTTTCGATCACCGCGGTTTATTCGGAGTCAGCCCGGACATATACGGTAGGTTATTATAATGGCAGTACGGTGGTACAGACCACGGAAGTGGAAGTATACGGCTCCTGCTCCTATGAAGGCGATGACATTGTAAAGACCGGGTATATCTGGATAGGATGGGATGACACTGCGAGCTATGTGGTTTCCGACATGAAGATTAATGCAGTGTTCGAACAGCCGACGCTCCCGTCAGAGGTGAAAGACCTTGACGAGTATGATTATGCCTACTCCGATCTGGAGGATGAGACAAGCGCGTACACCTTTGCGGAGTTATACGCGATCATCAAGACCGGCTTGGCAGAGACCTACCTTCCGGTGACATCAAAAGTTCATATCGACCTGTCAGAGTCTTCGCTTACCAATGACACGGACATTGAGCTGAACGTCCATTCATTCGGCCACTATGAGTTGGTGGACGGCGGCATGTCAAATATTGACTTCTATATGACCGGCTTGCTTGTTTCCGGGCGGGCAATGAACAGTTCCGCTACCAATGCCGGCGGCTGGAATGAATGCGCCATACGGACATGGCTGAATGATAAATTCTACCCGTCCTTGGCTCCGAAATGGTGGCAACTGATATCGAAATCCATCACTCTGGCCAATGCCGGGTCGCAGACAACGACAATCACGGCCAGCGAGGATTACTTAAGGATCCCGTCGCAGTCGGAGGTTGGGTTTGATACAAGCGCAGCCCCGTATTGCAATGAGGTATCAGAGGATGCAAACGAGACTGCATTCTCACAATATACATCAGTCAATGCGCGGATCAAGAAAACGTATAACGGCACTGGGTCAGCGCAGAGCTGGTGGCTCCGTTCAGCGGCTTCGAGCTCGACGACGTACTTCTGCTGTGTGATGAGCAGTGGCTACAGCTACAGCACTTCCACGCTCGGCGGCCTGTTCGTGTGTTTGGGCTTCTCTGCCTAATCTGGGATCTCAAATCTGCCGCCCTTTGTGGCGGCAGGGAAAGGAATGCGAATGAGCAACGTCCATAAAGCCGACCAGAAAGAGGCGGAGACACAGTTTTTAATGACCGCCCGGAAACT
>Ga0192243_10498_pt1 | contig 14477 bp, 15 predicted proteins | sample Koala_Koa27_K3_FD_131233 | JGI IMG/M metagenome (GOLD analysis project Ga0192243, IMG submission 131233) | Enriched cells from koala feces incubated with labeled cellulose particles, San Francisco Zoo, California, United States - Koala_Koa2-7_K3 ... | reverse complement strand
GTAGATAGCGGGTGCTGTTACTTAGGAATTTATGCAACGCTGTACTAGTTTACATCAATTTTTTTCTCACCAGCTTCACCTTACATTGCTTCTTAAAAAAGGCAATACCGTAATCCAATACCTCCGTATACCCTTCCTCCGGAAGCCAGTCGTTATAATGCTTATCTTCTATCTGCCGAAGCGCCGCCTCGCAGGCCGCTTCCATCCCCTTATACGTGTCGGATATCTTCAATTCCAATATCACAGGGGTTTTGGTCACATCAAGATTTCGAACTGCAATATCATAACGCCCCAGGCCCCCCTCGCGATTAGACTGTACCAGATAATCTTTTAAATTTTCCAGGATACCCAGCAAAAATCCGTGGTAGAACTCCTCTCTGCCGTCCATGTAGCTGATCGAATGAATCAGAAGCGCCGACAGTTCTTTCTGAAAAGCTTGCGCATCACCTTCCAGCAGTGCCTGATAAAGGAAAGTCAGATTCTTCGTCTTTACTTCCTCCTTAAACCAGCTCATGATGGTGCTGTTATAGATATACCGAACCTCACGGTTGGGAATTGCCAGGCTGATATACCGTACGTCGTCGATCATACGCAGGCCGGTATTTTTCAAATATCCCGTAAAAAACAGAAAATTCCAAAGGTTGTCCTCCGATGTATAGATATCGGCATAGGTGATATCCTCGTGAACCGGTTTTTCAATGACCTCTCCGCGTATCAGCTGTTCAATCTCAGACTTCACTGCAGAATCCGCCCGTTCCACCAGCTCTTTGACAATAGTGTTGGAACTGGTATTCTTCCAATGCGGCGCTGGAAGAGCATGTTCATTCACCGCCAGGGCTTTGACGTAATTGATGACGCTCCACGGATTATAGACCTCCGTCTGTCCAAACAGATAACCATCATACCAGGCTTTTACCGTATCCACCTGTTCTGAACGGTCATAGTATGCAAGCATTTCATCCACCTCCGTCTGAAGGAAACCAAAATGCTCGTCATACGCATCCGCCAGAATGGAATTGATCTCCAGATTATTTAACCCCGTAAAAATCGATTCTTTGGAAATTCTCAGACACCCCGTCATAACCGCAAACTCCAACGCAGGATTGGTTTTGAGTGCGGACTCAAATAATGACCGCAAAAAATCGACCATCGCATCATAATATCCGGAAAACCAGGCATTTTCCAGCGGAACATCATACTCATCGATCAGAATCGCCGTATTTTTTTATATGCATAGTGAAGACAGTCCGATAAAAAACGCAGAGAGGTCACATAATCCTGAACGGCTGCTCTTCGCTCCATGACTGCCTGATATTTCTCTGCATCGGCCTCGGGCAGGGACGGCAAAATCGCCTCATGGCGACGGTATTCCCTGGCAATTTCTTCTTTCAGGCAGCCGCAGGCCAGATCAAAATCCGGCTGTTTGGCCGATTTCAGAGAGAGATTAATGACCGGATATGCGCTCATCTCGGAGAGATACCGATCGCCGGCTCCCATTATCTTCATTCCTTGAAAAAGAGACTGGTTCCGGTCGTTTCGCACCGAATCTCCCGTGTCTTCGAAAAAATACTGCAACATACTGATATTCAGTGTTTTGCCGAATCTGCGCGGCCGCGTAAATACGTTTACTTCTCCCCGAAGATCAATCACTTCCTTAATCAGCCAGGTTTTATCGACATAGTAATATCCCGTGCGGATCATTTTTTCAAAATTATCGACCCCGATGGGAAGCGGTTTGAATGTCATCGTCATATCCCCCATGAATCACCTTCAAAACCTCCGCCAGCTCCCTCACCTCAATCTGCCCCGGTGCCGAGCCTCGGCCTACGCAGCCGAAGGTCAGAGCGGAGCCGAAGACCTCGCCGCAGAGGCGGCTGATGGCGCCGGTGCCGGACATGGACATGATGATCACGGGGTGATCGGGGGACTCGCGGTCTATGGTCTCCGTGACTGTGAGCAGTCTGAGAACGTCTTTTCTGTCACGGGGCATCACGGCCAGTTTTAAGATGTCTGCGCCCAGGTCTCTCATCTTTTTAAAGCGGGTCATCATATCCTCGTCGGAAGGAGTTCCGTCAAAATCGTGGTTGGAGCCGATCACCGCCACGTGGGCGCTGTGAGCCGCTCCGATCACGGCCTTCACCAGCTCGTCCCCGAGAAAGACCTCCACATCCAGCAGATCGATCAGTCCCGTCTGTGCGGCCTTCACCGCCAGTTCCCGGTATGCTTCTCCCTCAATCGCCTTCTCTCCGCCCTCGGCGGCGGTGCGGAAGGTGAAGAGAAGGGGCATATCTCCCAGCATTTTTCTCAGGATTTCCAGAACCTCTTTAACCGCGATGAACTCTCCGCTCTCTTTAAACCAGTCCACCCGCCATTCCACCACGTCCACCGGCAGCCCCTTCAGAGCCTCGGCGGCGGCCGCGATTTCTTCCCTCGTCCTGCCGACAATGGGCACGCAGATCTTGGGGATTCCCTCCCCGATTGCAACATTTCTCACGATAACCGGTTTCATCCTCTGTCCCTCCGCATCACTCTGCCGTTCCTGGCAGTTTTTTGATCACTTCTGCGCAGATCTCATCCACGTTTTTCCCGTCGGTGCTGATCACCAGATCCGCGGCTCGCTCGTATTTATCGCGGCGGCTCGCCATCAGCTCCCCGATATGGGAAACGCTCATGTCCGCGTTTAGGATCGGGCGCTCCGTGCTGTCCTTTACCCGCTCATAGATCGTCTCCGGGGAGGCGGTCAACAGAACGATGGTTCCGCCCTCCTTCATCAGCCTGACGTTCTCATCCCGAAGCACCGCGCCGCCGCCGCAGGACACCAAAAGATTCTTCTGATTTCCCAGCTCCTTTATCATCTCCGTCTCCATATCCCGGAAATGCTCCTCGCCGTATCTGTCGAAGATTTCCGCAATCGTCATGCCCGCTTTCTGTGCAATCAGCGCGTCCATCTCCACCGTTTCCACGGGTAAAAGCTCCTGTAAACGGGCGGAAATCGTACTTTTTCCCACCCCCATAAAACCAATCAGCATAATGTTGTAATCCAGTTTTTTCTGTCGTTCCACCGCTTTGATCCTCCCACTCTTTTCGCATAGTATATCAATTTTCGATCCCGTTTTCAATTCTTTTTTTCACTGCGGCGCCATGGACGGCGGACCAGAAAATGGAAATAAAAATCTATATGGCCATCGTATAAAAGCTTCCGAAAACGACCATCATTCCATTATGACAATATGAATGATGCGGAGGTAAAGTACATGTCTGTATACAAAGTTGAAATCTGCGGTGTCAACACTTCAAAGCTCCCATTGCTGAGCAACGAGGAGAAGGAAGTGTTATTTAAACGAATTTTGGATGGGGATATGGAAGCCAGAGAACAGTACATCAAAGGCAACTTAAGACTGGTTCTCAGTGTCATCCAGAGATTTTCCAACAGCAATGAGAATGTGGATGATCTGTTTCAGATCGGCTGTATCGGACTGATCAAGGCCATCGACAATTTTGATATCACTCAGAACGTGCGGTTTTCTACCTATGCGGTTCCTATGATCTTAGGCGAGGTGCGCCGTTACCTGAGAGACAACAACTCCATCCGCGTCAGCCGTTCCCTGCGGGACACGGCCTACAAGGCCATCTATGCCAAGGAGGGTCTGCTCAGGAAGAATTTTAAGGAGCCCACCATCATGGAGATTGCCGACGAGATCGGAGTCAGCAAGGAGGAAATCACCTACGCCTTAGATGCGATCCAGAGTCCGGTCAGCCTCTACGAGCCGGTCTACACCGACGGCGGCGATCCCCTCTATGTCATGGATCAGATCAGCGACAAGAAAAACCTGGAGGAAAACTGGGTGGAGGATATCTCGTTAAATGAGGCGATGAAGCGTCTGCCGGAGCGGGAGCGTCACATCATCGATATGAGATTTTTCGAGGGCAAGACTCAGACCGAGGTGGCCGAGGAGATCAACATCAGCCAGGCCCAGGTCAGCCGCCTGGAGAAAAATGCGCTGAAAAGCATGAGAAGTTACCTGAGTTAATACAGAAATGCCGGTTTCCGAAAAGGGCAGCATCCCCGTCGAAAACCGGCATATTTATATTACAATCTCAATCTCTAAAGCAGCTCTCCCGTTACGCTCTTAGGTATCGTAAACTCCACCGCCCCCATATATCCGGGAGCCACCGTGTACTCGTCGAACGTGATCACCAGTTCCCCGTTGGAGTTAAAATAGAAGCTCTCATCCCCGGTAATCTGATTGAAGTTAAAATCCTCCCCCACGTCCTCCACATCGAGGAAATAGGAGTACATATCGTCCGCCGCCATCTGCTCTCTCATCTGCTGCTTGATGTTGTCGCTGATCTTCTCCTTGTAATCCGGCATGTTCTTAAACAGCTGATCTAAGTTCACGGTCTCGCCCGTTGACTTATCCGCGGTGAAGATCTTGACATACTCCGTGCCGCTGGCCATCACGAGGGTTGTGTTGACCCGGATACACAGATATTTGGGGGTGTCCGTCACCACCTCATAGTTGGAGGTGGTGGAGTAATGTCCCTCTCCCTGACTGGACGCCAGATCGGTCTCGTACTGCTTCACCAGCTGCTCCCCGTACTCCTCGATGGATTTGTTGGCAGCTACCGCCGCGCCGTTTTTGCCGTCCTCCAGTGTCACCTGAGGCACCTTGATATCTGCCTCAAAGCCGTTGGTCCTGTCCTCGTAGGTCTTAAATGTCACAACCCTTGCCAGGGTCCCGATGATGGGGATGTCCTCCATGGCGTTGGCGATCCCCGCGTTGGTATTGACCACGACGCCCAGCATCAGCATGGCCGCCGCCGCGGTAACCCCGGTGTTTCTGGCAAAACGGATGATGGTGGCTCCCTTTTTTATCTTTTCTGGCAGCCGCAATCCCGGCCTCCATTCTTCTCTTCGCCTCTTCCGGAACCGGAATACGGTCATATTCGTTCTTCATATCTTCCAATCTGTTTCTGCTGTCCTCTCTCATAATACAGCCGCTCCTTTCTTCTCCAGCTCATCGGGTTCCAAGTCTATGCGCAGACGCTTCAAAGCCCGGTACAGCCTGGTTTTTACGGTGTTTACATTGTCCCCGGTAGCCCTGGCCACATCCTCCAGCTTCATATCTTCAAAATACCGCAGCACGATGATGGTCCGGTCCTTTTCCTCCAGCTGCTTTAACACCTCCATCAAATCCATATCCCGGTACTGGTCCACATAGGAGATCTCCATCTCCTCCTCTGCCATCCCCGGGCTCTCCTTCTTCTGCTTTCTGAGAAAATCCAGAGCCGTGTTGATCACGATCCGGTGTATCCAGGTGCCGATATAATCCGGCTCCCGGACCTTCCTGCAGTCCTTGATGGCCTTGTAGGCGCTCTCCTGCACTATATCCAGCGCATCCGCTTCATTGCCTACGTAGCTGTAAGCCAGCCGGTAATATTTCTGATAATCATCCAGAAGGATTCTCTCCACTTCTGATTCTATACGGGTCTTCATCCTTTATGCTCTCTCCTTTCGTCCGTTCTGTATATTAGACGTTTCCACTGCGGGAAAAGTTTCATCAATTGCAAACATTGTAACGATTTTATTCGTTCCGGCCTTCCATGTCAAACCATGCTTTCCTGCCGGACAAAAAAGTGAAAAAAAATCCGGCGGGAATATCTCCTGCCGGATCCAATTGCCTGCTATTCAAATCTCACAATTTCCTTCTTCAGCCGCTTCATAATCTTTTTCTCAAGCCTTGATATATAAGACTGGGAGATTCCTAAAAGGTCCGCCACCTCCTTCTGCGTCATCTCATCCCCGTCCTCGTTGTCCAGGCCGGAGCGCAGCTCCACGATCTTTCTCTCCCTTGGATTTAGACGACTGATAGCCGTATTCAGAAGATTGCGTTCGATCTCATTTTCCAGATCCTTGTAGATCACATCCTCATCGGTTCCCAGGATATCAGACAATAAAAGTTCGTTCCCGTCCCAGTCCACGTTTAACGGCTCGTCGATGGAGACCTCCATCTTCGTCTTGTTGTTTCTCCGCAGATACATCAGGATCTCATTTTCAATACACCGGGAAGCGTAGGTGGCCAGCTTGATGTTTTTCTCCGGGTTGAAGGTGTTGATCGCCTTGATCAGACCGATGGTGTCGATGGAGATCAAATCCTCCACACCCACGCTGGTGTTGTCAAACTTCTTTGCTATGTATACCACCAGGCGGAGATTGTGTTCAATCAGCGTGGCTTTGACTTCCTTATCCTGTTCCGTTCCCGGGCCGGCGATGGCTTTCGCCTCATGTTCACTGTCCAAGGGAGCCGGCAGGATATCCGCGCCTCCGATGTAGTGAACCTCCCCCTGCTTCTGGAACAACAGCGTCTTGAAGCTGGGCACGGCCTTGAACTGAAAACGGTTGGGTACTGAAACTTTTATGATCATGATAATTCCTCCTTATGATGTTCTATGATTCCTCATGCAAAAGCATTTGATACTCCCCGCCCGGTGACAGGGGTTCCTTGCTGACCGCAACCAGTGGTTTTTCGATTCGGACCGTCTGTCCGTCCCGTTTAATCTCCATCGCATCCAGAAACACGCCGGGGATCATCCCCTCTTTTGTCCCTAAGGAATGGTACGGAATGTAAACGACAGCTGATACACTTTCACAAAGGTATTTACAAGCGTCATAGGTGATCACGTGGACCGGCTTTCCTGTGACCGGTTCGTACAAGTGGTTTCCGGTGTCCAAAAGGGCTGTCACTGTCTCTGTCTTTCCACGATAATAAAGCGTCACCTGAAAAATATTCCTCTTTCTCTTTCTGGTCTCCAAAAGGATGAGCCAGAGGTATTTCGTCCCAAAATATGTACCTGCTATCAATAGTATCCATATAGAAAGGGGGATGGCGCCCGCCATCTGTCCCCAGATCAGCAGTTCTACATAATATCCTGCTCTGGTATGATAGTAGAGTGCATAGAGCGCCCCTCCCGCCGTCACGGCAGTCAGGTAGAGCCCGCACACGCCTCTGATCAGTTCACGGATTCCCTTTGTGTTTAAGGATATCCTGACCATCAGAGCGCTGACCGCCACGTAGGTGATCAGTCTCTCCAGCCATCCCGGAAGAATCGGAAACGCGGTGATCACCACCGCCCACCCGGCTCCAAAGGCAGCCGCCAGTACGATCCTGAGAGTCGTGGCATGACTCTTCATAATCATTCTGAGCAGCGCAAGCAGAATGGCGTCCATCATAAAATTCACCAGAAACAGTACATCTACATACAGGTTATATGTCACAGAGTTTATGCCTCACCTCCTGTCTGGTAAGGACATTATAATTAGTTTTTCTTACGTAATTTGTCAAATCAAGGGAGGTAATCCATTTTTTATCGGGAGAATACTCCTTATTTTTACAAGGCGACAATTCTCTTGGGGATGTTTTGTCAGATATGGATAGAAGTTTGACATTCCGCCCGGCTTGTGCTTCAATGGGAGTAGAAGCAAAACGCACAGAAAAGTTAGAAGGAGGAAGCCGGTCTGGATGTGGTTCCCACCCGCCTGATCGCGGTGCAGGACAGAAACAGACACAACCGGCCGGTCTACGCCTACGGAGTGTGCAAGGTATTTGTTCTGTGCGAGCTGGTGGGCGGAGCCTTTGTACCAAACACGGAGACCACGGAATCCGATTATTTTCTGTTGGAGGAGCTGCCTGAGCTGGCGGAAGAAAAGAATAACTATGACCAGATTTCCATGTGCTTTGATGCATACAGACAGGAAAACTGGAAAACTGTATTTGACTGATGCCCAAAAAGCCTGTGGTAGTCCACGGGCTTTTAATTCGCATCGTATGAGTTAAATTCGGATCATTCCTATCTCTTGTTGCGCAGGAAATCCGGGATATTGATCTGTACTTCACGGCCGCCCGCAGGTCTGTAGGTCGGAGCAGGGTTGTTGACCGGCGGTGTGTAGACCGGGGTCGTGTGCTGCGGCTGCTGAGTCTGGGGCTGTGGGCGAGGCTGGCTGTAAGTCGGCGCTGGAGACGACATCGGCTCCTGGGGCTGAACTACAGGCTTCTGCTTGTATGGGTTGTTGTTAAAGCCCGTCATCGCTCTGGAGACAGGAGTGTTGGCTCCATGCTCGTCCAGACCGGTAGCGATCACGGTGATGCTGGCCTCATCCTGAGCGGTCTCATCGTACATGGCACCGAAGATGATGTTGGCATCGTCTCCAGCCAGCTCCTGTACGTAGCTGGCGGCTTCGTTGGCCTCGATCAGGCTGATATCGCCGGAGATGTTGATAATCACGTGGGAAGCTCCCTCGATGGTGGTCTCCAGCAGCGGGCTGGCCACGGCCTGCTTCACGGCCTCGACTGCCTTCTCGTCTCCCTTGGCTCGTCCAATACCGATATGTGCGATGCCCTTGTCCGTCATGACGGTCTGAACATCGGCAAAATCCAGGTTGATCAGACCCGGAACGTTAATCAAATCCGTGATGCCCTGTACTGCCTGCTGCAGCACCTCGTCCGCCTTCTTTAATGCCTCCGGCATGGTTGTCCGGCGGTCTACGATCTCCAAAAGCTTATCGTTGGGAATCACAATTAAGGTATCTACGCTTTCCTTTAAGCGTTCGATACCCGATAATGCGTTTGTCATACGAGTTTTCGCTTCAAAACGGAAGGGCTTTGTCACAACGCCAACCGTCAGGATGCCCATATCTTTGGCAATTCTGGCTACCACGGGAGCCGCTCCCGTTCCGGTACCGCCGCCCATACCGCAGGTGACGAACACCATGTCTGAGCCCTTGATCGCCTGTGCCAGTTCTTCGGAACTCTCCTCGGCAGCCTTCTCACCGATCTCCGGCTTCGCTCCCGCTCCCAGTCCCTTGGTCAGCTTCTCGCCGATCTGCATGGCCGTGGGGGCCTTGCAGAACTGAAGCGCCTGCTTGTCCGTGTTAATTCCGATGAATTCCACTCCCGCTATATTCTCATCAATCATCCGGTTCACCGCATTGTTACCGGCACCGCCTACACCAATTACTACGATTCTGGCGGAACTCTCCGCCTCGTTTATCTTAATCTCTAACAAGAATATATCCTCCTTTTAACTCACACAGCATTTAACGCGATTATAATGTCTGAATCTTTCCCCTGCCATGCCTAAGCATAGTCTATCTAATATCATATTTTATTTTACCAAAAATATCAACCTTTATTTTAATATTTTTACCCGGATTTTTCAAATACTTTATTTTCTTTTGAAGGAATAGGAAAGATTCCCGTTGGTGTCGTCATATGTATCCAGCGACAAAATTCCCGGTGTATTCTTTAAATCGGGAATATCCCTCAAAATATCATTTAATATGGATATTTTTCCGTCAATATCCGAGCTGTCCCCCAGTTCCACCTCAATTTTCCCCAGGTACAGGGTCGCATCTTTGTTGGCATCATACTGAATCTTGTCCACCTCGATCCCGTAGTGGGCCAGGACCTGAGTCAGGTTTAAGATGCCGTCGAAGATCTTTGGTTCCTCCACCGGAAGGCGCTCATGAAGGACGATATGCCCGAATTTCAGCCCTGTGATCCAGGGTATACCGTCCAGCTGTTCATTGGCGCTCTCCACGATGATGCCGTCCTTGTCAAAATACATGAAGCTGCTCATATAAGTGACATAGCCGACTATGCTCTTCTCATACAAAATAATCTCCACACTCAGCGGATTCTTAAAGGAGATCCGGTAGTCCTCCACAAACGGAATCTTCTCGTGACCCTTGATATGGTCCTTTAGGTAGCACACCACCGCCAGTCTGGACCATTTGTCTTTAAACAGCATGTCGGTCACCTGGGACTCGGTGTAATACTTGTTGCCCGTCACTGTTACGGTCCTGATTCGCATGGAGAGAACCAGACCTGCCAGCAACAGGATCACGAGGGCCGCTGTCAGCACTTTGAATTTCTTTTTGTTTTTCTCGGATTTTATCGTCTTCATCATCGAAACCTGGTCCTCCCAAAAGCATGCCGGTTTATTGTCATAAGTAAGAGATTCTGGCGCCCAAACCGGATAAATCCTTGCAGATATCCTCGTATCCTCTCTGGATATGAAAACACCTGCTGATCACGGTCCGTCCCTCCGCCGCCAAACCGGCGATCACGAGGGCCGCGCCTCCGCGCAAATCCTTTGCTTCCACTGCTGTCCCGCTTAACGCCTGTGTGCCCTTAACCATCGCCCTGCGTCCATCCACGCTGATATGGGCGCCCAGCTTCTGCAGCTCCTTGGCCGTCTCATAGCGGCCCTCAAACACCGTCTCCTCGATCAGGCTCTCACCGTCCGCCACGGAGGCTACCGCCAGCATGGGGGACTGCAAGTCTGTGGGAAACTGAGGGTAAGGACCCGTGGTGACCGTCATCTTGTCCGGACGGCCCTTCGCAGTGATGTGAACCAGGTCCTTCTCCGCGCATACCCTGGCCCCGATGCGTGCAAACTGGGTCAAAACCACATCCATATGGCCCGGATCGATGCCCGTCAACACCACGTCGCCGCCTGCGGCGCAGACAGCGGCCAGATAAGTACCCGCCACGATCCGGTCTCCCAGCACGCGGTAGGAGGAGTCGTGAAGCGCGGTCTGTCCGACCACCGTCAAGCAGTCCGAACCGATTCCCCGGATATCCGCCCCCATGTTGTTTAAAAACAGACACAGCTCCTGAATCTCCGGCTCTCTGGCTCCGCCCCGTATGACCGTGGTTCCCTCCGCCAGTACAGAGGCCAGCAGGGCGTTCTCCGTGGCTCCCACGCTGGGGTAGGGAAAGAGGATCTCGGCCCCTGTCAGATGGGGCGCATGGGCCATGATCAGCTCCTCCTCCTCCGTGATCTCCGCTCCCAGAGTCCGCAGGACGTACAGATGGAGGTCGATAGGGCGCTTGCCAATGGAACAGCCGCCCGGATAATGGGTCAGAGCCTCCCCCATCCTGCCCAGGACCGCTCCCAGCACCATGATGGAGGATCTCATGCCCTTCACATAATGCTCCGGTATCCTGGCCGCCCTGAGCACCGAGGCGTCCACCGTCAGCCGGTGTCCCTCCAGGGTACATGCACAACCCATATATTCCAATATCCCCATCATACAGGATACATCCTGTATTCTGGGGACATTGGTGATAACCGTGGTTCCTCTGTGCAGTATGGAGGCCGCCATCATCGGCAGTACCGCATTTTTAGAGCCCTGAACTTCTATCTCACCTTTTAAGGATCGTAACCCCTCAACCTGAATCGTAGACAACCTGCTACCTCCCGTGGTTTACTATATATACTATCCTATGTATAAAAAGTGAGATTGGTATCTTTATTTTGTTTATTTTTCCAGTTTTATCTGATTTGAAACGCTGAGCACGATCCCCATCTCCATCATGAGGAAGAGGATCGAGGTTCCCCCGTAGCTGATGAACGGAAGGGTGATTCCGGTGTTGGGGATGGTATTGGTCACAACCGCGATGTTTAGGATCACCTGAATCGCGATGTGGCCCATGACGCCCACTACCAGCAGGGAGCCGAAAAGGTCCGGCGCGTTGTTGGCGATCAGCATAAACCGGTAGATCATAAACAGGAAGATCAGCACCACGCAGATGGCTCCGAACAGGCCCAGCTCCTCGCAGATGATGGAGAAGATCATATCATTCTGAGCCTCGGGCACAAAGCCCAGCTTCTGGATGCTCTCGCCCAGCCCCTTCCCCACCAGTCCTCCCGAACCGATGGCATATAAGCCCTGCAGCACCTGATAGCCGCCTGTGGTCGGGTAGGCTTCCGGGTTCTGCCACACGTAGATACGGCTTAACTGGTAATCCTTTAAGACCCCGATCTTTACCATGATATGGCCGATGGACGGGGGCAGCATAAGCAGTCCCACCGCCGAGCCCACGCAGGCGAAAAACGGCCATTTCTTCTTGCAGGCGATAAACAGCATGACAAATGCGATTCCGAAGATAATGATGCCGGAGCTCAAGTTGTTGGCCGTAACCAACAGCGCAATCGGCGCCGTCAGCCCGCCTACAAAGGCGATGGCCCGCCACTCATTGATCTTCTTGCCCATCTCGGTGATCACCAGCGCTAAAAGCAGGATCAGGGCGATCTTAACTAACTCCGTGGGCTGAAATCTGGCGCTCCCCACTCCCAGCCACCGCTTCTTGCCGTTGACTGCCTTTCCCAGGGGAGAAAACATCACCAGGATCATAAGAATGTAGGAAAGTATATAAGAAAATATTGCGAAGCGGGCAAAAAAGTGATAGTCCATCTTGGAGATGATGAGCATCACCACAAATCCGCCCAGCGCAATGATTCCCTGACGTTTCATAAAGTAGAACGCATCATGAAAGGCCAGCTGCGCGCTGTAGGAGCTGGAGCTGTAGATCATGATCAGGCCAAATACCGTTAAGAAAATAACAATAAACAGAAGGCTGTAATCGTAAAATCGCCGCGGTTTTTTCTTTATTTTCCTGCGCTGCGTGTTTTCTGACATTTACGCGCCTCCAATCTCCTATAATTTCACTCCGCCTCCCTACAGGCTGCGGACACACTCTTTAAATATCTCCCCGCGTTCCTCATAGTTTTTAAACATCCCCCAGCTGGCACAGGCCGGCGAGAGGAGAACGCAGTCTCCCATATTGGTGTAGGACGCGCAGACGCTGACCGCCTCCGACATATCCTCCGCATACATAATCTCTGTGAATCCGTGCTTCTTTGCGCATTCCGCAATCTTATCCCGGGTCTGGCCGATTAAAACCAGGTATTTTACCTTGTCCCCGAAGGACTCGACCCACTCGTCGTACTCCGATTCCTTGTCGTAGCCGCCGGCGATCAGAAGGATCGGTCCCGGCATGGCCTTGATGGCCTGGATCGCCGCGTCCGGGTTGGTTCCCTTGGAATCGTTGTAATACTTGACACCGGTCCGCTCCAGCACAAACTCGATGCGGTGCTCCACCGCCTTAAACTCTCTCAGCACGCTGCGGACCGTCTCCATGGGCACGCCCATCTTCAGGCTGATGGCCACGGCTGCCATGACGTTCTCATGATTGTGTCTGCCCAACAGGTTCAGCTCGTCGGTTCCGATGACGTCGGTGGTCCGGCCGCCCTCCTTCCAGATGATCCGCCCCTCTTCCAGATAGATTCCTTCCTCCAGCTTCTCCGTGCTGCTGAACCAGACTACCCTGGGACGCACCGTCTCGCCGAAGGCCCTCAGTACGGGATCGTCATAGTTGAGGATACAGAAGTCCTTCTCCGTCTGGTTAACGGCGATGCTCTCCTTCACCGCGATATAGCACTCCATGGTCTTGTGCCGGTTTAAATGATCCGGCGTGATGTTTAAGATGGCGCTGACGTCGGGGCGGAAATCCATGATCGTCTCCAGCTGAAAGCTGGAGACCTCCGCCACGGTCACGGAATCGTCGGTCGTCTCTAAAGCATGGCTGGTGTAGGGGTCTCCGATATTGCCGACCACAAACACCTCCTCAAAGTGAGCCTTCATGATCTCCCCTGTCAGAGCCGTGGTGGTGGTCTTTCCGTTGGTTCCGGTTATGGCCGCCAGCTTTCCCTTGGCACAGTGGTAGGCCAGCTGAATCTCGCTCCGGATGGGGATTTTAAGCTCATCCAGGACCGCCACAAAGGGGGAGTCCAGGCCGATGCCCGGGCTGATGATACACAGCTCCACGCCGTCCAAATCCGATTTTTTCAAATCCCCCAGCACCACGCTCACCCGCTCCGGGAAGGGAAGCTTGTTCTTCAATACCTCCGGGTCCAGGGCCTCATTGCTGTCAAACAGCACGATCTCCCCGTCTATGTCCAAAAGCAGCTTTGCCGCCGCGATTCCGCTGAGCCCTGCTCCCAGTACCAGTACCTTTTGACCTTGACTTTGACTCATATCCTCATCCTCCTATAATCCCAAGTAAGCAACCAGACACAGGATCGACGTGACGATGGAAAATACCGCCACAACCCTGGTCTCCGACCATCCGCACAGCTCAAAATGGTGATGGATCGGCGCCATCTTAAAGATTCTTTTTCCTCCGGTCTTTTTAAAATACGTCACCTGGATAATCACCGATAAAACCTCCACCAGGTAGATCAATCCGATAATAGCGATAAAAATCGGCATCTGCATCATAAATGCGGCAGAGGCCACAAATCCTCCCAGCGCCAGGGACCCGGTATCGCCCATAAACACCTTGGCCGGATAGACATTAAACAGCAGAAATCCCAGAAGGCTTCCCACCACCGCCCCGGTGATGGGGCTGATACCGCTGTCCTCTCCCACCGCCACAATCGTCAGGAAAGTGGCGATCAGAATCGTGACGCTGGTGCACAAGCCGTCCAGTCCGTCCGTAAAGTTGACACCGTTGTCGGTTCCCAGCGTGATAAAAAACACGGCGGGCACAAACAGAATCCCCAGGTTTAAGTACAGGCCGTTCTCAAAGCCTCCGGTAAACGGAATCAGCATGGCGGTTCCCACCTCCCCG
>Ga0192243_10497_pt1 | contig 14530 bp, 17 predicted proteins | sample Koala_Koa27_K3_FD_131233 | JGI IMG/M metagenome (GOLD analysis project Ga0192243, IMG submission 131233) | Enriched cells from koala feces incubated with labeled cellulose particles, San Francisco Zoo, California, United States - Koala_Koa2-7_K3 ... | reverse complement strand
CAGGCTCTCAGGAAGCTTACTGCGGTGATCAGCAAGTCCAGCTGCATCGTGATTTTTATTAACCAGCTTCGTGAAAAGGTTGGTGTTATGTTCGGAAATCCCGAGACGACGACAGGCGGACGGGCATTGAAGTTTTATTCATCCATCCGTCTTGATGTACGCCGTGTGGAATCTTTGAAACAGAGCGGAGAGGTGATTGGCAATCATACCCGTATTAAAGTTGTGAAGAATAAGATCGCACCGCCGTTTAAAGAGGCAGAGTTTGATATTATGTTTGGAAAGGGTATTTCCCGGGAAGGAGACCTTCTGGATCTGGCGGCCAATCTGAACATTATCAATAAATCCGGCGCATGGTATTCTTACAACGGAGAAAGAATCGGACAGGGTCGGGAGAATGCAAAGATTTTCCTGACAAAACATCCGGATATATGCATGGAGGTTGAGACGAAAGTACGGGATCATTATGATCTTGACGGGAAACGTGCTGCTGCAGAGGCAGAAAAAGCAGATACGGAAGCGCAGGACGGAGCGGAGATCCCGAATGATACGGGCAGTCAGGCGGAGTGATATCAGAATGCGGATTGTTGAAATCAGAAAAGAAAAAAGAGGCAGATTGTTGGTTGTTACCGAAGAGGTGGGGATGTTTCCTGTATATGAAAAAGAGGCTGCTGCCTTTCATCTGGAGGAAGGCTCCGTCCTGTCGGACAGCGATTGGAACCGGCTTTGTACGGAGGTGCTCCGCAGACGTGTGATTCGAAGAGCCATGTTTCTTTTACAGCGAATGGATCGTACGGAGTTCCAGCTGCGTCAGAAGCTTGCACAGGATCATTATCCGGATTTTTTGATTGATGCAGCTGTGAATTATGTGAGGTCATATCATTATATTGATGATCTGCGTTATGCATCAACATATATCCGTTTACATCAGACAGAAAAGAGCAGAATACAGCTGAAGCTGGCTCTGCATAACCGCGGTATTTCCCGCGAACTGATTGATCAGGCTCTGGAAGAAACATACGAAGATCATGAGGATGAGCAGATTCGCCGCTTTTTGCTGAAAAAACAATACGATCCGAAGAGTATGGATCAGAGACAAAAATGGCGAATTTATCAGAATCTGTGTCGAAAAGGATTTTCAAGTTATAAGATAAAACAGCAGATGGACTTGACATAATCACCAAAAAAGTATAGAATCAAATAGTTGTAATTTATGACATAATTATTCATTTATAATTTGTTTGTTATATGTACAATAAAACTTAATAAGGAGGTGCGCCTGAGGTGCAGACTGGCATAGCAGTAGTGATTACGGCTGTTGTTGCGGTTGTTGTTGCCTCTCTTATCACCTATGTCGTTTCAAAAGCGCGATTCAAAAAAGACACGGAAGAGAAGATCGGAAGTGCGGAAGAGCGTGCAGGAAACATCATAGATGAGGCGGTGAAGAGCGCGGAATCAAAGAAGCGGGAAGCTATGGTCGAGATCAAAGAGGAGTCAATACGGACAAAAAATGAACTCGATAAAGAGATAAAAGACCGCAGATCTGAGATTCAGCGAAATGAGAGACGTATTGAGCAGAAGGAAGCGAATCTGGATAAGAAGCTGGAAGCTGCAGAACGTCGCGAACAGAGCTTCACGGCAAGGGAAGAGGAGATTAAGCGACAGAGAGCCGAAGTTGCGAAGTTGAATGAAGAACGCATACAGGAACTGGAAAGAATTTCCGGACTCACCTCTGAACAGGCAAAAGAATATCTTTTAAAAACTGTCGAAGAAGATGTAAAAATTGATACGGCAAAGCTGATCAAGGAAATGGATCTCAGGGCAAAGGAGGAAGCTGACAAGAAAGCCAAAGAATACGTAGTAAATGCTATTCAGAAGTGTGCTGCGGATCATGTGGCGGAGACGACGATTTCTGTCGTACAGCTTCCGAATGATGAGATGAAGGGGCGAATCATCGGACGTGAGGGACGTAATATCCGCACATTAGAGACGATGACGGGAGTAGATCTGATTATTGATGATACTCCTGAAGCTGTTATCCTGTCCGGATTTGATCCGATTCGAAGAGAAGTGGCGCGTATCGCCCTTGAAAAATTAATCGTGGATGGCCGGATTCATCCTGCAAGGATTGAGGAAATGGTCGAGAAGGCTCAGAAGGAAGTCGAGAATGTGATTCGCGAAGAAGGTGAATCCGCTACACTGGAAGTCGGTGTGCATGGCATTCATCCGGAGTTGATTCGGCTGCTTGGCCGTATGAAGTATCGTACCAGCTATGGGCAGAATGCTTTGAAACATTCGATTGAAGTTGCCCAGCTTGCAGGTTTGCTGGCTGCTGAGATCGGTGTAGATGTCAGAATGGCAAAACGTGCAGGTTTGCTCCACGACATCGGAAAGGCTGTGGATCATGAGATGGAGGGTTCCCATATTCAGCTTGGAGTTGCTCTTTGCAGAAAATACAAGGAATCAGCGACCGTGATTAATGCAGTAGAGTCACATCATGGGGATGTGGAACCGGAATCTTTGATTGCTTGTCTGGTACAGGCAGCAGATACTATTTCTGCGGCTCGCCCGGGAGCAAGAAGAGAAACGTTAGAAACATATTCCAACAGACTTAAAAAATTAGAAGACATAACAAACAGTTTCAAGGGTGTAGATAAATCTTTTGCAGTTCAGGCGGGCAGAGAAGTTCGTATTATGGTGATTCCTGAGCAGGTTAGCGATGCTGACATGGTACTTATGGCCAGAGATATTTCCAAACAGATTGAGGCTGAATTGGAATACCCGGGTCAGATTAAGGTAAATGTTATCCGTGAAAGCCGTGTTACAGACTACGCAAAGTAGGGATGTGGCAGAGAATCAGGGATGATCTGGCGTTGTTACACGACAGCTATAGTACAAGGTTCGTATGATTGACAGAACCCCGTAAATTCTCTCCCGAGAGTTTACGGGTTTTCTGGTTATCTGACAGAGTTTTTTGTGAATACCGGTACTCTTTTTTTGGGAAAAAGAAGGTACCGACAGGAGAAATAGAAGTGAAATTGATTTCATGGAATGTAAACGGTTTGCGTGCCTGTGTACAGAAGGGGTTTCTGGATTATTTTAAAAGTGCGGATGCAGATATATTTTGCGTGCAGGAGACCAAATTGCAGGAAGGGCAGATTGATCTGAACCTGGAAGGATATGAACAATACTGGAATTATGCCGAGAAAAAAGGATATTCCGGAACAGCAGTTTTTACGAGGCGGACGCCCTGTTCGGTTTCCTATGGAATCGGTGTGGAGGAACATGATCATGAGGGCCGTGTCATCACACTGGAGTTTGAGCAATTTTATTTTGTTACGGTGTATGTCCCGAATTCACAGAATGAGTTGACACGTTTGGATTATCGCATGAAATGGGAAGACGATTTCCAGTCATATATACTGGTACTTGAGGAAAAGAAACCTGTGATCTATGCGGGGGATCTGAATGTTGCCCATCAGGAAATTGATTTGAAAAATCCGAAAACCAACCATAGAAATGCCGGTTTTACGGATGAAGAACGGGAAAAGATGACAAAAGCATTAAATAGTGGTAGAATTGATACATATCGCTACTTTTACCCGGATCAGACGGGAGTATATTCCTGGTGGTCATATCGTTTTAAAGCGAGAGAGCGTAATTCCGGTTGGCGGATTGATTATTTTATTGTTTCGGAGGCTCTGAAGGATACTTTGAAGTCGGCGGATATTCATACGGATGTTTTCGGATCCGATCATTGTCCGGTCGAACTGGTCCTTGATCTGTAAGCGGGAGGAGTGATTTCTCTTTGACAGTGACATTGATCTGCAAGCAGGAGGAGCGACTATGAGAGGAAATCGAAAAAAGGAGCCTAAGACTCTGCGGCGCAAGCGCGAAGAGGAAAAAAGAGATGCGGCCCGCAGGGAGGTATTCAGCTGGATTCGTATGTTTGTAATAGTGGTTGTCATCGTGTTTGTCGCAACAAGATTTATTATCATAAATGCGACGATTCCTTCAGGATCCATGGAAACGACAATCATGACGAAAGACCGGTTGATCGGATTTCGGTTCTCTTATTGGTTTGACGAGCCGGAACGAGGAGATATTATCCTGTTTTCTTATCCGGTGGATGAGAGCCAGACTTATATAAAACGGGTCATCGGTCTGCCGGGAGAGACTGTTGAGATCCGGGATGGGAAGATATATATTGATGGCAGCGACACGCCTCTTGAAGAGGACTATCTCCCGGAAGAATGGTACTGGGAAAATGACGGTTACTATTTTGAAGTTCCGGAAGATTGTTACTTTGTTATGGGAGATAACAGAAACAATTCTCTTGACAGTCGTTTTTGGGCCGAAAAGGCATTGGAGTCAGGTCTGGCCGCTACGCAGGAGGATGCGCTCCAATACAGTTTTGTAAAAAAAGAAAAGATTAAGGGAAAGGCAATCTTTACCTACTATAAATCATTTAAGTTACTGGTTCATACGGCGGACTATCAGACAGATAACTGACAGTCAGAATAATTATTTGATGAGGAGATTATGATGGAAACAATAAAGACAGATATTTCAGCAGAGACAGAAGAGATGATGAATACCGCGGCAGAGACAGAGGCAGAAACGACGGAAACATCGGAGGCGCAGTCTGTAAAGACCGCGGCAGCAGAAGCGGCGCCGGTTTCGGAGACACCGGCTGAGTCCATGAAGGATATGGAACAGGAGTTGGAGGCATCATACAAAATGATGGGTGATGGAGAACATGATACAGATACATTGCTGGCATGGTCAAAAATCATGGAGTTATATGAAACAAAGGCAAATCTGACCGTAGAGATTTCCGGGATTGTCAATAAGGGTGTGATTGCCGAGGTTGAAGGAATCCGCGGATTTATTCCGGCATCGAGACTCAGTTTGCGGCATGTAGATGATCTGAATGAATGGCTTGGAAAAGAGATTCAGGTCAGAATCATAACGGCAGATCAGTCTGCGGATAAACTGGTTCTTTCTGCCAGAGAAATTTTAAAAGAGGAGAGGGATCAGGCAAAGCAGATGAAGATTTCTTCCGTTGAAGTTGGAAGTATTTTTGACGGCAAGGTAGACAGTATTCAGGATTATGGCGTTTTTGTGGATCTCGGTGACGGAGTTTCCGGATTGGTACATGTCTCCCAGATTGCTCTTGAACGCGTAAAGCATCCTGCGGATGTGCTGAAAGTCGGTCAGGAAGTTCGTGTTAAGGTAATCGGAAAACAGAACGGCAAGTTGAAATTAAGTATAAAAGCTTTGTTAGAACAGAAGAAACAGGATGAGGAGGTTCGGGTAAAGATTCCGAAAGCGGAATCGATCGGGACTTCAATGGGTGATCTGTTAAAGAATTTTAAATTTTAGTATAACGGATCGTTAGATGCCGGATTATATTTAAAATGTCGGATAAAGATGAAAGGCGCGGGAATGGCTGGAAAAAAATGGATGCATGAATCCGGAAAAGAGTTTGACTGTACAGCTCTGCACGGCAAATACTGCACGATTAATATGTCGGGTCAGGATGTCGGATATGCCCGTGTGGGAATTATTTCATCCGGCCCGCAGTATATTTTGTTTCAGTTTCGGGGAAAGCGGGGGCTCGCCGCAAAAGCATTTATCAAGGATATTACGGAAGTTAAGATGACAGAGCGGAAATTAAAAAAAGAGACGGAACTGATTGTGGAAGATTGGGATGATGAAGTGAATCCGTTTTGCTATTTTGTAGGAGAACGATGTGATATTCATATGCATCAGACACGGATGTTTGAGGCGACTCCCGGTTTTTTCGGAGCAAAGATTCTCTATGTGGACAGTCAGAACCATCTGATCCGCATAAAGGAAAACAGTAAACAGTTTAATGTCAGCATATCCATGATCTGCGGAATCATGCAGAGCGTATACTGAAAATATGTAACATACAGGATGGATTTATCATTCCCGGGAGAACTCAGATGGACAAAAAAATATTAGCCCGCAAGACTTTCAGTCTGGATAATGCGGAATTGGAAACGGCGATCGAAGATTATAAGGCATCTAAGAATGATGTCAAAAAATTAGAGAATCTGATACGTGTTTTTAAAGAAGCGCAGGTCATTGTTCCGGTGGCTTTTCCGAAAAAGGCCGATATAAATGTCGTATTGAAAATGCTTCGAGGAGAGCCGCTCAAAAAGAACGAAGAATTCCGCATGATCCCTGTGACTGTTTCTGACCCGGATGGGAATAAATATGCACCGGTATTTACATCGCGGGATGCGATTCTGGAGACGAAAGATTTCCCTTATATGATACGGGTTCCTGCAGAACAGGTGGTTCGGAACGTTCTGAATGAAAAGGCAGGCCTGACCGGCGTGATGCTGGATCCGCAGACGAAAGGTTTTATTTTTCGCAGACATGCATTTACAACGGATTTTTCCAAACAGGCTGCCTCTTCCCGTAATGTACAGGTGAAAAAGGTTTCTAAGGCAGAATTTGCGGTTCTCGCACGAAATTCCGTGGAAAAAGGACAGATTCCGAAGATGTTGTTTGAAAAAAAGAGTGAGTTTGTTCGGGAACTGGATGAACGCGGCGCGGAGCTTTTATTGGAATTGTACGCGAAACCGTACGGAGATAAGCTGCCGAGCCCCTATACGATTGACGATTTCAGTGTCATGGCGTTGGATATTAATGAGGAGACGACCGCTGTCTGCATAGAGCTTCCGCAGAAAGGTCTGTTTGTTCAGGCGGCTTTATCTGCTTATGTGATTCTCAATCCCCAGACGGAAGAAGTTTATTATTATATGATTGAAAAAGGTGCGAAGGGAGAGAGTAATGTTCTGTGTAATATTACTCCCGACGGACGCCATCAGGAGCTTATGTCCGCGCCGCCGGTCGGAAGTGAACTGACGGCAGTGCTTGATCTGATTCGTGAAGAGAAAGAGGAAGCAGTGTAAAGCGAAATTTGTCTGCGCACACCTGACAGTTAAAAACACAGTAAAAATTCAGACAGTTCATTGGTACCATCCTGCCTATAAACAAAACCAGGACTGATGCAGTTGTATATCAGATGATGATACAACTGTCATTTACAGAAGGTCGTGGAATTTGTTCCGCGGCTTTTCGTTTTATATGCGCAGGGGTGCGTAAGGAATATGACAGCTGTGCTGTCCGCACACCGTGCGGCGAGTATGAGGCAAAAACGCCTCCTACTCGATTCACAGGAAGAAAGGAAAAGAAATGTTTACCATTCGTACAGAGCAGAGTTTTGACTCAGCACATTTTCTTGCCGGATATGACGGGAAATGCAGCAATCTTCACGGCCACCGATGGCGTATCGTGGCGGAGGTGTGCGCGAAAGAGGTGCAGGAATCAAAACAACTGCGGGGCATGGTTGCTGATTTCGGAAATCTGAAACAGGATTTAAAAGAACTGACAGATGCCTTCGATCATACATTGATTTATGAGACTGGTTCCCTGAGGGATAAAACACTGCTTGCGCTCAGGGAAGAAGGTTTTCAGATGGTAGAAGTGCCGTTTCGTCCGACTGCTGAGAATTTTGCCCGGTATTTTTATGAACAGATGTGCTGCCGGGGTTATTGTATGAAACAGGCGGAGGTATATGAGACTCCGAATAATTGTGCCGTTTACAGTGCAGGAGAGGATATTGATGTCGAATTATAAGGTGGCTGAGATTTTCAGCAGTATTAACGGTGAGGGACCCAGACAGGGGCAGCTTGCCCTGTTTATACGAATGCAGGGTTGTAATCTCGACTGCAGCTACTGTGACACGCAGTGGGCAAACGGCGAGGATGCCAGATTTCACTGGACTTCGGCGGAGGAAATTATGGATCTGGTTCGTCAGATGCAGATTCGCAATATTACTTTGACCGGCGGAGAGCCGTTGTGCCAGGAAAATATCATGGAATTACTTCTGGCGCTGGCGGCGGAGCCGTGGCTCCGTGTTGAAATAGAGACTAACGGCAGTGTACCATTGAAACCTTTTGCGCAGATTCAGAATGCGCCGTCTTTTAATATGGATTATAAGCTGCCGGGAAGCGGGATGGAACATGCAATGCTGACGGAAAATTTTGATGTTCTGTCTGATAAGGATACGGTAAAATTTGTGGTAAAGGATTATGGAGATCTGCAAAGAAGCCATGATCTGATTCGGGAATACGGCCTGACGGATAAATGCAGAGTTTTTTTGAGCCCGGTTTACGGAGAAATTGACCCGGAAGAGATCGTGAATTTTATGAAGGACAACCATATGAATGATGTGACGATGCAGCTGCAGATTCATAAAGTGATTTGGGACAGCCGGATGCGGGGTGTCTGAAAGGGGACAGGATGGCGATTGATTCAAAAGCAGTACAGGAACATATACGGGGACTTTTGATCGCTTTGGGTGATGATCCGGAGCGGGAGGGACTGCGTGAAGCCCCGGAACGTGTGGCCCGGATGTATGAAGAGGTATTTGAGGGTATGAATTACAGCAATCAGGAGATTGCTGCAATGTTTGACAAGACATTTGAGGATGATCTGACATTTTCGCAGACAAACAGTGATTTTGTGATTGTAAAGGATATTGACATTTTCAGTTTTTGTGAGCATCATATGGCATTGATGTATGATATGAAAGTGACGGTAGCCTATGTGCCTCATGGCAAGGTGATCGGACTCAGTAAGATTGCGCGGATTGCCGATATGGTATCCAAACGCCTGCAGCTTCAGGAACGGATCGGGACGGATATCGCGGAGATTGTAGAAGCTGTAACCGGTTCCGGTGATGTGGCGGTTCTGATTGAGGGCTGTCACAGCTGCATGACAGCGCGCGGAATCAAAAAAACGGATGCAAAGACATATACATCTACATTGCGAGGAAGATTTCAGACGGATATGATGCTGCAGACAAGGCTGAATCTGGCAATGAAATGATGACAGGAGGACAGTATGAAGGCAATGGTTTTGTGCAGCGGCGGTGTGGATTCTTCTACCTGCCTGGCAATGGCAGTTGAAAAATTCGGGTGCGAACAGGTAATTGCTCTGTCGATTTTTTACGGTCAGAAACATGACAGAGAAATCGAGGCGTCACGTAAGATTGCGTCTTATTATCAGGTGGAGCAGCTGTTTCTGGATCTGGAGAAAATTTTTCAATACAGCGACTGTTCCCTGCTGGCTCATTCTGACCGGAATATTCCGCGGGAATCTTATGCGGAGCAGCTGAATAGAACAAATGGGAGTCCGGTTTCCACTTACGTGCCGTTCCGAAACGGTTTGTTTCTCTCCTGTGCGGCAAGTATTGCGCTGTCGAAGGGATGCAGCGTTATTTATTACGGCGCACACAGCGATGATGCGGCCGGGAATGCCTATCCGGACTGTTCGGATGCGTTTAAGGAAGCAATGGGACAGGCTATTTTTCTCGGAAGCGGGAATCAACTGACACTCGAAGCGCCATTTGTCTCATGGACAAAGGCTGAAGTGGTGAAACTGGGATTGAAACTGGGGGTTCCCTATGAATTTACCTGGAGCTGCTATGAGGGACAGGACAGACCGTGCGGTAAATGCGGGACCTGTATTGACCGGGCGCGGGCTTTTGCATTGAATGGCGTGGAAGATCCTGCGAATATCGGCGGCGATTGCGGGAGCAGCTTGCTGCGGAGCAATTGACTTTCATGGATGTTGGCGCACTGTGTCAGCAACGCATGGAAGTTTGGTGTACAACATACAGGAGGGCAACAGTATGTCATCGGGAAGAATACGGGAGGATATGCAGGATATTACGCTGCTTGGAAACCGGAAGAATCAATATCCGACGGATTATGCGCCGGAACTGCTGGAGACGTTTGAGAATAAGCATCCGGATCATGACTATTTTGTGAAGTTTAACTGTCCGGAATTTACGTCACTGTGTCCGATTACCGGACAGCCGGATTTTGCGTCAATTACGATTGCTTATGTGCCGGAGACAAGAATGGTAGAGAGTAAGTCGCTGAAGCTGTATCTGTTCAGCTTTCGCAATCACGGAGATTTTCATGAGGACTGTGTGAACATTATCATGGAGGATCTGATTCAGCTGATGGATCCGAAATATATTGAGGTGTGGGGACGATTTCTGCCGCGCGGAGGGATCTCTATTGATCCGTACTGTAATTACGGTAAATACGGGACACGCTGGGAAGAGGTTGCCCGAAATCGCCTTGAGAATCATGATCTGTACCCGGAACATGTGGATAACCGGTGAAAACAGGATTAATGAGAAAGAAAGTAATCTTTCGTCACTATATGTGCCGTCAGCAGAAAGGCGGCAGAATGGAGATTTTTATGGAACATATGAAGCGGATTGACCGCGTTTTGAAATACAGTGGCGCCATTGTGGATGTGTATGATGATGTGATGGAATCTCCGTCCGGACATATGGCTCACTGGGATTATATTGCCCATCGGAAGGGGGCGGCAGCAGTGCTGCCGGTCATGGATGACGGAAAAATACTGATGGTAAGGCAGCATCGCAATGCTTTGGAACGTGAGACGCTGGAAATTCCCGCGGGTTCTCGTGATGATGTGAATGAGCCTCGGATGCAATGTGCGGCGCGGGAATTAGAGGAAGAGACCGGATATCAGGCCGGAAGGCTGGAACTGTTGATTACGGTGGCCACCACGGTGGCATTTTGCAATGAGGTTATAGAGATTTATCTGGCAACAGACCTGAAAGAAACCGAACGCCATCCGGATGAGGATGAGTTTGTGGAACTCGAACAATATACCATTGAAGAACTGAAGGACATGGTCTTTTCGCAGAAGATTCAGGATTCAAAAACGGTAGCGGCAATCATGGCGTATTATGGAAAAATACATGCATGACGGTATATATTTTCTGTAAGAACCATGGATTCAGAAAATATTCACATATGACTCCGATGACATAGATGCCGGAGAGCAGAGCATATTTCAGAAAAAGAAGTGCTGATCGGTTTCTGCGGTTTTTGATCAGAACTATGTAAGTCGGCAGATACGCAAAAATCTGCGGAACCAGTATTGTCCCGGTCAGGAGGATACCAAAAATGGAAAACTGCCGTGCGAACGCGGCAGAAAGGATGCCGAGTGACAGTCCTGTCCAACCGCTGAATATAAGCAGAACAGCCTTGCCGCGGTCAAAGCCGGCGAAAATACAGAGAATGATCCATATCGGCAGACGGTTTTTCAGGAGAAAATGCAGGAAGCCGAGGGGGGGGATATATCCACGGCCGCGAGTTGTTTCAGTGCATTTTCTGCCTGGTAGCCCAGCCAGAAAGACTCGTCCGCCCATCGCAGACTGATGAGCAGGACACCAGCAAAAAAGACACCAAGAAACAGGATCATATGTATTTTTAGAGTGATGTAAATGTGTTTTTTTCTCCATTTGATTGACATGTTCACAGATTCACTTTCTTTTTTTATTATGCTATGTGAAAAAAATAACACTATGCACAAACTGTTCACAAAAAAACAGAAGAAAATCGTCAAAAATGTCTTGATAATCTAAACTTTTGGTCTATAATAATAAAGTGAGTGAACATTTTTGCTCATAGACAGAAAATCGAAGGGAGAAACATGTCATGAATGTTTTAGTTATTAACTGCGGCAGTTCGTCGCTGAAATATCAGTTAATTGATTCAGACACGGAGACAGTATTAGCGAAAGGGCTTTGCGAGAGGATCGGTATTGACGGAAAACTTACATATCAGAAGGCCGGTCTTGCCAAGGAGGTTTCCGAACCGGCGATGCCGACACATAAGGAGGCCATTCAGCTCGTTCTGGATGCGCTGGTGAATGAAAAGACCGGTGCGATCAAAGACCTGAGCGAGGTGGGCGCAGTCGGACACCGTATCGTACACGGCGGTGAGAAATTTGCTTCCTCTGCATTGATTACGGATGAGATGCTTGCGGCTGTTGAGGAGTGCAACGATCTGGCGCCTCTTCACAATCCGGCGAACCTGATCGGTATCAATGCCTGCAAGGATCTGATGCCGGGTGTACCGATGGTGGGTGTATTTGATACCGCTTTCCATCAGACGATGCCGGAGAAGGCATATCTCTATGGCCTTCCGTATGAGTATTATGAGAAGTACAAGGTTCGCAGATACGGCTTCCACGGTACGAGCCACAGCTTTGTTTCGAAGCATATGGCTGAGTTCCTCGGGATGGATATCAACAATTCGAAAATTATCGTGGCACATCTCGGCAACGGCGCATCTATCAGTGCGGTAAAGGATGGAAAATGCATCGATACATCGATGGGACTTACTCCGTTGGAGGGACTTGTAATGGGTACCCGTTCCGGTGATATTGATCCGGCCATCATGGAGTTTATCGCTAAGAAAGAGAATCTGGACATCGCAGGTGTCATGAACGTACTGAATAAGAAATCCGGTGTTCAGGGTATTTCCAAGGTTTCCAGCGATTTCCGTGATCTTGAAGAGGGCATGAACGAGGGCAATCAGCTCTGCGCGGCTGCAATCGAGGTGTTCAGTTATCGCGTGGCGAAATACATCGGCTCTTATGTAGCTGCTCTGAACGGTGTAGATGCGATTGCGTTTACGGCGGGTATCGGTGAGAACGCACCGACCGTTCGTGCGAAGGTTTGCGAGTATCTGGGATATCTCGGCATCACGATTGACGCTGAGGCGAACGGGCATCGCGGTGAGGATCTGATTATCTCCACGCCGGATTCCAAAGTTAAGGTCTGCATTATCCCGACGGATGAGGAGCTTGCAATCGCAAGAGATACCGTGGCGCTCGTGCAGGCTTAAATCCGGTTTGATTGTTGCCTGAAGGCAGCCAGATACGCGTATTGTCTGACACGGAAATATATGTGAATTGAACAGGAAATCTGACATTGTTTATAAACCCCTTTTGTCAGGCTGAATCAGGCTGATAGAAGGGGTTTTTACAGGGATATAGTATGATGGCAGAAAAGAAAAAGAGAATTTTTGAAATTATACAGATCGGATCTTCAGGTGATTTCCCAAGTAAACTCTGCGATGTGCTGATCACCGTCGCGATCTTATTGAATTTGTTTATTGCGATCTTTGACACGTTTGACGTTTCGCAGGCTTATGAGGATGTTTTGTATATGCTTGAGACGATCACGGTGGTCGGGTTTACCGTGGAATATGCGCTGCGTTTCTGGACGGCGGAGTATCTGTATCCGGATATGAGCCGTTGGAAAGCCCGGGGCAGATATACGGTGTCTTTTAATGCGATCATAGATCTCTTGTCTTTTCTGCCGTTTTACCTGCCGGTGGTGTTCCCCGGCGGAATTGTGGCGTTCCGGATGTTCCGGATTATCCGTATTTTGCGTTTGTTCCGCATCAATGCGTACTATGACGCGCTGAATGTGATCGGGGATGTCCTGAAACGGAAGCGCAATCAGCTGGCGTCGTCGATCTTTATCATTCTGGTTCTCATGGTTGCCTCATCCCTGTGCATGTACGGACTGGAGCATGAAGCACAGCCGGATGTGTTTAAAAACGCATTTTCCGCATTCTGGTGGGCAGTATCCACACTGCTGACTGTGGGGTACGGCGATATTTATCCGGTGACGATGGCAGGGCGGTTTTTCGGCATCGTCATTACCTTTCTCGGCGTCGGTATGGTGGCGATTCCGACCGGTATTTTATCTGCCGGTTTCGTGGAGCAGTATACGATGCTGAAAAATTCAGTGGATTATCTGATGGAGGAGGAACTGAAGTTTATTCGCCTGAAGGTGGGAGAGAACCATCCGTGGGAGAATAAAAAGGTCATGGATCTTCCGCTGCCGCCGGGACTGATTCTGGCCGTTATCCAACGGGCCGGCGATACGATTGTTCCGAGGGGTGATACTGTGATCTGCTCCGGGGATTCAATTGTCCTTGGGGCTGAAGGCGGTTCCGGGGATATCGACATTACATTGAAGGAGATTGTGCTGCAGGAACGCCATCCATGGGTCGGATACGCGATCAAAGATCTGGATATTTCCCGGCAGACACTGATCGTTATGATCAGGCGGGACGGAAAGGCAATCATTCCGACGGGGTCGACCGTGATGCGGGAAAAGGATGCCGTATTCGTATATTCCAAGAAGAATATGGCGGACGCGCAGAAGATTACCATCTGAAAAAAACGGTTGACAAATAGCACATGTTTGATTATACTGTTTAGGTATGATTGCGGAAAAGTGTGTCCAATACGGCATCACAGAATCATAGATTTTATATAATGGGAGGTGTTACGAGATGTCGATCTGTCCGAAAAATAAATCTTCCAAAGGCAGAAGAAACAGCAGAAGGGCCAACTGGAAAATGACGGCTCCTACCCTGGTAAAATGCAGCAAGTGCGGCGAACTGATGGTTCCGCACAGAGTATGCAAGAACTGCGGCAGCTATAACAAAAAAGAAATCATTGCTGTCGACTAGACTGATGCATATGAGAGCGAGTAAAAGAATCAAGAGTTCGTCTGAAAACAGGCACTCTTGATTTTTTGTTTCATTAGGAAAGTTCGTCCTGTGAAACAAAAAGC
>Ga0192243_10496_pt1 | contig 14532 bp, 9 predicted proteins | sample Koala_Koa27_K3_FD_131233 | JGI IMG/M metagenome (GOLD analysis project Ga0192243, IMG submission 131233) | Enriched cells from koala feces incubated with labeled cellulose particles, San Francisco Zoo, California, United States - Koala_Koa2-7_K3 ... | reverse complement strand
TAAGGGGGTGAAACGTTATCCGTTCACTCGTAACTTTACTATCGGAGCTAATTTAACCTTTTAAATAATAGATGATATGAAATTAAAACAATATATAAAAGCCGCATGTCTTTTTTTCTTTCGTAGCAGTGACAACTTCCTGTATGGATTTGGAACCATTGTCGGATTTGGGAGATAATTTGGTGTGGGACAACGCTGCCAACTTTCAGCTGTTTGCTAACCAGTTTTATAGTTGGCCTCATGATTTTGACCGTGCTGTGTCAGATGAACCTCATAGTGATTACCGTTCTGATTTAGTGGCAGGTTCATCCATGAATGTATATAGCCAGGGTACAAATGCTATTCCTGCTACAGATGCTAATTACACCAAACTATATAAACGTATTTACTATACTAACCTATTGTTGAAGAATGCAGAAAGTTTTGATGTACCGGCGGATATTATAGTACCTGTAGCCGAAGCTAAATTTTTCCGTGCATATAGTCATTTCGAATTAGTACAGCTTTATGGTGACGCTATCATTCTTACGGAACCTTTGGACTTGGATTCTGAAAAACTTTACGGCAAACGTAATGATCGTGGTGAGGTGATTGACCAGGTGATTAAGGATTTGAAGGATGCAGTTGGCGGCTTACCTGAAACATCATCGGAGGCGGGACGATTGAATAAATATATCGCATATGCCATGTTGTCACGCGTAGCATTGTATGAAGGTACTTGGCAGAAATTTCACACTAACGGCAAAGATGCCACCTCAAATACTTCCCGTAGTACGGAATTGCTGACTATTGCGAAGGATGCCGCCAATGAAGTAATTAAAGGTGGTAAATATCAGTTGTTCTATAATGAAAAACTGGGTAATGAGAGCTATCGCTATATGTTCACATTAGAAGATGGTGCACAATGTAATCCGGCAAATCTTTCGAAGAGTGACAATACAGAATATATCTTTGTGAAACGTCATCGTAATGGAGATAAAACTGCATGGAACCTGACTCATGGTATGGTGGCAAATGCTTGCTATGTAACCCGTAAATTGGCGAATATGTATCTTTGTTCTGATGGGTTGCCTATTGGTAAGTCATCCAAATTCCAGCAATATGCCGGTGTGACTGATGAATTCCAAAATCGGGATAACCGCATGGGCAATAATATGCTATATCATGGACAACAATACTGGAATAATGACGGTAAATGGCGCACAACTTGGACGGATGCTGATTTAACAAGTAGCCTGACTGCTAATGTACGTTCGGGTAGTGGATATCAAAACCGTAAATGGGGTACTGAACGCCAGGTGGAAGATTATTACGAATCTTATGATTTCCCGGTTATCCGGTATGCAGAAGTATTGTTGAATTATGCGGAAGCTGTTTATGAATTGAATGGTACTATTACAGATTCAGAATTAGATTATTCATTGAATAAGGTTCGTCTTCGTGTCAATCCAAGTATGCCTAAGTTGAGTAGTACATTAGTTTCGGCAAACAATCTTTCAATGCGTGAAGAAATACGCCGGGAACGTACTGTAGAACTGGTATTGGAAGGTTTTCGCATTGATGACTTAAAGCGTTGGGCTACAGCTCCCGATGAAATGCCACAAGATATGCTTGGTGTGCAAGTGACAGATACTTGGTTTGAAACAAACTGGACAGATCATAAACGTTCACTTAGTTCTGACGGTTGTCTTATTCTTTATAGTGATCGTACTTGGAATGATAAACTTTATCTTTACCCGCTGCCTTCTGACCAATTACAGTTGAATCCGCAGTTGGAACAGAACCCTGGTTGGAAGAACTAAGATGTGTTATTGTAATAATGAATAAAAGAGAAAACGTATGAAACAGATATTAAAATATGGGCTGGGTTGTCTTTTTATGACAGCAGTTGTTTCCACATTTTTTTCATGTGATGATAATGATGAGGTATCCCCACTTTCTAAAGCGATTTATCCTGCGTCGGTTGAAATGATTATTTCTGAAGATTTGCAGCAGTTTATCTATATTGATGATACGAAAGTCAAGGTACTTCCTTTAGTAAAAGGAGAGAAAGTGGAATTGGGATATAGTATAACACCTGATGACGTAACTTATAAGGAGGTGAATTGGACTTCCAGTAATGAAAATGTGGCCACGGTGGATGCCAATGGTACGGTAAATGCCGTCAGTGGTAATGGTACGGGCATTGCTGTAATTCAGGTTGCTCCAAGTGTTTATTATTCGGGTAGTGATGTGGCTAGTGCCTTGAAAGTGTTGGTTGTTAATTCATTGGTTAGTGCGGAAAGCATTACGATTAGTTCTGATGCGGATAATGTATATGCAGGAGAGACATTGCAACTTTCAGCAGCAATTTTACCGTCTTCTGCTACTTATAAGACAGTGAAATGGTCAAGTTCTGATGAAACTGTAGCTACTGTGGATAAAGACGGACTTGTTACGGGACTGGATAGTGGCAAGGGCGCTGCTGTCACTGTTACTATCACTGCCACATCTTTGGACGGTGCAAATGTGATAGCTACTAAAGATATTATCGTGAATTCGATTGTACAACCGGAAGAGATTACCATCGATCAGAATTACTCATCAACTAATGGCTATGAATTTGCTATTGCAGAAAAGAGTGTAGCATTGAACTTTACTACAGTGCCGGAAAATTGTACTAAGTCATTGATAGAATGGACTTCAAGTGATGAAACAATTGCTACAGTGAAAGCTGGTGTTGTTACTTTCAATAAGAACGGTGTGTTTGGCAAGGTTACTATTACGGCTACCTGTCCGGAAACAGGAAATACTTCATCTATTGAATTGAATTTGGCAGAAGGTTTAATACGAGAGCTTTTCCGTGATAAAGATAATTGTACATGGTATTATGATCCAAACCAAGCGGCTTCATGGGAATGGCATGAAGGCTATATTACCATTACTCCTAAGGCGGGTACAAAATGGCGCGGAGACTTTAAATGTTATGAAACATCCTGGTTGCATGCTGGTAATTATCCTATTTTTGCAATTCGTATGGATGATTTGAAGGATGTTGAAGGAGTGACTGCACGGAATATTAATCTGGATGGATCGAATGGCTCTTGTGAGGGCGCTAAATTCTCTGGTAATTTAGGTGGAAATAATAATAAGTGGCTGAATGATTATAAGTGCAGTGATGGTAGTCATGTCTTTATTTATGATATATCTACTCAGAAATGGGGATCAACGGATATACTACCGACGACTTCTGTTGCATCATTTAGTACTCTTACATTTAAATATGCCGATATAACCTCATCTTCTGCTACGCCGGTAAGTTATAATGTTTATTGGATACAGACATTCAAGACTGTACAAGATGTACAAGCATATGTTGAATCGGAAGGATTAACTTACGAAGTAATAAAATAATTGGAATAACAATCAAGGTTCAAAATAGATTCTTATGAATAAAAATATAATAAAGACGATAGGTTTAGCACTGCTGATAGCAGTGCAAACTTCTTGCCGTGAGAATGAATTCGGAGTAGTGGATTTGACACTTCCGGAAGGAGTATATGTTCCGGTAGAAGCAGAATATACCTATAATCATCCCTGTGCTATGTTTAATCAGGCTGATTTTGACCGCGTGAAGAATATGTTGGATGATGGGACTGCACCGCAAAAGGTAAAAGATGAATTTGAAAATCTAAAGAACTCGAGTTATGTTTCAGCTTCTTCATACAATCCGCAGCCGCAAACTAAGATTGTTCGTGGCGATGTGACCGGAACTGGTGTTAGTAATGAAAATTACAGTTATGCAATGAAGGATGCCGCAGCTGCTTATCAAATGGCACTTTTATGGAAGTTGACAGGCACTGAACAATATGCAAAGAATGTGATTAACATCTTGAATCAGTGGGCTGCGACCTGTACAGAAGTTACTTCCAATGATGCTAATCATAAACTGGCAGCAGGTGCACAAGGATATACTTTTGCCAATGCAGCAGAAATTATGCAAACTTACGATGGTTGGACAGAAGCGGATCAAACTACTTTTAAAACATGGATTGTGAAAGTATTCGCTTCTAAAAATAAAGATTTTCTGGACAACCACCAAGGTAGTAGTAACTGTGCTTTACATTACTGGTCGAATTGGGATTTGGTTAATATGTGTTCTTATCTGTCTATTGGTATTTTGACTGAAGATGATGATATGGTTAATTATGTCGTCAACTATTTTTATAATGGAGCTGGTAATGGAGCTTTAAATAATTTAATCCAGGGCACTCATATTGATCCATTGTCGAATGAAGAGATATGCCAGAATCAGGAGAGCGGACGTGATCAGGGGCATGCTCAAATGTCGGCAGCTGTGACTGCTAATCTTTGCCAGATAGCTTATACATTCTATCAGGATAACAAAGATGTTTCCCGACTGGATTTCTTCGCAGCTAACAACAATGCAATTATGAAAATGGGTGAGTATGTAGCGCTTAGTAATGCAACGGATGGAATGAAGAATGACAATTCAGATGGTACTTGGTTGATTGATATTACAAAAATACCTTTTAAAGAGTATCAGTACTGTATAAATTGTACATGTAAAGATAAGAATCATGGGCAAGATCATAAAATGGTGTCTGATGATGGTCGTGGTGAAGTTCGTCCCGGATGGGAAATCTTTTACACCCACTATGCAAAGATCAAAGGATTAACTAGTGGTTATAAGTATGCTCAAATGCTGGCAGATAAGATGCGTCCTGAAGGTGGGGCAGGAGAGATTGCTAATCGTTATGGATCCAATAGTGGTGCTTTTGACCAATTAGGTTGGGCTACGTTGATGTTGTATCGTGAATAGAGTTAATATGACTTCTTAGATAAATAGAAAAAAGTTGTAAGGGGATTAGGTATTTACCTAATCCCCTTCGTATATATAAGCAAATAGGTCAGTAAATAGATTGCTTTAGAAAAAGAGATAACATTCAGTTTTCTGATAGATTAGTTTTATATAAGGTAGAAAGAACCTGTTTTTTAGGAATAACACTTGAATTTAGAAAAGAATTATTAGTTAGGTAGTATGCGTAAAAAGATTCTGTTTTTAGCAGGAATGATGGCTTGCTGTTCATTGGCAGGTGCACAAGAAATTTCTAAGACCTGGGTGGCTGATAAGGGAAACGGTACTTATCAGAACCCGGTTCTTCATGCCGACTATTCGGATCCGGATGTCTGTGCCGCCGGAGATGATTTCTATATGACAGCGTCCAGCTTTAATTGTATTCCGGGGATTCCTGTTCTTCATTCCAACGATTTGGTGAACTGGTCGTTGGTGAATTATGCACTACCGGTGCAGGAGCCGGAAGAATTTTTCGATAAGGCACAGCACGGTAAGGGAGTATGGGCGCCTTCTATCCGTTTCCATAACGGGGAATTTTATATCTACTGGGGTGACCCGGATTACGGAATCTACATGATAAAGACAAAAGACCCGAAGGGAAAATGGAGTACCCCCGTACGGGTAAAGGTTGGAAAAGGAATGATTGACCCGACGCCGCTTTGGGATGAAGATGGTAAGGTGTATCTTGTATATGCATATGCTGCCAGTCGTAGTGGAGTAAATAGTATTGCCGTGATCTGCGAGTTGAATGCCGAAGGTACGGAAGCTATTTCTGATCCGGTGATGGTATTTGACGGAAATGATGGAAAGAACCATACGGTGGAAGGCCCGAAACTTTATAAACGCAATGGATACTATTACATTTTTGCTCCGGCAGGCGGGGTAGCTACCGGTTGGCAGTTGGTTCTTCGTTCAAAGAATATCTACGGCCCCTACGAATCGAAGATTGTCATGGCACAAGGAAAGACAAATATCAACGGTCCTCATCAAGGCGGCTGGGTAGATACGAACACTGGAGAATCATGGTTCATTCATTTTCAAGATAAAGGAGCTTACGGACGTGTGATTCATCTGAATCCGATGACTTGGGTAAATGATTGGCCCGTAATCGGAGTAGACAAGGATAAAGATGGCTGCGGCGAACCTGTGACCACTTATAAGAAACCGAATGTGGGAAAGACATATCCGGTAACTACTCCACCGGAAAGTGATGAATTCAATACCCGGCATTTGGGACTACAGTGGCAATGGCACGCTAATAAAAAAGACACTTATGGGTTCACTACTGACTTAGGATATATCCGTCTTTATGCAGGCAGCCTCTCAAAAGAATTTGTGAACTTCTGGGAAGTTCCTAACTTGTTGATGCAAAAGTTTCCGGCTGAAGAGTTTACGGCTACGACCAAGTTGACATTTACTGCCAAGCAGGACGGTGAACAAACCGGAATCATTGTGATGGGATGGGATTATAGTTATCTTTCCATTCGTAAGGCAGGAGATCAGTTTATTCTGCAACAAGCAGTCTGCAAGGATGCGGAACAGCAAAATCCCGAACAGATAAAAGAATTGGCAAACCTTCCGGTGGAACATCTGAAGATGCCGGGAGTAGCAGATAATGAGTGGCAAACAGTTTACTTACAAGTAAAGGTTCGTAAAGGAGCCGTTTGTACATTCGCTTATAGTCTGGACGGAAAGAAATATACGACAGTGGGAGAGCCTTTCACAGCCCGACAAGGCAAATGGATTGGAGCCAAAGTTGGAGTATTCTGCGTAACTCCGAATGACGGTAATCGCGGATGGGCAGATATAGACTGGTTCCGGATGACTGAATAAGTGGTGTATGATTAAGTAACTGATGAATGACTAAGTAATCGACAAAGAGAAATAAAGAATAAGAATTAACGCGAATATATTAAACGAAGATGAAAAAGATTGTAGTAGGTCTGGCTGTGATGTTAGGTTTTTGTACGTGTACTCACAAGCCATCCGGTACATTGGATGTGAATAAGGCATTGGACTACTGTGCGGCACAAGCACAGCGTACACTTACGGAACTGAAAACAGATTCCGGAATTGACTATACGATGATGCCGCGTAATATCATGGCTGACGAACATCACTGGAACTGCCGTAAAGCAACGAAAGAAGAATGGTGTGCCGGTTTCTGGCCGGGGGTGCTCTGGTATGATTACGAATATACACAGGATAAACATATTCTGGAAGAAGCTAAGAAATTCACGAACTCATTGGAGTTTCTTTCTCAAATTCCCGCCTATGACCATGACTTGGGATTCCTCGTGTTTTGCAGTTATGGAAATGGTTATCGTTTGACAAAGAATCCTGCTTATAAGAAAGTGATTCTGGATACTGCCGATTCTTTGTCTGCTCTGTTTAATCCGGTAGTGGGAACAATGCTTTCATGGCCTCGTGAAGTGGAACCGCGCAACTGGCCTCACAACACAATCATGGATAATATGATTAACCTTGAAATGTTGTTCTGGGCGGCGAAGAATGGTGGCAATCCTTATTTGTATGATATTGCCGTTTCTCATGCCGACAAAACAATGAAATGTCATTTCCGTCCTGATTATACTTCATATCACGTAGCCGTATATGACACGATTTCGGGTAATCTCATTAAAGGAGTCACTCATCAGGGATATGCCGACAGCACCATGTGGGCACGCGGACAAGCATGGGCAATCTATGGATATACCGTAGTCTATCGTGAAACGAAAGACCCGAAGTATCTTGATTTCGCGCAGAAGGTGACAGATGTTTATCTCGAACGTCTGCCCGAAGACAAAGTCCCTTATTGGGATTTCGATGACCCCTCTATTCCGAATGCCCCACGGGACGCCTCGGCTGCGGCAGTGGTGGCTTCCTCTTTGCTCGAATTATCTACTTATCTTCCGAATGGTACAGGCAAACGTTACAGGGATGCTGCGGTGGAAATGCTGACGAGTCTAAGTTCTGATAATTATCAGAGTGGAAAAAGTAACCCCTCTTTCCTGTTGCATAGTGTAGGACACTGGCCTGCTCATTCCGAGATAGATGCTTCTATTATTTATGCAGACTATTATTATATTGAAGCATTGTTAAGATTAAAACGTCTGCAGGAAGGAAAGAGTGTGATTGCAGTTTGATTTTTGTGAAATAATATCACTAGTGGGCACTTTAAATTAAACATCGTTCTTTGAAATCTTTGATAATCGCATAGTTATGTATCTTTTTGGAGCGTGACGATTTGAATTGAAAAGTTGTTTTAGCTTTGCCCAAAAGCTCAAAACAATGAATCAAGGCAAATATATCTTCGCTCAACTTACAGATTTTCTTCCCCGTCGCATCTTTGACCGCTTGGTAGAGAAGTATTCCGGGAATAAGAAAATCAGAACATTCACCTGTTGGAATCAGATGCTGTGCATGATCTTCGGACAACTGACCGCCCGGGACAGTATGCGTGAGCTTATGCTCAGCCTAGAGGCGCACAAGAACAAGTACTATCACTTGGGGCTTGGTTCAACAGTTACCCGTACCAATCTGGGAAAAGCAAACCGGAATAGGGATTATCGTATCTACGAAGAATTTGCCTATACCTTGATTGCAGAAGCCCGTAACAGCTACTACAAAAATGATTTCGAGGTGAAAGTTGACGGTAATGTTTATGCCTTTGATTCCTCCACCATAGACCTTTGTCTGAATGTTTTTTGGTGGGCAGAATTTAGGAAACACAAAGGAGGCATCAAACTTCATACCTTGTATGATGTAAAGACTTCCATACCGACAATCGTACTGATAACCAATGCCAAAGTACATGACGTAAACATGCTGGACGAGTTAAACTATGAAAAGGGAAGTTACTATATCATGGATAAAGGATATGTTGACTTTACCCGTTTACATAAGCTTCACACCAGCGGTGCTTACTTCGTTACACGTGCAAAGGATAATATGAGATTCTGTAGAATGTATTCCCGTGAAGTCGATAAAACAACCGGAATAAAATGTGACCAGATTGGAATACTTGAAACGTATAAATCGCTTAAAGCATATCCGGACAAACTCCGGCGGGTTAAATACTACGATGAAGAACTGGACAGGGAATTTGTGTTCATCACCAACAACATGGAACTCCCAGCAGAGAAAATTGCTTTGCTATACAAGAACCGTTGGCAGGTGGAGCTATTTTTCAAATGGATAAAGCAACACCTGAGAGTAAAATCTTTTTGGGGTACCACGATGAATGCAGTCAAGACACAAGTGTACTGTGCCATCATAACATACTGTCTGGTTGCCATTGTCGCTTACAAATTGAAAGTTAACCGTCCAATCTACGAAATTCTACAAATCTTGAGCTTTTCTCTACTGGATAAAACACCTGTAAGAGAGATACTTACCGATTGCGATTACAAAAATGTCAAAGAACTAAATTATAAACAATTGAAAATCAGCTGGGACTAAGTGCCCAGCAGTGAAATAATATAATAAAAAAAGATCCCGGTAACTTGTAAGTATATTAAGTTATCGGGACTTTTTTTATTATATTATGTAAAAACGAACGAAAGCTAAGTTATACAATCATTTTTTAGATGATAATTTTATGTTTATTCATTACGTGTCGGCGGTGTTTTATTCGTATTTTTGGTTAGATAGACTTGAACGGTAAATTAGTTATTAAAGATAAATCATTATTCAATGAAGAACATTTTATTATTTATAGCCATTTGGACAGGCAGTATGTGGGCATTAAAAGCACAGGATCATCCTTGTATATATGCTTCTGCATCAGATAAGATTGCTATTCAACAAAAAATAGCGAATGAAGCATGGGCTAAAGAATCATTCCAACAGATACGAGGAAAAGTAGAGAAATATGTAGATCGTCATGTGACAGATCCTCAATGGATTATTTCACGTCTTGCTATGTATTGGAAAGAGGGAGAGCGCTATACGCAATGTTATTTGAAAAAGCAGAACTGGGAGAGGGGCGAAGGGAATGCTCCTGTTCCTACCGTTCGTATGCCTGGTATGCGTACTTGGAATAAGTATTATAATGTGCCTTTGGAAAACCGGCAACCATATAATGAAACGGGGGATATGCTTGGGCTTAATAAGCAGAATCCGTCAGAATCGCCTGTCTTGGTGCCTTATAAAGAAAGTGGACACATGATACGTGGTAATAATGTAGAGATACTGACACTCGCCGAGAATGCAGCATTTGTTTATTGGGTGACAGATGAAGAAAAATTTGCCCGCTTTGCTGCCGATATTTTTAATACATGGTTAGTGGGTACGTATTATATGAATCCGATTCTTGATCCTGAAAAATCAACAGGAGGACCTGGTGGCTGGGAAGCGGGTGGAATTTGTGGTTATTATGATTATGAACAGATACATGATGATCTTGCTTTACATGCGGCGGCAGCATATGATTTTCTTTATGATTATCTGAAAACGAATTCACATGCCCACCTGAAAGAAATTGGTAAAGAAACGAAAGATGTGGCAGGTGCCGTATTCAAACGCTTTATTGATATTGGTTTTATTCGTGGCGCAAAATCAGGGAATTGGAATGTGAATGGTTGGAATATGTTATTGCGTCCTATCCTTGTGCTTGAAGAAAATAATGCCTATGCCGATGGCAAAGGAAAGGAATATTATTTGCATTATCTCACAAGTGAATCGACTGAATATCATGATGCTATCCCCGATATGTTGAAGACGTATGATCCGGTGACGGGATTATGGCCGGAGTCTCCGGGTTATTCTTTTGGTACCATTCAGATGTTATTGGAATGGGCTATATTATTGAAACGTTCGGGAGTAGATATTATAGCTGATAATCCTATATTACAAAAAGCAGCTTTGGCAGTTTTCCCTTGGATGGATGATGCGGCCAATATGGTTGTTTTCGGAGATTCAAGAGGAGGAAGTGCAAACTTTCTTACATTTGAGAATCTATTGACATATTATTCACAGACTGCTAATCAAAAGGGTGTTGAATCTGTTGCGGGCGCTTTGAATAAAGGATTTCTGCTGGGGAAATATAATCGTTTGCATACAGATTGGACTGGCATATGTACTTATGTTGCTGCTATTCCTTCAGTGGGGATGGAAAATAATGAGAGAGCTTCTTATTCGCCACATCACCGTTTTATTACTATGAAGAACTGGGAGGCTCCCTATAAGATGATGGCTACTCTGTATGGCGGAACAAATGGTTATCATTTGACTCCTAACGGATTATCTCTTCAGTTTTATGGATATGGCTATGCTTTGGCACCGGATGCTGCCGCTTACGAGTCTTATTGGAGTAAAGATCATGTGTATCATCAGTCACCTACAGGAGCAAATACGATATTGCCTGGTTATTCAGAAGGTGAAATAGTGATTGAGGCGATGGAGCCAACCGTTGAGCAGGGAAAATTTATAAATGATAGAGCACTCACTCCGTTTCTGAATTTTGCAGATGTTTCAGCGGGAGAGAAAAGAAGAACGGTAGTTCTGGTTCGTACATCGGATTTTAGTGGTTATTATATTGATATTTTCCGTTCGGATCAGGAGGATAATGACTATCTATTCCATAATGTTGGAACAGGCTTAGTTTTGACAGATGTGAAAGGTTATCAACTTCCAGTTATTCCATCTGATAAATTTGATAAAACATACCATCCGGGGTATGCTTGGTTTACTAATTTGCGTAAAGTAGATTATAATCAAGATTTTATCGCTACATGGACAATGCCTGAAAATATAACGACACGTCTTTGGATGACTGGTGCTGACGGGCGTGAAATTTATCAGGCAGACGCTCCTGCTACAACATTGAATAGGGGATTAACTCCGGGAAATGTATCTACTCCACCTTCCTTTACGCCTACCTTGATAGTCCGTCAGGAAGGAAATAATGCAAAGACGGAACCTTTTATCGCTGTTTATGAGGCTTTTAAAAATAATACCCCACAAGTGGATCAGGTAGCGGCTGTGCCTGTTAAGGGAAACTGTACCGGTGTGAGAATACGGGTGGGCAATAACAGAGACGATTATTTGTTTAGTGCGACGGATTCGCAAGTATATACACCCGTTTCCCGTTCTTCTTTCTGTGGAACTTTAGGTCTGATAAGTGAGCAGGAGGGAAAAGTGCAATCTATGTATTTGGGAAAAGGACGCCTTATCAAAAGGGGGAATTATTCTATTAAAGCAGAACGGGAGGTATATGCCACGATTTACCAGAAAAATGGAGAATGGTTTTATTCTGCTACGGGACCTGTTAATATAAAGATAGGGAAAATGCATAAAACATTGAATGAAGGATACGATAAACGACTGAATATTAAATAATAAATTATTAAATAGTAATGAACAGGAGAAAATTTCTAGTGGCGCTTGCAGCAGTAGTTTTGTCTACTATACCTGCATCTGCTCAAACAGTCAATGCCACCTCACAAGGACAGGCTTATGAACATTTATGGAGTGTAGGAGTAGGAGCAGGCCGTGCAAATGAAGGTTTGCGTACGGGATGGTTGGAACATTTGAAGTTGGTGAAAGAGCATTGCGGGTTTCAATATGTGCGTATGCATGGTTTATTCTGCGATGATATGTTTGTCTATTTTGAGAAACCTGATGGAAAGGTAGTGTATAATTGGCAATATGTAGATGAAGTTTATGACCGGATGCTGGCTTTGGGAGTCAAACCATTTGTAGAATTATCATTTTTTCCGAAAGATATGGCGGCGAAAAATAGTAAGATACAAATGTGGTATCGGAATAATGTGTCTGTAGATCGCAATAATTTTGTAAAATGGCATGATTTGGTGAAGGAGTTTACACAACATGTTGTTGATCGATACGGTATTGATGAAGTATTAACATGGTATTTTGAGGTCTGGAACGAACCCAATCTGAATCTGAATCCTAAAGCGGGTTTCTTTGACGGAACGAAAAGTGATTATTTCCGCCTGTATAAAGAATCTGTTAATGCTATTAAATCAGTAGATAACAGGCTGAAAGTGGGCGGACCTGCAACCAGTAATTTCATAGCCGATGAACGTCATGATGGTGAGATTATGGATCACAAGAAATCAGTGTTCTATTCACAGGATGTGATTAACACCAAACAATGGAAAGGGGTTTGGATTGAAGATTTTCTCCGTTACTGTGAAAAAGAGAAGTTACCGATTGATTTTATCTCTACTCACCCTTATCCGACCGATTATGCTTTGGATCCGGAGACGGGGAACAGTAAGGATGCTATTCGTTATGTACATTCACTTCATGATGATATTACCTGGCTGCGTCAGCAAATAGCAAAGAGTAAATATCCCAATGTGGAAATCCATTTGACAGAGTGGAGCACCAGTCCGAATAGCCGTGACCGTATGCATGATATTCTGCCTCCGGCCGCTTATATAATAAAGGTGAATCTGGATTGTCTGGGTTTGGCAAATTCATTAATGTATTGGACATTCACGGATGTATTTGAAGAAAAAGGAGGCGGTGAGGAGATATTTCACGGTGGCTTTGGAATGATAAATTTTCAGGGATTGGTGAAACCCTCTTTTCATGCTTATCGTATGCTGCACCAGTTAGGGGATGAGAAGCTTTATTATAACGACCCGCTATTTGTGAGCCGTTCCTCCCGGACTGGAAAGATCTCTGCTATCGCTTTCAATTATCCTTCAGAATATGAAGAAGCTGTACCTTCGGCAAAGAATTTTAATAATTATATGCAAGCGTCATCTAAAAAGGTAAATTTGGTATTGAAAGATTTAAAACCCGGTGCGGTTTTTGAAATTGAGACTTTGGATAAGGCGCATGGTAATATATATGATGATTATGTCAGGATAGGTGCTCCGCATTCTCCGACTCATAAAGAAATAAACTATCTGAAACAAGCCGCGTGGAATACAGTAAAACAGATTGTGAAAGTGGCTTCGGATGGGACATTGACTTGGAATAGTGAGTTGACCCCATGGAGTTGCGTGCTGATTCGTGAACTGTAATGATATGAATGATAAGTGCTTTAAAGATAAAAATATCAATTTGTATTAAGTCGTCTTTTTAACTATTCATTCAGTAATATATAGAAAAATGAGATGGGAGTTGTACTGCGAGGCAATCAGATAGATTGTTTGAGCAGTGGACTCCCGTTTTTTATAGAATATTGCTATTGATTTTTTCAATGTTATGTACTTATTGAAAGAAATAATAGTGTATATTTGCATAGAACAGAATGTGAAAAAGGATGAAAAACATACTCATTGTATTATTAATTATACTATTAAATAGTATTAATTCGCAATATCTGTTATCAAAGGAATTGAAATTTAATCGATTGACAGCAGAGAACGGACTGCCATATAGTACGGCTAATGTAATGCTTCAGGATGATAACGGTTTTTTATGGATTGGCACTCATACAGGATTGTGCCGCTATGATGGAATTAATACAGAAATTTATTCAGAATTCGAAAATAAGCAGGTGCGGACTTTGGCCGAGACGGATGGAGACTGGCTATGGGTAGGCATGGAGAATGGACTTGCCCGCATTAATCTGAAAACCCGTAAGATGGAACCTATTCTTTGTGACGGAAAAAAGGAACTGCAAAGAGTGAGTGCCATTCATTGGGGAAAAGATGAAAAGGTCTATGTAGCGGCTATTGACGGTCTTTTTG
>Ga0192243_10494_pt1 | contig 14541 bp, 12 predicted proteins | sample Koala_Koa27_K3_FD_131233 | JGI IMG/M metagenome (GOLD analysis project Ga0192243, IMG submission 131233) | Enriched cells from koala feces incubated with labeled cellulose particles, San Francisco Zoo, California, United States - Koala_Koa2-7_K3 ... | reverse complement strand
CTCAAAGCCCATGGCGGCCTGGACGTCCCGGACCGTATAACCATTTTCTGAAGAAGCTCCCGGATATGTTTTCCTGTCTCCTCCTGTTGAATTGACAAATACATTGGCTCCATAATTATCTGCCTCCTAGAGCGTGTTTGTACTCCATCCCGAAACACATGGATCTATTTTACAATCAACCAGTCGGAAATACTATAACGAAAATCTTACAATTATGCGACAAAAAACGGGCGGCTTAAAACCAAACTTCTGCCGCCCGGTACAACAAGTTTTTGCAGTTTGAACTGAACTAAGGATTATCTCTTCGAGTCGCCTTTCCCGGCTTTTAACACTAAACGGTAACGAAAACATATAACGGTCGGAATAACGGACAACTTCATCACTGAACCATAACCCTGCTCACCATTTAAACGTTGTGTTCTGTGTTCAAACTGCTGGAACATATCTGTTTAGATATCAAGCTCCAGCAGCTCGGTATTGTTCATCACATCCAACGCCGTCTGCGCCCTGGCCAGCTCGTCGGCTGTCTTCTCGTAATCAGCCCTCACCGCCTCGATATCATAGTTGGCATAATTGTAATCGATGACAGACGTGACCCGTATTCCGCCGGAAGCTGCCTCCCGCTGCTTCGGAAGGCGGCTCTGCATCCCGTACAGCTTCTGCTTTCTCCTGGTCAGCTGGGGAATGTAAACCAGCAGCTGATCAATGCTCATGGAAAACTCCGGAACCACGTGTTCTAAGTTAAACACACTGATCCTATGCTTCACATGCCGGATCTGCTCATCCAGACTGTTCAGCCGCTCCTGCATGGCCTTATAGTCGTAATCCGGCCTCACCGATTCCACGTCCTCTCCAACCGCCGCACAGAACACCCTGCTCTGTCTCTCCTTCACCTCCAGAGCGTCCCGCTCCTCATTCAGCTTTCTCAATAATTTTGCCGCCTCCGCAGATGTATATCTCATATTCTAAACCTCCTTATTTCCATCCTCAGCACCTGAAGCTATCATACAGGAGATTTTAAGAAATGTCATTGAACTGCTGGTTTAATCTCTAATTTTATATATTCCCAATACCTTCAATCGCCCAAAGCGGTATGTTCAGCAGCCACTCTTCTTTTTTGTAATCCGCCATGGAGGTCCTGACCGACAGCTTTGGCGAAAACTTCTCGCGGTATATCTTCAGGCTTTTTGGCCTGTAGATTGACCTCCGCCTTGACCTCTATGGGCAGCACATCCCGGCCGTTGTCGATCACAAAATCCACCTCGGCGTTTCCTCTGTCAGCCGTCCAGTAATAAACGTTGACATCTTTTAATGTTTTCAGCTGCTCCAATACATACTGTTCCGTCAGAGCACCTTTGAATTCGGTAAACATCGCATTCCCATCCAGAAGTGTATCCTGCCGCAGCCCCACCATGCAGGAGAGCAGACCCACATCCAGCAAAAACAGCTTGAATGCTTTCATATCCTCGTAAGCCTTTAAAGGCAGCCCAGGGGCTGTCACACGATGGACCTTATGAATCAGGCCGCAGTCAGTAAGCCAGAGCATAGCCATCTCATATTCTTTAGCGCGGGCGCCCTCCTTAATCAGTCCGTAGAGGAACTTTTTATTCTCTCTGGTCAGCTGCGCCGGTATGCTGTTCCATAACATTCGGATTCTTGGCACTGCCTCGTAAGGCGCATGCTTTGAGATATCCTGCTCATAGGCAGTCAGGATACGCTGTTGGATTTCCCGCACCTCATTAAAATCTTTGTTCTCAGAAAAGCTCTGAACGACTTCCGGCATGCCGCCCACATAGTAATAGTATTTCAGCATATCCGTATAATCCTGCCGGAAGGCAGAGGCCATCTCAAAATCACCTTTTTGAACCAGACTGACATACTGCTCTTTGCCCATGGCTGTCATAAACTCAAAAAAGGACAGCGGATAAAGATCCAAAAATTCCACTTTTCCTACCGGAAAGGAGGTTCCCTGGTGAAGAGCGACCCCCAGCAGGCTGCCTGCGCAGATAATCTGATACTGAGGCGCTTCCTCATTAAAATATTTCAGGCTGCTCAGAGCTCTTGGGACTTCCTGCACCTCGTCAAAAATCAGAAGGGTTCTGTCCGGGTCAATCTTGTATCCGGCATACAATTCCAGGCCGGTTATCAGCCGCTCCGTCCCAAGATTTCCTTCAAATAAATTTTCATGCGGTCATTGTTGTCAAAATTAATATAAACCGCCTTTTCATATTCTGCGGCTCCGAATGCCTTCATCAGCCAAGTTTTCCCAACCTGGCGGGCGCCGCGGATAATTAAGGGCTTATGGTTCTTTTTCTCTTTCCATTTTATCAGCTGCTCCATCGCGCTTCGATACATAGACGTCACCTCCCATAAGTTCTGATTACATTATAGCCCACTTCTACATTTATTCAAACGACTTTTTGTAATATTGTATCAAAAAAGAGCCCAGCTCATCACCGGACTCTCTATCTCATCTCTATTTCACTATAAACGACTTCCTCTTACTCACCACATCAAAGATAACCGCTGCCAGCAGCACGCCGCCCTTGACTACCTTCTGTAAGTTCTGGTCCACGCCCATGATGCTCATGCCTAAGTTCAGTACGCCCATCAGGGTTGCGCCCACGATGACTCCGGGGGGCGGTGCCGGTGCCGCCGTAGGCGGAAGCTCCGCCGATGAAGCAGGCGCCGATGGCGTCCATCTCATAGCTGTTGCCCGCGGTGGGGTTGGCTGAATTCAGACGGGCGACCGTAATCATTCCGGCGATGGCGGCCAGGAGGCCCATGTTTAAATAGGCCAGAAAATACACGCGGTTGGTGTTGATTCCGGACAGCTTGGTAGCCTTCTCATTGCCGCCCACCGCGTAAAAGTAGCGGCCCGTGGTGGTTCTGGAGGAGATATAGCTGTAGATGCCGATAATCACCGCCACCCAAAGCAGCGCGTTGGGAATACTCTTGTACTGGGCCAGACGGAACATAAACGCCAGCAGAACCACACAGATCACCGCCATTTTTACCACGACGCCTGTGAGAGGCTCCACGTGATAGCCCTTCTGGATCTTTCTCTTTCTCCCCACAAACACCAGCACGGCGTAGACCACACAGGCGATCACACCCACCAGGAAGCAGGTTAGGTTAAAGCCTTCCATGCCGAAGAAATCCGGCACATAGTTGTTAAACAGCACCAAAAACTGATCCGGCACAGGGGCCAGGGTCATGCCCTGAAGGACCACGTTGGACAGTCCGCGGAACATCAGCATGCCCGCCAATGTCACGATAAACGGAGGAATCCTCACATAGGCGATCCAGAACCCCTGCCACGCTCCCACCAGAGCGCCGATCACCAGCATGGCCAGGATGCTGAGATAGGGGTTGATGCCGCTCGATATCATCATCTTCCCGCCGATGGCGCCCACGAAGCAGACGACGGAGCCCACGGAGAGGTCGATGTTGCCTCCGGTCAGAATACAGAACAGCATACCCGTAGCCAGGATGAACACGTAGGCGTTCTGGGCAATTAAGTTATTGGCATTCTGAGGCAGAAGCATTTTCCTGCCTGTGTTGACTGTGAACAGGATCACAATGACCGCAAGAGCTATGACCATTGTATATTTCTTTAATATTTCCGATAATTTTGCCTTATTATCCATGGTTACTCTCCTTTATCCGATTTAAGAATACATGACATGATATACTCCTGGGTCGCCTCGGCGGCTGACACCTCGCCGGCCAGCTTGCCTTCGTTCATGATGTAGATCCGGTCCGACATGCCCAGAACCTCGGGGAGCTCTGAGGAGATCATGACCACCGATTTTCCCTCGCTCACCAGCTGGTTGATGATGCAGTAGATCTCGTACTTTGCGCCCACGTCGATTCCTCTGGTCGGTTCGTCTAAGATCAGCACATCCGGCTCCGCAAACATCCATTTAGCCAGAAGCACCTTCTGCTGGTTGCCGCCGCTTAGGTTGCCCACGTTCTGCTCCACGGAGGGGCATTTGGTCTTAAGCTTTTCCTTGTAATCGACGGCCACCATGTATTCTTTATCCCGGTCTATAACTCCGTGGCTGCTGACCGCACCTAAATTTGACAGGGTCGTGTTGATTCTGATCGGGTTGGAGAGGATGAGCCCGTTACCCTTTCGATCCTCCGTCACATAAGCCAGTTTGTGCCGGATGGCCTCCTCCACCGAGTGAAGCCGGACTTCCTTTCCCTCTAAGTACAGCTGTCCCGATATCCCGGTTCCGTAGCTCTCGCCGAATATGCTCATGGCCAGCTCCGTCCGCCCGGCTCCCATCAGTCCGCAGATTCCTACCGCCTCGCCCTTCTTCACGTGCAGAGAAACTCCATCCACCACTTTTCGGTCGGAGTACAGCGGGTGGTACACGGTCCAGTTCTTTACCTCCATGGCCACGTCGCCGATTTCCACACCCTCGCGTCTGGGGAAACGGTCTGTCAGCTCCCGGCCTGCCATGCCTTTTATGATCCGGTCCTCGGAGATGTCGTCGGTCTTTTTGTCCAGCGTCTCGATGGTGGCGCCGTCGCGCACAACCGTGATTTTATCCGCCACGTAGGCGATCTCGTTCAGCTTGTGGGAGATGATGATGGAGGTCATGCCCTCCTTCTTAAATTTTAATAAAAGCTCCAAAAGAGCCTTGGAGTCGTCCTCGTTTAAGGAGGCCGTAGGCTCATCTAAGATCAGCAGTCTGGCCTTTTTGGCGAGGGCCTTGGCAATCTCCACCAGCTGCTGTTTGCCCGCGCCGATGTCCTTGATCAGCGTCTGGGAGGACTCCTTTAAGCCCACGGTTTTTAAGTAGACGTCCGCCTCCTTGTAGGTTTCATCCCAGCCGATGGCGTAGCTTTTTCCCTTTTCATTGCCCAGATACATGTTCTCACCGATGGACATATAGGGAATCAGTGCCAGCTCCTGGTGGATGATGACGATTCCCTTCTCCTCGCTGTCGCTGATCTTGTTGAATTTACACACCTGACCCTCATAGATGATGTCGCCCTCGTAGGTCCCGTAGGGATAAATGCCGCTGAGAACGTTCATCAGCGTGGATTTTCCGGCTCCATTCTCACCTACCAGTGCGTGAATTTCGCCCTTTTCCACTTTCAGGTTTACATTGTCAAGGGCCTTTACTCCAGGGAAGGTTTTGGTGATATTCTTCATTTCCAAAAGCACTTCTGCCATTCTTTCCCTCCTTCTTCGTAACTGTTCAGTACCCTCACAGTTACGAGCAAAAATCCATGCTAAATCGCCTGCGGCGATGGATTTTTGCCCGCTTTTCCGCGTTTTCTTACGGTCAGCGCAGTAAATGCGCAGACCTACTGAACAGTTACCCTTCTTCAATAATACAGGCGGGGTTTGATTCCCGCCTGTCCTCCAATGTCTGCTATCGTATTTACTTTAACTGATCTTCCGTGTAGTAGCCGGAATCCAGAAGCATTTCTTTGTAATTGTCCTTGGTGACAACCACCGGCTCGCAAAGATAGGTGGGGATGGTTCCTGTTCCATTGTCGTAGGACTTGGTGTCGTTGATCTCGGCCTCTCCGCCCTTCATAACGGCGTCAACCATCTTGACTACCTGGGAAGCTAAGGTACGGGTATCCTTGAATACGGACATGGCCTGCTTGCCGGCGATCAGATTCTTTGTGTTGGCTACGTCACAGTCCTGGCCGGTGATGATCGGGTACTCTCCGGTGTAGGAGGAAGCCAGCGCATTTTCAACGCCAAGAGCCGTGGAATCGTTGGAGCAGAGAACTGCGTGGAGGGTGGTTCCGTCCGAATAGTTTCCTGCGATGATGGTATCCATTCTGTTCTGTGACTTCTCAGAATCCCAGTTGGCCGTGGCAACCTGCTCGAAGCTGGTCTGGCCTGATTTTACAACCAGTTTTCCGCTGTCAATGTATGGCTGAAGCACGTCCATAGCGCCGCCGAAGAAGAAGTTGCAGTTGTTGTCCGCCGGGTCGCCGGTGAACAGCTCGATGTTGAACGGTCCGTCGTTGGTCTCCAGTCCCAGCGCTTCCACCAGGTACTCGCCCTGCTTCTGGCCTACTTTATAGTTGTCAAAGGTTGCGTAGTAGGTAACTGCGTCGGAGTTCATTAAAAGTCTGTCATAGGAGATGACCGGAATGCCCGCTTCCTTCGCCTGTCCCAGCGGCTCTCCTAAGGAGCTTCCGTCGATGGAGGCCAGAACCAGCATCTCGCAGCCGTTGGAGATCATATTCTCCACCTGGGATACCTGGGTCTGCACGTCGTTGCTGGCGTACTGAAGATCAACCTCGTAGCCGGCCGCTTCCAGCTCTGCCTTCATGTTGGAGCCGTCCTGGTTCCATCTCTGCAGATCCTTGGTGGGCATGGCCACGCCGATCAGATGCTTCTTTCCGGAATCGTCTGCTTTGGCTTCCGCCTTTGTATCCCCATCCGCTTTGGCCTCCTCCTTGGCCTCGCTCTGAACCGCTCCGGTTGTGGCCGCAGGCTCACTCTTGCTGCCGCACCCTGCCAGAAGGCTGGCCGCCATAGCGGCTGATAACATGGTCACCAATAACTTTTTTTCATTTTGTATCCTCCTCCAAATATTTTTGATGGTTTCACTATAACACACCTCCCTCTGGACTTGCTTGGCAGCCTCCTGTAAACTTTTAGCCAAAACAAAAATGTCCCGCCGTGAGACAGGACATTTTTGCCAGGATTTTTTTGTATTCTATTTTGTGCTACTGTTATCCATTTAATCCACGTTCAAATACACATCCTCCCTCGCGTGGAACCCTCCGCCGATAATCACCTCGTCCATATTCTCCTTCGTCACCGCTATGGGCTTCAGCTCTAAGTAAGGCACCTCATAAGCCCCGTCGTAGATGGTTTTCGCCACATCGTCCACAGGTTCTCCTGCCGCCATCTTCACCGCGTACTGGGCCGCGATCTTGGCCTCCTCCTCCACGGACTTAAAGGCGGTCATCTCCTGAGTTCCCTCCACGATTCTCTGGCAGGCGGCCAGATCCCCGTCCTGGCCGGTCACATAGATCTTCCCGGCCAGCCGTTCCTCGGACAATGCCCGGAAGGTCTGGCCCGCCAGGTCATCATTGCCGCAGATGATCCCTTTGATGTTTCTGTCCATCTTCAGCCCTTCCTTGACATAAGTATAGGCGTGCTCCGACAGCCAGCCTTCGCAGTTGGCCTCATATACCACCCGCAGGTTGCTTCCCTCCAGAACCTCGTCAATCCCGTTTCGCACCATCTTTACATTGTCGTCGGTCAACGGCCCCTGGATCAGGAATATATCTCCGCCCTCCGGCATATTCTCCACCATATTCTGAGCCATCAGCCGCCCCACATCCTCATTGTCAAAGGATATATAGAGATCACAGTCGGCATTTTGTATCAGCCGGTCGTAACAGATGGTGGGAATCCCCGCCTCCTTGGCCTTCTTCATGACGCCGCTCAATGCCGCGCAGTCTCCCGCCACCACCACGATCACATCCATCTGCTTTTTGATAAAATATTCTATCTGGGAAATCTGCTCGTCCACGTCCCCGTTGGCGTTCTGCACATTGACCTCTGCCCCCAGATTCTCCGCCGAAGACACAAAGATATCCCGGTCCCGTATCCAGCGCTCGATCACAAAGGAATCGATGCTCAGCCCGATCTGCGGCCCGCTGTCCTCCGCATCCACACTGTCGTCCGGCTGGCTCTGCTGGGCCGTGCATCCGTTTAAAACCAGCCCGCTTACCACCGCCAGTATCACGGCTATCTTCTTCCGCTCTTTCATCTCATCTCTCCTCATCGGCTCTGCTGGAAGCGTTCCCTGTACTCGCTGGGCGTCACTCCCTCGTACTTTTTGAATATCCGGCTGAAATAATTGGGGTCGCTGTAGCCGGCCATCACGCACACCTGCTTTATGCTGTAATCCGGATTCTCCAGAAAGCCGCGCGCGTGCCGCATCCTGGTCTGCGTCAGATATTCGATAAAATTCTGTCCGGTTCCCTGCTTAAAAAGCTTGCTGAAATAATAGGGGCTGATGTTCACCATCCTGGAGACCTCGTCCAAGGAAACCTCCTTCTGGTAATTCTCATCGATGTAAGCCTTCACCCTGGCCACCACGTCCTCCGACTCCTTCTTCTTCGTCAGGACCATGTTGCTGCACACCGCCCTGGTCTTATCTAAAAACCAGCGGCGCAGCTCCTCGTAACCAGCGGCGTTCTGCACATCCCTCATATAATTCTCCCGGTAGCGGAAGCCGTACTTGATTCCTCCCTTAAAAAACGCTCTGTATTCCAGCTGCATCACCAGCTCCAGCACCTTGATCTCGATATCCGGTCTGCAATTCTCATAGTTTTCAAGCATCCAGTCAAACAGCTCCCCGGCACAGGCCACCGTCCCTTCCGCATCCGCCGCCAGTCCCCGCTTGTAGTAGTCATTTTCCAGATCCAGAGGGTATTCTCCGTCATAGTCGCAGACCGCCGGAATGTCGGCGATGTGGGCCACATGGCTGCCGCTCTCCCTCAGCGCCCGCAATGCCTCTCTGTAGGATTCCCTGGCGTCCCCGATGGGCTTCACGCTCCCGATCCCCGCCTTGAAGCTGCCGTCTAAGCTGCTCTCCAGCTTGCGCACCATGTTTCTGGTCCGGGTGATCACCTCCACCCGCTTCTCGTATTCCAGAGTGCCTTCCTCCACCGGAACATAGATCAGTATCCGGTTGCTCATGACCGGCCCCGGGATGCAGGAGAAAAAGTCCTTCACCGTCTCCTTCAGCATGGGATAGATTCTGCTGGCCCGGACGCTGAAGCCCACCGCGTTGGTCAGCTCCCCGTCCTCTCCACTGTCCCCGAACTCCAGCACCAGACAGAACCCGTGCTCCTGGCCGATTCCCAGAAGCTGCTGGTAGCCGGACTGGTACATGTCGTTGTCATCCTGGATAATGTTGTAGATAAAGCCATTTTCGATAATAGGCAGAACGATCTCCAGCTTCTCCCTGATCCTTAGGTCGTCGTCCCGCTTCTGCCTCGCATCCTCCACCCGTTTCATGGCCCTCATGCAGGCGTCCAAAATCACCTTCTTGTTGGAGATGGGCTTCGTCAAATATTCCATGACGCCCAGATTGACCGCCTCCTGGGCGTATTTGAATTTGTCGTAGGCGGTGATGATGATGACCGCCATCTCCTGGTTGTATTTCCTGATCTCCTGTATGGCCTGTATGCCGCTGAGACCCGGCATGTGGATGTCCACAAAAGCGATATCCGGGTGAAATGTCTCCGCCTGCTCCACCACGGCCCTCCCGGTCTTCACGCACCGGATCTCACACTCGCTTCCAAAGTTGGACGATATGATGCTCTTTAGGGATTCCAGCATAATCCCCTCGTCATCCGCCAATAATATCCGAAACATCCTCTGATCCCTCCTTGCCGGCCGGTATGTTCAGTATCACTTCCGTACCCTTATTCTCTCCCTCGCTGATGATCGCCAGGATATCCCGGTTCTGATAGTAAAGCTCCAGACGGCTCTTGACATTGTCCAGGCCGATTCCCGTGGATCCGCTGTCGTCCTCCCTGGCCATTCCCGCCAGAACCTCGCTGATACGCTCAGGGCTCATGCCCTTGCCGTTATCCTTCACGCTGATTCTGATGATCTCGCCCCGGTCCTCCACCGACAGGCGGATCTTTCCCTCCCAGTCGATATCCCGGATGCCGTGGCGCACCGCATTTTCCACGATGGGCTGCAGGATCATGCTGGGCATCTTGTTGGCCGTCACCCGCCTGTCTATGTTCTCGGAGTAATGGATATCCCCGGCAAATCTCACGTTTGTAATATAGATATAGTTCTCCACCGCCTCGATCTCGTCGTCGATGGTGGCGTCCTCCAGGCTTTTTTCACATTGTACCGGAAAAAGTCGGCCATCTTTTCCAGGAAGATACAGGTCTTTTCCGCGTCCTCCATCATGGCCAGCTGGGCGCCGGCGTTTAAGGAGTTAAACAGAAAGTGCGGGTTGATCTGGGCCTGCAAGTATTTGAGCCTGGCCTCCTTTAAATGATTTTCCATCAGAAGCTCCCGCTCCAGCAGGGCCTGCTCCTTCTCCACGCTCTCCTTCACCTTCTCCACGTACTCACCCAGGCTTCCCACCATCTGATTAAAGTTCCTGGTCACGATTCCGATCTCGTCCGAGGAACGGGTGTCCGGCATCTTCACATGGAAATTCCCCTGGCCCACCAGGTTAGCCGTCCGGGCCAGGCTGGTCAGCGGCGTGACGATATCCCTTATCAGGATTCGCAGAACCAGAACCCCCGCCAGCATGACAATGATCAGGATGGCGCTGCTGAACACCTCCATGTAACGCAGGGCCGACCGCAGCGTCTCGTAGCTGGCGGAGTTGTTCTTAAACTGCTGGTCATTTAACTCCGATATGCGGGTATTGATGTATTTGTAAAGCCTCAGGGCCTTGTCGTAGCTCTCCTTGTAGCGCTCCACATTGCGCCCCCTCTTGGCCTGAACCGCCTCCTCCGTGATCCCCAGATAGGTCTCCGACATCATGCGGATGTTTTTCTCCAGCAGTTTGACCGGCAAGTCCACCGGCTTATCGTTGAGCCGTTCCAGAAAGCTCTGGTACACCTGCTCGCTTCTGTAATAATTTTCCAGACTGTCGGAGCTTTTCACCGACACATAGTCCCGCATGTCCTCCTGAACACTGTTAAGTGCCTCGGACAATTCGCTTAGATTCACATTGGTGGCGTACACCGTATCCATCCTGCTGGCTATCTTGTTGATCTGAAGATAGATAAATATATTGCTGGCAAACAGCGTCAGGATCATCAGCGTGACGGCAAACAGAATCTTTTTTCCAATGTCAGGCCGTTCCACAAGGTCTCTTTCCTCATCATACCCCTCACTCACTCTTCATAAATTCCTGCACATTTTCACTGGTCACAAAGCTGAAATCCACGCTGTAGTAGGAGTTGACGCGGCCCTCCCTGCGGTAATCCGTCAGCGCCCGGACGCAGTCCAGCCCCATCTGCTCCGTGTTCAGCACCAGGGTCGCGGGGATATTGCCCTTCTCCACAGCGTTTAATATGGTGGGCGACTGATAGTACCCCACCAGCTGAATCTCCCCCACCTTGTTGTAGTCGATCATGGCCTGGTAAGCGGCCTCCGTGTCCACCGAGTCCATACAGATCAGGATGTCCGGCGCCCCCCTCCTGGCGGAAAAATATATTCCTGAGGGCCTCGTCCGCATCCACCTTTCCCGTGGACTGAATATTCTCCCTGGTCACGTGGATACGTCCCCCCACGTCCGGGGAGGTGACGACAAAGTTGTTGATCTGCTCCAGAATCTGGGACTGGCTGCCGTCGTTTCCGCTGTCATGGGTCAGAACCATCACCTCGGCCCCATCCCGGTTCTTTCTAGCCAGCTCCATCACAAGCTCCCCGTACTGCTGCCCCAGCTGATAGGAGTTGATTCCCACATAGCTTTCCCGACTGGTGGCAGGCGCGTCCTTTAAGACCGTCACCACGGGAATCCCCGCCCTGGAAGCCTCCTCGATCCGGTCCGACAGCCGATGGCCGCCCGTATACTCCAGAACGATGCCGTCCACCTTGGCGGCGATGCTCATATCCATAAAGTTCTCGATCTCCATATCCGACGACAGGCTCCTGCCCATCAGCTCCACCAGGGCGTCCTGCTTCTCCGCCTCCGCCTTCATGCTCTCATAGACGTCCTTCCAGAACTGCATCTCACAGTCATCCACGATCAGCACGTAATGATACTTGTAGCTCCTGGACTCCTCCATCCCCGCCACCTCGATCTGCTTTAACACGTTCTGGTAATAGGAATGGGTGATCATGGACAGAAACACAATCAGCGCCACCCCCGGCCAGCACGATCACCATCTTCATATTGGTCTTTTTATTCATCTTCCACCGCCTGTATTATCCGACTTCTTGGGTTATTATAACAAATATGGATGGGGTTTGCTACGATATTATGAATTCTGAAAGAAAATCGAAGAATTGAAAAAGCCCACGGAACGGCAGCCCGCGGACTTTTATCTAGTGCTATTTTTCTATTTTATAGATATACGCCGACAAAAACACCGTAGCCGGAACGCTCAATATCACGCCAAAGCTCCCCGACAGTCCCTGCATCACCGCGATTCCGATGTTGTTGGAATTGATGATCTGTAAGTATGGCAGATCGTAGGCGTAGTCTAAGAGCAGCATGGATATGCTGGTTCCGGCGAAGGCCAGGATCAGCGTGTTGGAGTCGGTTCCCATCATGTCGCGGCCCACCCGCATACCGGACTGCATGAGCTCTAAGCGGGAGATATCAGGGTTCTGGTCATGGATCTCCTGCATGGAGCTGGATATGGACATGGCTACATCCATGACGGCGCCCAGAGAGCTGATGAGAAGACCTGAAAACAGCAGCCCTCCCACCTGAATATTGTCCGTCTCATAGAGGGTTAAGAGGCTCTCGATGTCCGACACGTTCCAGCCGGTGATGCCGGACAGACGGGAAAATACGGCCGCCGCAAGCCCCGCCATGATGACCCCGGCCAGGGTTCCGGCGGTGGCGCACAGGGTTTTTCTCGTCGCGCCTCCGATCAGATACAGGGTGACAACGGTTGTCAGCCCGCAGATCAGAACCGCCGTCAGAAACGGAGAATATCCCAGATACACGACGGGCAGGTAGATCAACAGAATCGAGGCGAAGGTAAACACCAGGCCCAATGCGCCTCTCACTCCCTTTCTGCCTCCGATCACACACAGTGCGGCCAGGTACAGCACGGCGAATCCGATGATCACTTCCTTGCGGTCCATGGAATACACGCTGGTGATCACCGAGTCCCCGGCTATGCTCTGCAGCACCACGACCCGCATACCCACGGTACAGGCGGCCCCGAAGAGATAGCCCGCGCTGCTTGTGGTGGTCAGCTCCTGTCCCTTCTTCTCCCCGCTGGTCATCCGCACCACCACCGTCTGCTGGCCGATGCGCATGCCGTCCTCCTGGATATTATCCTGGAGAATACTGACAACCACACCGGTCTCAAAGGTTTGACCGGTGCGGTTGATCAGCTGGGTTTTGGTGATGCGGTTCAGTTTTGCGACGGATACGATCACCGCCGCCAGGATAGCGAGTGCCAGTAAGGCACGCCATGGATGGTTCTTTATCTGTGCCATATCGTTATCCTATCTTCTGCCTGAGGTTTTGTGAATCCGGAAGGCGCTGTCAATCTCCTCCACATTGCCGTCATCCGTGATCTGGTAGGTGGTGATCTTAAAATCCCTTGCCGTCATGTTGATGACCGAATAGCTGGGCAGCCAGTTCTGGCTTCTGTTGGCAATATAGTCCTGCTGGGAGTTGATCAGCTCGTAGTATTTGGAGCCGGAGGCCGAGTTGGCGGTCATGTAGAGCGTGCCCTTGGGATCGGTCACGGTTCTCTCTCCGGCGCTCTCTATGGTATAACAGTGATTGTCTGCCGCAAATTGATTGAGGGCCGCCACAGCCGCGCTGTCGCCGGAATCCGGGCTCAACGCGATGCTCTCGCCGCTGACGGTATTGTAGGCGTGGTCCCAGTCGTAGTCATCCCCCTTGTCATTGAGTTTAAACTCGTAGGTCCCATGGGTCTGTCCGTCCCCGTAGAGGATCTTGGAACGGCTGTAGGTATGGTCGTGTCCCTGAAGCACCACATCGATATCGTACCTGTCAAAGATCGGGGTGAGCTGTGTGCGGAGGATCATGCCGTCCGTGTCGGAGTGGTCCAGGCCGGAGCCGTAGATATCCTGATGGATCGTCACCACCCGCCAGGTGGCATTGGGGAAATTCCCGACGGCCTTCTGGATGGACTGCTCGTGCTCGGCCACGTTGTAGTTGTTGGTGTTGAGGACGATAAACAGCCCTGAGCCGTAGGAGTAATAGTAATCTCCGCCCGCCTCGGTCATGCCCATGCCGGTGGGGTTCGGATTGTTAAAATGATAGGAGTAATCCGGGTTTAAGGAATCGTGATTACCTATGGTGGTAGCCACCGGAAGACGCTTTAACGCGCTGGCGGACAAGTATGCGGCATACTCCTCCTCCTTGGGCTTCCCGGTCTTGTTGACCTGGTCGCCCGCCGAGATCACAAAGTTGAGGTTCGGATTCTTAGCCAGTGCGATATCGAGGGTGCGGTTCCAGGCAAATCCGTCGTTGCGCGCCGCCGTGTTGGCAGCTCCGGAATCCGCGGCAAGCTTCCCGCCTCCCTGAGGCTGGCCTTTGGACGCACCCACCTGCGGGTCTCCCACATATAAGATATTCACGTCGCTGAAGCTTCCGGTCTTATAGACCTCGGCAGGTGTTTTCTCTCCGTTTTTCGCCAACGAGTAATAGTAGGTAGTATTTTCTTTTAAATCCGTGACAGTCACATAGTTATAGCAGTACGCCTTACCGCCGGTTAAGTTTGAGGCCACGCTGTTGGCCGTACCGGTATAAGGTCTCATGTTCTGAGTATCGGTCCCGAAGTAAACGGTTGGCGTAGCGCTCTCCCCCTCGCTGTACCAGGCAAAGTTGAGCTGAG
>Ga0192243_10486_pt1 | contig 14644 bp, 19 predicted proteins | sample Koala_Koa27_K3_FD_131233 | JGI IMG/M metagenome (GOLD analysis project Ga0192243, IMG submission 131233) | Enriched cells from koala feces incubated with labeled cellulose particles, San Francisco Zoo, California, United States - Koala_Koa2-7_K3 ... | reverse complement strand
TTAAGTCCTCCAGACTGGCTTCTCCCTTTGCGGCCAGAGGATGAGAAGGGTTGACGCAGAGCTTGATTTTGCATGTCATTAACGGCTTGAATTCTACCATCTCCGTCGTTTTGCTCTCTCCAATCATCATGCTGATATCTAATATTTCATCTTTTATCAGCTTCTGCATCTCCAACGCACCGTACTCCACAATCTCAAGCCGCACTTCCGGGTTGGATGACTTGAATTTTCTGAAAAGCTGGGGAAATATAAAAGAACCCATCATCGGAGGAATTCCAATTTTAACCAAATTCCTGCTGGAGCCCAAATCCTTCATGCGATCCGTAAGCTGATCCAACTGGTGAATCACAGGGAGAAGCTCCGTATAGAAATAACTCCCCTCCGTGGTCAGCTGAATTCTTTGATTGATCCTGTGAAACAGACTGATTCCCAGTTCTTTTTCCAGTTCCTTCATGGCAACTGTCAGAGATGGCTGGGATATATGCAGCATTTTCGCAGCCTTCGTCATATGCTCATAGCGGCATACTTCCAGAAAATACCTCAATTGTGCCAATCTCATAGGTTACCCCTCTCCCACCTTCTACATTGAAAAGTTAATAGTTCTATACTATCATATCATACAGGATTAGTATTTTACAAGATGGTTGATCGTGATTAGAATAAAACTATCGATAAGCAACTCCGCGCGGAAAACAAGCAATAAAAAGGAGAAAACTATGTATAAGCTGATTACATTTGATATCTACTCAGCCAGCTTGGATATCAACGGCAGCGCCGTACCTGTTGTGCAGAAGGTACTGAATCTGTCAAAGGAGGCGGCCGCTGAGTTCTTTCAGATTTGGAGGAACCAGCAGTGGACGTATCTGCTGCTGAAAAACAGCATGCAGGACGGTTACAAAAATTATTATGAGATCACCAGGGAACTGCTGGATTACATGGAACGGCGGACAAAGCTCTCCATCAGCGACACTCAAAAAAACAACTCATGGAAATCTGGACCACCTTTCGGGCCTGGCCGGAAGCGAAGACGATTCTTCATAAGGTAAAGGAAAAGGGTTATGACATTGCTATGCTGTCCAACGGGGATCAGGATATGCTATATCCCCTTCAAAAATCCTCCGGAATTACCTTTGATTACATCTTTTCCGGAGATATGGCGGGCTGCTACAAGCCGTCGCAGGGAATCTACGAATTACCCTGCCGGAAACTCAAAATCAAAAGGGAGGAGATGTTTCACGTCGCAGGCTCCATGTTCGATGTGATGGGAGCCAAAGCTGCCGGCTGTATCTGCGCCTGGACCAACCGCCACGGCGAGATCTTACTCGACGAGCGGTACAGACCGGATTATGAATTCAGGGATTTATCGGAACTTTTAGATATTTTATAGGAGGCAGTCATGGGAAAACAAAAATATATGGGGATAATGCTTTTGACGGTCATGCTCGCCGGTGCGCTGACAGGTTGTCAGAACAGCGGTCATGACAAAATTGTTCTGAAGCTGGGGCATGTTGCCAATCTGGAACAGCCATGCCACTTGGCCAGCGAAAAATTTGCAGAGATGGTTTATGAAAGAAGCGGCGGTGAAATCGAGATTCAGGTATTTCCCAACAGCCAGCTGGGTGGACAGCGGGAGCTTTTGGAGGGGATCCAGTTCGGCTCCATTGACATTGCGCTGACCTCCTCCGCGGTGATGGGTAACTTTATACCGACGACGCAGGTCATGGATCTGCCCTTCATTTTCCGGGATTCCAAACATGTTTACGATGTGGTGGATGGTCCTTTAGCTGACAAAATATATGCGGGCTCCGAGGAAAAAACATGAAAATCCTGTCCACATGGGAAAATGGTTTCCGAAATGTGGGAAATAACACCCGGCCGGTGGTTACTCCCGATGATATGAAGGGAATCAAGATCCGCGTGTTTGAGAGCCAGATGTATATTGACATGTTTGAGGCTCTCGGCGCTATACCGACGCCCATGGCCATGAGCGAAGTGTTTACCGCTCTTCAGCAGAAAACCATAGATGGCGTAGAGAATGCCGTAGTCCAGATTTATGCCTCCAAATACCAGGAGGTTATGAAATACTTAACTATCACGGAGCATACCTACAATCCTCAGATTGTCACCATACGGCTTGACAAATGAAATAAGCTGACGCCGGAACAGCAGGAAATAATCATGGAAGCTGCGGCGGAGTGCAGGGATTACAACCGCAGCCTGGCCGCGGAAAAGAGCAGCGAATTTCTGGAGAAAATGGAGGAGGCCGGCGTGGAAGTAACCACTCTCACACCGGAGCAAAAGGATGCATTTAAAGAAAAAATGCTTCCGGTGTGGGATGCTTATTCTGACATAATAGGTAAAGATCTGATCGACGAAGTGGTAAATACGAAATAATAGGGGGCCGACAAATGATAAAAAAATTAGAAACTCAACTTTATGCGGGGGTAAAGTGGACGGCGATTGCGATGTTTGCGCTCATGGTGGCGCTCTGCCTCCTTCAGGTCATCAGCCGCTATATCCTGAAAATATCTCTAAGCTTTACGGAGGAATTGTCCAGATTTCTGTTTATCTGGGTCACGTTTCTAGGGACCGCCATGGCCCTTAAAAAGCAGCAGCACGTAAAAATGGATATGTTAATCGGTATATTCCCTTCCTCCCTGCGGAGAATCGTGGAGGCTGCCGTGTCTTTCTTTACACTGCTCATCTATATGATTCTGGTCTGTTCGGGAATTGGCGTGATGGCAAAGACCATGGACCAGACGTCCGCGGCTATGAATCTCCCCATGGGACTGGTCTACGCAGCGGTTCCGGTGAGCTTCACGGTGATGATCCTATTCCAGCTTTGTGAATGGCTTAGCCGAAAGGAGGAAGTAAAATGATTGTAGTGATACTGTTTGCAGTTCTTATTCTAGCGATAGCACTTGGGGCGCCAATCGGTATGGCATTGATATCCTCCACCGCATTTTCCTGCATCGCGGCGGATGTTCCCATACCGGTTGTGGCGCAGAAGCTGGTGACCTCCAATGACTCCTTTCCGCTAATGGCGATTCCGCTGTTTGTACTTGCCGGTTCCATCATGTCGGACGGCGGCGTATCCAAGCGGCTGGTGGAACTGGCGGACGCCTGTGTCGGCTGGATTGCGGGCGGTCTGGGCATTGTAGCGAATCTGGCCGGAATCTTCTTTTCCGCGATATCTGGGTCATCGGCGGCCACATCAGCGGCTGTCGGCACGATCATGATGCCGGAAATGGAAAAACGGGGCTATGACCGTGAATTTTCCACCGCAATCATCGCGGCCTCCGGACAGACCGGAATCATTATTCCACCGAGTGTTACCATGGTTGTATACGGAGTCATTGCCGGCGTTTCCGTGAAGGAACTGTTTTCGGGAGGCATCGTTCCAGGGTTGCTGATGGGCCTCAGCATGTGTCTGATCACCTATCTGATTTCCAGAAAAAAGGGATATTCGGGAAGCCGCTTTCAAGGAGTAACAGCGATTGTCAAATCCCTTGGCAAGGCTCTGTGGGGATTGCTGATGCCGGTCATTATCCTGGGGTGGTATCTACGGCGGCATCTTTACACCGACGGAAGCGGCGGCTGTGGCTGTTGCCTACGGACTGCTTGTGGGGGGGGCTGATCCATAGGGAAATGACGGTGGAATCTTTCTTCCGTATCCTGGAAGACAGCATCATCAGCTCCGCAACCATCATGATCATCATGAATGCGGCAGGGCTATTTAGTTGGATGCTCACGAGGGAGCAGGTTCCCGTACATATAGCCAACTATTTCATCAGCCTGACCGAAAATCCTATGATCTTTCTCATGCTGGTGAATGCTCTGCTGCTGATTGTAGGGATGATGTTAAACCCCAGTGCTGCGGTCACGATTCTGGCCCCTATTCTAGTTCCGGTTGCTGTTAAGCTACACATCGATCCAGTGTTTTTCGGTGTTTTGATGGTATGCAATCTGGCAATCGGTTCCTTGACACCCCCTGTGGGAACTGGCCTGTTTGTAGCCTCCAGTCTATCGGGAGTGCCCATTGAAAAGGTAGCAAGAGCCTCGGTGCCGTTCCTGGCGGTTCTGTTAGTGGATTTACTGATCCTGACACTGGTACCCGGGATTGCGATGTATTAGAGAAGGAAAAACCATGCATGCGATAGAAAAAATATTTGCAAAAAACAGCGGGAGGGATGTTGTCACCCCGGGTGAAATTGTCACCGCAAAGATAGATTTTGCGGAGATCAACGATCTGTACCTGCAAACCGTATATTCCTTCTGCGAGATGGGAGGAAAGGAGGTGTGGGATTGCGAACGGGCGGCGTTTGTGTTTGATCACTATGCTCCGGCTCCGGATATCAAGAGTGCAGCCAACCATGGAGAGATGAGGGAATTTGCCAGAAAAAACCATCTGAAATACCATTTTGATACAAACTGCGGTGTCTGTCATCAGGTCATGCCCGAGGCTGGGGTGATTTATTCTGGAATGATCGTGGTCGCTACAGACAGCCACACTACCACCCACGGAGCCTTTGGCGCTGTCGGCACTGGCTGCGGAGCGACCGATATGGCCACCATACTGATGACCGGGGAACTATGGTTTTGCATCCCCGAGATCATCGAGGTGAGGCTGGAGGGGCAGGCGCCAAAGGGCGTATTCCCCAAGGATGTGATACTGTATATTCTGGGACAGCTCAGGGCCGATGGCGCTGTCTATAAGGCTATAGATTTTACAGGCAGCTATGTAGAGTCCTTAGGCGTGGCCGGACGGATGGTCATATGTAATATGGCGGTGGAAATGGGCGCGAAAACAGCCTATATGCAACCCAACGAGGAAGTTCTTAGCTATGTGTCCAAGCGAGCGGTCCGCCCATACGAGGTACAGTACACAGATCCTGATTTTCAATATGCCGAAACCCATGTGTTTGACATCTCACGGCTGGAGCCTCAGCTGGCCTGCCCTCACAGTGTTGACAATGTTATCAGTTTGCACCGCGCGGCGGCCGAAAAAAACATCGAGTTGAATCAGGGATATATTGGAAGCTGCACCGGCGGGCGGGTGGAGGATATAGAGATAGCAGCTGGAATTCTTCGCGGAAAGCGTATTCCACCTTATAAGCGTTTAGTGGTAGTTCCCGCTTCCTCCGAGGTAATGATGGCTTGTATGGAGAAAGGTTATATTCAGGATCTGATGGCCTCGGGGGCTACGATTACGACTCCGGGCTGCGGAGCCTGTCTGGGAGCCCACGAAGGGATCATTGCTCCCGGAGAGGTGTGTATCAGCAGTACCAACCGTAACTTTCCGGGCCGCATGGGGGCTGTCACATCGGACATCTATCTGGCAAGTCCGGCAGCGGTTGCAACCAGTATCCTAAACGGCCGCATCACGGACCCCAGACCGTATTTGTAGGAGGTTAGTATGAGCAAACATATGACAGGGAGCATCATCGTTGTAGGAAATAATATCGATACTGATCAGATCTATCCGGGACGTTTTCTGGCGATCACGAATCCGGAGGAAATTGGAAGCCACTGCCTCTGCGGTGTCAGTGAGGATATTGCGGCCAGCTTTCCAAATGGCGGTTTCGTCGTAGCCGGCAGCAATTTCGGCTGCGGCTCCAGCCGCGAACACACACCGATCTCACTCATCCACATGGGAGCAGCAGCCGTGATTGCAGATTCTTTCGCCCGCATTTTCTTTCGCAATTCCGTCAACTTGGGACTTCTTCCCATCACCTGTAAAGGACTGGGCAGCGCGGTGAAATCTGGACAGACGCTGACCATTGATCTGGAGCGGAATACGATAGTCTGCCTGGAAACCGGGATGAGTTATCCCTGTGAGCTACCCGGCGGCCCGGCGGCCCGGATATTGGAAGCAGGTGGAATCAAACCACTTATGAAGGCCAGATTTGAAGAGAGCCATACTTGATATTCGTAAAGGAAAGGCTGCCACTCCGTAAATTTATACAGAGCGGCAGCCTACACTTTAATATGAATTACTTTCTTACCGCTCCTGACTTCACGGCCGCCTCTGCGACTCTCTTCGCCACATGGGGCGCTACCTTGGGGTCTAAGGCCGCCGGGATGATATACTCCGCACAGAGCTTCTCCGGCTCCACCAGCTCGGCGATGGCGTAGGCTGCGGCCACCTTCATATCGTAGTTGATATCCCGCGCTCCGGCGTCTAAGGCTCCTCGGAATATGCCGGGGAATGCCAGGACGTTGTTGATCTGGTTCGGGAAGTCGGAGCGTCCGGTTCCCATGACCTTGACGCCGGCCTTCACGGCCTCCTCGTACATGATCTCCGGGGTCGGATTGGCCATGGCGAAGACGATGGGGTCCTGATTCATGGTCTTTACCATCTCCGGCTTTAACGCGCCGGCCACGGAGACTCCGACGAAGACGTCGGCTCCCACCAGCGCATCGGCCAGGGTTCCTCTCATATCGTTCTCATTGGTGATATCACAGAGCATCTTCTTGTGGTCCACGATCCCGACGCCGCGGTCCTTGTAGAGAATCCCGTTCTCATCGCAGGCGATGATGTGCTTCACTCCCGCTGCCCGCAGCATCTTGATAATCGCCGTTCCGGCTGCTCCGGGGCCGTTTAATACCACTTTAATCTCTTCGATGGCTTTGCCCACCACCTTCAGCGCGTTGATCAGCGCCGCAGTCACCACGATGGCGGTTCCATGCTGGTCGTCGTGGAATACGGGGATATCCAGCTCCTTCTCCAGACGCTCCTCAATCTCAAAGCACTTGGGGGAAGCGATGTCCTCTAAATTCACACCTCCGAAGCAGGGCGCCAAGTATTTGACCGTCCTGATAATCTCCTCCGTGTCCTTGGTATCCAGACAGATCGGAAACGCGTCCACATTCCCGAAGGATTTAAACAGGATCGCCTTGCCCTCCATAACCGGCATCGCCGCTTCCGGACCGATATTGCCCAGCCCTAAAACCGCGGTTCCGTCCGACACCACTGCCACCAGATTGCCCTTAGCCGTATATTTATATACATTCTTCTTGTCCTCATGAATCTTCCTGCACGGCTCCGCCACGCCCGGAGTATAGGCGACGCTCAGATCATCGCGGCACGCCAGCGGCACCTTACTGACCACCTCGATCTTCCCCTTGTGCTCCTCATGCAGCTTTAACGCTTCTTCATTAAAATTCATTATCGCTTCCTCCTCAAACTGTACTAGTAATAGAATACTGCATATTTTGAAATATGTAAAATAGATTTTGACTTTGTGGAACAAATTTCTTGCCTTGTGCCTCCGCTTATGGTATACTCGTTTTATCTCTCAGGAATTCATTCTGAGTTATTCTGACAGCGTTACCGCTGCCGCGGCCTGATCGGCCAATTATTCACAAGTATGATCAAATTTTCAAATGGAAGGAGGATAGAATTGAACTCATTTTAGGGATATGCTATAATAAGGAGGTAAACAATGGTACAAATCAAACCATTTGAAAAATTGACCCTATTGGACGACTTTTTATTTTCGGTTGCGGCGGAGGATATGGAATTCTGCCGGCGCATGCTGCAAGTGATCTTAGGCAAAAAAATCGTTTCCATCAGACGGAGGCAGACGCAAAAGGAGATTAAGACCCTGCCGGAGCTCAGAGGAATCCGCCTCGATCTCCTGATTGAGGACGACACGGGAGCCATCTATAACGTGGAGGTTCAGATCCGCAATATCGGCAATTTGCCGAGACGCAGCAGGTTTTATCAGGGACTGATCGATATCCCACTTCTGATCAGAGGGGAGGAAGATTTCAACAATATCAATGACACCTACCTGATCGTTATCTCGCCCTTTGATCTATTCGGCGCCGGTAAATACCGCTACACGTTCAAAAACCTGTGTCTCGAAGACCCTGCCATCCATTTAGACGACGGAGCCACCCGGATCTTTCTAAACACCCGCGGCACCAACACAGCGGATGTCAGCCCGGAGCTGATCGCATTTTTAAAGTATGCGGAATCCAGCAGCTCGGAGCTCACCGGGGAAGACGACGAGTCCGACCTTGCCTACATAAAGAGTTATATCCGAAAATTAAAGTCCAGCAGAGAGATTGGAGTGACTTATATGCAGAGTTGGGAGAAGGAAAGGCTGTTGAGAGATGAGGGGCGGGGTGAGGGAATTATCGAAGGCACGGCCATGTCAATCTTAACACTTTTGAAGGACTTTGGCACCATTCCCGCCGATCTCGAAAAAATCATTGTGTCTGAATCTGATATGACATTATTAAGTAAGTGGCTGAAAATAGCTGCTAAGGCCAACTGCCTTGATGACTTTTTACTAAAGTACCGAAACTAAACTCAAAAAGCCAGTGGATAGAGAATACAGTCAATCACTGTACTTCTCCTCCACCGGCTTTTCTTATCGCCGTCTATTCTTTAATAAGAGATCTTATCCAATATTCCATTCAGATAAGCAATCACCACCCCATAGTTGGACATCGGCACGCCCTGGGCCATGGCTTGTTCTACGCGGGAGAGGACGTACTTTCGGTTGAACATGCAGGCGCCGCACTGGATGACCAGCTGGTAGGGGGTTAAGTCTTTGGGGAAGTCGGTTCCGGCAACCAGATCCACGGTCAGGCCGGGACCCACTTTTTTGCGGAGCAGTTTCGGGATCTTCTCTCTCCCGATATCCTCCGAAAGGGGCGCGTGAGTGCAGGCTTCGGCGATCAGGACTTTAGAATCCTCCGTCAGCGTTTCGATTGCGGAAGCGCTCTTGACATAGTAGTCAATATCCCCCTTATAATCGGCAAACAGCACGGAGAAGGACGTGAGCAGGCTCTCCGCCGGCTTCTTCTCGTACACGGCTTTAAATACCTGGGAATCCGTAATGATCAGTTTGGGCGGTCTCGCCAAAGCAGCCAGCGCCTCTTGAAGCTTATCTGTCGTCACGCTCATCACCAGACATTTTTTATCCAGCAGATCCCGGATCGTCTGGACCTGGGGTAAGATCAGGCGGCCCTTGGGAGCCTGGATATCCTGGGGCATAACTAACAGCACCAGATCCCCGGTCTGCACCACACTTCCGGTGATGCTCCGCGCGTCATAGTCCTCCGGCAGGCTCCGGATCATCCGGCTGCGGATCTCCTCAACTCCCGCCCCCTCCTTTGCGCTGGCAAGGACAGGCTGCACGCCGCAGGCTTTCCCAATTTCAGCAGCCAGCGCCACAGCCTCCTCCTCTGTCATCAGGTCCGATTTATTCAGAACCGGGACAACGGGAGTATGGCGGGCCTTGATTTTCTCCAGCCACTCCAGCTCCTCCGCCATGTCCGGTCCGGTGAAAACTACCAGAGCCAGATCCGTTTTCTCCATGGCCTGACTGGTCTTTTCCACCCTCATTTTGCCCAGCTCGCCCTCATCGTCAAAGCCGGCGGTGTCGATAAACACCACAGGGCCGATCCCGTGGATCTCCATAGCCTTGTAGACCGGATCCGTGGTTGTTCCCGCCACATCGGAAACCAGAGCGGTCTCCTGGCCTGTGAGAGCATTGACCAGCGACGATTTTCCACTGTTCCGTTTTCCAAACACGCCTATGTGCAGGCGGTCTGACCTTGGCGTCTCATTGAATGTGGTTCCCATATGATTCCTCCTGATATCTGTCTTTCTGTCTGTCCCGGTATCCGTCCTGAGGTTTGGACATCCGGCTGTCCAGCCCGCCGCCGGGTTTTAGAATCTGAAATCCCGTTCCCCGTTGGCGATCTTCACAAGCCGCTCTCTGGCGGTCTGCTTCACCTTCTCGTTGGTGATGACCTCCAGCTCCTTCTCGATCAGCTTTTCGCCGATGGCCTTGGTATCCACCGCCGCATAGTCCTCCAAATATTCCTTCAGCGTCATCAATGCATTGGGCTGGCAGCAGTTTACAATCTGACCGGATTTTAACAGGGTCATGAACCGGTCTCCCGTTCTTCCCGCCCGGTAGCAGGCCGTGCAGAAGCTGGGAATGAAGCCCATTCGGATCAGCCAGTTCACCACCTCATCCAAGGACCTGGTATCGGTCACGTCAAACTGCGCCGAGTTCTCCTCCTTCACCTCCGGCTCCACATAGCCGCCCACGCTTGTGCGGGAACCTCCGCTGATCTGGGAGATGCCCAGCTGCAACACCCGCTCCCTCACCCTCTGGGACTCTCTGGTGGAGATGATCATCCCCGTATACGGTACAGCGATACGGATCAGCGCCACAATCTTTTCAAAAATCTCATCCGGGATCGCATTGGAGAAGTCCGCCACGTCGATATCGTCCGCCGGGCAGATTCTGGGCACGCTGATGGTATGCGGCCCGACTCCGCACGCCGCCTCCAGATGCTCCGCGTGCATGAGAAGTCCCACAAAGTCATAGCGGTACAAATTCAGGCCAAATAACACGCCGATTCCCACGTCGTCCACTCCGCCCTCCATGGCCCGGTCCATGGCCTCCGTATGGTAGGCGTAGTCGCTCTTGGGGCCGGTAGGATGGAGCTCCTGGTAACTCTTCTTATTATATGTTTCCTGAAACAATATGTAGGTTCCAATTCCCGCATCCTTTAATCTGGCATAATTCTCAACCGTGGTCGCCGCAATGTTGATATTGACCCTGCGGATCGCGCCGTTTTTATGTTTGATCCCGTAGATGGTCTCAATACTCTCCAGATAATAATCCATGGTGTTGCGCACCGGGTCCTCCCCGGCCTCCAAAGCCAGACGCTTGTGGCCCATGTCCTGCAGGGCGATCACCTCGCGGCGAATCTCCTCCTGAGACAGCTGCTTGCGCGCGATATGCTTATTCTTGGCGTGATAAGGGCAGTAAGTACATCCATTGATACAATAATTGGACAGATACAGCGGCGCAAACATGACGATCCGGTTCCCGTAGAATCGCTGTTTGATCTCTTTGGCAAGGGTCATGATATTGTTCAGAACGTCCTTGTCCTCGCAGGCCAGTAGAACCGCCGCCTCTCTATGTGTTATGCCCTTCATGGCCTTTGCCTTCTCCAGAATCTGATTGGCCAGCTCCAGATTCCCTTTGTTCTTTTCCGCATAGTCCAGAGATTCCAGGACCTCCTCGTCATTGATAAATTCTTCCGCAATTTTAGACTTTACATTATACATAATCCATTCTCCTTTTTGGGACTCTTTCGTCCCTTCTCGCCCCTGTCAGTGCGGCTTGCAGTCTCCTCTGTCCACGGACAATTCATATCCAATCCGCTCCATCCGCCTGTTTAAGCATTGCCTGCATTCGGCTGCCTCGTCGCCTGTACAGATTTTATTGTCATACAGCAGATATTTCTTCCTGACCGACAGCGGGGATAAGCTGGGCATCACCACATTGGCCCCCGCCCGAATTCCCATCTCCCTGCCCTCCGGATGAATCGTCCCCAGAGCCGTCGTCGCCGGCAAAAGGGCGTAGGGAAACATCAGTCTTAATATTCCGATACAAAACAGCGTCATATCCAGCGTCCCCGCCTCAAAATCTTTAAGCGGGGTATCCTTGTGGGGGGATAAATGGCCCGATCCCCACCATATGCGGCCCCAGCTCCTTTAAAAACAGCAGATCATCCGCCAGATTCTCCATGGTCTGCCAGGGCGATCCCACCATAAAACCGGAACCAACCTGATAGCCGATCTCCTTTAGATCCCAAAGACACTGTTTTCTGTGAGCGCCTGTCAGATCCGGCGGATGAAGCTTCTGGTAATGGTTCTCATCCGCAGTCTCATGGCGCAGCAGATAACGGTTGGCTCCCGCGTCAAAGTACGCCTGGTACTCCTCCCGGCTTCTCTCCCCGATGGACAGGGTGATGGCGCAGTCCTGGTAACCGTTCCTGATCGCAGCGATAATCTTCACCAAATCCTCCGTGGTATAGGACAAATCCTCCCCGCCCTGCAGCACAAAGGTGCGGAAGCCCAGATCGTATCCCATCTCGCAGCACTCCATAATCTCATCGAAGGTCAGGTGATAACGGCTGGCATTCTGGTTGCTCTTTCGTATTCCGCAGTAGTAGCAGTCATTTCTGCAATAATTGGTAAATTCGATCAGGCCCCGTGTGTAGACCTGATTGCCGTAATAGCTTTTCGCCAGTCTTCTGGCTCTGGAAAACAGCTCCTCGCTGTCCTCTTTGGTATGGTCGGTCAGAAGACAGACCAATTCCTCTCTGGAAAGCGTCTGGTCTCGTTCTAATTTTCAATCAGCCGCCGCATGGTTCTCCTTTCTTTTTGTTTTGTGCTCCCCACCGATCCCTGTCATTTCTCTATAAAAGAAAAAAACCTGCACCACAGGGGTACAGGAAAATAAACAGATTTACAGCCATAAATCCATCCTTTATGTACCCGCCTTCTCTCTTGGGACGAACCCTTGAGTTTCAGTACGGTCACAGAACCGTATGAGGTTTGCCAAAAGACGTATCTCGTGGCGCACCTTATTGATACAACTATATCGTGTATGGAAATAAATGTCAAGCAAAAAGGAAGGAGCCGTACCACAAGGTTTGCTCCTTCCCTTATCACTCTGCTTCCGCCTGATCCAAGGCCGCCTTCACGGCCTCCCGCACAGCCGTGCTGGATATGGTGGCGCTGGTGATTCCGTCCACCTTCACGGACTGTTCCTCCACCATGACCGGAGGCATTTCCTCCACTGCCCGGCTTCCTAAGCCATCCGTCTCGTCGTCCCCGGTGACCTCGATGGATTCAATTCGCTTTTCCGACACGGTGACCACGGCCGTGATCTCACCTCCGTAACCTTCCGCGGTTCCTGTATAAGTGCCCGGTACAAACGAGAGAGCGGCTTTCTTTCCCTCCTCTAAGCTTTTGACCGCGCGGTATATGGGATCGGAGCCCCAGATAGTCACTCCGGCGAGAACCGCCATCGCTCCCAGTCCTATCCATCCTTTTTGTTTTTGATTCATCCTGTTTTCCTCTTTCTCTCCTACTGATGCAGCAATTCATTTTAACACAGCTCATAAACTCACATCAATCAACAAAAATTCCACTTTCCTTCTGACTCTGTCTTTGTTATACTAAACACACGTCATAAAATCTGTCCAACGGAGAAAACGATGAAAATTATTAAAAAAAAGCAGGATCTGATCCTGATTGTTATCATACTGGCGGCCGCCTGCCTGCTGTTTATCGGCAGAAGTCTGCTGTTTGCCAAATCGCCCGGAACCATGGTTGAGGTGTCTGTGGACGGAAAGGTCGTAGATACCCTTCCTCTCGATCAGGACATCGACATCACCATCCCCGGCGCAGGCGGCGGAACCAATCACCTGATTATCGAACACGGGGAAGCCTATGTAGATGAAGCCTCATGCCCCGATAAGGTGTGTGTCCACCAGGGCAAGATCCACCGTCCCGGGGAGATGATCGTGTGTCTGCCTAACAAGATGATTGCTAAAATCGTGGGGGATGATGATCAGTGAAACATAAAAAGGGCGTAAAACCTTCCAATATTCCAAAGGTTTTACGCCCTTTTTGTGATCTCGCTCTTACTGACTACCGATCTTTTGCTTCTATGTTGTCTAGTCTTTTCATGAGTTCGTCGATAAGACGTGTCTGCTGTTGGAGTCTGTCGTCTTGCTGTTGAAGCTTGTCAACCAACTGGTTATTTTCACTGGTCAGCTGCCGGATTTTCTCATCCCGGTCCTCTATCATATATTTTACTGTGTTGCGGTCCATAATCTCCAAAGCCTCTGAAAACATATTCACCAACTCCTTCGGCTTTCTCTGAAATTTGATCATATCAGAATACAGCTCTTTAAAATATGGATATGCTTCTATCACCGACATGATATCCGCCGGATTATCTGAACTTAGAAAGTACATCCACGCATCAAGTTCCGTACTTATATTATGGGTGATTTTGCGAAAAGCGTCAAGAGTGATAAAGATATATTCCTGTAATAGATCCAGCTCTAAACCGGTATCAGATGTTTGCTTGAAATGATGAAAAAAATGTGCCGCTTCACCAGTAATATCTACTTTGCAAAGCAACACATTTTTTTAATTAAAGATTCTTCTTTTTCCCATCAAAAATCCGCCAAAGGCCACGGCTCCGCCTCCGCCAAGTACGGTCAGGACCGCTCCAAACACGGCTTTTGTTCGGTCTACATGGTTATTTCGGCCGGTGACGCCTTCGATCCAGGTGCTCATCTTGAAGGGATTGGCCTGGTTTTGGGTGAATACGATGTCCTCCATGGTCTCCATACGGGTCTCGATGATCCAGTCGTCGTCGATGGAGAGACTGTCGGGGGACAGGACGAACTTTCCCTGGGCTTTGTCGTAGACGTACTGGTAGACGCCGTAGGAACGGTTCCAGTTCTCCGGGGCTCGGATTCCTATGTAGACCGGGATTCCGGGGTTCTCCTGCTCACAGAACAACAGTCTGACGCCTCCGTCTTTTGTGCTCTTAATCAGCTTATCGGCGGCTATCAGGTGTTCACATATCTGTTTGAAATCGAAGGTTACTTCTTTTAGCCGGCTTAGGTCTGCATTTTGAATGTCCTCTAAGGCGTAGCGGATCCGGTACCAGACGGTTCCGTCCGCATCCTTTAACTGGATGATAAAATCCCGTTCTTCCTCCAAGGCCATCTGGAACGCGTAGGGGTAGATCGTGACCTGGCCCAGTTCATTGTCCACATGGTAAACTTTTTCTCC
>Ga0192243_10480_pt1 | contig 14888 bp, 11 predicted proteins | sample Koala_Koa27_K3_FD_131233 | JGI IMG/M metagenome (GOLD analysis project Ga0192243, IMG submission 131233) | Enriched cells from koala feces incubated with labeled cellulose particles, San Francisco Zoo, California, United States - Koala_Koa2-7_K3 ... | reverse complement strand
CATCCCCTGTCATATTATTTTGGTAATGAATCCCAGTATAGATACAAATTACCAACCAGTGCTATTATATAAGCTTTTTTCCGTGATTTGCAATAGCGGAGTTCCCGTCGGAAAGGACAAAAATATCGCCAAATACTTAGAAAGTATTTGGCGATAAGCTGCTTTTTCTATACCAGATGACCCTTTTCTTTCATAACCTGGATCACCTGATCCACGTATTTCTCACACTTGACCGGATCGGAGGTTTCCACCATCACGCGGATCAACGGCTCGGTGCCGCTCTGACGCAGAAGGATTCTTCCGTCGTCCCCCAGAAGGCCGGTCACTTCGTCCACCGCTGCCTTCACGTCCGCGTCGCCCTGGGCCGCAGCCTTATCCTTGACGCGGACATTCTTTAAGACCTGAGGGAATATCTCAACCTCGGAAGCCAGCTTTGCCAGGCTCTCCTTCTTTTCCAGCATCACCTCCATCACCTTTAAGGAGGTCAGGATACCGTCTCCCGTGGTGGCGTGCTTGCTGAAGATGATATGGCCGGACTGTTCGCCGCCTAAGCAGTTGCCCTTCGCCGACATGTTCTCATAGACATACTTGTCGCCTACCGCGGTCTTCTCATAGAGGATTCCCTCGCGGTCCAGAGCTTTATATAATCCGAAGTTGGACATGATCGTCGTGACGACCGTGTTGTTTACCAGATTACCGCTCTCTTTCATGTACTTGCCGCAGATATAGATGATCAGATCACCGTCCACCACATCGCCGTTCTCATCCACTGCAATACAGCGGTCCGCGTCGCCGTCATAGGCGAAGCCCACGTCCATGCCGTTCTCCTTCACATACTGCTGAAGTACCTCGATGTGGGCGGAGCCGCAGTTGGTGTTGATATTTAAGCCGTTGGGGCTGTTGTTGATCACGTGAGTCTCGGCGCCCAGAGCGTCAAACACGTTCTTGGCGATAGCGGAGGCGCTTCCGTTGGCACAGTCTAACGCCACCTTCTTATTCTTGAAGGATCTGGTGGCGATGGAGATCAGATAACCGATATAGCGGTTTCTGCCCGCGGCAAAGTCCACGGTGCGGCCGATCTGATCCTTCCGGGCAAAGGGAATCTCCCCGCTCTCCCCATCCAGATACTTCTCGATCTCCTCGATCACGCTCTCCTCCAGCTTCTCGCCTTTTCCGTTGATCACCTTGATCCCATTGTCGTAAAACGGATTATGGCTGGCTGAAATCATAATACCGCAGTCGAACTCCTCTGTGCGCACCACATAGGAGACGCTGGGGGTGGTGGTTACATGGAGCAGATATACATCTGCGCCGGAGGCTGTCAAACCGGCGACCAGAGAATACTCGAACATATAGCTGCTGCGTCTGGTGTCCTTTCCGATGACAACCCGGCACGGACCGTCGGGGTCTTTCTTTCTCTCCCCGTAATACCAGCCCAGGAAACGTCCTACCTTGTACGCATGCTCTACCGTCAAGTCCACATTTGCTTCTCCACGGAAGCCGTCAGTTCCAAAATACTTACCCATCTGTGTTATTCCTCCAAGCTCATTTTCTAGTAACCCCGCTGAAACATCTAAATCTCGCGAAGATAGCGTCCCAATGCGTCCTCCCACTTCGGAAGCCGCTCAAACCCGTTCTCCGTCAGCTTTTCCTTGCTCATACGGCTGTTCATCGGCCGCTTGGCCCTGGCCGCAAATCCGGTGCTGTCGGTGGGGGTGACTGTCACCTCATCCATACCAGCCTGCTTAAAGATCTCTTTTGCGAACTCATACCAGCTGCAGAGGCCCTCGTTGGTGGCGTGATAGCGGCCGTAGCGGTCCGTCTGAATCATATCCACCAGAAGCCTTGCAAGGTCATAGGTATAAGTGGGGGAGCCGACCTGGTCATCCACTACCTTAACCGCTCCGTTTTCTTTCCCCAGGCGAAGCATGGTCTTGATAAAGTTCTTTCCATTGACGCCAAATACCCAGGCGATGCGGACGATAAAATACTTCTCCAAAAGCTCCTCGATCGCCAGCTCTCCCTCATACTTGGTCTGTCCGTAGACATTTAACGGTTCCCGCTCATCATCCGGCTCCCAGGGACGCGTCCCTCCGCCGTTGAACACGTAATCGGTGCTGATATACATCATCTTCAAGTCCAGATCCCGGCAGACCTCGGCCACATTCCTGGTGCCGTCTGCGTTGACCTTCCGGCATATCTCCACGTTATCCTCAGCAGCGTCTACTGCAGTATATGCTGCACAATGGATAACTGCATCCACATTGGACGCAGTTATCACATGTTTACAGGCTTCCGGGTCGGTAATGTCCATCTCGTCGACGTCCACTCCCACAGATTCGATTCCTCTTTTGTCAAGTTCATTGACTACATCATGGCCCAACTGGCCCTTTACTCCGGTAACCAAAATTCTCATTATAATCGATCTCCATACATCTTATCAAAATAGCTGTTGTACTCGCCGCTGATGATATGCTTCCACCAGTCCTGATTGTCCAGATACCACTGGATCGTCTGTTTGATACCGGTGTCGAAGGTATACTGCGGTTTCCAGCCCAGCTCTGTCTCCAGCTTCTTGGGGTCAATGGCATATCTTCTGTCGTGACCCGGGCGGTCCGTGACGAAGCGGATTAAGCTCTCCGGCTTGCCAAGGGCTCTTAAAATCGTCTTTACAACCTCTAGGTTGGTCCTCTCATTGTGTCCGCCTACGTTGTAGACCTCTCCCACTCTGCCCTTGTGGATGATTAAGTCGATGGCCTCGCAGTGGTCGGCCACATGAAGCCAGTCTCTCACATTCTCACCGGTGCCGTATACGGGAAGTTCCTCGTCGGCCAGCGCGCGGCTGATGATCAGCGGAATCAGCTTCTCAGGGAAATGATAGGGTCCGTAGTTGTTGGAACAGCGGGAAACCGTAACCGGCAGCCCGTAGGTCCTGTGGTAAGCCAGCACGAACAAATCGGCACTCGCCTTGGAGGATGAGTAGGGGCTGGAGGTGTGAAGCGGCGTCTCCTCGGTAAAGAATAAGTCAGGACGGTCAAGGGGAAGATCGCCGTACACCTCATCGGTGGATACCTGATGATAACGCTTGATGCCGTACTCCCGGCAGGCGTCCAACAGGGTGGTGGTTCCCATCACGTTGGTTCTGACAAAGCTCTCCGGGTCCGTGATGGAACGGTCCACATGGCTCTCCGCCGCAAAGTTCACGATGACATCCGGTTTCTCCTTCTCAAACAGGTCGAAGATAAATGCACGGTCCGCAATGTCTCCTTTTACAAACCTGTAGTTTGGTTTATCCTCCACTGGTTTTAATGTCTCTAAGTTTCCCGCATAGGTCAGCAGGTCCAGATTGATGATCTCATAATCCGGGTATTTGTTTACCATGTGCTGAACAAAATTTCCGCCGATAAAGCCGGCGCCGCCTGTAACGATAACTTTCATATGACTGTTCCTCTTTTCCATTAATTCTGATGGAGCTTGTCCACATATTTGCCATCAAGAACGTCCTTTAGATAACGTCCGTACTGGTTTTTCTTGAGTACCTCGTAGGTTTCTAATACCTGCTCTTTGCTGATCCAGCCGTTTAAGTAGCCGATCTCCTCCAGGCAGGCGATCTTCCGATGCTGGTGAGTCTCAACGGTATGCACGAAGTTGGTGGCCTCCACCAGCGACTCGTGGGTTCCCGTATCCAGCCAGGTAAAGCCCTGGCCTAAGAGGGCCACCTCCAGCTCTCCGTTCTCCAAGTAGATCCGGTTTAAGTCGGTGATCTCCAGCTCGCCTCTGGCCGACGGTTTTAAGTTCTTCGCATATTCTACGACTTTATTGTCATAAAAATACAGTCCTGTCACACAATAGTTGGACTTCGGCTTCTCCGGCTTCTCCTCGATGGAGATGGCCTTTCCGTCCTTGTCGAATTCTACGATACCAAAGCGCTCCGGATCGTCCACATAGTAGCCGAACACCGTGGCGCCCGTTTCCTTCTGCGCCGCCTTGCGCAGACGCTTTTTTAGGCCCTGTCCGTGGAAGATGTTATCCCCCAGCACCATGGCCACGGAATCCTCACCGATAAACTCCTCTCCGATGATAAACGCCTGAGCCAGTCCGTCGGGGCTTGGCTGAACCGCATAGGTCAGATGGATGCCAAACTGCTTTCCATCCCCCAAAAGCGCCTCGAATCTGGGCGTATCATCCGGCGTGGATATAATCAGAATATCCCGGATACCGGCATTCATCAGAACCGATAACGGGTAGTAGATCATGGGTTTGTCGTAAATAGGCAGCAACTGCTTGGACGTCACCTTTGTCAGCGGATATAGACGGGTGCCGCTCCCCCCGGCAAGTATAATTCCCTTCATAACTTCCTCCTTATTAACTCCGTAATCAAAAAAGTACACATAATTATAAGTAATATAGCATATGAACCCTTATTTTGCAAATGTCATTGACTGGATTTAAGAATCTTAATAAAGAATAAAGAGTTCCGCTGTTTCTGCGGAACCCTTTGATAAATCGTTCTTATATATCTGCCATTTGTCTTGTCTCTTCTGTCGTCTGCTCCCATCCGGCCGAATCCTGGACGGCGGCATCCATCAGACAGGCTAACTCCAAAAAGCTGCGGAAGCTGAGACGGCTTCTCGCCTCGCGCCAGTAGATCACGCCCTGCCAGGTGGCATTTTCCCTGAACAGAATTCGGATCACAAAGGTCGCTAAACGTCCCCTTCCACGGTAGCAGCCGCCAAACTGCAACGGAGCCTTGTCAGTCTCCTGCACACCGTCTCTGGTGGCTGCCAGCCTCTCCATCTGTCCGATTAACTGGATCATACTTCCAAAAAAGAGATCATGGGGCGAATCCGGGTAAGCGCATCTCCCCTCCATACGTCTTCTCACATAGTCGTCCACAGAAATTCTGCGCACGGATTTGGTCTCCTGTCTGTCCTCTGTCTTCCCGTCTCCCAATATCTTTTTTAGGATCTTTGCCAACTCCAGGAAGCTTTCAAAGTACAGCAGCTGATTCTTTTCTTCCCATATGACATATCCCTGCCAGGTAGCGTTATATCTGTGGTGGACGCAGATACGAAGGGTAGCCAGCGTTCCGTGAGGCTCTCCCTCCCCACATGTTTGATGAGTGCAGATATCCACGCTTTCCCTGTTTCCTTCTCTATCTGTCACAAACCGGCGGTATTCCATGGATCTGACCGGATAACCGATTTTATCATAGATCAGTTCCATCTGAACAACCGCCTCCATAAGGCTCTCAAAGGGGATTCCATATCCAAGGCTCTCATGGTAGAAGACTCCGCCAAGCTCCTCGTGCTCAAAACTGTTCACCGCCAATATCACAAACCTTGATGAATTCGTCAATAAACTGCCTTTTGATATTGCCATAACATCTACCTCTCTTACGCTGGTCCGCCATCTTGATAGCTTCAGTATAAACGACCGCGGTTACATTTCGGTTACATTTTACAAAGTGTCCATCGCAAATCAGTTTTTTTGATATGAAATCTTTTTTCGCTGGACATTTTGCTTATTTTTTCATATACTCAATTTAAGTGCAAAGGTCATTCCTTTGCGTGTAAGGAGAAAGATACATGGAAAGTTCAATCAATGACAATACCGTTTATGTAAATATGCTGGGAGGGTTTTCCATCACACTGGACGGCAAACATATCGATGCCATGGGAAACCAGTCCAAGAAGCCGTGGAACCTTTTGGAATATCTGATCGCATTCCGTAAACGCGAGATTGCCTTAGAAGAGATGATCGATCTGTTTTGGGGCAATGACGACAGCAATAATCCCAGCGGTGCATTAAAGACACTGCTTTTCCGTTCCAGAAAGCTTTTGACTCCCCTCACAGAATCCCCTCAGGATTATCTGATTCACGTCAGGGGCACCTACGCGTGGAACCCCGATGTGGAAACCGTGGTGGATATCGATGAGTTTGAGGCCCTATGTGATCATATCTTTTCGACCGGTACTTCAGCCGAGTATCAGCTGGGTCTGTGTCTTCAGGCGTTCGATCTCTACAAGGGTGATTTTCTTCCCAAATCCAGTTGGGTTTCCTGGGTCATACCGATCAGTGCTTACTACCATTCACTGTATCAGAAGCTGGTACATAAAATCGTCACTCTGCTGAAGGAGCGGGAGGACTATCAGAAGATTATCGATATCTGCCAGCGTGCCATAGCGATCGAGCAGTTCGACGAGAAGGTCCACTACGAGCTGATCTATGCGCTCTACAAGACCGGCAATCAGCAGGCCGCCCTGGATCATTACAATCACACGATCAATATGCTATACGATGAGTTCGCCATCACGCCCTCGGATGATCTAAAGGAGCTGTATAAGACCATCCAGGATACCAAGCATGGAATCACCACTGATCTCAGCATTATACAGGATTCTCTCCGCGAGGAGACGGAGGAACGGGGCGCGTTTTACTGCGAATATGCGGTGTTTAAGAATATCTACCAGCTGGAAAGCCGGGCCATCGAGAGAACCGGTGATTCCATCTACTTGGGGCTTATCACCATCAGCGATTCCAGGGGAAAGCTTTTAAAGCCTTCCATCCAGACCCGGGCCATGGCGGAGCTTGGCGAGGCCATCTGCCGGTCGCTGCGGCGCGGAGATGCCTACACCCGCTACAGCATCAGCCAGTATATCATCCTGATCCCCACAGCCACCTATGAGAACGGGGAAAAGGTGCTGCAAAGAATCGCCAGCAATTTCAAAAAAGACTATACACGCAAGGATTTAAACGTCCAGTGTTCCCTGATGGCGCTGCTTCCTTCATGACAGCTAAAGACGCTGCTCTGCGACCTGCCAAAGATCGCAGAGCAGCGTTTTTGACTGAAACGCAGGTTTCATGCTTCAAAGTGCGTTGTTTTCGTTGGTCCCCCTTAATATAATAGATCTATAAACAAGATCCACTCACACCAGTAAAGGGGGAACACACATGGCAGAAGTCAAATATGTAGAAATGAAACTAAAGTCCGACCGCCTGGGCAGACGAGCTTCTCTGAGAGACTATACGATGGATTTAAGAACAGGAAAAAGCGTGGTAAACGAGGACAAAAAGGTCAGCAAGCCCATCGGCAAAAACGACACGGTCCGGGTCATCTACCCCGCCGAGCTCTCAGAGGACGGCAAATGGGTCAGGGCCATGAATGCGGACGGCCAGTGCGGATATATCCGCGCCTCCCGTGTAGACTTAGGCGCGGCCAACTTTAATGCAGGCAAGGCACAGGGGCTGAAGGCGCCTTATCAGACATTTCTCTCAACGGAGCATCGAATTGTTTATGAAGCCAAGAATGGCAGCACTGCATACCCTAAGGATAAGGTAATCGCAGCGCAAAAAGAGGTGGATACCTATAACCAGCGTGCTGCTTTGGGCAAACAGATTTTGGATGGTTATAATGACTATGTGGAATTTTATAATCAATTTCATCCAGATGAACCAAAACCTACTGCCGATCCTGAGAACGACAGACCACTGGACAAAGAGATCGCAGAGTACGCTGAAGTACAGAATATACATGGAGCACTCAATGCTTATAATGAATATAAAATCCAGTTAAGGATGAAAACTGAACAACAGACATTAAAAGATGCGAATATGGCCTGTGAAATTGACTTCGAGACTGGAAGATTGCAATTAAGCCTCGGTCCGACCGAAGTCAAAGGTATGACCAAAACGCTATGTCAATCGGATAAGAATCCATACAAACCGATTACCGCTCGGCCGCCTGTCTACAGCGCGTGCAGGGATGCCCAGGAAGATTTGGACAATTTCTATTACGGAAACCGCTTTTTGGCAGAGCAACTATCTCTTGAGAGGCTGCAGTTTAAGGAGAAAGCCGATGCAGCAGTGACTCAGGATGGGTTTGATATGCCGCTCAATTTAAAAGATCCATTTCATGAGTTTGAAAGGGATGTTCAGAAGCCGGATATGATCGCCAATCAGGTAAAGGAGAATGGTGGCCTGCTAATTGCTGAAAGCCACAAAAGCCCCGTTGCAAAGGATTGGATCACTCAAAACATGGCGGCTATGAAAGAAAGTGGCGTCGGTGTCGTCTATATTGAGCATATGCTGGAGGGAAATCAGCAGAATCTCATAGATTCCTTCCTGAAATCAGAAAAAGGCAGTCCTATGAGCCCCGCACTGAAGAATCTTTGTAACATGGATGCTACCAGAAAACCGTTTGCTGATCTTCTTGAGGCAGCAAGGGAGAATGATATGCGTGTTGTAGGCATTGGCTCATCCCTTGCGCAAGCGGATACAAACCAAAAGCCTCACGAACGAATCTCTACATTCAATGAACGGGCCCATGAAATCATCACCAACGACCAGATCAATCACGCAGAAGATCCAAACAAAGGATATGTTCTTCTGGCGGGGCATGCCCACGTAGTTTTCCATGAGGGGCTCGATAAGACGAAACCGCTGAAGGGCCTTTCCCATATGCTGGGAGCCCGGGCCATAGAAATCAATAAAACAGATGATGGTCTGGTTCCCAGCGTAGTGGCTTCCGATCAGGTCTATGTACCAGGCAAAGATTCATTGGTGAAAGTGTCTGAGTGCGAAAAGAGCCTGAACGCAGCAAAAGCTCCGGAGAATAAAGCCCCGGAAAATAAAACTCCGGAAAATAAGGCTCCCGAGAATAAAGCTCCAGAAGAAAAGCCCCACGGCCGTCAGGAGATTCCCCTTGAGAAGCTGGCGGAGCCCGAACGCAAAACCTGGGTAAGGGCCGAGATTCCCAAAGGGCCGCGTCCTGAGAAACAGCCGCTGTCCCAGAGAGGCCCTCACAGATAACGCCAAAAGACCTTCCCATACCGATACCGGTGCGGGAAGGTCTTTTTTTAATTCTCGTTCATCTTCGCCAGCTTGGCCGCCTGGTCGGCTGCTATCAGGCTGTCCAGCAGTTCCTGGAGCTCGCCGTCCATCACCGCGTCGATCTTATACAGAGTCAGCTTGATCCTGTGCTCGGTTACACGGCCCTGAGGGAAGTTGTAGGTTCTGATCTTCTCGGAGCGGTCCCCGGTTCCGATCTGGCTCCGGCGCTCCTCGGCCTCGGCGCTCTGCTTCTTCTCCAGCTCCAGATCATACAGCTTGGAACGCAGGAGACGGAACGCCTTCTCCTTGTTCTGCAGCTGGGATTTCTCCGTCTGGCTGTAGATCACGATTCCCGTCGGCATATGGGTCAGACGCACCGCGGAGTCCGTGGTGTTGACGCACTGTCCGCCGTTTCCTGAGGCGCGCATGACATCGATCCGGCAGTCCTTCTCATCGATCACCGCGTCCACATCCTCAGCCTCGGGCATGATGGCGACCGTGGCGGTGGAGGTGTGAATCCTGCCGCCGGATTCGGTCTCCGGAACTCTCTGTACACGGTGTACGCCGCTCTCGTATTTCAGCTTGGAGTAGGCGCCCTGACCATTGATCATAAACACCACTTCCTTGAAGCCGCCGATACCGTTCTCATTGACGCTGATAATCTCCGTCTTCCAGCGGTTCCGCTCGGCAAACCGGACATACATCCGGTACAGCTCGGAGGCAAACAGCGCCGCCTCGTCCCCGCCTGCGCCTGCACGGATCTCCACGATTACATTCTTGTCGTCGTTGGGGTCCTTGGGAAGCAGAAGGATCTTCAGCTCCTGCTCCAGATCCTCGATCCGCTTTTTGGCGTCGGAGAGCTCTTCCTTGGCCATCTCCCGCATCTCCTCGTCCGTCTCATCCTCCAGAAGCGCCAGGCTGTCCTCCACATCCTGTTTGGCCTGCTTGTACGCCTTGTATGCCTCCACCAGGGGCGTCAAGTCCGCCTGCTCCTTCATGAGCCTGCGAAACTTCTTCTGATCCTCCGCCACCGACGGATTGTTAAGCTCCTGCATAAGCTCTTCATAATGAATCAATATATCATCTAATCTGTCAAACATAAGTCCCTCCTGTACCTGACAGAACCGCCCTCACCACGCGGTCCAGGCCCGGTCCGTCCTTGATAACCTCAATCTCCTCATAGCCGCAGTCTGCGAGAAGCCCTCTCACATCCTCCGCCTGATCATAACCTATCTCAAAGTATACGCTTCCGCCCTTGTTTAGATACCTGCCGCTCTCTCCGGCCAATCTGCGGTAGAAGAAAAGCCCGTCTTCCTTACCATCCAGAGCCAGCCTGGGTTCACAGTCCCGGACCTCCGGTTGCAGCTTTTCAATCACCCGGCTGGGGATATAGGGCGGATTCGAGACAATCACATCGAACCGATCCCGCTCCGGGTCCAGGGCCTCGTATAAATTGCTCTCCACCAGACGGATCTCCGCTCCGTTTAACCGGGCATTCTCTCCCGCGGTCTCCAGAGCCTCTGCGGACACATCCACCGCCGTGACAGACTCATAACCGCCCAGCTTCTTTAGGCTGACCGCAATACAGCCGGAGCCCGTACACATATCTAAAAGCCTCAGCTTCCTATCCGGTCTTTCCTTTAACACCAGCTCCACCAGCGTCTCCGTATCCTGTCTGGGGATCAGCACCGACGGGTTAACCAGAAACCGAAGCCCCATAAACTCCTGAAAACCGCACAGATACTGAAGCGGTATCCGGCGGGCACGGCGGCTTATCAAGTCCCTGTAAGTTCTCTCACCGTCCTCGCGCCTTGTATCCGGCGGCAGCTCTCTGTTTCTGTCCATCAGAAAATGAACTTCATCTATCCCAAACGCCTCAAACAGCAGATACTTAGCGTCCAGCCCTGCTTCCTCAATCCCTGCCTGCAAAAGCTTCTCCGCGCCTTCCTGGAGCAGCTGCTGCAGTGTCATCCTTTAGCCCCCTCCGGAAAATTCTCACGGAGATAAGCCTTCCAGTCAAACACGGCTTCCACCGCCTGGATCGCCACCTCGATCATGCTGTCGTCCGGCTCCTTGGTCGTAAGGCCCTGCATCCACATACCCGGTTTGCTGAGAGCGTTTACCAGAGCGTTGTCACTTCTTCCCGCCAGGCGTAAAAACTCGTAGGACACCCCTGCGATCACCGGAATCAGGATGATGCGGCTGGCGATTCTCAGCCAGATGGTATCCACCCGGATCACCATAAAAAACAGGATGCTGATCACCATGACAATCAAAAGAAAGCTGGTTCCGCAGCGCTTGTGCTCCTTAGAGCTTTTCCTGACATTCTCCACGTTAAGCTCCAGTCCGTGCTCCACGCAGTTGATACATTTGTGCTCCGCACCGTGATACATGAAGGTGCGCTTGATATCCTCCATACGGGATATCACCTTGATATAGCAGATGAAGATCAGAATACGGATCACGCCCTCGATGATCGCCATAACCGTACTCGACGGGATAAAATGCCGGAACAGATTGCTGATCAGCAGGGGCAGAACCATAAAGATCACGATAGCCATCAGCACGGAAAATACCATGACCACGGTCATAATCACGCTCTCCAGCTTCTCCCCGAAGCAGCGGTCCAAAAAACGCTCGAACTTACTGGGTTCAGACTCCTCATCATCCTCAAAAAAACTGGCCGAAAACGTCAGTGTCTTTATCCCGAGAATCATAGAGTCCGCAAAGCTGAATATCCCTCTCACAAACGGGAGAGAGAAAAACTTCACCTTCTCCGTCAGGCTCACATATCGATCCTTCTCAACCGCAATCGTGCCGTCCGGTTTTCTGACCGCAGTTGCATAATCGTCCTTGTTCTTCATCATAATTCCTTCTATCACAGCCTGGCCGCCAATCCCGGAATACTTCACATCTCCACCGCCTTTCTTTTAAATATCTGGATAATCGAAAAAGGTTGAGCTTTAAGTGTTTCCACTCAATCTCAACCTTTTGACATTACTTATTCAGCAGCTTTAACACCATATTTACGATTGAATTTATCAATACGTCCACGAGCTGCGGCAGCTTTCTGCTGTCCGGTGTAGAACGAATGGCACTTGGAACAGACTTCTACGTGGATATCTTCTTTCGTAGATCCGGTTACAAATTCATTCCCGCAGTTGCAAACTACCTTTGCCTGATAGTAATTTGGATGGATTCCCTCTTTCATTATTTTCACCTCACAAACCTTATTTTCTATTAGAGCGCGGTAAAATACCGCCTTTTGTCTTCTAAACAGCTTGTATAGTATAGCATAGAATATTTTTGGATGCAAGCGTTTTTTTGATATTCCTAGAAGAAACGGATCTTTTTGGCCATTTCCACAAATTCCTTGTTGTTCCTGGTTCTGGCAAACAGGTCCAGAATCTTCTCCACAGCGTCTTCCGGTTTCATCGTGTTGGTCGCTTTGTGGATGATATCCACTGCCTCGGACTCCTCACGGGATAAGAGCAAGTCGTCTCTTCTGGTTCCTGATTTCAGGATATCGATGGCCGGGAATATCCTCTTCTCGGACAGCTTGCGGTCCAGAACCAGCTCCATGTTACCGGTTCCCTTGAACTCCTCGTACACCACATCGTCCATACGGCTTCCCGTCTCCACCAACGCGGTGGCAAGGATCGTTAAGCTTCCGCCCTCACGCATGTTTCTCGCGGCTCCGAAGAATCGCTTGGGCATATGAAGGGCCGCGGGATCAAGACCGCCTGATAAGGTACGTCCGCTGGGGGCTACCGTTAAGTTGTAGGCCCTGGCCAGACGGGTGATGCTGTCCAGAAGGATGATGGCGTCGCGTCCGTGCTCCACAAGGCGCTTGGCCCGCTCGATTACCATCTCGGACACTCTCTTATGGCGCTCCGGCAGCTCGTCGAAGGTGGAGTAGATAATTTCCACGTTGGGACCCTCGATGGCCTCCTTGATATCCGTAACCTCCTCAGGACGCTCGTCGATCAAAAGGATGATCATGTGCATGTCCGGATTGTTCGTAGTCACAGACTTGGCAACCTGCTTTAACAGGGTGGTCTTACCAGCCTTGGGCGGGGATACGATCATACCTCTCTGCCCTTTTCCGATGGGGGAGAGCAGATCCAACACGCGGATCGCCGTGGTGTTCTTCACTCCCGGAGTCTCCATGTGAAGTCTCTGGTTGGGGAAGGTCGGGGTCAAATCTTCAAAATTAGGACGGTGCTCCACCACCTGGGTGGGATATCCGTTGATATTCTTTACATATAACAGGGCGGCAAACTTCTCCGTGGAGGTCTTTACTCTGCGGCTTCCCTGGATGATGTCTCCGGTCTTCATGTTAAATCTGCGGATCTGAGAGGGGGCCACATACACATCGTTCTCCCCCGGAAGGAAGTTTTCACAGCGGATGAATCCGAAGCCGTCCGGCATAACCTCCAGGATTCCATTGGCCTCGATACCGCTGTCCAGCTCCTGAAGATCCTGATTCAGCTGGCCGTCCGTCTGGTTGTCCTGCTTCTCCTGATACTCCTGTCTGGGCTGAGCAGTGTAAGTACGCGGCTGCGGTGCCGGTCTCTGCTGATCCCTGTATGTTCTCTGAACTGTGGAACGGCCCGATCCCGTAGCGGATGCCTGGCGCGGATGGGAGGTAGTCCTCACAGTATTCTCCACAGTCTGACGCGGCTGCGGCTGGGATTCGGTCTGCTCTGCTGCCTGCGGCTGCTGCGCCGGGGCCGGAGCTGCGCTCTCCTCACTCTGTTCTTCCTGGGCCGCTTTGCATAACAAATCAATAAGATCGGCCTTTCTCAATGTACTGGCACCTTTGATACCCTGAGCTTTTGCTAACTCTTTCAACTGGGTTAACGGCAATGTTTCTAATTTTTCACGCATATATATTCTCCTTTATCGTTATCACTCATGTGAATTGGGATTCAAAAGATATAAGAATTTCCGAAATTAAGAGATCAAACTAATCATCTATCTTTTTTATTATAAACGATTTTTGCAATTTTGCAAATGTTATTTTAAAAAAATTTCCCAAAGAATACGTCCATCCGCCTTTTTCAGCTCCACTCCCGGCACCTGAGCCAGTGTGGGGCCTTCATCCACCAGGGACATGGACTCGATTCGTTTTCCCTCTTTAAAATCAGGTCCGGCTGCAAAAAATATGGTCTGATATCCCGGTTTTTCCGGCAGATATCCGTGGGTCGCCGCCTGAATATGGGGATTCTCCAGATAGCTTCCCGGTCCGGCCTGAATCCGGTAGGTCTCCCATTCGTTTTGAAAATAATACCCCTCCGAAGCCTCCAGCATAAAAGCGCACTCCGGGTCAGCGCCCATGAAAGCCGCTTCCTCCCCTGTGAAGATTCTTTCAATGCCGCTGTCCTTCCTTGCCTTCATCTCCTCCAGAATCCGGCGTATCTCAGCCTCATCCTCCCGCGCCTTCACATAGATATAGCAGGAACCGTCGCTGTCCCTGGCTATGGCCCGCCAGCTGGTGACACGGCCGCCCTTCGCTGTAAAATATCCTTTTCTCAGCAGGACGTGGTTGGGGCAGACCGCACAGGTGACATCCCTCTGATAGTGATCCCCCAGTATCACCAGATTGGTTTCATCCCTCCAGCCCATGACCTTCAGCGTCTCCATCAGCTCCCCCAGCCGCTCATCATGACGTCTCAGAGCAGCCATGACCTCCGGCGTCTCCACGCCGTACTGGTGACGGTTGGTATCCACATCGGTCAGATGGACCAAAAGCAGGTCCGGCCGTTCTGTCTTCAGCGTGTAAAGCATGGACTGATGGACAAAATTGTCCAGCTGAGGCTGACGCACGCCGTCTCTCAGATGGCCGAAGCGTCTCTGCAGCTTCAGTTCATAGAGGGGCGTTCCGTTGAGCACCGAAACCATAATCTGATTCTGCCAGGGCCGGTTGGGAAGCACCTCCGGCAGATTGCAGGCGATCTTCGCCTTGCCCATCACCGGCCACAGCAGGGCCGCCACCTTCATCCCGTGGCCAGCCGCCTCATCATAGAGAGTCGTCCCCCGGACATAACGTCTCT
>Ga0192243_10477_pt1 | contig 14983 bp, 13 predicted proteins | sample Koala_Koa27_K3_FD_131233 | JGI IMG/M metagenome (GOLD analysis project Ga0192243, IMG submission 131233) | Enriched cells from koala feces incubated with labeled cellulose particles, San Francisco Zoo, California, United States - Koala_Koa2-7_K3 ... | reverse complement strand
AGCAGGGAACCGCCGCCCTTGTACGCGGCCGCCCAATCCTTGGTGGCGCCCAGGAAGCGATGAAGCGGCTTTTCGTGCCTCTGTGCCAGGATATCCAGCATCATAAGATCCAGCTGCCCCACCTCCACGGCCTGGCTGCTCTGAAACCCGGAGTTGCGGGCCTTCCAGTACAGCTCCTCCCGCCACTGATTGTAGCTTTTCGTCTCGCCTGTCAGTATCTGAGGCAGGATATTGGAGACAAAAGAGGGACCGGCTGTCAAATGGGCGCACGCCCCCTCGTCGTCATATAGTTCTATGTACCCCTGCTCCGGCGCATATTGACCCATGCCCCCGGTTCCGTCCTGAAACGGCTTCGGCAGCGGAATCTTGTCAAAACGGTAGTATACGGCCTTTGTAAACCTAATCTGATCCTGAAAATCGAACGAAAACATGTCACACCTCTTTTTACTAATTAAACTGCTCATACCCCCGGTTGTAGATGGACACCTTGGGATACCCCAGCGTCTCCGTCCGCCCCTCCGCGTTCAGTCTCAGCCATTCGCTGTAAGCCAGCATCATGACCCCTGCGCCCTTCTGCTCATCCTCCACCACCGGCTCATGCAAGTAATACCGGATGCTACCGTCTCTTCTGGTATTTCCCGCCGGTCCCAGCCCTGCGCCTCCGCAGATACGGGTCAGGCTCAGCCTTCCGCCGGAGAGCTTCATACACCGCAGCTCCAGGGCCATCAAGATCTCCTCACCCTTCGGCCGGTATTTCTCCTCCTGTAACATCCCCAGACGCACTCCCTTTAACAGCGCGCAGGAGATCATGCAGGAGCCGGACATCTCCAGATAGTTCCCTTCCTCATCCTTCAATGCCGTCAGCTGATAGAACAGTCCGCTCTCCTCATCCTGATAGGTCAGCAGTCCGTCGATGGCCTCCTGCAAAAGCTTTTGAAGAACTGTCCTGTAATCCGGGTAGTCGTCGCCCAGAATCTCATAGCAATCCGTCAGCGCCATCAGATACCAGCCCATGGCCCTGGTCCAGAAATTAGCCGACAGTCCCGTCTCCGGGTCCGCCCAGAACACCTCCCGCGACTCGTCGCAGGCGTGGTAGTAGAGCTTTTTCTCCTGGTCAAACAGAAGCTTTCTCACATTCTTAAACTGGTTGATGATATCCGGGTAATTGGCGCACTGGTCAAACCGCTTCTCATAGATCATGTAGAACGGCATCCCCATGTATAAGCCGTCCAGCCAGATCTGATAAGGATAAATCTTCTTATGCCAGAAGTTTCTGCATCTGGTTCTGGGCTGATTTCTGATCTGAGTCATCAGCTGTTCCACCGCCTTCAGATACCGGACATCCCCCGTGTTGTCGTAGAGCAGATACAGCACCCGCCCGGATGGAATCCTGTCGATGTTATATTCCTCCGGATCGTAGCCTTTGATGGTCCCGTCCTGGCGGACATATCTGTCCACATAATTTTTGATGCTGTCAAAATACCGTTCATCTCCGGTAGCGCCGTACATGGCTTCCTCGCCTATGAGCACACAGCCGTCTTCATAATTCCAGGCGCCTCTGTCCAGCTTGTCAAATATATTCACATAGTCTCTAATATAGCGTTCAAATACCATTGTCAGCACTGCCTTTCATCAAATACATATTATGCCCGGTCTTTCCCCGACAGCTTCAGCCACTCCCCGTAGGCCAGCATACAGGCCGCCACTCCGTGGGAATTGTCCGGCTTTACCGCTTCGCTCAAATAATATTCCGGGCTTCCGTCCCGCTCGTCCTTGGGTCCCAGCCCTGCGCTGGCGCAGCTTCCCGTCAAATGCAGGCGGCCGTGATCATACTCCAGCTTTTCCGTCCCCACAGCCAGCAGGATATCCCTGCCAACCTTCTCGTAGGTTTGCGTCTCCAGCATCCCTAAGCGGCAGCCCTTCAAGATCGCATAGGCGACCATGGCCGTCCCCGAGGTCTCCAGATAATTGCCCTCTAGGTCCTTCCGGTCTATGAGCTGGTAGAACATGCCCTTCGCCTCATCCCGGTAAGGCAGCAGTCCGTCCACCGCCTCTTTGAGAAGCTCCGCAAAAACCCGGCGTTTTTCGCAGTCCTCCGGCATAATTCCATAGCAATCCGCCAGCGCCATCAGATACCAGCCCATGGCCCTCAGCCAGAAGCAGGGCGAGCAGCCGGTCGCCTTGTCGGCCCAGATCATGTTCCGGGTCTCGTCGTAGGCGTGATAGTAGAGATGCTTCTTATCGTCATAGATATATTTTCTTACATTCTGAAACTGGGCGATGGTGTCGTCATAGTTCTTCCCATCGTTAAACAGCGTCTCATACCGCAGATAAAAGGGCTGGGCCATGTAGAGACCGTCCAGCCAGACCTGGTACGGATAGATCTGCTTGTGCCAGAAATTTCCGTAGGAGGTTCTGGGCTGCTCCCTCAAGTTCGCCATGATCATGTCGATGCCGTCCTTAAAGCGCTGCTCCCCGGTGTACTGATAGAGGAAATACAGCACATTTCCGCTGCACATCAGATCCACATTGTGCTCATCCGCCACGTAGCCTCTGATGACGCCCTTCTCATCCACGTATTTCTCGCCAAATACCCGGACTGCCTTCAGCCAGTCTTCGTCCCCCGTGGCCTCGTAAAGTCCCACGGCTCCCATCAGGATACAGCCGTACGGATAGTTCCAGTGCTCCATCTCCACGCTGCAGAAATCCTCCAAAAAGTCTTTAAAATAAGTTTCAAAAATCATGCCAGCAGCTCTCCTTTGCCGTTATTTCAAATCTCTCCACTTTGCGAAGGAAAACTCTCCGCGGTAGTTGGAACAGTTGTAGTGGGGATATTTATCCGGTATGTATTCCTTATCTGTAATCTCACAGGGGCGGTCCTGGGTGTAGATGTACATCTTCTTGTCATCCCAGAGCACGATCTCATCCCTGGCATCCCCTGTCAGATTGATCACCTCGGCGCACATGTCGGGATGGCCGTCGTCCGGGAACGTCACCACCCGGTCGCCCTCCCCGTCCAGCATACCGCCCAGGGCCGTGTTGCCGTTTAACAGAATCAGCTCCGTGCCGTCGCCCTGCCAGTTGACCGGGGCGATGATATTGCCGTTGGTGGACGGCTCCATATACCAGAGCTCGTTCCCGTCGCAGTCGTAGAGATAGATGATTCCCTGATACTCCCAGTAGGTCGTCGTACAGATTTCAAGCCCTTTTCTGTCCGGACAATAGTTGGCCGCGCTGATTCTCTGCCCGTGCCCGTTGATGTCGCGCTTTAAGATATGGCCCTGTTTATCCACGATCATAAAGCCTTCCCAACCCGACACGATGGCGATCCTCTCCTCCTCGTCAGGGTTGAACCTGTCCACGATGATCTCATCGGTGTGATCCACGTCGATGGGCAGCTTCCACATCAGCTTTCCCTCGCTGTCGATCATGTTGTAGCAGCTGAAGATCTCGTCCTTTCCATCTCCGTTGAAGTCATAGCCGTAGGGGAAATGTCCCGTGTTGTTGTGATTAAACTTCCACAAAAGCTCCAAGTCCTTGTTGTACACCCAGAGGCGGGCGTAGCGGTCCTTGATCAGGATATCCGACGGCCTGTCGTTGCCGGATACATTGACGATACGGATCGCATCCACATTCAGGCGGTCGAAGCCGTGTTTCTGGAACTCGATTCCCAGAATCTCGTCGGCCGCCTCCTCATTGACGGGCGTGGGAACCGTTTTTTTTGACGGAACCGTCCCGGCCGTCCAGGATCATCAGCTTAAAGTTTCTGGACATCACCACCTCGTCAAAGCCGTCCCCGTCTATGTCGTAGATCTGGAAAGGCAGGTCGCAGGTGACATTGTGATTGTCCTCCAGCTCCGAGGGTTCGCCTGACTGCCAGAGGACCTCACCGGTCTCCACGCTGACGGCGGTCAGACAGCTGATCATCGCGTAGCGGTCCTTGAAGACCCGCTTCTGGTGCTGGGCGATCACAAAATACCAGTCGTCCCCTCCCATCAGGTGACCGAAACGCACCTGCCTGGCGGCTCCGAAGTTCTGCAGATCGATGACCTTGTAAAGCTTAGGCTGCGCGTATTTCAGGCGTTTCTTCGCCACCCGCTCCCAGGTGGCCTTCTTTTTCTCCACGTAACGGCGGTAAGAAGCGTCGTCGGTGTCCACACGGACGTCGGTATACTGAGCCGGCATGTAGCTGGAGAGGGCGATCTTGCCATAGAGATAACGGTCGTCCTGAACGGTTAAGACCTCCCTGCCGTCGATGAGGCAGTGATAGGTATCCCCGCAGCAGACCACGGACAGCTCGTATAAATCGTCGCAGTTGTATGGAAACTCACACTCTCTGATCAACTTCCGCTCTCTCTTTTCAATCTTCCAGAACTGGCATTTCCCATCGTTTAGGTAAAACGCATAGTGCATGAGGGAGGTCTGATAGCGGAACAGAATTCCGGCTTCCTCCGTGGTTTTAAGCGCCCGAAGCTTTACGGATACCGTATAGTCCTCCCAGTCGGGATCGCCTGCCGCCAGTATGGGGGAGGCCCCCTTGGTCAATGGATTCCTGACGCGCATCTGCTCCATGTATTTGTGTCCGTCCTCCTCCGTGATCAGCCAGCTGGGGCCGCGGTAGTTGGTATTTACGATAGGATCATACCACTGGCCGCAGTAGCCCTTGACCGGATAGTAATGGTACTCTCCCATGGCCGAATGTTCCCTGTCGAAGGGAAACGGCCCTATCTTAAAAGATTTAAAATCGTCCTGCAGTAATATCTGTCTCTCCATTTGTCTCTCCTTAGTTCCCCTGCTCAATTGAAAAGGAAGCCCGGAAAGCGGTAACCTCCCGGGCTTCCCTCATCACCTTTAGAACCGCTCTATTCTGCCGAAATCTCTTATGACTTCTGCTCAGCCAGGTAAGCAGCCTGCTCCTCTGTCAGGAACTCCGCCCATTTGTCCAGAACCTCCTGGGAAGTCTTCTCACCCAGTAAAAGAGCCTGGAAATCAGTGGTCATATCGTTGTTGATGAAGTTAAAATAAGATGTCAGCCAGTACGGATTTTGGATCTGTACAAAGTTGGAGTCGGACATAATATCCTGATACAGTAACATGAATTCGCTGTTCTTGAACCAGTCTTCCTCGTAGCACTTGGTGTTTACCGGAATACGTCCCAGTTTCTGAGAAATCTCGTTTACAACGTCGGCGCTTGCCAGATACTCGCAGAGCTTTGCGGCACCTGTGTAGTCGGCATCCGGTCCCTTGCGGGTTGTGATCGCGTATAACTGAGGCTGAAGTGCGGAAGCGTAATATTTGCCCTGATCGTTGGCCAGTGGTTTGGAAGCGCCTACGTTCTCCGCCCCTAAGTTGCTGGCGTGGTTGTTCTCGGATGAGGAGTTGTGCATGATGAACATGGCTGTCCCGGCTCCGAATTCCGCTACCATCTCGTTAAAGTTGTTGTTGACACAGTCGCCGGATACCCAGTGGTTTTTGTAGATGGAAGCATATGCGTCCAGCGCCTCTGCAAACTCCGGCTTGTTGATGATACACTGGTTGTTGTCGTCAAAGTAGGAGCCGCCGTAGCCCGCGCCGTCCGTGTAGGTGAAGATCCAGCCTAACAGGTTGTCGTAGGGCTTGTTGCCGCGAAGGCTGTAGAAATGCTGGCCATTGTCCGGATCAGCGAACTTCTCGCACTCTGCTAAGAATTCCTTCTGGGTGGCCGGAACGGTTGCGCCCTTCTCGTCAAATAATTTCTTGTTGTACCAGCAGATTTCCTGGTTGTAGTTATATGGATAGCCGTACTGCTCGCCGCCCGCTAAGGGTTTTAAGGAATCCACGACCTGAGGTACGATCTGGTCCTTCTCCTCCCATTTCTCAAAATAGTCGTTTACCGGAAGCAGAGCGTCCTGGGCCACGTAGGTCATCACGTTGGAGAATCCAAGGCTGACCACGTCGGGCATGGTGTCCGTGGCTATGGCCATGGCAAACTTATCCGGGAAATCCTTGTTGGCAAAGCCCGTATAGTGATACTCATAGTCGTCCTGAGACTCATTTAGCTTGGCAAATAATTCCTCATAGATGGCATTGGATTTCTCATCCGCCGCATGATACCAGAACTCCACAACCTCTTTCTCTTTCTTGCCTGAGTCAGCCGCCGCAGAGGTATCCCCGCCCGCTGCCGGGGCAGCCGTGGTGCCGCTGTCCTTAGAACCGCCGCAGCCTGTCAGCATACCAGCCGCCATCGCTGCGCACATCATCAGTGCCAAACCCTTCTTACCAATCATTTTCCTCATAGTTTCCTCCTTATATTGTGGGTGTATTGGTAACTGCTCAGTAGGTCTGCGCACTTGCTGCGCTGACCGTAAGTAATCGTTGAATAGCAGGCAAAAATCCCATCGCCGGAGGCGATTGTGCATGGATTTTTGCTCGTAAATGTGAAGGCACCGAACAGTTACGTGTATTGTTCATTATCAGCCCTTCACCGCTCCGCTGGTGGCGCCGCCCGCCAGGTTCTTCTGGATAAAGGCAAAGATAATCAGTACCGGTACTAATGCGATCACACAGCCCGCCGCCAATCCGGCGTAGTTAGTGTTGAACTCTCCCTGGAAGATGTTGAGGGCCAGGGGGATCGTGTATTTCTTCTTGTCCGTGATAAATGCCGTCGCGTATATAAATACGTTCCAGGAATTGATAAATGCGTATGCGCCTGTGGCTACGATACTGGGCCTCATGGTCGGCAGCAGTATCTTAAACACGGCTCCCATGAGAGAACAGCCGTCCACCTGGGCCGCCTCCTCCAATGACCTGGGGATCGAGTTGTAATATCCCATCATCATGAACAGGCAGAACGGAAGGTTGGTACAGGAGCAGGTGATGATCAGCGACCACAGGGAGTTGATCAGTCTCAAGGAATTCATGGTCTGAAACAGCGGGATCATCAGCACCACTGCCGGAAACATCTGTGTACACAGAAGCAGTACGTATACAAATCCTTTTCCTCTGAAGCGGTAACGGCTCATGGCGTAGCCGCCGATCAGAGCAAAGATACTGACGAGCATGGTTGTGGCAACCGACACGATCAGGCTGTTGATAAAGTAAGTGTCAAATCCCAGCTTGGTAAACAGGTACTGATAATTTTCCACCGTTAAAAGCTTGGGCCAGTAGGTGATCGGTCTGGCGAACACCTCCGTGCTGGTCTTTAATGAGGTGACCAATATCCAGTAGAAAGGCGCCAATGTAATCACCAGGAACAGGATCAGGGGGATATAGAGCGTAATCACCCTGCCCAGACATTTTTTAGTCTTGGTATTCATCAATACATCTCCTCCTTTCCAAGCTTTCCTAATCGGATGTAGACAAATGCAACCACCATCATGATCATCGTTGCGATCGCTGCCAGAGCCGATGCGTAACCGTAATTTAATTCACCCTTAAACTTCGTCATAATGTACAGCGGAATCGTCGTGGTCGCGTTGTTGGGTCCGCCGTAGGTCAGGCTGTAGATTAAGTCCACCGCGTTGAAGGTCCAGATTGCTCTCAGGAGCGTAGTCAGAACTATCGTATCTTTGATCATCGGTATCGTAATCTTAAACAGCGTGACAAAGCTGTTAGCGCCGTCGATCTTGGCCGACTCATAGATGTCATCGGAGACACTGGAGAGGGCCGACAGATAGCTGATGGTGAAGAATGGAATCCCCCTCCATATGTTGGCCATGATGGCCGCAGCCATGGCCCGGTTGCCGCTGGAGAACCAGGATATATTTCTCTGTATCACTCCCAGCTTTAAGAGCACGTCGTTTAACACTCCGTAGGTCTCTCCCGGGATCAGGCTCCAGATAATTCCTACCATAGCGCCTGCAACCGCCCAGGGTGACAGAGCCAATGCTCTCACAATTCCTCTGCCCTTAAACTTCTTGTTGAGCAAAAGCGCCAGCCAGAAACCCGGAATCGTCTGAAATACCACACTGATGAAAACCCAGACCGCCGAGTTTCTCAGCGACTTAAAAAACAGCGGGTCATCCGTGATGATCTTCACATAGTTCAGCAATCCGATAAATGCCCGGTCCTTAGGTTTCAGAACCTGGTAGTTCTGAACACTCATGATAAACACATTCACCATGGGCCACAGCATAAAGCAGGCTACAAACAAAAGCACCGGCAGAAGCAGTATATACGGCACCGCCACTCTTTTGTAGTACAGCTTACTTTTTGTTCGTTTCAAAGTATTGTTTTCTGCCCTCATTCCGTACCGTCCTTCCATTTTGATATTTCACGTTCATTTCAGCCGGCCGGTATCGTCCTTCTGTCCGGCTGCTTCCCCTCGCAGGTAAAAGTAGTGCTTTTGCCCACTCGTAAAATTCTCTTGGTTTTTTTATCGTCGTTATCAACTAATTCAAATTATATATGATTGTTTTTCTTGTTACAATTGACAGATTAAATCAAAAACCGCATGTAAAATATGCACATTCTACATGCGGTTCCGTTTTGAAATGCATTCATTTCATTTTATCATTAAATGATTTCACTTTGCATTTCACATGAAATACAAATCTTGTTAAAAATTAATCAATGTTGTATTTTTTCAGCTTCCTCCACAGGGTGGTGGTGCTGATTCCCAGGGCGCGGGCCGTCAGAGAACGGTTTCCGTGGTACATCTCCAGGGTCTGGAGCAGCTTCTCCCGATCCAGGCCCTGGCTGTGTGCCGGTTCCATCCCGCTGTCGGCGGATTCGGAGAGATATTCCATGGGAATCCCGCCGTACATCTCCTGCAAGAGGGCGGCCACATAGTCCTCAGAGATCGTCCTCTTTCCCACCGTCAGGATCATCCGGTCCACAAACGCCTCCAGCTGGATGTCCTCACAGTCCCAGGGATAGCTGAGGATTCTCTGTCTCGCCCCAGCGGAGAGGGCGTGATATCTGGAATACTGGTTTAGATATTTATCCATGCAGGTATCTAAAAGGGCGGACAGATCGTTGCGGCGCTCGGTCAGGGGCGGTATCCGGATGGTGAGGGCCTGGACCGCATAGTAAAAATCCTTCCTCAGGGTGCCCTGTCTCATGCACTCGTATAGGTTGGCGTTGGAACAGCAGATGATACGCACGTTTAAGCGGGCCGCGTTTTCATTTTCCATATTATAGCTTTTCAGCTGCTTCTGACGGATCACGTGGAGAAGGTAATACTGACAGGTGCGTGTCAGCCGGTCTACGCCGTGGATCACCAGGGTGCCGAAGTTGGCGGCAAAGGCGGCTCCCTTGCCGGCCTGAGCGCTTCCGTCGTTTAGATTGCCGAAGATGTTCTTCATCTGATCGTCCTCGCTCATGCCGCCCACGTCCACCACCACGTAGGGGCCGTTCTTCCTCAGACTGTAGTTGTGTATCCCACCGGCCAGCTCCTCCATATCCGAGCCGAGACGGCCCAGAAGCAGCACGGGATTGCCTGACTGGGCAAAGATCTTGGCCTCATCCGTCACCGCCTTCAAATCCGGCCCGGACTTAGCCAAAGTGTCCAGATCGCCGCCCGCCACATAGCCATGGAGAAACTGTTCCTTCAGCGTGGCCTCGTCCGACAGCTCCAGCCGCTTCATCCGGTTGCAGGAGATGATGGCCCCCATAATCCCGCCTTCCACCCGGATGGCTTCCATCACCACCACCAGAGACTGAACGCCGGTGTTTAGGAAGGTGGAATAGTTTTCCATCTCCCCGGTGAGAACCTTGTTCACCAGCTCCATATCGAGACCGGTGAGGATCTCCCCGATGTCCCTTCCCGTGATCTGTTCGATGTCCTTCCCCAGGATCTGGCACATGACCCGGTTGGTCATCAGCACGACTCCGGCCTGGCTGATCTTAATGATGCCGTTGAAGGAGCTGTCTAAAACCGTGGAGAGCTGGGCATAATTGTGCTGCTCCACCTCAGACATGTAGTACATGCTCTCCGCATTCTTGAGGGCCACCTCTAAGGACTCCCCCGTCGTCTCCAGCTCCAGCGCCGGCACACCCAGCCGCTGGGCGTAGGCCACGGACTTCTCCCCGCCGATCATGATCTCCATACCCTCCTCCAGAGCCTGATCCACCAGCATGGGGATATCCGTGTTCTCGGTCAGCGCATACATCTTGATATCCACATCGTAGAGCATATGAAAATAAGAGATATCACAGATCATCCCCGTCCACGCGAAGATCCCGATCCGCGGTCGGGGCTTGTTGATTAAGTTCTTGGCCTTCACCACCATGACCCCGACCTCCTGGGTGGTCAGCGAGACCTCCACCACCGGGACATTGGTACACTCCTCCACCTCCCTGGCCTGATGGCCTCTGGCGATCACGATGTTTACCCCCTCCGCAATCGCCTTCCTGGTCTCCATAATCACCGTCTCTATAGTCGTATACCTGAGAATCTGCACATGATTCTCCGTCTCCGCCAGAATCTTCTGGGCCTGCCTGTACATCTCCTTTGTGGGAACCATCATTGCAATACCTGACATATGAATCCTCCTCTTATCGATCTCATTGATTCCTCATCCCTTCACCCCGGCTCAAAACATGATCTATTGTAACAGTTCACTTTGTTTTCTTCCATGTTATCACAATTCCGATAGCATGGAAATAGTCATTTTTCAGCCGTGATACCGGAAAGCCGCAGACACCGACAAAAGCGCCCCGCGCTGCTTATCAGCAGCGGGAGCGCCCCGGCCGTTCCGGATCGATATCGGTTCCATCCGGTCATTCTCTTTTTGTTTATCGCACCAGCATACCGCCGTACATCCGGTTTGTCCTGGTTCCAGGTTTGATTTCTCCGTTGACGGAGTAAATGTAATCCCCATTCAATATGAGTCCCTCTCCACATGGAGCGTCAAAAGGAACCTCCCCGATGGAGCGCCACGCGTCATCCTCAGCGTTGTAAATCAGAATCTTTTTATTCCGCTTGAGCGCGGATGGATCCGCCCCGAAATAGCCCATCTTAAATTCCGCCAGAGCGTCGTCCTTGAGTTCCGCCATCTGAGCCACCGCATTGTCATACACTGCCTTGTTGAAGCCGCCGATGACCATCATCTCCGTGTCGCTCAGCTTTACGGAACCTGCCCCAAGCAGGGATATCGCCTCGTCTCCTACCTTCACGTCCGCCGCCGGATTCCACTGGTCTTTTTCCGCATCGTAGCTGTATCCGTCGGTGTAAGCCACCGCGTCTCCGCCGCTGAACACAAAAATCTTATCCCCTAACACCTGGGACACACACTGGGTCCTGGTCTCCTCGCCAGGTATGGGTGCCAGTTCCTTTGCCTCCTTGGAAGTCAGGTCAAAGGCATAGAATTTATTCGATGCCTTGCCGTCCTGTTTGCCTGCTCCCACATAGATCACGCCGTCCTTCAGGACAGCCATCCCATCTGAAAATGTGAACGGCAGACTTCCGATTTCCTCAAAGGTCACGTCACCCTTTTCGTCCGCCTTCACCAGGACAATCTTGTCGCCCTTCCCCTCTGCGGGACCGCCTCCTATGTAATAGATTCCCTCCGGGGCCGTGATGGACGCGCCGTATCCGATCTCATATCCGAATGTGGTATGGCTGACCAGAGTCAGCGTGCCGTCCTCCGGTTTCATCACGTATACATCCGGGTAAAACACCTTAGGACCGCCCACCTCCGGGCCGCCCTCCGGGAAATTCGCTCCGCCGCCCACGATGACATATCCGGCCGACACCCCATTTAACAATCCGGCCGTCCCGATATTCTTCTCGGAACCATTCTGCGCCTCCAGATCACCTGCGTGATCCCATAGAATTTTCTGCACCGTACCCGCAGCCGCCGTATCCTGACCTGCCGCCTCTGTCTCCTCGACGGCCTCCGAGCTGGATTCCTGGACCCCCTTGTCCGCAACCGCCGTCTCACTCTGATGCGTCTCCGCCGCCGTCGGTGTGGACGAACCGCCGCAGCCGGTCATGGAAACCGCCATCGCCATCGCCATCAAAGTCCCTAATACTCTTTTTTTCATAAAAATACCTCCTCGCTTTTACTTGGCTAAACATTTGCTGTAATATATTATATCACGAAAAATATTTTTACACAAATCATTTTATGAAAAGATTTTTCTTTTTTCATATACGTATTGGAAAGCGAACTGCCTGATTGATCGAGGAGGATACAGGATCCTTTTTAAGAATATCGCATGATGCAGAAAGCGGGATATCCGCCTGCTGGTCCGCGATATGCTGAAAGGAACCGGAAAATATCCACTGGATGGGTTCGCGGCCCATATCAAGTGAGAAACCGACGGATTGGAACGGCCCAGCTCTTATCGCTGGAATATCAAAAAGTTTAACAGGTGTTGCGTCCCACAAACTTCTGGGATACAATGGGAAGCAAATGACTTTTGTGTGTTAGAAAGGATGGAGATTTCTATGATAAACCCTGATTCTGCGGTCAATGGCTTTTTCCGGGATCTTGCGGCGGCGGGGCTGCCGGTTCATTCGGTGTTGATGGCGAAGGACAAAACCGTATTCTGTGAGTCCTACTGCCCTCCCTATGGGGCGGATACCCTGCATCGCATGTTTTCTATAACTAAGAGCTTTGTGTCACTGGCGGTTGGGTTTCTGGAGGTGGACGATCTGATCTCGTTATCGGACCGGATCATCGATTACTTTCTGGAATATCTGCCGGCGGACGCTAAGGCAGTCCATCCGTGGCTGGCGGAGATGACGCTTGAGCATATGCTGAAGATGGAGACCTGCCACTCTGCCACCACCTACGATAAATTCAGCACTGCGGAAAACTGGGTGGAGAGCTTTTTTGTCAAGACTCCGGACCACAGGCCGGGAACCGTGTTCAACTATGACACCTCATCCCCCCATACCCTGAGCGCGCTGGTGGAAAAGCTGACAGGTAAACGGCTTTTAGACTATCTGAGAGAAAAATGCTTAGACGGGATTGGATTTTCCAAAGAAGCCTATATTCTGGCTGACCCATTCGGCGTCTCCATGGGCGGAAGCGGCCTGATGGCTCTGCCCTCGGATCTGATGAAGTTTGGTTTTTACTTGATGGACATGCGAAAAGGCGGATATCCTATCTCTAACTACATCGAGAAGGCCGCCTCCTTCCAGGCCGCCACCGTGATGAATGCCGATATCCCGGAGCAGACTTATGGTTACGGATATCAGTTCTGGCGTCTCTCATACCGTGGGTTTGCCTGCTACGGCATGGGCGGTCAGTTCCTCCTGATGTACCTGGATCAGGACTTGATCTGCGTCACCACCGCCGACACCCAGGGGATGTCCGGGGGGCAATCAGCGGATCTTTGACGCCTTCCGTCAAAGGATACTGGAACCGCTGTGCGCCAGGGAGCTTACCGGGGAAAGCCTGCTTTCCGGCAGCCGTGAGACTGCCGATTCGGAGACTGTGGAGCGCCCTGCTGTTGATATTCCGCTCACAAAATCCGTATTCACCCCATGGACTCCCCGCTATGGACACGGCCTTCTCCCCTCCCTTCCCCTGGTGCCTAACCACTATCCGCCAGAGAATCCCGACGACTACGATGGGAAAGTATGGCAGCTCCAGAACCACTTCCTGGACTGTGACAGACTCTGTCTGGATCTGTCCGGCAACTCGTTAACCTTCCTTGGAGAGTCAGATAAAGAGATTCATCTGCCCTTCTCCATAGGCGGCTTCTCCTACGGAACGTTTCCTGTGTACAACATGACCTGCGCCGCCTCCGCCGCCTGGATCGCTCCGGACACCCTCTATATCCGAACCTGGCTCTTAGGCACCAGCATCGGCTCCGTCCACATCCAGCTCCATTTCTCCGGCCCGGACGTGACCGTCTACATGAAGAAGGTGGAGGAAACCATGTTCCAGGAATTCACCGGTTATCTCCATGGGACCTGCCGGGACTGACCGAAAACAGAGGGAGGAGCGCTTTTGCGCTCCTCCACAGTCTATCTACTCATCTTTTTTTAACTTCGAATAAAAATATTTCAGAATATCCTTCCTGGTGATAATCCCGATAAAATCCTTCTGGTCATCCATCACGGGAACAAAGTTCTGGTTTAACGCCTTGTCGATCAAGTCCTCCATGTCGGAATCCGCAAACACGGGACGGTTGTCCGCCCGGCGGTCGATGCAGGTGACCGGAATGTGCTCGGCTTCCTTTAAGTTTAAGTTGAATTTGTTCTTAATTCCCCACAGGAGATCCCCCTCCGTGATCGTGCCGATGTACCGTCCCTTCCGGCTGATCAGCGGAACTGCTGCAAATTTATGATGCTCCATCTTTTCCAACGCCTGTCTGAGTGTTTCATCCTCGTAGATAAATGCGACATCGCTTTTAGGTGTTAAAAAAAATAATATGTTCATGTGTCCTCTCCTAACTTATCTGGTATTGTTTTCATTGTACCATAGTACTCTAAACCATGCATGAACAAATTCTTAACTTTTTAATAAATGTGAGGGCCGTGTATCAGCCACACAGACATTCCCTGTGCCGTGGTGCGCGGTTCAGAAACGGGAGCCTGTGGATGCCCTGTTCCTCCTCCCCGATCGCCCTGTTCCAGACAGACAGAGCCGACTCCACGGTAATCTCATAATCGTGATAGTAATACAGACTGGCCTCCGTGTGGGTTACCACATCCTCGATCAGCAGTCTGGCATCTTCATTTTCAAACATGACTTCCGATAAATTATTCCTGGTTATCTTCATATAATCATCTCCATCGAAAAAAGAACAGGCGTTCGTGTATATGTTTATTATATACGAACACCTGTTCTGTGTCAAGGAGTTTTTACTCTGTTTTTATGGCTGTCAGAATACTTCCGTATTCCTGATCCAGCCTGTCAAAATCCGGTCTGTAATCCCTGTGTACTCCCGACCGGAATTCATCGGTCAGCCGCGCGATCTTCTCATACAAATCATCGATAGCCAGATTACCGATCTACGCCATGACGGCCAACGCCTTTGCGGAGGATGTGTCGAAGGCCCTGGCGGCCGGCGCCAACGGGCATATCGCCAAGCCCATTGATTT
>Ga0192243_10470_pt1 | contig 15046 bp, 9 predicted proteins | sample Koala_Koa27_K3_FD_131233 | JGI IMG/M metagenome (GOLD analysis project Ga0192243, IMG submission 131233) | Enriched cells from koala feces incubated with labeled cellulose particles, San Francisco Zoo, California, United States - Koala_Koa2-7_K3 ... | reverse complement strand
CGTTCCTCGCCTCAGCTCATTTAAAACGGTGGATGGAGAACAGCCTATGTGTCCTGCTATCTTCCGAAGGCTCATTCCCTCTCTATTAAGGGCTTGGATTGTGCCTCGGTCGATGTCCGTCAGATGTTTTCTCTTCTTGCGCTTCTCCGCATCTGTGATAGAATGTGGGTAGTCCATAGTGATTGTCCTCCTCGATAGGGTTTTGCGTGTGAACTCTATTCTACCACGGATTCAATCGCTATGGATTTTTTAACTGTTCAACTTCATTTTACAATCGGCCTATAAAAATATTCATTTTTATTCTCCAATTACCGGAGTCATCTTGACGCTATGTGTATCACGATTTAAATAAAGCTGAAGTCTATGGAATCTATTTAGCGTACTCCTGTGTCCCACACTGACAATAGTAGTATCCTTCAGACGTTGCGCTGCCAGCGTGTACATATCTGCTTCCGTTTCTTCATCAAGCGCAGAAGTGGCTTCATCCAAAAATAACCATTCAGGACTCTGGATATGCGCTCTAACAAAAGCCAGACGTTGCTGTTCTCCAACTGACAGCACCTGCCCCCAGTCTGCCACAACATCCAATTTCTCCTTTAAATATCCTATATGGCAAAGATCCATAAGTTGTACTAGTTCAGCATCTTCAAGAGGCCTGTTCCCCGGATAAAGCAACGCTGCCCGCAGAGATCCCAATGGTAAATATGGTTTTTGAGGAATAAACATTAACTGACTGGAGTCCGGTATGCTGAGTTTACCTTTTACATAGGGCCAGATACCTGATATAGCCCGAAGCAACGTACTTTTGCCGCTGCCGCTTACTCCTTTTATGAGAACATTATTCCCGGGAGAAAAAACGAAATCCATATTCTCCAGCAACGGGCTCCCATCCGGTAAATCTACCTGCATATTATCCGCCGCCACCTTATCACCATCCATAATCCTCGTTAGATAAAATTGTTCCGTATCTACAGCAACCTCCTGTACATGGTGTTCAAAGAATGTTAAACGTATTACTACAGCCTGCCACTGAGCTATATTAGCATACATATCTGCAAAATAAGATAACGCTGTCTGAACATTACTAAAAGCACTGGAAACTTGCATTAATCCACCTAATGTTATTTCCCTAGCTAAATAGCGGTTCATTGCCACAACAAAAGGAAAAATTATAGCTATCTGCGAATAACCTGAATTTAACCATATTAACTGTTTCTGTTTACTGATAAGTCGCCAGAAATTATCAAGCAGTAACTTAAACCTGCTACTAAAAACCTGCTGTTCATGACTTTCACCCTTATAAAAAGCCACGCTTTCAGCATTCTCGCGTAACCTAATCATGCTGAAGCGGAAATCTGCTTCATAACGCTGTTGAATGAAATTCAACTGCACTAATTTGCGTCCTACTAAATGAGTAATATATGTACCAATAATAGAATATCCCAGCGCTGTCCAGAACATATAGCCGTTAATAGTCCATTCCCTACCTAAAAAAGTAAAACTTATCGCACCAGACAAATTATATAAAATAAAAACAAAAGAAATAAGAGTGCACATGGAACGCAAAATACCAATACTGAAATTAAGCGTCATTTCTACAAACATACGCACATCTTCGCTAATACGCTGGTCAGGGTTATCAGTATCTTCGCCAAACATCTGCAGTTGATAGTATGTTCTGTTGTTAAGCCATGTCCCCAAAAACCGCTCTGTCAGCCAGCGCCGCCAATTAAGTATCAATGTCTGCTGTAAATAATATGAATACACGGCCATAATAATATAAGCAGCTGCCAGCATTGAAAAATTCAGGAGTTCATCAAAAATCTTATCCGTCTTATAATCCTGTAAGGCAGTATAAAAACGATTATTCCACGCATTCAGCTGAACTAGCATATAAACGATCCCCAAAGTAAGGGCGATAATACATCCAAGTAATAAAAACGCTTTTTTCTTTTCTTCCGACTGCCAGTAACTCTTGGTTAAATGCCAGACATCCTTGAAAAACTGCACTGAAAAAGAAAGATCTTTCATCTTTTATCCACTCCATCATAATATGTCGCTATTTTTTATTATTATAACATCAAAAATTATATCATTTTCAAAAAACACCCTGCTGCTAAACTTTACCTCAATTTACCAGCAGGGTATATTCTTAATCTCAACTATTATTTAAATTTAGGCATCGACATCAATTTATTCTTACTTATCTTTTTTGCTGAAGAATTTTTCAACTACTACAAACAATACAGGTATCAGGAAAATACCGAACGAAGTTGCAACAGTCATACCGCCGACAATGGCATTACCCATTGATACACGTGCACCTGCACCAGGACCGATAGCTAAGGCCAATGGCATACACCCAAAGATGAATGCAAAGGATGTCATCAATATAGGACGCAAACGGACATGAGCAGCTTCTACTGCTGCCTGCACTACATCCATCCCGTTTTCAATATTCATCTTCGCATATTCTACAATAAGAATTGCATTTTTAGCTGCTAATCCTATAAGCGTAATCAGCGCGATCTGCATGTAAACGTCATTACTTTGCCCGCGCAGATACTGTGATAAAATACAACCAAAAACTGCTGAAGGCACTGTTAAGAGTACTGCAAAAGGAATAGTCCAGCTTTCATATAATGCTGCCAGACAAAGGAATACGAAAACTAGTGAAATTATAAAAATTTTAGTCGAGCTGCTGCCTGCCTCAATCTCATCACGACTTTGATCTACCCATTCATAGGTGTACGTTCTGGGCAGAGTTTCTTCTATAACTTCTTCTATCGCCGCCATAGCTTGTCCGGTAGAATATCCTTCTGCAGGGTCACCAGAAATTTTCATGGCCCGCGTACCGTCGAATCTGGTCATTACCAAACTGTTGTTTTGTATCTGCGGCTTAACAAGCGTATTCAGCGGAATCATACTACCATTATTACTACGCACAAAGAAATAGCGCATATCGCTGGTGGTAGTACGATACTTTTCGTCAGCCTGCAAAACAATCTTCCAAGTGCGGCCAAAACTATTAATATCATTTACCTCATATCCGCCTAAAAAAGTCTGCAAAGCTGTAAAGACACTCGATACAGGAACAGCCAATGATTCTGCTTTTTCACGGTCTACATTAAACATATAAGTAGGTGTAGCCGTATTCATGGTAGTATAAAGAATGCCAATTTCAGGCCGCTGGTTTGCTTTAGCAAGAAATTCATTGGCCCGCTGACCCATGGTATCTACATCTTCGCCAGCCAGATTCATAATATACATGCTTAATGTGCCAGTATCGGATGCACCTGGCAAAGCCGGCGGCTGAAATGCCATTATGCTGGCATCAGGATAATCTCCTGCCATTGCATAAACCTTGGGAATTATGTCCTGAATACTAGTACTGCGCTTATTAAAATCATCCATGATGGCAAGTACCATTCCAGCATTTGATTTTTGGGCAAAATTCAAAATGTCTAGACCAGTTACCGTACCAGCATATTTAACACCAGGAAGTTTAAGTACGGAAGCAGCCAGATCTTCTAATATCTGATTAGTTCTATTGTCGGATGCTCCTTCAGGTAATGAGACGGAAATCAAGGACATACCCTTATCTTCGTTAGGTACGAAAGAAGTCGGAGTAATCTTAAAGAGAATGCCCGTACAAATTACAATAACTACTAAAGCGAGCAACATTACTTTGGCGTGGATGATACATTTTTCAACAACCTTAACATATTTCCCGAGAGTATCATCAAACCAATTATCAAAAACAGCAACAGCTTTACCAATAATCCCCTTAGATACTTCATTTTCATCTTTCTTTACCAGGAGCAGTGGACATAAGGCCGGAGTTAAAGATAGAGCTGTAACAGCCGACAACATCATAGACACCGAAATAGTAAGGGCAAACTGTTTATACAATTCTCCCACAGTACCGCCTGTAAAAGCTGTCGGAATAAATACTGCGGCAAGGACAAAAGCAATCGCCACAACAGGTCCTGATACTTCATTCATGGCCCTATAAGTAGCTTCTTTAGGTGACATGCCGCTATCCTGAATATGATGCTCGACTGCTTCAACAACAACAATGGCATCATCCACAACAAGCCCTATTGCAAGGATCATTGCAAAAGCAGTCAAGGTATTAATTGTAAATCCCAATACTACGAAAGAAGCAAAAGTACCAACCAAGGACACCGGCACGGCAAATAAAGGGATAAGTGTGGCTCGCCAACTGCCTAAGAACATAAAAATAACAAAAATAACAAGTGCCAACGCTTCAAAGAATGTGTGAGCCACCTTCTCCAAAGCTTCTGTAATAAACTGAGTATTATCTTGAATTATGACCATTTCCATATCACTGGGGAAACGGGTCTGCGCATCAGCAAATACTTCTTTAATCAATCCTACTGATTCTATAGCGTTTGCATCAGAAGTAAGAGAAACAGCAAATATAACAGTGTCGCCGCCATTTAAACGGCTATTTAACATATCGTTACGTGGACCAGGCCGCATTTCTGCAATATCCCGAAGCTTTAAATTATGTCCATCAGAAGACCTGACAATGACATTGCCAAATTCTTCAACTGTAGATAAACGCCCTTTAGCACTGACGGAATAAGTTCTTTCCTGTTCTGCTATTGTAGGGCGATCACCAATAGAACCTACTGCTGCCTGTACATTCTGACTCTGGATGGAAGAAATAACGTCATCAACGCTGACAGAGAGTTGCGCCATTTTTTCAGGATTTAACCATATGCGCATAGAATATTCCGGGCCATATTCCTCAACACTAGATAAGCCTTTAACACGTTTTACTGCATCCAGGAAGTTTACATCAGCATAGGTTCTCAAAAACATAGCATCATAAGTTTTGTTAGGAGAAACAAGGCCGAAATACATAATTGTTTCGGCAGATTCCTTCGTTGTCGTAATGCCATAAGCACTTACCTCTGCTGGCATAGAACTGCTAGCCTGGGATACACGATTCTGTACTTCAACAGAGGCAATATCAGCATTTTTATCCAGTGTGAATTGTACGTTAAGTTGATACTGTCCATTACTCGTACTAACAGAGTTCATATCCAGCATCTTTTCAACGCCCATTACCTTCTGTTCAATAGCCTGTGCAACAGTTTCTTCTACCGTATCAGCACTAGCTCCAGTATACATAGTTTCTACTGCAATACGCGGTTTTGTGATAGTTGGGTATTCAGCAATAGGCAGGCTAAATGCAGCTAAAGTGCCTAATAGCGTGATTAAAATAGCCAGCGCTATGGCAAAAACCGGACGATCAGTGAAAAACCGTGCCATTCAGCCTACCTCCTACTTTTGTAAACCAGTGGCATTATTACCTATAGTTTCGGAAGTATTTAAATCAGCTTCAGTCATAGATTGGGGATTTAACAAGGCCCCATTAGTTATTTTACCTGTACCTTCCGTTACTACACTTTCATTACCTGTAAGTCCGCTTTCTACAAGGAATAACCGCCCTACAGCAGGACCAATTACGATTTCCTTCATTATTGCCTTATTACCATCACCAACGATATACACGAATTTTTTATACATCATTTCAACAATAGCACGCTGCGGCACCAATATGGCATTTTCCTTCACTCCAGCAGTAACCTGAACATGAGCAAACATCCCTGGCAACAACCGACGATTAGGATTATCAAACAAAGCCTTAACCGTCAAAGTTCCCGTAGTATCATTGATACCACGGTTAACTTCAGCAATGCGGCCTTTTAATTCATATGTACTTCCGTCACTGAGTGTTGCCGTCAAATTATCTAAAGAGGCCCCGTTGCCCACACTATTGGCTTTAGAAAGCTCTAAATATTCTGGCTCTGCGATACTGATTTCAATAAAAACAGGGTCGGTGTCGGAAATCGTAGCCAGAACAGTACTTCCAGCAGTAACATAGTTACCTACTTCTAAGGCAGTCGTGTCAATGCGACCACTAAACGGCGCAGTAACGTTGGTCTCACTCATATTAATTCTGGCAATTTCCAGTAGTGCCTCTTGGGCCTCTACAGAAGCAATGCTTTGATCCATTTGCATAACCGCATCATCCATCGTCTGCTTAGAGACTGCTCCCTGTTCATACAATTTGATATAACGTTCTGCATTAACAGATGCATTAGCCTGTGCAGCACGAGCATTTGCTAAAGCAGCCTGTGCATTAAGTACATCTGCTAAATAAGTACGCTGATCAATAGAATATAAAACTTGCCCGGCAGTTACAGTGTCGCCACCTTTGAAAAATTTACCAGTAATTTGTCCGGTAACCTGAGCTCTCAGTTCCATTTCCTGATGTGCCTTTACAAATCCTGTGTAATCGTAAACTATAGGTGTATCGCGGTTGATAACCTGCATAGTTTTAACCAGCGTGGCTTGCCCTCCACTCTGCTGTTCCTTGCCACAGCCTGCCAGCGTTATCAGTAACCCTACTGCCAAGGCCGCTGCCAAAGCCCTTTTTGCTTTACATAAGTGGATAAAGCTAAACATGTGAAAGCCTCCTTCTCAATCTTCTTACATATTAAAATTCCAAACCAATAAGATGGAAATAATCATACAGTTTTAACAATAGTATTATTATAAAATAGTGAAAAAAAAAACACAACGGCTATTTTTTTGAATTTACAGTGACATTTTTCTGTTTTTTGAGGATTTACTCCAATTTTATTACCTTACTGACTAATCAGTCAGTTTTTATTTTTAATTAATTCCCTGCTTTTAATAAATTTATGTAAATTGCCCAAAGCAAATCCGGATATTTCCTCTTTACCATCAACAGTATGAAAAAGAAGCAGTTTATCATCATTAATGCACCATTCATCCGGCAAAGGTGTTGTAATTTGCACATTTTTATTAGCGTTAAGTAAATTTAACAGCTTTATCAGGTCAGGCTGCTTAGTATCAAACAAATCACCAAGTTTTATTTTTCTGCCAGTAGTCGGGTCAATATTTACATTATGGTGTATGAATGTATCCTTACCGATTATAAATTGGATACTAAGCATGCTTTTATTTGCAACCAGAACATTCAATGCCATGTCGGCTTCCCTGCGATAAAACTCCTTTAAAAATATGTTATATTCCTGTTGCAATATTTCGTTAAGCCTATTCTGCAATTCCACATCATTATAGTATGCTATAAGTGGATATGTTGCCTCTTTGCCTTCAAAAACTATTTTACGTGGTACGACAGCATAACCAACCCCTTCGGCTCCATCATTAATAGTATTATTTTTTATGTTGCCAACCACTAGGATAGCATACCCTCCTTGCTGCCACTTATCATTATCCATTTTCCATACTGTGCCAACATTCGTCAGTTCCTTTCCGGCTACACTTACTTTCTGCACTGTCAGAAGCTCATCACTTCCATCATGATCTAAATCGCAGACCGTTAAAGAAAAAATCCTTCCGCATATGGGATCCCTTTCTGTTGATGCGATGTTCTGAAATTGTTCTGCTGTAAGCTCAATATTATTTTCATCACCATTAATCAGATCAATAATCAGTTTATTTTCTTCGAACCAAACTTTTTGTACTACACCTGAGTTATCGGTATCCGTAAAAATTTCACGAACTTGCTTCAAATCAGAAAAATCTACAATGCGAAAATCTGTATCCGCCTGCCAATTCCCACGCCCTACAGCCACCATCACCTGCCTATTTTTCCCATCTACACTTACAAAATTCAAAAAACACCCATAGCCGCCTGTTATAGAGGGCTCATAAGCAGCCAACAAATCTCCTTTTTCATCCTTAAGAAAAATTATCAGTTTATCCGCATAATTGCCGGATTTTCTATCACCCCATAATTCTACCACAGCATCAGAATTATTGATCTTTCCACTGATAGCAGCAAGTTTCACATTTGCTGCTTTAATCGGCGTCATCAAAAAAAATAAACAAGCAGTAATTAATAATACTTTCATTGTTACATTAAAACGCACACTTTCACAACCTTCCTTAGCCGTATGCCAATAGTGCTATATAGCTGCTTTTATTATAGCATATACATCAATATCTGCTATATGGATTTATCCCCCATTCATATAAGCTAGGGCTTTTTTAATAGAAAAAATTATTTATTTTTTCATTATCTAATGCATTTTAATAATTAATAGTGTAAAATAATGTATGGAAAATATTTGTTTTACTTCTTTCCAAAATACTACAGGGTATTTTGGAATAGATACTGCAAATAATCAAAGGGCGGCCATTTACCGCCCTTCTTTACTTAATAAAAGAAAACAACATCAGCAAAAGATGTATCCAGGTGAAAAATACTTATTCCGCTAAGCAGCGCTTGATACGCTATTCACAGTTTCGGCCGGAAGATATTTTTCAGGAACTTGGCATTTCTGGAAACGGCCTGAACGAAGAACAAGTCGAATTTTCTCGAAAACAATACGGCGAAAACAGAATAACTAGTCAGAAAAAAGATACCTCTCTTTACCGCCTGCGCAGAGCTTTTATTAATTTTTTTCAATCGTACTTTTGCTACTGGCTGTTATTTCATTTTGCACCGATGTACTTTTAGCTTCTAATTTTAGCCGCAATATAACTACAGTGGCAATCATTTTGACCATGCTGCTCATCAGCGTCGTTATAAGATTTATCCAGGAAATGCGTTCCAAACGAATTGCTGATAGTCTTGTCCGTCTAGTGCATACTGCAGTTCCTGTTCTTCGATATGGAGGCTGACAGGAACTGTTTGCCGAGCAATTGGTAGTCGGTGATATAGTACGCCTAGATGCCGGTGATCGCATACCAGCTGATATTCATCTAATTAAGACCAATGATTTTTTGTGACTCAGGCCGTTATTACCGGTGAAAGCGGTGTTTTGGAAAAAACAGCAGAAATTCTTGAATCTTCGCCGGTAAGAATTAGTGATTATACTAATACAGTATTCCTAGGTTCAAGTGTTACCGAAGGTTTTTGTAAGGGCATAGTTCTAGCAGTCGGACGAGAAACTCTGTACTGTGGAGTTTCTCTACCTGAAAACAAGCTAAAAAAGGGGTTCGACCGGGGAGAGACTTCTATCATCTGGGTACTCATTAAATTCACTGCCTTTCTTGTTCCCATCGTGTTTGTGGCCTGTGGATTGACAAGAGGAGACTGGCTAGAGTTATTTCTTTTTGCATTGTCGGTTGCAGTAAGCCTAGCTCCAGAACTTTTACCAATGGTTATCAATGCCTGTCTTGCCAAAGGCAGTTTTCAGATGGGGCAGAAGCGAACAGTAGTAAAAAACATCAATGCTATGCAAGGCTTTGGCAGCATGGATGTTTTGTGTGTAGATAAAACCGGTACCCTTACCGGAAATACTATATTGTTAGAATACTATATGGATATTCTTGGTAATGAAAATGCGAAAACCATTGATCTAGCCTTTTTAAACAGTTTTTACCATACAGTCATATTTAATAATTTGGATGCAACCATATTAAAAGCACGCAACATGACAAGGCTGGGAACTCATTTTTCCCAGTTGACACAGCAATATAAAAAACTAAACGAAATTTCATTTGACTATTCACGTAAATTTACCAGTATATTGGTACAGAATAAAGAAGACAATATACTTCTTGTTAATGGCAGTGTAAAAGAAGTTGTAGGACGCTGCCGTTATGTAGAATACAAAGACACCTTGCAGGAAACCGTGGCTGATAATTTTAACAGTATCCATACAGTACTTGATGAAATGCTTGACGATAGCATGAAAGTACTGGTAGTTGCCTATAAACCTATGAAAAAAATATTCTTCAGCCTGAAGATGAATACGATTTGACGCTGCTAGGCTACTTGACATTTTTTGATGCTCCCAAACAAAATGCTGCCAGCGCAATTAAAAAACTACACGATCTTCAGATAACTATAAAAGTTTTAACTGGAGATAATTCTCGGGTTGCTGCGTCCGTTTGCCGCCGTTTAGGTATTAATACTGAACGTATTCTGACATGCAGTGAACTGAACACTCTTTCAGACACCAAATTATTGCTGGCGATAGAACAATATAGCATTTTTGCAGAACTTGCACCATCTCAAAAAGCATATATTGTAGAAACGCTGCAAGATAACGGACATGCTGTTGGTTTCCTTGGTGATGGCATGAATGACTTTCCTGCTGTTGCGCAAACAGATGTAGGAATTTCCGTGGATACTGCAACCGATGCTGTCAGGGATATAGCCGATGTTATTCTTTTAAAAAAAGATTTAAACGTGCTGAGTGATGGGGTGCTTGAAGGGCATAATGCTTTTGCCAACATGTCCAAATACATAAAAATCACTGCTTCATCCAATTTTGGTAACATTTGCGCCATTGTAGTAGCGAGTGTTCTGTTGCCTTTCTTTCCAATGACCTCATTACAACTGCTTCTGCTGAACCTTTTATATGATATTTTATGTCTTATTCTCCCCTGGGATAATGTGGACCAGGAAGTTTTGGAAAAACCCTTGGAATTGTCTGGTCACAGATTATCAAAGTTTATGCTGGTTTTCGGTCCGCCAAGTTCAATTTTTGACATCCTGACATTTATTTTCCTATATTTTGTTCTCTGTCCCAACCTTTGTGGCAGTAGTTTCCATATTCTAAACTCTAAAATGCAGACTCATTTCATTACTGTCTTCCAGACTGGTTGGTTTTTAAAATCCATGTGAACTCAAGTTCTTATATTACATATGCTCCGCACTGAAAAACTACCATTCTTGCAAAACAAACCGTCGCGCCCTGTGATTATAGTAACGTTACTTGGTATTTTAATTTTCACAACACTGATTGTAACCCCGCTAGGAAAATCACTAGGGCTGACTGCCTTGCCTACAACTTACTTCCTTTTCCTAATTTTAACAGTTATTGCATATCTGTTTTTAGTCACTTTGATTAAAAATCTGCATATCATTAGATATCACGATTTAACCTGAGAAAGGGGGAATTCATATGAAGAAAAATATAGGTTTCGTAAATCTGGATTCATCCTTGCTCAATTGGCTGTTGGAAAAACTGGCAAGTGCACCTTCGGAAATATCCAATGTCCATGAACTGTCAGAAGCCTTAAAAGATCTTGGTGCAGCGAACTGTTCTTCACTTATGATTGAACTAAATAAAGACGGCGCTGTCGCTTCCTTCCCTTATAATGAATTACAGTGCGGTCCCCTTTTGATAAATGCAAGGGCACGCAAAGTACTGCGCGATAACGTTGAGATTTTATTAACCCCAACAGAATTTGATATTCTTTACTTCCTTGCCCGAAATAAAGGAGAAGTATTCACAAAAGAGCAGATATATAAAGCCGTATGGGAAGAAGACTATTTTATGGATGACAGCAATATTATGGCTTTTATCCGTAAATTGCGTAAAAAAATCGAGCCATCTCCTGATGACCCAGTATATATTTTAACAATTTGTGGCATCGGTTATAAATTTAACGAGAAATTGTAACACAAGAATATATTTCTGCCAAATCGCAAGGAAATTGCAAGGTTTTAACCATATAACTTCCCTCGTATTTTTTTACACTTAATTTAGATATCTATTTTTGATTTCCACGAATACTTAAAGAAAGAAGGAACGGAAACTTATGGACTATACATGTATCGTTCTAGGAACAGTTTTCTGCATTGCAGGCATCGCTTTTGCCTGCGGCAAAGCACATATCCACCTTGCTGCCTGGCAGGCCATGTCAGAAGAAGAAAAAGCTCAGATTAAAATTGGTCCGTTATGCCGTAATATCGGTAATATTATTGCCCTAAGCGGTATCATTTTCCTATTTAAGGGATTATGGCCAACTATTTTTAATCAGTGGTTTATGTATGCCATAATTCTATGGCTTATCCTAGCCGGATTTGATGTCTGGTACATCGGTTGGAGCAAGCGTTACCGCGACTAATATCCCACTTTACGGATTATTATAAATATTATGGAGAAAAGCGAAGTGTAAAGCATGAACGACAAGGGGCAGTCCAAAAAAATTATATTAAAATTTGGCATAAGGCTTCATGTCTTTGCATTAGTTTTCTACCATTAAATTTTATCAGAGGAGGTAATTCCATTGAGTAAACAAGATGTTCAAATGGACCCTGAAAAAGCGTCGATTATAGCTGAACTTCATGAACGTATCAGGTTTGCAGCCCTCAGTCCTATTAAAAACGTCTTAAGAAATCTTAATACGAATTTAAAAGGATTGGATCCGGAACAAGTTCCGGTTAGCCGTGCAAAATACGGTAACAACAAAATTACTAAACACAAAAAGAAATCTCTTCCCCGTCGTCTGGCAGATGCCTTCATTAATCCATTCACTGCTATTCTGACTTTCCTGGCATTTGTTTCTACATTGACAGATATGGTTTTTCCATACTTAAGTCTTTTCGGCAACGACCCGGAAGATTTCGATCCCATGACAGTAACAATAATCATGGCAATGATATTTATTTCAGGTACACTCCGTTTTGTACAGGAAACCCGCAGTGGTGATGCAGCAGAAAAATTGCTGGCTATGATTACCACTACATGTACTGTTAGCCGCAAGGGACAGGATAGAATTGATATCCCATTGGACGATGTAGTTGTAGGAGATATCGTGCATTTATCTGCAGGTTCTATGATCCCCGCCGACGTTCGTATTTTTGATTCCAAAGATTTATTCGTCAGTCAGTCAAATCTTACAGGTGAAAGTGAACCTATTGAGAAATTGTCTGAACGCAGTTCTGAAGGTAAAGAATCTATTATTGAATATCAGAACATTGCCTTCATGGGTTCAAACGTAGTTTCAGGCAGCGCTAAAGCAGTAGTAGTAACCACTGGTGACCATACCCTCTTCGGAACAATGGCCTCTTTCGTTGCCGAAGAAGCCGTCGAGACCAGTTTTACCAAAGGCGTTAATGCTGTAAGCTGGGTATTGATTCGCTTTATGCTGGCAATGGTTCCGACAGTATTCTTCGTAAACGGGATAACCAAAGGCGATTGGCTGGAAGCATTCCTGTTTGGTATTTCCATAGCCGTTGGTCTGACGCCTGAAATGCTGCCTATGATTGTTACCACCTGTCTTGCTAAAGGCGCAGTTTCCATGAGCAAGAAAAAGACTATAGTTAAAAATCTTAACTCTATCCAAAATTTCGGTGCTATTGATATCCTTTGCACTGATAAAACTGGCACTTTGACTCAGGATAAGGTAATACTTCAATATCACATGAATGTAAACGGCGAAGAAGATAACCGCGTATTGCGCCATGCATACCTTAACAGTTTCTTCCAGACTGGTTACAAGAATCTGATGGATATGGCTATCATTGAAAAAACCGAAGAAATGGAAGCAGAAGATTCAAGGCTTGTCGATCTGTCTGATGCCTATGAAAAAGTAGACGAAATTCCATTTGATTTCACCCGCCGCCATCTGACTACCGTAGTAGCAGATAAAAACGGTAAGACTCAAATGGTCACTAAGGGCGCCGTTGAGGAGATGCTGGCTGTCTGCAGTTATGTGGAATGCGACGGAAAAGTTCAGCCGCTGGAAGACAATCTGCGCAACCGTGTATTCGAAAGTGTTGGTGACCTAAATGATAAAGGTTTCCGTGTACTAGCACTGGCTCAAAAGAGCAATCCATCTCCTGTAGGGGCCTTTGGCGTAAAGGATGAGTGCAACATGGTACTCATTGGGTATCTGGCATTCCTTGATCCGCCAAAAGAATCTACCTCGGCTGCTGTACGTGTTTTAAGGGAGCACGGTGTTGATACTAAGATTCTTACCGGTGATAATGACAAGGTGACCAGGACCATATGCAAACAAGTGGGCATAGGAGTCAAAAATATGCTGCTCGGCCCGGATATCGCACAAATGACGGACGTGCAACTGGCAGAAGCCGCTGAAAAGACGGCTGTATTTGCCAAACTCACTCCTGACCAGAAATCCAGAGTAATTTCCATTCTGCGTGCTTCTGGACACACGGTCGGGTTTATTGGTGATGGCATCAATGATGCTGCAGCAATGAAATCTGCTGATATCGGAATTTCTGTTGATAACGCTGTAGATGTCGCCAAGGAATTCGCAGATATCATCCTTCTGGAAAAAGACCTGATGGTACTTGAACAGGGTATTATTGAAGGACGTAAGACTTATGCCAATATGTTAAAATACATCAAAATGACGGCGTCTTCAAACTTCGGTAATATGTTTTCCGTACTGGCAGCATCTGCTTTACTGCCGTTTCTCCCAATGATGAGCATACATCTCATTTTCCTAAACCTGATTTACGACCTGTCCTGTACAGCGATTCCTTGGGATAATGTTGATGAAGAATTCCTGCTGATTCCACGTAAATGGGATGCTTCTTCTGTAGGCAGCTTTATGATATGGATTGGGCCAACCAGTTCCATCTTTGACTGGACAACATACACATTTATGTATTTCGTCTTCTGCCCATTTTTCATTTCTAACGGTATTCTTTATAATGACATTCCAAGTTATTTCGACGATGCCCAAGCAGCAGTATTGCAGGCTAAATACGCTGCCATGTTCCAGGCCGGCTGGTTTGTTGAATCCATGTGGAGCCAGACCTTAGTAATCCATATGATTCGTACTCAAAAGATACCGTTTATTGAGAGTTGCGCATCTGCCCCGCTCTTATTTCTTACCTCAACTGGAATTGCCGTACTGACCATTATTCCGTTTACATCATTTGGTGCTATGCTTGGTTTCGTACCGCTACCAGCAAGTTATTTTGCATATCTAGCTCCCTGCATCCTGCTCTATATGATGCTGGCAACCTGTCTCAAAAAAGCATATGTGCGTCACTATGGCGAATTGCTGTAATGTTATAAGGAGGTACAATTATGGAATTTTTTGGAAAATTATTTGGCGGCGCAGGTCCGATGGGTCTTGACATGGGATTCTGGTGGCCTTTTGGAATTGAATTTGCAGTTAGATTGATTATGATTATTGTATTTTGGACCTGCTTTTCACCATACAGACCACCAAAAAACATGAAGACAACGAATACAAGTTTTTGGTTATATATTACCAATGGAAAATCAAAAGCACC
>Ga0192243_10469_pt1 | contig 15078 bp, 14 predicted proteins | sample Koala_Koa27_K3_FD_131233 | JGI IMG/M metagenome (GOLD analysis project Ga0192243, IMG submission 131233) | Enriched cells from koala feces incubated with labeled cellulose particles, San Francisco Zoo, California, United States - Koala_Koa2-7_K3 ... | reverse complement strand
GGTGTCGTGGGCTTCCAGGGCCTGGATTAGGAGGTCGTGGAAGTGGTCTTTTTCGGGGGCCAGCAGTTGGGGGCTGGAGGTGTAGAGTTGGGCGTAGGCGCGGGTGCAGACTGCGAAAAGGCGTTGGAGGGTTTCGCAGAGGTATTTGTTGTGGGCGATTTCGGCAAGGTATATGTGGAAGAGGAGGTTGTTGGTGCGGGCGGTCCATACGTCCTTGTCTTTTTGATGGCGGTTTTCGGCCATCTTTTTTAGTTCGGCGATGTGGGCGGGGGTGATGGAGGGGGCGATCTTGGTGATGTTGTGGAGCTCTAAGATCAGGCGCATCTCGGTTAGGTCGTGGATGTCTTTGACGCTGATGGGGACGACCTGGTAGCCGCAGCGGGGGATATTTTTTAGGGTTCCCTCGTAGCAGAGCTGGAGCAGGGCCTCGCGGACAGGGGACTTGCTGGCGCCGGACAGTTCGATCATCTGGGGTTCGGTGATGAGGGAACCTGTGGCAAACTGGCCGGAGCAGATCAGTTCGATGATTTGTTTGTAAACCTTCTCTTTTAATGTACAGCCGACGGATTCGTTCATATGTGTTTTCTCCTTTTCTATCTGATTCCGCTATACCGGAAATCTGACGATTTGTCAAACTATTGTGCAAAGTGTATGAGCAAAAGCGGAAATAAATAAAAATATTGACAATAATGACGAGAGGTGCTATATTCAAGTTGGGATTATTATTAATAATACCACAAGACATACCAAAAGAAAAGAGAAGGAGGGAAATTATGGTGAAAATGAAGAGAAGAACCATGGCTTTGGTGCTTGCGGTGGCGATGGGGACCAGTTTGTTGGCGGGCTGCGGGAAGAAAGCGGCTCCGGAGACGGCGGGCGGACAGGCCCAGTCTCAGGGGGAGAAGCAGCAGGAGCAGTCTCAGGCGGGGAACGGGCAGCAGGCGGACAGCGCGGGGAAGAAGACGCTGACGATTGCGCTGGCAAGTGAGATCGGCGGGCTGGACCCGGTGATTTCCGTGGACCGGTACGGGGGGAATGTGTATCTGAATATCTATGAGACGCTGATGAGGGTGGACGAGAAGGGGGAAATCGTTCCGAATCTCTGTACGTCTTTTGAACAGCCGGATGAGAAGACTTACGTGTTCCATCTGCCGGAGGGGGTGAAATTCCACAATGGGGAGGAGCTTAGGGCCTCTGACGTGGCATTTTCCTTAAAGCGGGGGATTGGCACGAAGATGGATTATCTGGTGGGAAGCATTGATCCGGACAGTTTTACGACGCCAGATGATTATACGGTGCAGTTTTCGTTAAAGTCGCCGTCGGGAGCATTCCTGGCGAACTTAACGACTCCGCAGACGGGAATCCTCAGCGAGAAGGCGGTTACTGAGGCGGGGATCAGTACGGACTTCATCCGATTGGATCAGGACCTTATAAGTTTGTGAGCTGGACCAAGGGAGTGTCTGCGATCGTGGAGAGGTTTGAGGAATACCACGGGACGGCGTCTTATTATGACGAGCTGGTGTTTAAGACATTGCCGGAGGACACGACCAGGACCATCGAGCTGGAGAGCCATGGGGTGGATGTGGCGACGGCGATCGCGCCGGTGGATATACCGAGGATCGAGGAGAGCGATGAGTTTAAGCTGATCACCAGTCCGACGAGAGGGTTAAAATGGCTGAGCTTTAATACGCAGAAGGAGCCCTGGAACAATGAGAAGGTGAGGCAGGCCATTGCGCTGGCGCTTGACACGGAGAGCATCACGAAGGCGGTCAAGCTGGGTTATGCCGAGACGGCTACCTCCATGCTGAGTCCCAATGTCATGTACTTTAACCCGGATATTCCGGTAAATGAGTACAATGTGGAGAAGGCCAAGGCGCTTTTGGCTGAGGCGGGATACCCGGACGGGCTGAACACCACGCTTCTGGTGGATGAGAGAACCGAGATGCAGAACGCGGGAACCATTATCAAGGAGATGCTGGCGCAGATCAATGTCAATGTGGACATTGAGGTGCTGGAGTGGGCAGCATTCTTAAACAAGCTGTTCGACGGGGATATGAACATCTTCCTTCAGAGCTGGAACTGTTCCACGCCTGACCCGGACAACCAGTTCTATTCCACCTTCCATTCCTCCATGGCCGGAAGTCCGGGCGGACACGCCCATATCAACGACAAGAAGGTGGACGAGCTTCTGGATACCGCCAGAGAGTCCACGGTGGGGAGCGAGAGGGAGAAGCTTTACAAGGAGCTTCAGCAGTACAACTATGATGTGAAATACTGGGTGCCTCTCTGGTATGATGTGGACTATATCGGTACGACGAAGGAGATCGGAGATCTGTCTCTGGATTCCGGCGGATACCATAACTGGTTCCTGACTCAGCCGAGCGCAGGCAACTAAGACTGATCCTGAGGCGGGAGAGGGAAAATCCCGCCTCGGATACCACCCATAAGAACCGGGAGATGAAGGACTCGTGTGTAAATATATTATCCGAAGAATATTATTCCTGATACCGATTTTGCTGGCGGTCTCGTTTCTGGTGTTTTCCCTGCTCTATATCACGCCGGGAGATCCGGCGCGTATGGCGCTTGGGGATACGGCCACGGAGGAGACGCTGCTGCTGAAACGGCAGGAGCTGGGGCTGGACAAGCCGTTTCTGATCCAGTATGCCAACTGGGTGATACGGCTGGTGACTCAATTTGACCTGGGGCAGTCCTATTCCACCAAGACCTCTGTGACCTATGAGATTATGAATGCGTTTCCCGCCACGCTGAAGCTGACGGCCATGACGGTCTTTCTGGCGATGCTGATCGGGATACCCTGCGGAATGATCTCGGCGGTCAAGCAATATTCCATATTTGACAATATCGTGATGCTTATCGCCATGTTCGGCATGTCGATCCCGGTGTTTTGGCTGGGGCTTATGCTGATCCTGCTGTTCTCCGTGCACTGGAAGCTTCTGCCGTCCTCGGGCTTTACCTCGCTGGACCAGATGATCCTTCCGGCGCTGTCGCTGGGAACCCAGTCGATCGCCATCATAGCCCGCATGACCAGGTCCAGTATGCTGGAGGTGGTCAGACAGGACTATATCCGCACGGTCAGGGCCAAGGGGCAGTCGGAGCTTCTGATCACGCTGGTTCACACGCTGAAAAATGCACTGCTGCCGATCATTACCACCATCGGCTCGCAGATTGAGGTACTGCTCAGCGGCGCGGTCATGTGTGAGACCATATTTTCCATACCGGGCATCGGGCGGCTGATGATCACGGCGATCAAGGCCAGGGATTACCCGATTGTGCTGGGCGGCGTGCTGCTTACCGCCGCCACCGTGGCGGTTGTCAATCTGGTGATTGACATCATCTACGCGCTGGTTGATCCAAAGATCAAATCCCAATACAAGCAGCAGGGAGGAGGGTTCGGCAGATGGAGAACGCGGGAACTAAAAAATACAGCCAGCTAAAGGAGATCTGGCAGCGGCTGACGAAAAACAGGCTGGCCGTGGTGGGCATCGTCATACTGGCGCTGCTGCTGGTGTGCGCGGTGTTTGCGAATCTGGTGGCGCCCTATACCTATGCGGAGCAGGATCTGATGGCCACTCTCCAGGGGCCGTCCTCGGCTCACTGGTTCGGGACGGACAACTTTGGACGTGATATCTTCAGCCGTGTGATCTACGGCTCCAGGGTGTCGCTGTTTGTGGGTTTTATCGCGGTGGGGATCTCGCTGTTAGGCGGCGGTTTTCTGGGGGCCATGGCGGGATATTACGGCAAGCATGTGGACAATATCATCATGCGCCTCATGGACGCGGTGCTGTCCATACCGCCCATTCTCCTGGCCATCGCTATCGTGGCGGCCCTGGGACCGGGGCTTATGAATCTGATGATCGCCACGGGAATCTCAGGTCTGCCGGGCTATGCAAGGCTGGTCCGTGCTTCCATACTCTCCATCAAGGATCAGGAGTATGCGGAGGCGGCCAGAGCCGTGGGGACCAGAAACTCGGAGATCATATTCCGCCATATCCTTCCAAACTGTATGGCGCCGATTCTGGTTCAGGCTACCTTTGGAGTGGCGACGTCCATCCTGACGGTAGCGGGACTCAGCTTTATCGGGCTGGGGCTTCAGCCGCCTACGCCGGAGTGGGGAGCCATGCTTTCCACCGGGCGGGATTATCTGCGGCAGTATCCTCATATCTGTATCTTCCCGGGACTGGCGATCGCCATGACGATCTTCAGCTTAAATGTACTGGGAGACGGACTGAGAGATGCACTGGACCCCAAGCTCAGGAATTGATGCAGAGGTGGCGCGATGAAGAGAGAACATATACTGGAAATACATAGCTTGAGTATCAATTATCATTCACAGGGCAAGGAAGTCCGGGCGGTCCGGGATCTAAGCTTCAACCTGGAGCACGGGGAAACTCTGGGGCTCGTCGGGGAGACGGGAGCTGGGAAAACGACGACGGCGCTGGGCATCATGGGGATACTGCCCGATGTGACCGCCAGGGTAGAGGGCGGAGAGATCATCTACAAAGGGGAAGATTTATTAAAGAAGAGCAAGGCGCAGATGAGGGCCACCAGGGGCAAGGAGGTGTCCATGATCTTCCAGGACCCCATGACTTCGCTGGACCCGGTGATGACGGTGGGAAAGCAGATCGAGGAGATGATCGCCCTCCACTCGGACGGGAAGCGGGAGGAGATTACAAAGCAGGCGGAGCACATGCTGGAGGTGGTGGGAATCCGAAAGGAGAGGTATCACGACTATCCCCACCAGTTTTCGGGAGGCATGAAGCAGAGGGTGATGATCGCCATCGCATTGTCCTGCAGCCCCAACCTGCTGATTGCCGACGAGCCCACCACGGCGCTGGATGTGACGATTCAGGCCCAGGTGCTGGAGCTGATGAAGAATTTAAAGGACCAGTACCAGATGTCCATGATCATGATCACCCACGACCTGGGCATCGTGGCGGAGATCTGTGACCGGGTGGCGATTATGTACGCCGGCAATGTGGTGGAGTACGGCAGCGTGGAGGCGGTCTACAATCACACCGCCCACCCGTACACGGAGGCGCTGTTTCACTCCCTGCCCCAGATCGACGAGGACCAGGAGGAGCTGCAGGTGATCTCAGGACTGCCGCCGGACCCAACCGACTTACCGTCTGGCTGTGCATTTCACTCGCGCTGCCCTTATGCCAATGCGGAATGTGAGAAGGAAATGCCAGAGGAGTATGAGGTAAGCCCCGGACATGTTTCCAGATGTGTCCGCTGTAAGCAGGAGGTGGAGTGATGGGAGCGGAGATTCTGGAGGTTAAGAATTTAAAGAAGTATTTTAAGACCAACAATGGCCTGCTTTACGCCGTGGACGATGTCAGCTTCGGGATTAAAAAGGGGGAGACGCTGGGCCTGGTGGGGGAATCGGGCTGCGGCAAATCCACGGCTGGCCGGGCCATCCTGCGGCTCCATGAGCCCACGGCAGGGGAAGTGTGGTTTCGGGGACAGGATGTGGTGAAGCTGTCCGGCAGCGATATGAAGCGGATGAGACAGAAGATGCAGATTGTCTTTCAGGACCCCTACTCCTCCTTGAATCCCAGGATGAGCGTGTTCCAGCTGATCGAGAACTCTCTGAGGGTCAACCGGATCGGCACCGTCAAGGAGCGGGAGGAGAAGGTAAAGGAGATTATGGAGATCGTGGGGCTGGAACAGCGGCTCATGCACTCCTACCCTCACGAGCTGGACGGCGGCAGGAGGCAGAGGATCGGGATCGCCAGGGCTTTGGTTCTGGACCCGGAGTTCATCGTCATGGACGAGCCGGTGTCGGCCCTGGACGTCTGTATACAGGCCCAGGTGCTGAATCTGCTGGGGAAGCTTCAGCACAAGTTCGGGCTGACCTATCTGTTCATCTCCCACAATTTAAGCGTGGTCCGGCACATCAGCGACCGGATCGCGGTGATGTATCTGGGAAAGATTGTGGAGATCGCGGATTATAAGGAGATCTTTGACCATCCCCTTCATCCGTACACGAAAGCGCTGCTCTCCTCGATTCCCATCCCCAAGCCGGGGATCAGGCGGGAGAGAATCATACTGGAGGGGGACGTGCCCAGCCCGGTGAATCCTCCGCCCGGCTGCCGGTTTCAGGGCAGATGCCCATACGCGGAGGCGGTCTGCAGGGAGAGGCTTCCGGAGCTGAAGGCTGTGGGGAACAGCCAGGTGGCCTGCCATCTGTACGAGAGCCAGGGGAATGAACGGTTATAATTAAGACAAAGGGGAAGGGAAGCTATGAATAAAATAGAGCGATTGCGTGCTGCGCTGGCGGGTGAACCGGTAGACTGTATTCCGTGCGGCTTCTGGAGCCATTTTCCGGAGGAAATGCAGTTCGGCGAGAAGTCCGTCAGGATGCATGAGCAGTTTTACAATGATACGGACATTGATATCTTAAAGGTGATGAATGAGCATCTGTACCGCCTGGACGTGACGGTGGAGAGGCCGGAGGACTGGCAGAGGATTCAGCCGTTTTCCATCGCCGGTTCCTTCTATGAGGACTATTTAGACGAGATTCGCAGCGTCCGCAGTCTGGTGGGACAGGACGTGCCCATACTGGCGACGATCCACGGACTTTTGGTTTCCGCCTGCCATGCCACCGACGGACCCAATCAGTTTACGCGGCTGGACAATCTGATCACCCGCCACCTAAAGGAGGACCCGGAGGCGGTGTGCAAGGGACTGGAGGCCATCGCCGAGACGCTGGGGGAGCTGTGCGAGGCTTCCGTGGACGCCGGGGCGGATGGAATCTACTATGCGGCTTTAGGAGGCGAGGAACAGCGGTTTGACAGAAAACTGTTTGAGACCTATGTCAAGCCACTGGAAACCAGGATTCTGGAGCGGGCCTGCAGGAAAGGAATCACGGTCCTTCACATCTGCAAGGATCATGTGCGGCTGCCGATGTACGTGGGCTATCCGGCGGATGCGGTCAACTGGGCCATCCACGAGTGCGGTTACGGCTTGAAGGATGGAAGGGAGCTGTTCCCGGATATGGCTCTGTTGGGAGGCTTTGACGACAGAAGCGGAATCCTGGTGGAGGGCAGCAGGGATGAGATTCGGGACGAGGCGGCCAGGATTATCGGGGAGGCGGGAGGCCGGCGGCTGATTATCGGCGCCGATTGTACGCTGCCAACCGAGCTTTCACACAACAGGATCAAGGAGGCCGTGGCGGCAGTCAGAGAGTTATCGGCCATGCAAGGAGAGAAAGGGGATTATACGATGAAGATAACATTTATACATGCCAATGTGTTTGACGGAAAGTCAGCGGAGCTCTTGAAGGATCAGGCGGTCTCTATAGCCGATGGAAAGATAGAGAGTGTCAGGCCCTGTGACGGGGAGCCGCAGGAGGGCTATGAGGTGATCGACGCCTCCGGCATGACCATGCTGCCGGGACTTGTGGACTGCCACGCCAACATTGTGGGCCTGATCACCAGAGAACAGCAGTATGGCGTCACGCCTAAGACCATCGCTTCCTCCACCCTCAGAGGGGTAAAGGAGGGGGAGAACTGTATCAATCACGGAGTCACCACCATCCGCGTGGACACCGCCGGCCATCACGGAACCTACGCTCTCAGGGACGTCTTCAACGAGGGCTGTTCCCAGGCCCCCACATGGTCATGCCGGGCCGGGCGATCTGCACAACCTGTGGCCACGGCTGGAATTTCGGCAACCATGTGGCCGACGGTCCCTGGGAGGTCCGCAGAGCGGTCAGAGATGAGATTTTAAATGGGGCCGACTGGATCAAGCTGATGATCACAGGCGGAGCCGGAACCTCCACGGAGCGCATGGAGGACCAGCAGATGTGCAGGGAGGAGATCTTCGCCGGAATCGACGAGGCCCACGCCAGAGGAAAGAGGGCCTTCGGCCATCTGTCGGTGGACGAGGCTATCAACGATGCTGTGGATGCCGGCATCGATTCCGTGGAGCATGGAATCTATCTGGAGCTTCCCACTGCCAAGAAGATGGTGGAGAAGGGGATTTATCTGGTTCCGACCCTGGGCGTATACCGCCGCCTGGTCATCCAGGGCGAAAAGGGTCTGGTCCCTGATTACATGTACAAAAAGTCCTTACAGGTGGTAGAGCGCCACACCCAGTCCTTCCACAACGCGCTTGCCGCCGGCGTAAAGATCGCCTCCGGCACAGACTCCGGCCAGGACTGGTTCCCCCTGGGCAGCAGCCTGCTCCGTGAGCTGGAGATCATGAACGAGGAGGGAATGAGCAACGCCGAAACCCTAAAAGCCGCCACCAGCAACGCCGCCGACCTCCTGCAAAAACCTGAGATCGGAGAAATCGCCGAGGGAAAGAACGCCGACCTGCTTCTGGTGGATGGAAACCCGATGGAGAAGATGAGCGATATACGGAATACGCGGTATGTATTGAAAGACGGAGTGATCATGGTTGCGAGATAGGGCAATCATATTGAAAGGACGCAGGAGAAAGCCTGGGATATGGCTTTTCCTGCGTCCCTTTATTTTATTCGCCGCTTTCCATAGGATATTTGGCCAGTCCAAACACATATGCATCTGCAAGCGCTTGCTCCTTCTCGTCCAGTTTTGAATATGCCTGGAGATGCCGTTTGGCTTTATTCGTCAAGATCACAGGCTCCTCATCCGCTGCAAAGAATTCCTGGAGAGTAATACCAAAAGCGTGGCAGATCAGCTCCAGAGTAGGAATGGAGGGGATTGTATTGCGTTTAAACATGTCACTGACTGTGTTTGTCGGTTTGTCCATATTCTTTGCCAGCCGGTAATACGACCAGCCGCGATCGTCTAAAAGCTCTTTAATACGCGCTAAAACATTCATTTTGTCACCTCTTTGACTATATTAAGTTATTTTAACTGAACAAGTCAAGGAAAAATAGACAAGCTCTAAAATGTATTATAAACATAGCGACTGTATTCGGCAGACCCAGAATAATTTATTGACATATTTTATACCTATAGATATAATAATAGTAACAACAGGCAACGGCGTGTGTCTGTTCAAGCGTTGAAATAAGGGGGTGCGCCGGTAGGCATTGCCTTATAGAGCTTTCAGGAAGGGTTGTGTAGCGATACCTCAAACCGGCTTAGGCCGTAAGGCTGAAAGAAAATACTTTGGAATGCCCTGCCTTAAGGTGGGGCATTTGGTTTACGAAAGAGGAATAACAATGGATTTACTGCAAGAATGTGCGAGAGCATTTGAACGGCTTCTCCCCTTCAGATATCATTTTACTATTGGACGAAAAGGTAAAATGTTGAAATTTACATTAGACTTTGATGCAGCCGATTTTCACCATTTGGCTGGACTGCATAAATTAAAAGATAATGTTCGCTTCCTGACAGGAAAACGAGTGGATATATTTAATATGATTCTTTCTGGAAAGCTTACATACGCCCAGGCCGCTCGAAGTTCTTATTTTTCTGAAATGGAATCCCGCATTCCCCCTCTTGTCGGGTTGGAATCGTTTTTAGATAGTAATAAGATTGTATTTCGCTTTAATGAGAAGGTACAAAAATTTTCTTTGGTTAAAGCAGACTATCTGTTGGAAAACAGCTATAAGGGGGACGATATTTATCTTTTTCTATCACAAAGAACTGGTGCTGAAACACAAGTGTGCCGTAGCTTTTTTCCCAAGCAGAAATTAGACTACACGTCTGGTCAGCCACGATATACATTGTTGAAAAAAGAGAAGATGGATACCAAAACAGGGGAAATTACAATTCAATATGACCGTCTTACTCCTTAAAAATAGTCCCATGCCAGGATTTTTATTTCCGGTATGGGACTATCTTAGTTAGTAATAGTTTACGATAGGCTTTATCTATACTCTCCAGGTCTTGCCCGGCTTTTTAGGCGCGGCAGGTCTTGGAGCGGCGGTTTTTACAGGCTTCTTCCTGGCGTCTGGCCGTACTCGGTTTTTGCTTACCGGCGCAGACTCCGTTTGGCGTTCCTGATTCCGGTTTGACGGAGTTGGTTCTGTTGACCGTGTCTTATTCCGAGTGCCGGAAGCAGCACCTTTAGAACGTTCTTTATTCTGGTTTGCTGGCGCGGCATCCGTAGTCCGGTCTTTCCCTCGGCTCCCGGTTGAGCCGACCGGCCGCTCTCTTCTCGGTCGTACCGGCTTCTCTTCCTTTGGCGGGACAGTAAACACCGTCATCGGATAGGGGTGATCCTCCACGACGGCGATCTTTTTGCCGGTCAGTTTCTCGATATCCTTCACATAAGGCTTTTCCTCGATATCACAGAAGGACAATGCCCGGCCGCCTAACCCGGCTCTGCCGGTCCGGCCGATGCGGTGGACGTAGGTCTCCGGGATGTTGGGAAGGTCGAAATCAATGACGCAGGACAGCTCCTCGATATCTATGCCTCTGGCGGCTATATCGGTAGCGACCAGGACGCGGATGCGGCCCTCCTTAAAGTTGTTTAAAGCGGTCTGGCGGGCGTTCTGGGACTTGTCGCCGTGGATAGCGGCGGCAGGAATCTTCGACTTGGCCAGAAACTTGGCTACCCGGTCGGCGCCGTGTTTGGTGCGGGTAAAAACCAGGGTGGAGGTCACATCCTCGTGATTCAGAAGATGGGCCAGAAGGGGCCGTTTGTTGGCCTTGTCCACATAGTATAAGGTGGCGTCGATCAAATCTACGGTGGAGGAGACCGGCGTCACTTCCACCTTGACGGGATTGTTCAACAGCTTGGCTACCAGGGCGCGGATCTCGTCGGGCATGGTGGCGGAAAACAGCAGCGTCTGCCGTTTCTTTGGAACCAGTGCGATGATTTTCTTGACGTCGTGGATGAATCCCATGTCCAGCATCCGGTCGGCCTCGTCCAGCACAAAGATCTCCACATATTTTAAATCGATCTCATTCTGCCCGATCAAATCGTTCAGGCGGCCGGGAGTGGCTACCAAGATATCGATTCCACGGCGCAGCGCCTCGATCTGGGGCTTGGCGGAAACGCCGCCGAAGATCACGGCGCAGCGGATGGGCGTGTGAGCGCCGTATTCGTTGATGTTCTCTGCGATCTGGAGCGCCAGCTCCCTGGTGGGAGTCAGGATCAGCGCGCGGATGGGGCGTTTCTGCCGGTATTCCTTGGGATTCTCCATAAGGTTTTGTATGATAGGCAGGGCAAATGCTGCCGTCTTGCCGGTTCCGGTCTGAGCACATCCTAAAAGATCACGCCCTCTCAGCACGTGAGGGATGGCCTCCTCCTGGATCTTGGACGGCTCCTGATAGCCCTTTTCTTTCAACGCTTTTAGAAGTAATGGTGACAACTGTAATTCTGCAAAATTCATATAATTTCTTCTTTCTCTTCATTTTCATGGAAGTATTTATTTTACCATGTATTTTTAAAAAATGATACAGCAACGTTAAAAAAACAGGATTTGCCCTTTTCGTATTGAGATTTTATGTGGACTGTGCTAAAATTTAAACAAATTTTAGCAGTATGAATGGAGGATACCATAATGAGACTGGGAGCACTGGAGGCAGGCGGCACAAAGATGGTGTGTGCGATAGGAAACGAGCAGGGTGAGATCTTTGAGCGGATTTCCATTCCCACGGAGACACCGGATAAGACGATTCCGGCGATGGTTGAGTATTTTCGGGATAAAGAGATCGAGGCTCTGGGGATCGGTTGTTTCGGCCCCATCGATTTAAACCGCAGTTCCGAGACTTATGGATATATTACGACCACCCCCAAGCTGGCATGGACCAACTGCAACATCGTCGGTATCTTTAAGGACGCGCTGGGAGTGCCGGTAGGCTTTGATACGGATGTGAACGGCTCCGCTCTGGGTGAGGCCACCTGGGGGATCACAAAGGGCCTGGAAAACAGCATGTACATCACCATAGGGACCGGCGTGGGAGCAGGAATCATTACCAACGGCAAGCTGCTTCACGGCATGCTCCACCCGGAGGCGGGACATATCCTGCTGTCCAAGCATCCGGATGACAATTACAAGGGACATTGCCCATACCACAGCAATTGCTTAGAGGGGCTGGCGGCAGGTCCGTCCATCGAGGAGCGCTGGGGCAAGAAGGCCATCGAGCTGGCGGACCGCAGAGAGGTCCGGGAGCTGGAGGCTTACTACATCGGACAGGCGCTGGTTGATTTTATCATGATTCTGTCCCCGCAGAGGATCGTCCTGGGCGGCGGTGTGACCCACCGGGAGCATATGCTTCCGCTGATCCGCGAAGAGGTGAAAAAGCAGCTGAACGGATATTTAAAGACAAAGGAACTGGAGGATTTGGACAGCTATATCGTACTGCCCAGCCTCAATGACAATCAGGGAATCATGGGAGCCTTAAAGCTGGCTCTGGATGAGAAAAACCTGGCCTGAGATTAGCAACTGACGGCAGAGCAACAAGCGACGAGAGAGTGAGGTGCTGCGATATGAAGATCATTTATGCAATAGTAAGTTCAGACGACGGTAACCGGGTGACCGATGTGTTAAATGAGCATCAGTACAGCGTTACCCGCCTGGCAACCACGGGCGGCTTTCTGAAGAAGGGGAACTCCACCCTGATGATTGGTACGGAAGAAGAACGGGTGGAAGAAGCCATCAACCTGATCAAGGATACCTGCGGCAAGCGTCAGAAGATTACCTGCAATGTACCGGCGCCTAACATCGCCTCCATATCGGCCGGCTATATGATGATGCCGATGACCGTAGAACTGGGAGGCGCCACGATCTTTGTGACGGATGCGGAGCGTTTCGAAAAGATTTAAAACAGATCACAAGGAAAGGGCCGCACCGGCCGCGCCGCATGAGAGCAGACGCAGACCGGTGCGGCCTTTGCGCTTGAATGACTGGAATTAATTATAAAAAACAGAATATTTTAAAAATAATACAAAAATATCTACCGCAATAGCCGAAAATAACTCAAACAATTAAAATAATTCGATACAATTAAAACAAAAACTAAAAATACAGAAATAAAATTAAAAAAGTATTGACAAAATGGCAATGCTTGTATATAATAAAGACAACAAAACAAACAGACATCACTACTTCAACCGAATAGAGGATGTCAAATAAGAAAGAAGGAGGTACGGTCCGCCGAAACATTTAATTTAGTCTAATTTATCCCAGATAAATCAGACATAGGAAAACCGATTACCAGACGTGAACAATCATTTATCAGTACAGATGATAAAGTTCTATGAAGCATTTTCAAAACTATAGAAGATTATCCAGTAACACGAAATGGATCGCAGGGTAATATGACGAGAAAGTATTATCCCACCGATATGAATTTTCGAAAAGTCGAGATAGCCTATAGAAAACAGATGAACAGAGGAAGAAAGAATTTCATAGAGGGATTAAGTAGCATAAGGTGATTAGGAAAAATTGAATATGGTTGCTTTAGTAACAGTACATAAGTACACATAAAAACTAAAAGCGAGGTATCTAGTCCAATGGATGAGATAGTGTAGAAAACGAGTATCGGATAATTGTTAAATTAATCGGTACTCGTTTCGATTTGTACTTTTTTATTCTTCCGGCTCCAGTCCCTCCAGATTGAAGGGAGGGGTGTATTCTTCTTTTGCGCTGCTGCGCTTCTGCATAAATCCCATATCCAGCCCCAGATCGAGGGCGGCGTCCACAGTCTTTTGATATTCGCAGGTGGTGATTCTGCGGTTTAATTCCGGGCAGTCGGGATTTTGCCGGTACGGGGTGTACTGGCTCATTAAGCTGATATAAAACTGTCCGGCCGGAAGATTCTCGCTGATCCAGTGGAGAAGGGCGATGGAATCCTCCTTCTGTCCGGGCAGCACCATGTGGCGGATGATCACGCCCTTTTCTATGAGAAGCACGGCAGGCTTTCCGGGGGCGATGAACTCTCTGAGGACAGGGGTCCCGGTCTGGCGGATCATGGCTTTTACGGCGCGGGAGGCGTGTTCGAAGTAATCAGGGGCCTGGGAGTAGCGGGCGGAGATCCGGCTGTCCATGTATTTGAGATCCGGCAGCCAGATGTCAACATAGCCGTCCAGCGCCTGGACTGTTTCCACGCTCTCATAACCGCCGCAGTTGTAAACTACAGGGATGAAAAGCTTGTGGCGGCATAGATCCAGCGCTTTTACGATGGAAGGCAGGAACTGGGTGGCGGTCACCAGATTGATGTTGTGGGCCCCCTGATCCTGGAGTCTTAAAAAGATATCGGAAAGCTGGGAGACGGTCAGCTCCTTGCCGAAGCCTCCGGTGCTGATGTCCGAGTTCTGGCAGAAACAGCAGCGGAGGGTGCAGCCGGAGAAAAAGACGGTGCCGCTGCCATGGACTCCGCTGATACAGGGCTCCTCCCACATATGAAGGGCGGCGCGGGCCGCCCTGACGGTATCGGACTGTCCGCAATAGCCGGTGGTGACTGTACGATCAACGCCGCACATCCTGGGACAGAGATGACATGCATGGTAGTTCATAGGTTCCTCCTGGATGGTCAACAGGGGTTCTCCCCCATCTGTTTTACATACTCATGATATTGGCAGGCGATAATATCTGTCAATACCCCATAAGTGATCCGGTGGGTGCGGAGCTCCGTGGTCCGGTGGAGCAGAATACAGTAACTCACCCGCGGGTCATGTTCCATGGCCGGATTGCCGGTGATCAGGACGATCTTGGCCTTGGTTACTGAAAAGTTTGGTTCCTTGCTTGCGTATTCCTCGGTGAAACGCCGTTTCTGATAATTGTCGATAAAATCCCCGGATTCGCTGAACACCACAATCAGGGTATCCTCCCCGGCTTCATGGATAAACTGATCCTGCTTGATATCGTTGATATTTGTAAACACGATTTTGCCGCAATGACAAAGCTTAATCTGAAAATCCATGGCCGCGGTTTCTGAAAACATCAGGCCAAACAGCCCGACTTTTTTATAGGTGTACAGATCCAACACGAGGCGGTGAATCTTGTCCCAGTCCAGGCGGTCGTATGTAAGCCGGATATCCTTCTGCATGATGTCGATCATGGACTCCAGGGAGTAGTGGTCTCCATACTGCAATACGTTCATGGAAAAATCTTCGGTGGAATGCGTGGTTTTGTTGGAGGCGATGGCGGCGTAACGAAAATCACTGTAA
>Ga0192243_10468_pt1 | contig 15080 bp, 23 predicted proteins | sample Koala_Koa27_K3_FD_131233 | JGI IMG/M metagenome (GOLD analysis project Ga0192243, IMG submission 131233) | Enriched cells from koala feces incubated with labeled cellulose particles, San Francisco Zoo, California, United States - Koala_Koa2-7_K3 ... | reverse complement strand
TGAACAGTGTACGAAGGAATGCTTTTTCGTTATATTTACTCTGGTAATTATGTTCAAGAATATCCTCTAACCTATCATTCTCCACTAATAGGTAAACTCTTTCGATATTTTGCATCCGGTTTAATTCTTTCATAAACCGATCTGATCCATTTGAGTTTGCGAAGCACGCTGCGAGTTCCGACACGCTATTTTTTCTCTCAATAGTAAGTTCATCCACGAAAAAGGTATCATGCAAAAAGCCAAGTTCTGGACACGCTTCAATCATAAAACTATAATCTCCGGTGTCCATCGCCCGTTTCATGTACCGCACACCCTGTTTATCGAATTCCTTTAAGATATGATTATTGACCTGCTCCTGTCCAGAATAGAAAATGATCATATGGTTTAACAGTTCTTTATACTGTTTGTCTGTGTAATACATTTTAGCCAACTTTTTTACCACCTGTTTTTTCTTTCTTTTCTTGATGGAATATCCTTCGGTATTTTATTATCCAAAGTACATTTGTGTCAGGAATATCCACCCAATCTCCGTATTCATTTTTTGTTTGGCGCGGTTTATTCATAGTTTTAGTAATCTCAATTACATCACCTTCCTCTAATGGAAACTGCCAGAACAATTTTTTGCTAATCTTACATTCAAGAATGTTCCCGTTTGCCATAGCATAACAGCTAACCTTTGGTGAATATTTTGTATCGACATCTGCCACAACAGCAATTCCTTTATGTTTCTTGTTTTTATATCAATGTGCTTCATAATGGTTTGCTGATACGAAGCCTTCTCATAATCAGAAATATCCGTAAATGGAACATTTTTTTCAATATCAATCAACATTCCATAAAAATCGACCTGGGTAAATGTTTTGTCAGTTTCCTTGTGGCAATATGCTTTTATCGCCTCATGTGTCAAATGTGTCTGATCCGCCTTATCTTTTGATATTTGTTTTCTAAAACACTTTTTTGTTTTATCAAAAACATCAGTATACATCTCAGTAAGTCGTAAAAGTTTTCCTATTGAACCAAATTCGGAAAAGAAGCCGATTCTTATTAAAATTTCTAGTTGCTTGGAATTGACAGATGTTTCTTTTTTATGGTTATAAGCAAATCAATAAATGAATTGAATTGCCTTTTTTCAAGCTCATAAAGTTCATCTGCAATTGTACTGTTACAATATGTAATTGATTCAATCCCTTGGTATATCGAATTTTCTTCTTTATCCATAAAATAAAGTGCTTTGGATTTCCTAAATTTGCTCCATTAATGGTAATTCCTTGAGAATCGATATATGATTTAATGTTTGCAATCTTTGAAGCGTTAGACGAATACACGTTCAACGCTGACGTTAGCAGCTCTATCTTGTGGTAATATCTAAGCCATCCTATAAAAAATCCAATCATGGAATATGGTACCGCATGGTTTTTACTGAAAATGTAGAAACTTGCATCCTTAATTACTTCTGTAAAATATGAAATTGCAGATTTGGCATCCGCTTCTGACATCCCATATTTTTCTTGTGCGATCGTGACAAACCCCTTGATGTAGCGTGTATCTTTGTTTCCCTTGATATCCTCCATATAACCACCGTTCTCGATTATTGGGGCATCAATTTCTGTCATTGGTATCCCATCTTTATTCTTCTGCTTTTTGGCAAAATGTCTTCTTACGATATCAGCCTGTCCCATTGTGAAATCGCAGAAATAGTGTAAGAAATCAATAATCTGTTCTTGATACACCAAATATCCCAATGTAGGAGATAGAAATTTGTTTAGTACATCGTTACCGTTATCTTTGTATATTCCCTTGAACAAAGCTTCTCTGTATGATTCTCCAGATGGTCTAATTGCTCCGTTAACCATTGCCATAATATCAAGATATGAAACGTTCTCATTGTTCTTTTTCATATTGGCGATTGTTTCTTTGCTTAACGTCTGTTTTAACGCCTCACTAGCAAAACCACTTTCAAACTGAAAAATAAGTGTCGTATCCTTTGAAATAGAATCAATTACCTTTTGGTCTGAAAAATCGACTGTATCCGGAGTCAAGAAATCAATGTTTGCCAGCTTACACGCACCGTCAATTAATCCAACGGCATTCAGACCAAGAAGATCTAGTTTAACGTAATTCAAAGAATCAATTTCGTGCATATCTATCTGGCTTACGGGTCTTGGATCAGAAGTAATCGACAGTGTTCCAAAATCACTTCCAACATCTGTCGGACTACATACTATTCCCGCTGCATGTCTGCCAAGTGACGTAATCGTTCCTATAACCATATCGATATATTTGAACATTTCTGGATATTTGTTTCTTATATCTTCTGGCATATAATCATTGCCATTATCATCTACCTGCGTCAAATTTGACAATTCTTGCGTTTCGGTCGGAGACATACCATATGCACGGCCAATATCTTTAATCGCTCCTTTAAGCTGAATCGTATTAAAGGTAATAATATTGCAGCAACTCAATCCCTCTTTTTCAAACAAGTATTCTCTTACCTGGTATCTGTCATCCGCATAAATATCAGTATCAACATCAGCCAAAGACATTCGCTCTGTATTCATAAATCTTGAAAAGTTCAAATCATACTTAACTGAATCAACGTCTGTGTTACGCAATAAATAAGCAATTAGACTTCCAGAAACAGACCCTCTCGATGGCCCATAATGCATATTTTGCTTAAAAGCCATTTTTTATAGTCAGAATCCAGTAACATAAAATCAATCGCATCGTTATGTTTGTATGTATCTAATTCTTCTTTGATCCGAGGTAAATAATTTGTCTCATAGTCTGGTAGTTTATCTATCTGGCGCTCAACAATCCCTTGCTCAATTCTTTTTTTGAACTCTGTCTCAGCGTCTTTATATAATCGTGGGTACTTGTTCGAATAATCAAGACTATAATCTTCTATTCCATCTGCAAAGTTATTTGTCTCATTTATAGCATTCATATGAACAGATTTTGCTAACGCATCTTGTTTTTCAAAAGCATTTACTATTCCATCTAAATTTTAAAATGTAATATCATATTCATCTTCATCGTGGAAATTCACTTTTTTGATAGCTGCATCTTTTTTCTACCTTCAGCATGTTCCGCATCTATTTCGTGGATGTCGTTGGTTGCTATCAATCTGATTCCGTACTTTACGGATAATCCGTATAGGTATTGGTTATATTTAATTTGTAAGTCAAAATTATGAGGCTGAATCTCCAACCAACACCTATGCTTGTTTTTTATAATGAAATTCAAAAATCTTTCCTGTGCAGTTTTTGTGCCCTTACATAAAATACCACCAACACATGCTGTTAAAATTAGAATATTATCAGATGTGTTTTCCAATTCATCCATTGAAATTCGAGGATTATAATAGAAATGTCCATCATCTCTATTAAATGAATTGGTAGATAATTTGTTTAATTCACGCACTCCGTCATGATTTTTTGCATAGAGACAACAATGATAGTTATCTCTAACCATATTTTCATTATCAATTTTTTCAGTCACATAAAATTCTTCGCCGTGAATGTATTTTATACCAGCCTTTTCGCAAGCCTGTTTCTTTGCGACATTATGCAAAATAGCACCGTGTTCTGTAAAAGCAATAGCTTTCATACCACACTCTTTTGCTTTATCAATATAAGATTGATATGGAGTAATTGAATCTACTTCTAATCCGCTATATGGATTTGAATCCATACTATGCAGATGTAAAATACTATAATTATCCAACAATCCTCCGCCTTTCATCATCATATTTCTTCTTCCATTTTTCGCAGCTCTTTGTAGTCGCATTCGTTCCGATAATTACAAAGTGATCCACACATGATATAATTTTCATCTCCGGCAACAAAATCTGCATCTTTGTAAATTTTTCTGATTGTATCTTTCACCCATTTCAATGAACTCTTGCAGTCATCTTCGTTGAACGGAATCACAGTAATAGCACCATTATCGAGAAAATGATTCCACACGATAAAATCCGGATAAAAACCATATTCTTTTTTCATCGCATCAGCGTACATATACATCTGCTTGCTATATGCCTCAAAATTGCTTATTTGATTTTTTAATGGGGTTCCGTCTTTTTTTATGAAATGAGTTGCCGACTTGTGATCTACCAGAAAAACCTTTCCAGAATCTCTATCCTTTAAAATTAAATCTGCAAATCCGATGCACTTATATTTACCGATCTTCCAATGGAACTCTTTTTCTACACCGAGAATCTCATATCGCTCCTCGTAATTCTCGTTGAAATTTGCAAAATAATCGCACATCGCTATATATTTCTTCTCTTTACTGGATTCAGAAATATCCTCTAAAATCATGTCGTTAAAGTTTTCGATACAATCATCCAACGCTTCTTGAACCGTCATTTCTTTTTTGAAAATACGCTCATTCCATTCGTGGCCAAGGCTTCCAATTTCTGCATATACGTTGTTCTCTCCGATTTCCCCGCATATCTTTTTTAAGTAAAAAGCGAATGGGCATTGCTCATACATATGTAGCGTTGAAAACGAGAATTCAATCTCATCCATTTTTTCTTTATATTTGTTCATATACATCCCCTATGCGAAAGTGTTATCTTCTTCATGTGGATACTCAATTGCTTTTTCGTAAATCGTATCGTCCCACGAATACTGTCTGTCATATTCTGATTCATTTGTGTAGAATCGGCGGCTCGGATTTGAATAGTACATTCCAATCTCAAGTCCTTCCTTTCCCCGCAAGCGGTCTTTTAAGATATCGCAGATAACGTCAAACTTGATAGGATTTTTCGTGTCCTCTTTCTCTTTCTTTTGAACTCTATACAAGCTAATCAGTCTATGCGCGAGGTCAACAATGCTACCAAGTCCCTGCACATCAAACTTCGTAAGTCTTCTATATGTTTCAATTTTTTTGGGATGGATAACAAGAATTACAGTTACGTGAAATTTCTGAGCGAATTGAATACAATAATTGATAAAATCTACCTGTTTACTCCACTTCTCCGTATCGGAGCAATCGAGGTTGACTGCGGTAAGATTGTCGATTATGAATAATTTACAACCGAATTTTCTGACGCAATCTTCCATCGACTTTTTAATATCCTCAATGGTGTTTCCCCATTCGTCCTTATATAACTTGAAATGTCCTCTATAATATTCATCAATTTTTCTCTTTGCATCTTTTCTAACTGTGTAGTATTTACTACCAGTATTATTTACATGTTCATCTACATTTCTAACTCCGGCAAAAATAGAATCAATCCAATTTTTTGTCATGTAGTTTGGAAGCTCTTTACTATACATCCAAACATCTTTCCCTTGCTCAATCGAGTTACAAGTAAGTTGACCCAAAAACTCGACTTTCCACTTCCATTTGTTCCTGTGACAATGGTGAATGAACCATAAAACAGGCGCATCATTTCCTGATCAAACTCCTTGATTCCAGTTTCAATACCGTCAATCGTGGAAATATCGATATCCTCTACATCAGCGAAATCGACGACAGAATCAACCGGAGTATCTTTCGCATTGATAATCATTGCCATCACATATCCCGCACCAAACGCCTGAAGCGTATCGTTCATATCCTTTATAGGGATCTTGCGTCCATCGGCCAACTCTTTGTATTCTGGATATTCAATATATTTTGTTCTCCACGATCCAAGGCGGTAAATACACTCTTTCCGCATTTTCTCGCCCGCTTTGTCATTATCCGACGCCAAAATGATTGAATCGAATTGCTCCAAAAATTCAAAGTTTTCTTCTATCCAAGAAAAGTTCCCGGCTCCCAATGGAATGCTGACCGTGTTAAAATATCCGGCTTCGATTGCACTCGCAGCGTCAAACTCCCCCTCAGTGATGAGTAGTGGCTGAGACACATTAATGCGGTTCATATTGAAAAGAAGTGGGGTTGTGTCGCACCCCTTTTCGCACCAGCATTTTTGGTTCTTTCTTTCCCTTGTCGATTGTTCTGGCTGGTCGAAGTTTCTTCATGGTCAGAACATCATTTGTATCGTAATAGTTTAAAACGCAATTCCCGTGTTCGTCCTCGCGAATGTCGAGATAGTCAATAGTATCTTTCGAAATTCCTCTTTTGCCAAGATACTCATACACTTTTTTCTTTTCATTTAATGGCGTTTCGTTTGGATATTTGTATTGGTGCCTTGTCTTCACACCTTCTTCTCCAAAAGCATATTCAATTCCGGCATGCTCAAACAGTTTTTTGCAAGCCTGTAAATATGTATTTCCTTGTTGCATCAGAACATCTACAACATCGACTGTAATCCCATCTCCGCCGAAATCGTGAAAACGGTAGGTCTTTGGATCGTATATAAAACTTGGAGTTCTTTCATCCCTATACGGGGAACAAGCCTTCATATTTTTTTCATCATAATCTTTTAAACCAAGTAGGCTAACCATTATTTCAGCATTTCTATCTCCGAGTTTTTCTTTAGCCTCTTGAACTTTGCCTACATCTATATTCAAACCTGTCAATCACATCCTTCCGAAGTCTGTCATTACTATATTTCTTTTCCACTATTCCATTTTTAATAATTGCATATAGAATATACGGGGATTTAACTTTATCTTTACAAAATGCTGCCGTGTACTTCATCGTAAATTCAACAAAGTCAATATCATATTTCTTTTCAAAAATCAGGTTATTAATAACTCCGACAACCTGTACATAATCAGATTTATCGTCAACAAAATCGAAATAAATTCTTTTAATAATCTCAACTTTTTCGTGAATTTCTGCACATTCTGCGTGATATCTTCGTTTTCCAACAGCAACACATTCACTTAATGGAATTTTTTCATCAGGTTTAACGCAATGCTTATAGCCACATTTATATAATCTTTCTGCCATTTTAACCCCTTATATGATAATTGGGGAGCTGCCACACTCCCCATATTTTGTATTCAATTTAATTAAATGGAAGTCCTTCGTCCTCGACTTCATCGGGAATGTTCATGAATCCGTCTCCGATTGCACTGGTAGGCGCAGGTCTGGATGGCTGATAGCCACCGCCGCCGTTGTCCGAAGCACCCTTGCTGTCGGCAAACTCCTGATCGTCCACAATAACTTCTGTGGTATAAACCTTCTGACCTTCTTTGTTGGTGTAACTGCCTGTCTGAATTCTGCCGGAAACAAGCACTCTCATACCCTGATGAAAATACTTCTCTGCAAATTCTCCCGCTCTGTCAAAGGCGACACAGGTAATAAAATCTGCGGTCTGCTCAGAACCTTCCTGGCTTCTGCGGCCTCTTCTGTCCACTGCAAGCGTATATCTTGCAATTGCCATAGATTTTTCTCCCTGCGTGTATCTTACCTCCGGATCTCTGGTCAAACGTCCCATCAAAATTGCTCTATTCATGCTTAGTCTCCTTATCTAATCGCTAAAATTTTCTTCTTGATACTTGTCAACATTTCCTCGTTATCACATAACTTATAATTACCCTCTAAATCATCTGGAAGAATACCTTTGTAAGCTTCAATGATTTGGTCATCTGTGAATCCTCGTTTCTTTTTCATTGAGTATGCTGAGTCGATTTCCTTAACCAACTTCTCAATCTTTAATACGGACTCAGGGGCATCCTCTTTTGTCCAGAAGTTAAGTCCTACGCCCCACATACTCAGATTCTTTGCAAAACATCTCATAATCGATTTGTAAATATCTCCGATTGTGGCTGCCGGAACTTCCTTATCTCCATACTTCGTTGAATATGTATACGGCTTTGATTTCATGCTCTTGTAAGACGAATCATATACCGGAAGACACATTTCCTTGGTTACTCCGTCAATCGTGACTGTAGTTTTTACCATCAGTCCAGCAGGTGTATCGATATACGGAATTCCTCTTGTGATTGTTTTTATTGTTTCAACGGTTTTTATTCTCGTCCAACCTTTCAATCGTCTTTTCTTCAACCGTTTCTGTACAGGTGCAAAACTCGTACTGAATATCATCAAAGTGCTTGGCAACTTCTGAATAGGTTGTCGCCCACGGAAGATAGCTAAGTTTAGCTTTTCCTGTGTCTTTTTCAACAGACCGCTCTCTCGTGTCAATTTCGTACAACGTGTTAAAAATGCTTTTTCTCAAATCCTTCGTGTTTAACTCCATCAAACCCTCCTACATAAATGGGAGATATTCTTCTCCACTCTTTTTTCCTAAAAATTTAACGCCATTATCAAAATTCCCTTTTACTATTGGAATACTTTTAATCACTTTAATTCCTTCTTCTCCGTCCTTGATTAAATGTATGATATCCAATAGTCGAAATTCATTTTTTCCAACTAATACAACTTCTGGATTTATCTCACTTATCTTTGACGAAATCTCAAAGTACAATTTGTTTCCTTTTTTCATAATTGGCAATAATAACTCGGCAGCAAGATACCCCCAATCATTTTTAGTACCACGAATATGGAAATATTGTCCGTTTGTATCCACTATACAAAGGTCATTTGATGGACAGTTTGGATTCCGTGGAGAAACAAAATTATCATCTGAACATACATGATCTACATCAATTACAAATTCACCATTAATTTTTCTCACTCTCCTTTTCCAAATATGTTTTTTTATAAAGCAACACCGGCACCGCCGATGGAACATAGAAGTTACTCTATATAAAAATCTATGATCTAACAGCTATTTTGTGGTGCACTTAACCACGGGGAAGCTGTTACACCCCACAATCAACATATTTACTTTTACGTCATAATTGGGAAATTGGTCTAATTTGACCTTTGAATATGATACATTTACAAGTTGACCGTGCAAGGCTTCTCACCTACTGCAACCGTGATGCGTGGTTCAGATGCTTCATATGCTGAAGCTGATTACCCACCTCGTATACTTACCTACGTGTAAGTGTTACCTACCGGCCCCCATTATTCTCTTAAGAGACTTTATCTTTGTCTAACGGCCATATAACAATATTCTCTGTTATTTTTCAACTTTTATTGCGTATTTGTAATCCACTGAATATGCACTTATACTACTCTGTTTTTCACACCACTTATCCAAGAAATTTTGTAACTCTTTTCTATCCTCGTCACTAATATTATCTTCTGCATCTTCGTATAATTCTTTATATGCACTGTCGATCAAACTATCTGCGTCCATACTCATGTCAATCTGCGTTGTAGACCAGCAATAATCAGGAACCGGAATATCCTCGGATTCACAATATTCAATCAGATCATCAAAGTCAGTAAAATATCCATCGTTGTACCCATATGATTCCGAATACATCATTTCTTTTTTATCATCTGGACATTCCACATGTGAACATTTAACTGCCTTTACATATCTTTTATTCTCTGCTTCCTGTTCTGATTTTTCTCTACATTCAGGATTATCACAAAGCCCTCTCACCGGCCTTCCGCAGTCAGGACATAAGTGAATTATTCCATCATAACAGTGCCGACATTTTTCTATGTATCCTTGCTGAGGATCTTGCAGCCAGCCCACGCCGCCACATATTTCACACAGTTTTTCATTCTCTTTTGGAACTTTCGGTAGTAACTCAATTTTCTTTCCTAAAATATTTTCTAAAATTTATTATCACCTCTTTTTAATACAACTTTTCAGACAACGTTTTTAATTTCTCCTTAACTTCATCAATAATTTCAATACCAGAAATATCTTCTAAGAGTTTAATAATTTCATTTACATCAGATTCGATACCGTCAATAGCATTTATAACCGTACTTTTAGGAACCAGAACTTCTTCGTCATCGTCATATCCATATTCTGACAAATCACTATAACAATATCCGTCAGTTGCTTCATTTCTATATTCACTAAAAACCGAAATATTTTTCACCTCCAAATCCTTATAAAACCTTCTTTTATTAACTGTTAAATACTGCTATAAAACTTCTCAACTGCTTTTCATTCGACTAATTCAACGGTAAACTATTCAACCATTCAATTACTTTCTCTCCAGAAAATTCTTCTCCATCGTCTACATCATGTCTATAAAATTGCAAGTGTCCCTGTGTAGATGCCTGAATTGCAAGCTGATTAAACGCACTAAATGCATTCTCTACCCCTAAATCAAATGCTTTTTTCTCATCTTCACTCATTCCATTCGTAATCATATCTCTGTTTTCTGCAATTAATTTCTCTGCTGTCTTTGTGTTCAGCGCAAAAAACTGAACATCATCAAAATCTTCATTTAATAAACTCATAAAAATTCCTTCCTTAAACTCGAATAAACCTAAAATCACCTGGCTTTCAATTTATAATTCTGTCGTTCTTTTTCGTAATCACTCATAGTCGCACCGATTACATTAACGCCAAGATAATCATTCACGGCAGCACCAAGAATTTCGCCAACATCATCAAATAAAATATTCTTAATACCAGAACCCCTAAAATCCCCATTTCTAAGTTCTGTCACAGTTATAGGCTGCGGAATATTGCACCCTATTTCTTCTGCCATTTTGATAATATCGTTGACTCTTGATTGTACTGTTGCGCAGATTGGATAGCCAGTGGCTTCACTGGCATAAATTAGTCCGGTTGTTTTACCGCCGCCTCTTTCTTTAATAAGTAGCTTCATATTATGTAATTCCCCTTTTCTATCTCAAAATTCATCTATTCACTCTTAACTCCGATATATTCCAGCACAGTCTTCAAACCCAAACCACCGTCAGCCACAGATTTCATGCAGTATTCCCATGCTTTCGGATGAGTTCTCTTTAACATCTGAAACCTATTTGGTTCCTTTTCAAGATGACATCCATAAGCACAGAACATGCAACCAGTCCGATTATATCCAGTCGTATAATACTTTCCATTCTCGTCTTTCAGGATTTTTCCATATACAGACGGATAAGGCAGTTCATACCTTACTATGTATTCCAGGACATCCTGTTCGGTCCAAAAACTCATTGGACGGCTTGATGGATTCCTATCTTCAAAAGCATTACAGCCTGATTTCAACCAGCTATTCTTACGCTGAAGGCTTTCCGATGCCATTGTCCCAATAAACGGAATAAGACCACTCTTCTTGTTAAACTGATGTGCCGGATTCTTTTTCATGATATCACAACATTTACTTGATATTTTAAATGGTGCATCTAGTAGGTATTTGTAATTAGTATAGTTATAAAAGCCTTTTTCTCTTCCCGTAAATGATCCATAGAACCAACAATTTTCCCCTAATTTTTTTACATCACTGACCGCCCTACTTACCGTTTTACTAATAACTGGATAACCATAGTTAAAAATAACATCTTTAAATGATATTCTCTTTCCTTTGTCTTTGCCTCTGGATACTTTTGGATATTCAACAACAGTTTCAACTTCTATGTCATACTTGTTTCTTAAATATTCTCCATAACTTTTCACATGTTCACGCAACTCTGGAAATTCCAATCCTGTATCAGAAAACCAAAGTGTCAGTTTACAATTAAGCAGTTTACAAACCTTGGCAACTAGATCAGCAAGAACTGTGCTATCTTTTCCGCCTGAAAAGCTAACATACATAGCCTTATCATAACGGATCATTGCTTCTATAATTTTTGCAGTCGAAGTCTGGACTTTATCTCCAAAGCTCCTGGACTGCATTTCTTTTAAATCATCTGTTGTGTGTTTCTTCTCTACCAATATGTACTTTCCTCATGAAATCAAATTTCGTTTCATGAGGTAAAGCCATACTTACAGCGAGTGTCTTTTTACGTCACTATCGCATAACTTTTTCGATTATTTATCCCGACGATCCGGCTTCATAATCTCGTGACAACCTTTATCAGCTAAAGGTGTAAAATACATTTGGTGAGAAACTAACCAATCGGTAGTACAGCGTCACATACGAATTCTATTTTATCAATCATATAATTTAGCATCGGATTCTTTGAATGGGCTGAGTTATAAGAATCGCATTCCATCTCCACATTCATTTCTACAAAATAGTTAAACGAATCCGAAGATTCCAAGTGCGAATTATCCAGCACTATATATTTAACTGTACTGCGCTGATTCCCCTTTATTGTTTGATAACTAATGGTTATCTTAAACACCGGCAGCGTTACTCTTGTTTTAATAAAATTTAATGGATGTACATTCTTGAGTGTTTCTTTTATATAAGGATCATATTGTTCAAAAACATCAATACTCGTCCTACACCCAACTTCATCAAAAAATTTGCTCGGATGCACTACTTTTCACCACCTTCCTTATTTAATTCTCTTTTAAATCGTTCCTCCAACTGGAATACAGACTTTCCGACACCTTTCATTGGAGAATCGATCCGACTCTGTAATCCTCGCAGCCTCTGCCAATACTTTGGCAAATACATATAAATATTCTTCAATTCCTTTAGATTTTTATTAGAACAACACCAGCAGGAGACTCTATCGAGAATGTTATATAGTTCGATACCATCCTCATCCCAGTTCCAACCGTGCGTACAGCAGTAATCCAGGCAAGCTTTTTCTGTCATCCCCCAATCGACTAAGGGGTAATTTTTAATCACTCCACCCCTGGCATTATTTCCGATACGTCCAGGCTCATCGGCCGCTATTCCCACATACTCCGTTATTTCTTCCTCATCATACATTTCTCTATAATGCTTCCTGATTGCTGCCAATTTTCCGCTGGTTCCCCATCTTGTGCAGCCACCACACCATTCATAGCCATAATGTATCGGATAGGGTTTATTTTCTGGGTTTCTGTACTGAACTGGACGCACAAACATATCGAATAAGAAATGATTTTTTGATGTCAACTGGGTAAATAGAATTCCATTCTCTAATAATATCTTCTTCATTCTGTCACGATTATTGTAGATAGAATCAAATTCCATTCCTGTATCGTAGAAAATAACTTCATCTAAAGGTAACTTTTCTCCCAAAATTCTTAAAACCATAGCAAGACTATCCTTGCCAAAACTGCAACTTGCAATATACTTCATACCAACCACTCACCATACGGTCGTGGTTAATTCTTGTGTCCTCCTATGCTCGCAGTTTAATAGTATTTTCAATCAGACTGGGTATTGCAGCCCCACCATACTTTTGTCTTTCATATACTCATACATCTGCTCACGCTGTTATCAACAATCTTACGCGCACATTAGCAACCCTGTACACAGCCGGTTTCACCGGATAGGTATTACTCCTTCTTCTTTAGTATTAACATTGTAATATACTTCCTTTTTTAAATTACCCAGACTTTCTATCTCCTGTATGATCTTCATTCGCTGCGCAAGTATCCATGCACCGCCCTGAGACTCTGGTCTGTTATAGGTTTCCCAATCTTCTACTTCTGCCTGCACCCACACTCTTTGTTCTCCACTGGCTAGTTTCATTTTCAAATGTGGAGCGTTCATCATAAAACAACAATGCCAACCTTTTCGAACAGCAAATCCTTTTGTTGGAAAGCATTCGGCTTGCAGCCAAACCCCGATCGGAGTTGCATACTGCCTATGTATGAATAGTGGGTATAGCTTACCATCTTGTTTCTTTCTCAATAGTTTGTATGCAATAATTCAAAGATCACCTCATTTATGTATTCTATATTCCCCTTCGCAAGAAAGAACTGATTTTACGACCTACTTGTTGTTTGTATTACTCTGACTGCTCTTAAAATATCTCCCAATAGTTGCTAATGTTGCACATGTGAGTGGGATTAATTCTCTTGTAAATCTTGTAGTATCAAACATCAGATTCAATCCCTTAATAAGTCCATCACCAACAATCCAAGCAAGAATCATACCGCCTATGTATGCAAACCCGAATGTAATTACAGGTGAGAAAACAAGTAATGCTATGAATCCTCCAATAATACTAAAAACTCCAGCTCCCTTTAATACATCTTTCATTATCCTATTCTCCTTTTCCAAACCAAATTTTTAATTACTTTGCTATTCATAATTCGGTTCTACTGGTTCTTTTAATTCCATACCCAAAATCTTACCAACTTCATATGCTGCGTAACTTGAACCACTTTCACTTCCATCATCAAAGCAATCATCACAATTACCAAATGACCTTTGTGCTGTCCATCCACATTTTGATGAACTATAATTTCTATTTACCCATTCTTTTAATTCTTCAATAATTTCATTTTCAGTTTTCATTTCTACCTCTCTTTCCTAAAAAAGGTGCAAAAAATATAGAGCCACCAAAATTGACACTATATCTACACCGATATTCAGTTTTTACACCTTTTTAATTATTCAAAATATTAGTCAGTAATATCTACAATCGTTGCTCCGCTTCCCTGGACAGTCGGAACCTGACCATTCCACTTTTCGTATTTAATTTTTTCAATCAGTTCTGGTGTAAGAGACTCGGCAATCTTTCTATTAGCCTCAGCTTCTGCTTCTGCGGAAATTCTCTTTGAGTCAGCGTCACCTTGTGCCTTAATAACATCCTGTTCTGCCTTAATAGAAGCTTTTTCTTTTTCCTGCTGTGCTGCTATCAGTGCTACTTCCTTATCCTTCTCTGCCTGAACTTTTGATGTCTTTGCTTCAATTTGTGCTAATTCCAGTTCCTGTTGCGCATTTACTTTCTTCTGAATAGCTGCTTGTGTTTCAGGATCTGTATCAATTCTTGTAAAATTAATGGTATCAACAATAATTCCGTATTCCGCAAACTTATCTGCCACATGATCCTTAACTGCTGTGTTTAATTCCGTTCTCTTATCACCGAATACATCAATTACAGTAAATGTGGAAGAAACCTCCGAGGCCCATGCTTTTAATTTACCTCTGATAAATGTTGTTTCGATAGAATTGCCAGATTGTCCCTTAAACTTTACAAATGTATCTGTCACCTTTTCTACATCAAAATGGTAAGAATATTCCAAATCTACATTGATTGTTTTTCCATCAGATGTAGGAATATCAAAAGAGTCATCGCCTTTTGAACCTTCCTGTACATCTTTTGATAAATACCCTTGTTCAATAGCAACAGAATATTTGGTGACATGTTTTGTTGGTGATACTAAATGAAATCCCTGTGTAAGAACCTCTCCATCGACTCCACCCGACATATTGTAAACGACACCCACGTATCCGGCAGGAATTCTCTCAGTACACACCATTCCTAAAATAATTCCCCCAAAAATAATAACTGCT
>Ga0192243_10435_pt1 | contig 15143 bp, 25 predicted proteins | sample Koala_Koa27_K3_FD_131233 | JGI IMG/M metagenome (GOLD analysis project Ga0192243, IMG submission 131233) | Enriched cells from koala feces incubated with labeled cellulose particles, San Francisco Zoo, California, United States - Koala_Koa2-7_K3 ... | reverse complement strand
TGGCCGTGGCGATCGCTCCGAGAATCAGCGAGAAATCCGATAAGAACGAAAAACGGGATAAATCCAAGAAAAACGGAAAAGGAAAAAAGCAGAATAAGAAGAAATAGTTAATTTATTGTCAAACTTAGATAAAAAACTGAGTGATAAAATGGCATAACAGGAAAAAATACATAATATACTCTTGATTGTTCGCTAAAATAGTGTTAAGATTGTCTTATGAAAGATTCGTACAATAGAAGACAGAACACAAAGCCGAGAGCATAAGAGTGGTGCAGATTGTGTAATGATTCATATATGGGTGATATATGATTGCTGCATTGCGCCACTCTTTTTTTGCCCAAATTGACATGGCTCGATGGGGCAAAAGGCTTTTTGGCGGGGAAGCTGGGGTACGAAAATAAGCAGGAGGAGAGAGCGTGGTAAAGAATTTTGCACACAGGGGATTCAGCGGCATGTATCCGGAGAACACGCTTCTGGCATTTGCAAAAGCGGTAGAGACAGGCTGCGATGGAATTGAGATGGACGTGCATCTGACAAAGGACGGGGAAGTGGTGATCATCCACGATGAGAAACTGGACCGGACCTGTATCAACGGAACCGGTTATGTCCGGGATTACACGTATGAGGAACTGAAGCGATTTGATGTCTCTTATCGGTTTGCAGGTTCCTGCGAGCCTCAGAGGATTCCGTCTCTGAGGGAATATTTTGAGCTGGTGAAGGATACGGAGATCGTGACCAACATCGAGTTAAAAACCGGGATCTTTGAGTACGAGGGCATTGAGAAAAAGGTCTATGATTTGATTCTCGAATATGGTATGAGAGACAGGGTGATTATCTCTTCCTTCAACCATTTCAGTATCCGCAGGATGAAGGCTTTGGACGGCGGTATCCGCTGCGGCCTGCTGACGGAGACCTGGCTGATCGATGCCGGAAAATACACGAAGGGCGTGGGCGTCGAATGTCTCCATCCCATTTTCTGCAACATGACAGAGGATGTGGTGGCGGAGGTGAAGAGTCAGGGAATCGACATCAACACGTGGACCGTCAATGAAGAACAGGATATCAGAACCATGATCGAAAGAGGCGTGACCTCGATCATAGGCAATTACCCGGACCGGGTCAACCGGATTCGCAGAGAGATGAACGCATAGAGGACTCAAGATAGTCCCATGTATAAAGGAGGAAATCAAATGAAGAGAATGAAAAATGTGTTGTGTATCGCGGCGGCAGTCAGCCTGTGCGTATCGATGATGGCAGGGTGCGGATCATCGTCCAAACCCAAGGAAACACCGGCTCCGGCAGCCGACAGCAAGGCGGAAGAAAAAAGGCGCCGAGGCAGCGGCACCGGCCGATGATTACAAGCTGGTGTTAAAGCTGAGCCACGTGTTTGCACCGGAGGAGCAGCTGACCAAGACCATGGATTCCATCGCCAAGAATATCTATGACAGAACCGGCGGCGCCATCGAGATCCAGACCTATCCTCAGGGACAGCTGGCAACCTACAAGGACGGCGTGGAGCAGGTAGTGAGAGGCGCGGACTTCATATCGGTGGAGGACCCGTCCTACTTAGGCGACTATGTGCCGGACTTTAACATTCTGGCAGGACCGATGATCGTCAATTCCTTTGACGAATATGAGTATCTGATTCAGACCGATATCGTGAAGGAGATGACCGCAGCCGCTGAGGAAAAGGGAATCAAGATTCTGGGTCTGGATTATATCTTCGGCTTCAGAAGCATGATGACCAACAAGGTGATCACCACTCCCGCAGACTTAAAGGGTATGAAGATCCGTACACCTGGAAGCCAGTTGTATGTGGATACCATCAACGCTATGGGTGCTACAGCCACTCCGATGGCGTTTGCCGAGACCATCTCCGCAGTGCAGCAGGGCGTTGTGGACGGACTGGAAGGAACCATTGATGCTTACGCGACCAACGGAAGCGCTGAGGTGGCGAAGAACATGGCATTGACCAGACATCTGCTGGGCGTATGCGGCGCATACATCAGCGTGGACGTATGGAACAGTATCCCGGAGGAGTATCAGACCATTATGCAGGAAGAGTTCTCCAACGGAGCACAGCAGATGATCAAGAACATCTCCGAGGGTGAGGAATCCACCAGAGCGAAACTGGAGGAGCAGGGAATCAAGTTCAACGAGGTTGACAATGAGGCGTTTGCCGAGGCTGTGAAGGTTGTCTATGAGAACATGAAGGGCATTACCCCTGGAAGATACGAGGCCATGAAGGAAGAAATTGCAAAGATGAACAAATAGACAGGAGAAACGGTTTTGTTTCCGGGAGGGGGAAAATAAGTGAACAAGAAATTGAAATATGTTCTGTGCAATCCGGAGCAGATCCTGGCCTGCGTATTTATCATTATTACGACCGGACTCGCCCTGCTCAATGTATTCCTTCGTTATTTTATGAGAACGGGACTGTACTGGTCGGAGGAGGTCGCCACCAGCTGCTTTGTATGGAGCGTGTTTTTAGGAGCGGCCTCCGGCTACCGCCACGGGATGCATATCGGCGTGGACATGCTGGTAAATAAGCTTCCCAGGGTGATCAGAAACATCGTCAAGATCCTGGTGGACATGATTCTGACGGCTGTCAACGGATATATCTTTTACCTGAGCGTTATCTTTATCAGCATGTCCTATCAGAAGCCGACGGCTGTGCTGGGCGTTTCTTCCGCCTATGTCAGCGCGGCTCTGCTGGTGGACTTCGGGCTGACGACGCTGTACTCGATCGGTTATCTGATCAAGGACATCCGTCTGATCGCTGTGACAGGAACATTTCAGACTGAGAAGGAGGAATTATAGATGGCGTTTATACCGGTTTTGATCGTATTCCTTCTTTACTTTTCAGGGATTCCTATTGCCTATGCCCTGTTTGCCTCGTCGCTGTTTTATTTTGGATTTATGAACACCGGTTCCCCGGTGGACTTGATTCTGCAGAAGTTTATCACCAGCACCCAGTCCTTCCCGCTGCTGGCGATCCCGTTCTTTGTCATGGCGGGATCGATCATGAACTACGCGGGAATCAGCACCAAGCTGATGAGCTTTGCGGATGTGCTGACCGGCCATCTGCCGGGCGGACTGGCTCAGGTCAATGTTCTCCTCAGTATGCTGATGGGAGGCGTGTCCGGCTCCGCCAATGCGGACGCTGCCATGCAGTGTAAGATGCTGGTTCCGGAGATGGAGAAGCGTGGATACAGCAAGGGCTTTTCCGCGGCCATCACGGCGGCTTCCTCGGCGGCGACGCCTGTGATTCCGCCGGGCATCAATCTGATCGTCTACGCGCTGATCGCCAGCGTGTCGGTGGGCAAGATGTTTATGGCAGGGTACATACCCGGGATCTTTATGGCTATATGCCTGATGGTGACGGTCAATATCATAGCAAAGAAACGGCACTACGAGGCCAGCCGCCCCAAAAGGGCTACGGGGAAGGAGATTTTAAAGCAGGGACTGGATTCTATATGGGCGCTGTTGTTCCCCTTCGGAATCATCCTGGGTCTGAGAATCGGACTCTTTACCCCCTCGGAGGCGGGAGCCGTGGCTGTGCTTTACTGCACGGTGATCGGAACCTTTGTCTATAAGAATTTAAGGCTGGAGCACATTCCCAAGGTGTTAAAAGAGACCATAGAGGGGACCAGCTCGGTGGTGCTGATCATCGTGGCGGCCAATGTGTTCGGCTACTATATGAACTGGGAGCGGATTCCCCAGATGATGACCAGTTTGCTTTTGGGAATCACCCAGAACAAATACATCATGCTGCTGATTATCAACATTCTGCTTTTGTTTATCGGAATGTTTCTGGAGGGCGGAGCGGCCATCATCATCCTGGCCCCGCTACTGGTACCGGTCGTCAAGGGCCTGGGAGTGGACCCGATCCACTTCGGTCTGGTGTGTATCGTCAACATCATGATCGGTGGTCTGACGCCCCCCCCCGTTCGGCTCCATGATGTTCACCTGTTGTTCGATTACGGGGTGTAAGCTCAATGAGTTTGTGAGGGAGTGTATTCCGTTCATCATCGCGCTGTTGGTGGCGCTGCTGGTAGTGACTTATGTGCCGGCGTTGACGATGTTTATACCGAATTTATTATATTAGGAACAAAGACTACGGGAACGGTGCGGTGGCATCGTTCCCGTTTGGCGTTTTGTGAGAGATTAGAAGTCGCTTTCCACTGCCATGATCTGCAGGGCCGGGTAGTTGAAGGTGCTGCCGATGATGTAGAGGGTGTAGGGGACTCCGTTGCGGATGTTGGTTACGGTGGTGTCAAGAACGGGTAAGCGGGTGCCGCCGCAGGAGACAAAGTTGTTGTTCATGACGGCTGCTGCGTCGTTGGCGCAGGAGAGGGCCTCCGAGACGAACGCGCGGTAGCGGCCGCCGGGCACCTGGTAGGCAGGGGAGACGCTCTGGAAGGTTAGGTTGCGGAATATCCGTCCGTTTCCGGATAAAAAGACATCCAGGGGACCGCTGCTGCGGGATAGGTTGATGGCTCTGACACAACCGAAATTGAAGCGGCTGCGGCAGGGGTGATCGACGACGGAGAAGAGGGAAATTCCGTTTCGGTTATTGACCAGGGAGAGGGTGTAGGCCGTGTTTGGCAGGAAGGTGAAGGTCCCCTGGTATAAAACGTTTCTGGGATTCCGGGTGCTGGTGATCGTGATGCGCCGGGTCCCCGCGGCTTCCTGATAGTAAGGAGTCACGTTGCTGTACTGGAAGTTGGAGATGACCGTCCTGTTTCCTATCTGGATGGTGACCGGGGGCTGGTTGACGGCGGCGTAGAGGAAGCGGATACTGCTCCTTCCCGCACCGGGAACCGGCCGGTTCGGCGCCGGGAAATTCGGCCGGACAGGGCCGGGAGCCACTGGCCGGTTGGGGAAAACAGGACCGGGAGTGACTGGTCTGTCGGGGATGACTGGTCCAGGGGCTACAGGTCTGTTTGGAAAAACGGGGCCAGGTGTTACAGGTCTGTCAGGGATGACAGGACCGGGGGCCACTGGTCTGTTTGGGAAAACGGGGCCGGGAGTGACGGGTCTGTCGGGGATGACTGGTCCGGGAGCAACGGGTCTATCGGGACGAACGGGTCCAGGAGCGGTCGGCCTGTCGGGAAATACCGGTCCAGGAACGACGGGTCTATCAGGACGAACTGGCCCGGGAGCGGTTGGCCTGTCGGGAAATACCGGTCCAGGAACGACGGGTCTATCAGGACGAACTGGCCCGGGAGCCGTTGGCCTATCAGGAAATACCGGACCGGGAGCGACAGGTCTATCAGGACGAACTGACCCAGGAGCGGTTGGTCTGTCGGGAAATACCGGTTCAGGAGCTACCGGCCGATCAGGGAAAACGGGGCCGGGAGCGGCAGGTCTGTCAGGCTGGCCGGATTCGGGCACTGCCGGCGTGTCAGGGCGTCTGCCGCCGGACTGAGAGCCGGTTTGGCGGGAGTTCCCCAGGGTTTGGCTGCCCTGTCCGGTGAAGGTCTGCATGGCGGTCAAATCGGTGTCCATGCTGGCAGAATCCTGTCCGGGTAACTCCGGGTAAAGCTCGTCATTGAATAAAAGCATAGAAATATCCCCTTTCATGTATAGAATGAAAAAACGGTTATGTAATACAGTATATGAGGCAATACCGGAAAACGACGCTTTTCCAATGAATTATGCTTGCTTATTTTACAAAAAGAGAATATAATGTATAACTGTCAGTATTAATATTCCAGCGTTATATTTGCATAAATAATCATAATTGTGAATATAGGCGTCTGAATGATGAGGAGGATTTTTATTTATGAAAAAACAAATATTAGCATTTGCAGCAGCAGCCTGTATGGTAATGTCCATGACCGCATGTTCATCCAAACCGGCGGAGACCACAGCGGCTCCGGCAGAGACCACCAGTGCGGCAGCCGGTGACACCAGTGCGGCAGCCGACACCACAGCTGAGGCAGCCAAACCCGCAGGTGGAAAGCTGGTTATGGCAACCAACGCAGAGTTCCCGCCATACGAGTTCCACGACGGCGGCAACATCGTAGGAATCGACGCAGAGATCGCAGCAGCCGTGGCAGAGAAGCTGGGCATGGAGCTTCAGATCGAGGATATGGCATTCGACTCCATTATCCCCACAGTTACCTCAGGCAAGGCCGATGTAGCTCTGGCAGGTATGACCGTCACCGAGGACCGCAAGGCCAACGTGGATTTCACAGATACCTACGCACAGGCGGCACAGGTTATCATCGTTAAGGAAGACAGCGCAGTAGCCGGACCGGATGATTTAAAAGGCAAGAAGGTAGGCGTTCAGCAGGGTACCACCGGCGACATCTACGTGACCGACGAGCTGGGCGAGGATGCCGTTGAGCGTTACAATAAAGGATTTGAGGCCGTTGAGGCATTAAAGCAGAATAAGATTGACGCGATTGTCATCGACCGTGAACCGGCCAATGTTTTCGTAAGCGAGAACGAGGGCTTAAAGATTCTGGATGAAGCTTACACCGAAGAGGAGTATGCGATTGCCGTTAAGAAGGGCAACACCGAGCTGCTGGATCAGGTAAACGGAGCATTAAAGGAACTGAAGGATTCAGGCGAACTGCAGAAGATCGTTGACAAATACATCACTGCAGAATAATCTGACACGATAAAGGAAGAAGATATCCATGTGGGAAAATTTAGCGAACCGTTTTTTTCTGAATTTCATTAAGGAGGACCGCTGGAAATACATCGCGGACGGGTTGAAGACCACCCTGATCATCACCTTCTTTGCAGTGCTCATCGGTATAGCCCTTGGCTTTCTGGTGGCCATGATACGGTCTACCTATGAAAAAACGCATAAACTAAAGATACTGAACGCCGTCTGCAAGGTGTACTTAACCGTAATCCGCGGAACACCGGTGGTTGTCCAGCTGCTGATCGCTTATTTTATCATCTTTGCGACAGTGGATGTGAACAAGGTGTTGGTGGCGGTGCTGGCCTTCGGTATCAACTCCGGCGCCTATGTGGCGGAGATATTCCGAAGCGGCATCATGTCCATCGAGAACGGCCAGTTTGAGGCAGGCAGAAGCTTAGGCTTTAACTATCCTCAGACCATGTGGTATATCATTATGCCGCAGGCATTTAAGAATGTACTTCCCACATTGGGCAATGAATTTATCGTACTTTTGAAGGAGACTTCTGTCTGTGGTTACATCGCCCTTCAGGATCTGACCAAGGGCGGCGACATTATCCGAAGCCGTACCTACGACGCGTTTATGCCTCTGATCGCCGTGGCGGCGATCTACCTGGCCATGGTAATGTTGTTTACCTACTTTGTACAGTTGCTGGAGAGGAGGCTGAGAAGCAGTGATCACTGATCGTTTTGAAGAACCTTTGATTCAGGTGAGAAAGTTAGGCAAGCAGTTTGGAGACATCAAGGTGCTGCAGGGAATCAATGTGGATATCTACAAGGGGGACGTAGTCTTCGTGGTGGGACCGTCCGGGTCCGGTAAGAGTACCTTTCTTCGGTGCTTAAACCGTCTGGAGGAGCCGACCGAGGGCGAGATTCTCTTCGAGGGAGTCAACATCGTGGATCCCAGGACGGATATCGACAAGCACCGCCAGAAGATGGGGATGGTGTTCCAGCAGTTTAACTTATTCCCTCATATGAATATCATGAAGAATTTAACCATCGCGCCCATGAAGCTCCAGGGGAAAAACCAGAAGGAAGCGGAGGCGGAGGCCGTAAGGCTTTTGGACAGAGTTGGACTGGCCGACAGGGCCGATGCTTATCCGAGCCAGCTCTCGGGCGGTCAGAAACAGAGAATCGCCATCGTCCGCGCCCTCTGTATGAAGCCGGACGTGATATTGTTTGACGAGCCTACGTCGGCGCTGGACCCGGAGATGGTGGGCGAGGTGTTAAATGTTATGCGAGACCTGGCCGAGGACCATATGACCATGGTCGTGGTAACCCACGAGATGGGATTTGCCAAGGAGGTTGCAACCCGCGTCATGTTTATGGACGGCGGAAACTTCGTGGAGGAAAATGAGCCGAAAGCGTTCTTTGAGAATCCACAGAATGAACGATTAAAAAGCTTTTTGAGCAAGGTGCTCTAATAAATGATGGGACCCGGTAATCCGAATATTCGGCTGCCGGGTCCCTTTGCATTTGCCGGATTCTGTGATAAAATTGACGAAACGAAAGGAGTGTGCTTATGAATCAGGTATATGAGAAATTGCAGAGTTGTTATGACAGCATCAGAGATAGAATTCCATTTACTCCCAGGGTGGCATTGATCCTCGGGTCAGGGCTGGGAGATTACGCAGACGGGATCGAGGTGGAGTCGGTCATCGATTACCATGAGATCGAAGGCTTTCCGGTGTCCACGATTCCGGGGCACAAGGGCAGGTTTGTGTTTGGACATGTGAAGAGTGTTCCGGTGGTGATCATGCAGGGACGTGTTCATTATTATGAGGGTTATACGATTCAGGACGTGGTTCTGCCCACCCGCCTCATGCGCATGATGGGAGCGGAGGTGCTGTTTCTGACCAATGCGGCGGGAGGTATCAACAAAGGCTTCCACGCCGGTGATTTTATGCTGATCCGCGACCATATCAGCTCCTTTGTGCCGTCACCGCTGATCGGCGCAAACTTAGATGAGCTGGGCCCCAGGTTCCCGGACATGAGCGATGTGTACGACAGAGGGCTGCGGGACGTGATCAAAGATACCGCCGGAAAGATCGGGGTGCCGCTCCAGGAGGGCGTCTATATCCAACTGACCGGCCCCAACTTTGAGACTCCGTCGGAGGTGAGAATGTGCGGGATTCTGGGAGCCGACGCAGTGGGCATGAGCACCGCCTGCGAGGCGCTGGCCGCCAACCATATGGGGATGAAGATCTGCGGCATCTCCTGTATCTCCAATCTGGCCTGCGGCCTGACAGACCAGCCTCTCAGCCACCAGGAAGTCCAGGAAACCGCCGACCGTGTGGCGCCGCTGTTTAAAAAGCTGGTGACGGAAGCGATCGCGGCGATCGCGGGATAGAGGAGAGGATGAAGAAAACAAAGAGTACCCTACTCGAAATTAAAATGCCGACATCTTATACTGCTGAAGAGAAAATTGCAGAAGTGAAAGCCAGTATGACAATGGAAGATATGGTATTAACCCGAGAGGATGTCAACCTTTTAAAAATGTATCAGGCTTCAACAGATAAGAACGTGATACGGAAACGGTTATTGTCTGAATATACAGAGGCATAAATAAGTGACAGGTACATGAAAGCACTACAAAAAGGGCGGATCAGCTGTGGAAGGAGGTTCGATCTATGCAGATTCGATTTTACAATGCCAAAATCATGACCATGGCGGAGGGAACGGCGTGGACGGAGGGGGAGTTGTGGGTTCAGGATAGGCGGATTGTGTATGTGGGGGATGGAACCAGGAGACCGGAGGAGGTTCCGGTGTGGGATCGGGAGATCGATCAAAAGGGAACCTTCTTATACCTGGGTTTAAGGACGCGCATACCCATTCGGCCATGACGTTTCTCCGCTCCTATGCGGATGATCTTCCGCTTCAGGAGTGGTTGTTTCAGAAGGTGTTTCCTATGGAGGCCAGGCTGACGGAGGACGATGCCTATGAGCTTTCCAGACTGGCGGTGATGGAGTATCTGACAAGCGGGATTACGGCTAATTTTGATATGTATTTTATGCCGGCGGTGGTCTGTATGGCGGCGGACCTGGGAATGTCGGGAGACTGGCAGAAATGGCCGGAGCGAAGTTCTATGAGCTCCGGACGGAAGCAGAATTCTATATAGTAATGGCAATGAGATAACTGTGGTATGCCCCGGGAAGCCGGATGAAAGAAAATCGGCTGCTATGAATGGCGGATGGAATGAGGTCTAAGTGTAGGGCAGGTATCTTTGACTCGTTGACAGGGAAGTATAGATATCTGGAGAATGACTAAATGCTGGATTGTCTGAAATACGAGGAGATGGAACTGATTATAGGTAATTATTTTCAGATAAAATACCGGTTTTTCGCCTCAGAGTCTGCCGCTGAGCTATTAAAGGATTACGAGAATACGGGTGTCCATGCATTTGCAATGGAGGGTGACACAGTCTGTCTGTATGATATGGCTTACGAATATATGGCAGGCAGACCAGTCTAGGAACGGTTTGACCAGATGAACCTTCCCGGACAGGAGGAGGTGCGCAAAACCTTCAATAAGCGTATGGATACGCTGCATGTTAGAATTCTGCGTAGTATCGAGGACCAGGATGGGTTAGCGTGGTCATACGCTTGTCACTCTAAGTATCGATTATTCTTTTGATCCAATAATCATTATAGTAAAAGTCTTATATTCCATATTTGATTTTTTGTATAATACAATGTTACTTAATCAACTACTCATAGCGGATAAAGTATAACAAAAATATATTTAAAAGTATTTTTTGTATTGAAATATGTCGCTTTTTAAGATATAATGTAACGAATAAAATATACTGTTGTGAGGAGGCTGATTATGTTATTTAGTTATAATAAATTATGGAAACTATTGATTGATAAAAATATGAACAGGGCTGAATTGCGTCAGCTTACAGGTCTAAGCCCAAACACAATGGCTCGCTTATCGAAAGGTGAATCGGTGAAGATGGAGGTTGTTGGGAAAATATGTGAAAAGCTGCATTGCAATATCGGCGATATTGTTGACTTTGTGCCAGAGGAAAATCAACTATAAAATAGAATACGTTGGAGGATGTTAGAATGGACAATCAAACACATAATCAAATAGTGAATTTTATATGGGGCATTGCAGACGATTGCCTTCGTGATGTTTATGTTCGTGGCAAATATCGAGATGTGATTCTGCCTATGACAGTAATCAGACGCCTTGATGCAGTTTTGGAGGATACGAAAGAAGAAGTACTTAAGACCAAAGACATGCTGGATAAAGCAGGTGTTGCAAATCAAAATGAAGCTCTTTGCAAAGTGGCAAAACAGTCTTTTTGCAATAGCTCCAAGTTTAAATTAAAAGACTTAACTTCCCGAACACAACAGCAAAAACTGAAAGTGGATTTTACTGTTTATCTTGATGGATTTTCTTCTAATGTTCAAGAGATATTGGAAAAATTTAAGTTTAGGAATCAGATTGATACCATGATAGAGGCAGATATTCTTGGTGCAGTTATTGAAAAATTTGTTGATCCTACAATTAATTTGAGCCCATACCCTGTGCTTGATGATGTTGGCAGTGTTAAATTGCCGGGGCTCGATAATCATACAATGGGTATTATTTTTGAAGAGCTGATTCGGAAATTTAATGAAGAGAATAACGAAGAGGCAGGCGAACACTTTACTCCTCGTGATGTTGTTGAACTTATGGCTGATTGTGTTTTTCTTCCTGTTGCGGATAAAATTATGGATAGCACTTATTCTGTATATGACGGTGCAAGCGGCACTGGCGGTATGCTAACGGTGGCATATGATAGGCTACAAGAACTTGCGATAAAGCAACACAAGAAGGTTTCTATACACTTGTTTGGACAAGAAATCAATCCGGAAACGTATGCTATTACAAAGGCGGATATGCTCTTGAAGGGCGAGGGCGAGGAGGCAGAGCATATTATGTTTGGCTCTACTCTTTCTAATGATGGTTTCCCGTCCAGCCAATTTGATTTTATGCTTTCCAATCCACCATATGGGAAGTCATGGAAAATCGATGCAGAGAAATTAGGCGGAAAAAAGAATATTGTTGACACTCGTTTCGTTACTATACATGGCGACACGGGAGAGTTATCTATGATCCCTCGAACAAGTGACGGTCAAATGCTTTTTTACTCAATAATATTGCTAAGATGAAAGAAAAACACACCCTTTGGCTCTCGTATCGCAGAAGTACATAATGGTTCATCATTATTTACAGGCGATGCGGGACAAGGTGAAAGCAACGCTCGTCGTTATATGTTTGAGCGTGATTTGGTTGAATGTATCATTGCCTTACCTGAAAACATGTTTTATAACACGGGGATAGGCACTTTTATTTGGATTTTGTCCAATAAGAAAGGGCCTAAACGTCGTGGAAAAATTCAACTAATTGATGCTACAAGTTTAAAATCCCCGCTACGTAAGAATTTAGGCAAAAAGAATTGTGAACTTACATATGACATTCGTAAGCAAATCGTTGATATGTATGTCGGTATGGAAGAGAATGAGTACAGCAAGGTTTTTTGACTACCGCGAGTTTGGATATTGGAAGGTTACGGTTTTACAGCCTGAGCTTAACGAAAAAGGACAGCCTGTAAAAGATAAAAAAGGCTACAAGTTAAATAAAGACCTTACTGACACGGAGCAAATTCCGTTTACCTATGAGGGCGGCATTGAGGCTTTTATGGAAAAGGAAGTGCATCCCTTTACCCCCTATGCTTGGATAGATGAAAAGAAAACACAGATAGGTTATGAACTAAGTTTTACAAAATATTTCTATAAACCTGTGGATTTGCGTTCTATAGAGGATATTGTAGCAGATATTAAGGCGCTGGAACAAGAAACTGATGGCTTGCTAAATGAAATTATAGGGGGCTTATAAAATGATGAACCCCTATGAACGTTATAAAGAAACAAATATACCATGGGTTGAAAAAGTGCCGGAACATTGGAAAATTGAGAGGATAGGTAAACTATTTTTAGAACGAAAAAACAAAGTATCCGATAAGGATTATCCCCCCCTTTCAGTTACCAAAATGGGTATTTTGCCACAACTTGCAACTGCTGCTAAATCCGATGATGGCGACAATCGGAAATTGGTTCAGGCAGGTGATTTTGTTATTAATAGTCGCTCGGACAGAAAAGGCTCCAGCGGAATTTCATCTTTAGCAGGTTCAGTTTCATTAATCAATATTGTATTGGTGCCGAGGCGTGATAACAACAGTTTCTTTATGAATTATTTATTAAATAGTAATTCATTTATTGAGGAGTATTATCGCAATGGACGGGGTATTGTAGCAGATTTGTGGACAACAAGATTTAGCGAGATGAAAACAATAATGCTCCCTGTGCCCCCACGCGATGAGCAAGATCAAATTGTTTGCTTTTTAGACTGGAAACTTTCCAAAATAAACAAGTTAATAGAGTCAAAGAAAAAGCAAATTGTGCTGTTGAATGAGCAAAAACAAGCGATTATCAACAAAGCTATGACCAAAGGGTAGGACTTTTGTTTTGTATCGGAATCCATTTTTTCTACAACCTGTGCATAATTTTCAATAATGTTTGCAAGCTCCGACTTTGTAAGTATCTCTTTCCACAAGTAGTCAGTCATAATGCCATCGAGATTGGGTGGATTACCAGCACCGTCATTATATCCCTTATCAAATGGCAGGAACCAGCTACTTTTACCACTCAGTTTGGTGCAAAATTTAATCCTTGCATCGTCTACAGCAAAATGTACCATACAACGCTTAAACTGGAAAAGTAGCTCTTTGGGGTCACGGTCTGTTTTATATTGATATACCGCATCGTCCACATCTTGCTTAGTAAGCTGATTTTTTAGCTCACATGTGATAACTGGCAAACCATTGATAAAAATACAAAAATCAAGAGCAAGCTTAGAGTTGTCTTTTGAATACATAAGCTGCCTTGTAACGCTAAATATATTTTGTTCAAATAGTACTTTTGCAGCTTCGTTTTTCTCGGATGGAGTCATGTAAAACATAACAAGGTTTGCAGGATATATTTTTATGCCATTTCTAAGAACGTCAATAACACCACGCTTGGCAATTTCACCTTGTAATCGATTTAGAAATTGTGCATACTTTTGGTGACTTTTTCTAAGCCCCAACACTTCAAACTCATCTGGCTGTGTTGTTTCCAAAAACGTATTAAGCGTTTTTCATCAATAGCATGGTCCTTATTATAATCTTCATTTGTACCTTGCTCATAGCTGTTACTTTCGCAAAGATAGTTCACAATTAAGGTTTCAAGACCACTTTCTTTTATATTAGTTGGCATTGTGATTCCCTCCTATCTTGCTAACTGCGGCATTTCATATAGATTTCCTAAGAGCTGTTTAATAAACAGAATTACTTTTTCCGCATCTTCCGCTGTCGCATGATCTAATTCATGAACGTACTTGTTCCCAATTGTTCTAATTTTATCTACCCATTCTTTGTTTTGGCTGCCAATAAACCCGTTAGTTTCTAAGTAAGTTATATATTGTGCAAAGGATTTACCAGCAATATCACCTTTGTCAACAGCAACATGCATTAGCAATGTTCTTGATACCATGATTACAGAGTGGTAACATTCGTTCAAGTAACACTTTCTGCATTCTATGTAAAGTTTATTAATGTTTTCAGGCAAAAATCTTACATCATCAAACGGCAAAACTTGAGATTGTGGTATTATTTTCCCATCAAGTCCTATAATAACTGGCATAAAGCATTCCGGACATTTATGTATATGATACTTTATGGCTCCTGTTTCAGAGTCTACAATTCTTGTATTAGATTCTGCCTGCACTTTTACATTGCAATAAGGACATGTTATAGTTTTTGCTGATATATCCCTTTTCTTAAGATTTACCCAATGCCGCTCTTTGATTTCTAACATTAGTTATCCACCTCCGCTGCCTCAATCTTATCATGAAAGATTTTAGTTTCACTCCCTACAACCTCATCCTCAATTTTAAAATCGGGAACAACGACATCTTTCACATTTACTTTGCCCGTGACAACTGAGGAGATGAGGGAAGCACGGTATTCCATGATATAATCAAGTTCCGCTGTAAATTTTGAGATTGCATTATTTATTAGCTTAGTAGCCTTTTTTATATAGTCTACAATAGCTTTTTGTTCTATTACTTTTTTGGGGAACGCCAATAGAAAAGCTTGCAATAAAGTCTGTCGGAATTCTCTTTTGACCAGCAGAACCTATCATTACATCTGCCCCTAACATCCTAAAATAACTTGTCCGAGTGATATAATAGAGGTATTCTGGCAAAATATTTGCATAAGCTCGTAATGTAATAAACTCTGTAGTTCCATAACCAATTTCAGTTTCCAGCGTATCCAAATAGGCACCTTTTCCATTCTCAAAGCAAGGGGTTATTTTTGCAACTACAACATCATTCTTTGCAAAGGAGGAAAATCCGCTACGCACTTCTTTAACTTTCCTATATATAGAACAAT
>Ga0192243_10459_pt1 | contig 15247 bp, 13 predicted proteins | sample Koala_Koa27_K3_FD_131233 | JGI IMG/M metagenome (GOLD analysis project Ga0192243, IMG submission 131233) | Enriched cells from koala feces incubated with labeled cellulose particles, San Francisco Zoo, California, United States - Koala_Koa2-7_K3 ... | reverse complement strand
GCTGGCAGGATGTGCGCCGAAGCCGGTGGAGAGCACCACAGCAGCGCCGGCCACTCAGGCGGCAGGCGGTTCGGAAAGCGGAGACAAAACCACGGAGGCAGCCAGTGCGGCGGCTGACACGGCGGACCTTCCCGTATTAAAAGTAGCGGTGATGCCGTTCTTAAACAGTATCCCGATCAAGTACATGATTGACAATGGCCTGGATGTGAAGAACGGCTTTAAGATTGAGACCGTATATTTCGCCAACGGCGGCGCCATGAACGAAGCCCTGGCGGCCGACCAGTGGGAGGCTGGAACCCTGAGCGCGGCGGCAGTCAACTCATTAGCCATCTACGGAGCCTACTGCATCGCGGATATCGGCCATTCCGAGGGCGGCTTATACACTCTCTGCAAACCGGATTCCCCCATCGCTCAGGTGAAGGGCACCAACCCCTCCTACCCGGACGTATACGGTGACGCCGAGACCTTAAAGGACGCAGTGATCGCCACCAACGCCGGAACCATTTCCCACTTAAACGTCATCAAATGGCTGGAGAAGCTGGGACTGACCACCGAAGATGTGGAGATCGTACATATGGATTTCCCGTCCGTATATCAGGCGCTGATGACAGGCAACTGCGACGTGGCGGCGTTGAATCCTCCCACCTCCTATCAGGCGGAGAGCGAGGGCATGGTAGTGACCTCCAGTCTGACAACGTTAGGCGTACCCCAGTTTGACTCCATTATCGTGAGCAACAAGGCATTTACCAACAAAAAAGACGTGCTGACAAACTACGTAAAGGCGTTCTATGAGGCTACCGACGCCCTTCAGGCGGACACAGACAAAGCGGCGCAGCTTCTCCTTGACTGGTACACGGAAAATGGTTCCGAGTCCACCTTAGAAGCATGCAAGAGCGAGATCGAGACAAGACCGTTCGTAACCTCCGATGAGGCCAAGACCATCACCGTCGGCGACTCCGTACAGGTAACCGGTGAATTCTGGGTATCCCAGGAGCTGTTGGACGAATCCAAATTCCCGGAACTGGCAAAGCATATCGATGATTCGATCGTAAAAGAGGCTCTGGGCTTCTAATAGAAACTGAATATCAGATAATTTCCAGGGGGTGCCGCCAAAACAGGATATCGAAAGGATGTCGAGGCGGGGCCCTCTGGGTGGTGAAAGGATGGAAAAACGTGACAGAAAATGAGAAAAAAGAAGACGGGACAGGATCAAATTCGCCTGTATCTCCGTGTGTTCCCTCAGTGTTTTCTTTATAGTCTGGTATATAGCGACGGCCATAATGCACCTGATGCCAGACTACTGCCTGCCCAGCCCCGTGGCGGTGCTCCAGGCATTTATCGCAAAGCTGACCCACAAGGCCCCGGACGGCGGGACGCTGTTCCAGCATATCGCGGCCAGCTTGAAGGTTGCGCTCAGCGGTTACGTCCTGGGCGCCGTGGTGGGGATTCCCCTTGGAATCTGCATGGCCTGGTTTCGCAGAATCGACCTGTTTGTAACCCCTCTGTTTGACTTGATCCGCCCGGTGCCCACCATCGCGTGGATTCCGCTGATGATCCTGTGGTTTGGCATCGATCTGGGAGCCAAGGCGGCCATCATCTTCGTGTCCGCCTTCGTGCCCTGCGTCATCAACTCCTACGCCGGGATCAAACAGACCAAGCCTGTCCACCTCTGGGTGGCCCAGACCTTCGGCGCCTCCAGAACCAAGATGCTCTTTACGGTGGCGATCCCCACCGCCATGCCCCTGATCTTTACGGGCCTTCGGATATCCCCCTGGAACCGCCTGGATGACCCTCTGCGCGGCGGAGATGCTGGCCGCCAACAAGGGCCTGGGATACATGATTCAGTTAAACCGCTCCTTAGCCCGCGCCGACTTGATTATCGTAGGCATGCTGACCATCGGAGCCATCGGCACGATCTTTACCATCGCACTGGATAAGATGGAAAAATACATGGTGAAAGGAGGAAGAAAGTAATGAAAAAGAGTCTCAGTGAAAAGACGGAAAAGACCGTTTACGCCATCGCGGCCATCGCATTTTTCTTCCTGGCCTGGTCCTTTATCGTAAACTTTACGCCTGCGGGCCAGACCACCCCAGGCCCCCTGACCGTACTGAAATTGCTGGTTTCCTCAATCACCACCCCCATCGGCAAATTCACCCTCTACGGCCATCTCTACTACAGCCTGCGGCGGGTGATCATCGGCTACTCCGTGGCTACGATACTGGGGATCATCGTTGGGATCGCCATGGGCACATCCCGCTATGCGGAAGCCGTCATCAAGCCTATCTTTGAGATGCTCCGCCCCATCCCGCCCATCGCGTGGATTCCGCTGATCATCCTGTGGTTCGGCGTCGGCGAGCTTCCCAAATACGCCATCATCTTCATCGGTTCGTTTACCAACGTCACGCTAAACGCCTACACCGGCGCCCAGAGAGTGGACCCGACCCTGATCGGCTGCGCCAGAATGCTTGGCACCAGCGAGCGGGATATCTTCCTCCGTGTCATCCTTCCGTCCTGTACGCCCCAGATCTTCGCAGGGATGCAGGTGGCCCTGTCTACCGCGTGGATGGCGGTTCTGGCGGCCGAGATGGTAGGAGCCCAGGAGGGCTGCGGCTGGATCATCCTCAGAGGCAGCGATACCACCAACATCCCTCTGGTACTGGTAGGCATGGTGGTGATCGGAGCGGTGGGCCTGCTTCTCGCCACCATCATGAGAGCGGTAGAAAGGAGACTTTGTTCATGGAACGTCATGGATCTGTAGAAAAACCAATTATATCATTGAGAGGAGTGTCAAAGACCTTTGAATCCGCCGGACGGGAGAAGCAGGTAGTCAACCATGTGGACCTGGATGTACAGGAAAATGAATTCGTGGTGCTCTTCGGTCCCGGACAGAGCGGAAAAACCACGCTGATCAACTTAATCGCCGGCCTGGAGCTGCCCACCAGCGGCGAGGTGTACGTGGACGATAAGAAGGTGACCGGGCCGGGAGCCGACAGAGGCGTCGTCTATCAGACCACGGCGCTGTTCCCCTTCTGCACGGTCATGGGCAATGTGGAATTCGGTCCCAAGTCGAGAGGCATCGACAAGAAGACGAGGCGGGAGCGGGCCCAGTATTTCATCGATCTGGTGGGGCTCCAGGGCTTTGAAAAGAGTTACCCAAACCGTCTCTCCGGCGGTATGAGGCAGCGTGTGGGAATCGCCAGAGCCTACTGCAACGATCCCAAGGTCATGCTTCTCGACGAGCCCTTCGGCCATCTGGACGCCCAGACCCGCTACATGATGAAGGAGGAGCTGGAGAAGATCTGGCAGAAGGAGAAAAGAACCGTGGTGTTCGTCACCAACAACATCGAGGAGGCTGTGTATTTAGCCGACCGCATCGTCCTTCTGACCAACTGCCCCACGTCTATCAAGCAGGAGTATATCGTGGATCTGCCGAGGCCCAGAAGCTATGTGGACCCGGCGTTTCTAAAGCTGCGTCAGGAGATCGTCGATAACACCGACGACACCCTGTAGGAAGGAGAACCAAGATGAGCAAAGACAATATAAAGGTAAAAGTGACAAACTTAACCAAGAAATTCGGTGATCTGCTTGTGCTGGACGACATCTCCTTCGAGGTGAAGGAGGGAGAATTCCTCTGTATCGTCGGCCCCACAGGCTGCGGCAAGACCACATTTTTAAACAGTCTTACAAAGCTTTACGACATCACCGCGGGGGAGATTCTGGTAAACGGGGAGCCGGTGGATTTGAAGAAGCACAACATTGCCTACATCTTCCAGGAGTATTCTACCTTCCCGTGGCTGAAGGTGGAGGAGAACATTCAGTATGGGCTGAAGATCAAGAACATGCCGGAGAATGTGGTGAAGGAGAGGGCCGACGAGGTCATTAAGATGGTGGGGCTGGAGGAGTACCGGAATTATTATCCGGACCAGCTCTCCGCCAGTATGCTGCAGAGAGTCGTGATTGCCAGGGCATTTGCGGTGCAGCCGGAGCTTCTGATCATGGATGAGCCTTACGGGCAGCTGGATATCTCCCTGCGCTTTAAGCTGGAGGATGAGCTGATCCGGCTGTGGCAGACCACGGGAACCACCGTCATCTTCATCACCCACAACATCGAGGAGGCCGTCTATCTAAGCGAGCGGATTCTGGTGCTGACCAACAAGCCCACCAAGATCAAGAAGGAGATCATGAACACCCTGCCACGGCCCAGGGACGTGACGGCCCCGGACTTTGTGGAGATCAGAAACCATGTGACAGACTTGATCAAATGGTGGTAAGGAGGGCAGTATGAAAAGACCAAACATCATACTTTTATGGCCGATCAGCTGAGGTTTGACGCCCTGGGCTGCTACGGCAACACTCAGATACACACGCCGAACATCGACAGGATCGCGTTAAACGGCAGTACCTTTGACAATCATTTTGTGCAGAATCCGGTCTGCTCCCCGTCCAGATGCACGGTGCTGACCGGGCGCTATCCGAAAAATCACGGCACCAGGGACAACGGCATCCCTCTGCGGGACGAGGAGATCACGCTGCCGGAGGTCCTGAGGGACAGCGGCTACTTAACCGCCGCCATCGGAAAGATGCACATCACCACCCAGTTTCTTCCCAAGGAGGATGAGCAGGAGGACTGGCCGGAGGACCACTACGGCTTTGACATCATTCATACCACCTGCGACACCAAGACCGGGGAGTATCTAAACTGGCTGATGGAGAAAAGCCCTGCGGATTACGCGGAGGTGAAGCTCCAGGGGGAGCGGAAGATGAAGGAGGACCGGGCCTCCGCGGCCGACAAGGACACAAGCGGGCCGCCCCAGGTCTATAAAAGCGCCATCAACCCGGAGTATCATCAGTCGGCCTGGATCGCCGACCGGGCCATCGAGCTGATCGAACAGTCCACGGAGGACCGGCCGTTTTTTGCGTTTTGTTCCTTCGTGGACCCGCACCATCCCTTTGACCCGCCGGAGCCCTACGCGTCCATGTACGCCCCGGATGAGCTGGAGGCGCCCATCTGGCGGGAGGGGGAGCTGGACGACAAGCCGCCCCATTTTCGGAAAGCCAGAACCGGCCATGGCTTTGGCAATGAAAAGTACGACTATGAGAAGCTGACCAGCCACGACTGGGGCTGCGTCAAAGCCGCTTACTACGGCATGGTCAGCCTGGTGGATCACAACATCGGCCGCGTTCTGGATGCGGTGGAGAGAAAGGGAATCGAGAACGACACCCTGATTCTGTTTACCAATGACCACGGGGAGCTTTTGGGAGATCACGGCCTGTTGTTTAAAGGGCCCTTCCACTACGATTCCATCATCAAGGCCCCCATGATCATCAAGTGGCCCGGCGTCGTTCCCAAGGGCTCCCGCTACAGCCAGGTGACGGAGCACACGGATATCATGCCCACGATTTTGGAGTACGCCGGTGTCCGCCCGCCCTACGGTGTGCAGGGCAGCTCCATGGCCCCGATTCTGCGGGGAGACAAGGGAGCGGGCAGAGAGTACGCCATGACCGAGTTCAACTGCTATGACTGGGGCCTCAGCGTCAAGACACTGACGGGCAGAGATTATAAGCTGACCTACTACGCCGGCCAGGACTACGGCGAACTCTACGACAGAAACGCCGATCCTGAGGAAATTTATAATCTCTGGGATCATGAAGAATATCAGGATATCAAAGAATATCTGATCAAAAAACTGACGGACCGGATCATCGAGACCGAGGATACTCTTCCTCTTAGAATTGGAAAATACTGATTGTGCAGTGGCAGCTTTGGCAGGAACGGCATGGCTTCGGTCATGCCGTTTCTGCCTGATTCATTGGTTAAATACCATAAAAAGCAATTCCGAGACACGCCGATATGGCAATCAGTGCGATCGGCGATAGTTTTTTTTCTTAAACAGAGGCTTTGAAGCGAAAACGGCAATTAACAAGATAACGGTAATCACCACTGCCCGCAGATCCGGAACAGTCCGGTCCATCGCCGGTATACAGTTATGGACGGTCATATAGACGCCTGTGGCAAGGATGATGCCGATGACGCAGGGTTTTAATCCTCTTAACAGAGCCTGCACGTATGGATTCTTCAGCAGCGTTTTTAACGTCACCGTAATCAGGAGTATGATGACAAAGGATGGCAGAACGACTGCCGCCGTAGCGATGATGGAGCCACATAATCCTGCCTGGCTGCTTCCCACATAGGTAGCCAGATTGACCATAATCGGGCCGGGCGTGCTTTCGCTCACGGCAATCATATAAGTTAATGTTTCGTCGTTCAGCCAGCCATAGGAAAGCACCACATCACGGATGAGAGGAATCGCGCCGTATGCGCCGCCAAAAGCGAAGCACCCGACTCTCAGAAAGCCGAGAAACAACTCCAGATAAATCATTTCTCATCACCGCCCTTCCGGCCGGTCTTCCCATTTATGGCAAAGACGGCAAGGCTGACGACAGCCGCGAAAAGCATCAGGCTGATGGTTGAAACATTCCAGGAGAACAGGTTGACGCATAGCATAACCGCAAAGGAACAGACCATGACCGCCCTGGGAAAGACCCGTTTTGGCATCTTCCTGATCATCGTGACGGCGGCGTCCAGGATTAAGATGCCGACAGCAAGTTTAATTCCTTTAAATGCGCTGGCAATGATTGCAATCTCCAGAAAATGATCCAGAAACTTCGAAATCACGAAAATGATGACAAACGACGGCGTAACGATTCCCAAAGTTGCAATCAGCGAGCCCCAAAACCCCGCCTGCTGATAGCCGACAAAGGTGGCGCAGTTGATGGCGATAGGGCCGGGTGTGGACTCGGCAATCACGGTTACATTCATCATATCATCGTGGGTGATCCACCTTTTCTTCTCCACACAGGCATGCTCGATCATAGAGATCATGGCATAGCCGCCGCCGAAGGTGAACAGCCCTATTTTCATAAAAGATAACAACAAATCCAGAAGAATATTCACTTTCCCGTTTCCTTTGCTTCGTTCTTTTGTTAAGAGGCGAGTTAACTATATTATAATTTTGTGATTGGTGTAAGTCAATGAACAGATTATTCAAACTCATCCGGCAGGGTTCTTACAGATTCTTTAAATCTCTTTTTTACTTCCCACAATTGTGATATACTAATTTACACATTATAAAATAATTCGGATGGATACGGGGGATACAAAAGAAATCGTATGAAAAGACAAGGGCGCACAGTCTGCCGTCTCTGTCTGGCAGCGGTCCTGGCCGTCTCCCTCGCTTATCAGAGCGCTTCTCCGCCGGCATGGGCCTCGCCTGTCACGAAAGCGGAGCGCGAGAAGAAAGAGGCGGAGTCGGAGTACCAGAAGACGGACCGGCAGGTTCAGGAGCTGGAGGAGAGCAAGTCGGCGGCGGAGCAGCAGGAGGGCACGCTTTTGGAGGAGCTGACCTCGCTGATGTCGGATCTGGACCTGCTCAAAGAGGATTTAGCCGATATGGAGGAGCGGATCAGTCAGACGGATCAGGAGTACCGGGAGGCCAAAGCATCCCAGGATCAGCAGTACCAGCTGATGAAAAAGAGGATCCAGTTTCTCTACGAGGAGGGGGAGATCACCTATCTCGACATCCTCTTAAAAGCCAAAAGCATCGAAGATATTGTCAATGAAACCGAGTATGCGAAGCAGCTCTACGAATATGACAAAAACATGATCCTAAACTATGAGACGGTCAAGGAGGAGGTTCTGGAGAGAAAGGAAACTCTGGAAGAGCAGAAGTCGGAATGCGAGGCCATGAAACAGGAATACACGGCTCAGAAGGAAGCTTTGGAGCAGACCATAGAGGAGAAGAAAAAGGCGATCCGGGACTTTGACCAGAAGTTAGAGGAAGCGAAGAAAAAGGCTGATGAGCTGACCGAGGTCATCCGGGAGAAGACGGAGCGCATCCGGGTTCTGAGACTCCAGGAGGAGGCGAAAAGAGCGCGGGAGCGGGCGGCAGCCGACGCGGCCAGAAAGCGTTATTCGGGGCTTTACAAAAGCACCGGCGGTTCGGAGTTTGGCAGGAGAGTGGCGGACTATGCGCTGCAGTTTGTAGGCAATCCCTACGTCTGGGGAGGCACCAGCCTGACAAACGGCGCGGACTGTTCCGGCTTTACCCAGTCGGTTTACCGCCATTTCGGAGTGAACATTCCACGGACCTCAGGGGAGCAGGCCCAGTACGGGCGGGAGATCCCCTACGAGGAGATGGAGCCGGGAGATTTGATCTGCTATTCCGGCCATGTGTCCATGTATATCGGGGACGGACGGATCGTCCGTGCCGCCTCGTCCAAGGCGGGGATCAAGGTGGGAGACGATCCGGCCTACAGAACCATAGTCTCCATCAGGAGGCCGTGGTAGACCATACAGACAGCGGGGAGAGATGATGATGACGATAGGGAAACGAGTAATCAGGAGAAGTCTGGCGGGACTGCTGGCAGTGATCTGTCTGCTGTACTGCGGGACGGTGACGGCTTTCGCAGACGAGGAAGCCATCAAGTCGGTGGCGGTGACCGTGACCTCCGACGTGGAGGCGGACGCAGGGCTTGGCTCCGTCTCGGCCACGGCTTCCAGCTCCAAATATCACGTGACGTCCTGCGATTTTATCAATACTAAGGGCGACTGGAAATCCGGTGAGGTTCCCAGGGTGAAGATCGTGCTGGAGGCGGAGGATGGATTTTATTTTAAGACCATCAACGAGGGCAATTCCAACATCCATGGAGGCACCTATGTCAGCGCCAAAAAGGAGAACCAGAACCACACCCTCAATCTGACGGTCAAATTAAAACCAGTCAAGGGAACGCTGGCAACGGTGGAGGACGCCTACTGGGACGAGTCCCCTCTGGGCAAAGCCAGATGGACCAAGGTGGACGGCGCGCCTGCATACGAGTTAAAGCTCTACTGCGGCGACAGCATGGTCTACCGTGTGGAGAGAACCACCACCAACTCCAACAACCCCAACGCCTCCGGCCCCGATCAGACCGCCAAAGGGCCTGAGGACGAAGCGCCCGGCTGGTTCCATGACGGATACGGCTGGTGGTACCGGAACGCCGACCAGTCCTATACCAGGAACGACTGGCAGCTGATCGACGGCAAGTGGTATCTGTTTAATATGAGCGGCTACATGCTGACCGGCTGGCAGACAAAAAACGACCACGAATACTACTTGACCAGCAACGGCGACATGCTCTCAGGCTGGGTTCAGTTAGACCGCAGCTGGTATTACTTAGATCCCCAGTGGGGAAAGCAGAGCGGAGGCTGGCTCTCCTACGGAGATCGGTGGTATTATCTAAACCCGGACGGCACCATGGCTGCCGGCTGGATCAAAAACAAGGGAAACTGGTATTATTTAGATCCTAACGATGGTCATATGCTGACGGATCAGACAGTAGAAAATTACTATGTGAATTCAGACGGAATCTGGGTTCCGTAAGCGGAGAAGGAGGAGATTATGTTGCAACGTTTCAGGAGGAAGGCTGCGGGCGCAGTGATATGCTGTCTGTGCATGGCCGCTTTTTCCAGCCCGGCCTTTGCGGCAAAGAAGGTGGAGACCAGGACGCCGATCACCAGCGTACAGGTCAGCGTGCGCTCCGAGGTCAAGGCTGATTACGATATCAACGCGGCCTCGGTCTATATCACGACGGACAGCAGCAATTATACCATAGGAGCCTACAAGTGGGTCACGTCAAACGGCACCAAGGAATACTGGGAGCCCGGCGATGTGCCCAAGGTGCAGGTGGAGATTCACGCCAGATCGGGCTACTATTTTGACAGGACCACAGGGGCCAGCAAGTTCCAGATCACCGGCGCCGAATACTCATCCGTCAAGCGGCAGAACGAGAACGAGACCCTTCTGCTGACGACGAAGCTTACCCCCGCTTCCGGAACCCTGGACGCCACCAACTCCGCGGAGTGGATCGGCTATCCTCTGGGCAAGGGAACCTGGGAGGCGGTCCCTTTCGCAGGCGCCTATGAGCTGAAGCTCTACCGCGGCGATCAGGTGATCCAGGGCATCCCCAAGGTCAACGCCACCACCTATGACTTCTATCCCTACATGACCCAGCCCGGAACCTACAGCTTCCGCGTCAGGGCCATCCCCAAGGACACGGAGGAGGAGGCATACATCACCCCCGGCGACTGGGTGTATTCCGACAACGTGGATATCAGCAACGATGAGGTATGCACCATCAACGGCAGCGGCTACACCGGACCGGGCAACCAGGTCACCCCCGATCAGATCGGCTGGGTGAAAAACTCCGAGGGCTGGTGGTACCGCAACACCGACGGCACCTACCCCGCCAACACCTGGCAGATGATAAACGGCTCCTGGTACTTATTCGGCTACGACGGCTACATCCTGACCGGCTGGCAGTTGAAGGACGGCCGCTACTACTATCTGGACAGCAACGGCGCTATGCAGACCGGCTGGCTCCAGGACAACCGCAAGTGGTACTACTTAGGCGGAGACGGCGCCATGCAGACCGGCTGGGTCAACGTAAACGGCACCCACTACTTCATGGAACCCGACGGCTCCATGCACACCGGCTGGCTGCTTACCGGCGGCAAATGGTACTACATGAACCCCACCGACGGCAGCATGGTCACCAACCGCATGATCGGAGGCTACTACTTGAATTCCAACGGTGTCTGGTCGCAGTAAATCGGCAGACAGTAAAAGACCGCACAGGCAGGCGCGTAAGCGCCCTACTGTGCGGTCTTTTTATGACTGCTTTACCTTCAGGACCGGCTGAATAATCTCTCTGCGGGGCGTGGTCTTGCGCCCGATTACCGCCGAAGACTCGATACGGTCAAAGAGTATGCGGACAAGCTCCCGGCTGATGTTCTCGACCGGACGGTATATCGTGGTTATCTGATTGGGATAAAACTGATTTAAGTAATCAAAATCAAAGGAGACGATGGCGATCTCCGACGGATTTTTAGGATACTCCATAGCCTGCATGACGCCCACGGTCATCAGATTGTTGGTGGAGAGGACGGCGGTGATCTCCGGGTGGGAGTCCAGCATATGCTTCGTGTTGGTCAGTGTCGTGCTCACATAATTGCTGCCGATGGTGCCGCCGTATACGATATAGTCCTCGCAGAACGGGAGATTGTTTTCCTCCAGGGCGTTGATATAGCCCTTGTATCGCTCGGTGTTGTTGGTCAGCCCGGAGGAGCCGATGACCAAAGATATATACCGGTGCCCCTGTTCGATCAGATGTCTGGCGGCTATGTAGGTGGATTTATAATCATCGATAAACACCCCGTCAAAGGACTGAAACTCTTCATTATACAACCCCCTGTCAAACAGAATGATGGAGGTCCCGTTCTTTTTGAGATCCAGCAGCCGGTCGTAGTTGCTTTTCATAAAGCCGGAGGAGGGCACGACGATGATTCCAGCCATGTGCTGATCATAAAATTCATTCAGAATTTTGAGCTCTTGCTCGGAGTTTTCGTTGTTGCATGCGACTACCAGCAGACATCCTTTTTCCAGTACATGGCGCTCAATCTGGTTGACGATGACCGCATAATAGGGGATGGTGATATCGGGCACGATGATTCCGATCAGCTTCTTGTTTAAACGGTCGTATTTTTTGCTTCCCATCGTTTCCGGCAGAGGATAGTCAAGCTTCTGGCAGGCCGCAAGGATCTTGTCTTTGTTGGCGGCGCTCACATATCCGCTGTTGTTGAGCGCCCGGGAGACCGTCGCCGAGGAAAGCCCTGTCTCTAAAGCGATATCTTTAATCTTTATCATATCTGATCGTTCCTTTCACATCTGTTAAATATATCATACAGAAAAACAATTATTAAATCAATACTTTTCACAATGAAAATATGAAAAATATGGAAATATATGGAAAATTACATAAATTACATATAAAAAACACGTTGACTTATAAGAAAAATATGTGTATATTGATAATAACAGCTGTTATATTTCATAAAAAGATGTAAAAATATATGAAATTTATGTAACAAAAAAGAGGCCGTCAAAGTACAAAGGAGAGGTGCAATATGAAAAAGATGATGATATCAGCATTGCTGCTGACAATGTGCGTTGCCATGTCCGGCTGTTCTTCCAACCAGGAGCCGGCACAAAAAGAACCGTCAGTTCAGACAGGGGAACAGTCTCAGGGGGATAAAAGTGTTGTGATCGGGGTGTCGTTACTGACTCTGGAACACGTATTTTATCAGGATATTCAGAAGGCGATTCAGGATAAGGCTGGGGAATTGGGAGTTCAGGTGATCATCGAGGATGCGGAATCAGATTTGAACACACAGTTTTCCCAGGTTCAGAATTTTGTCACCCAGGAGGTGGATGCCATCCTGCTCTGCCCTGTGAGCACAGTCGGATCTTCGACCGCCGTTGATCTGGCTGCCGAGGCCGGGATACCTGTATTCACTCTGGATAACCGCTCTGACAGCGACAAGATTATAAGTCATATCGCCGCCGATAACTACCTGGGCGGAGAGGTGGCCGCCGAATATATGGCGAAAAAGGTTCTCCCTGAGGGCGGCAATGTGGCGGTGATCACCGAGCCTGACGTGGAATCCTGCCTGTACAGGGAACAGGGATTTTTAAAGTATTTTGAGGAAAACCCCGACACCGGGATTCAGATTCTCAGTACCACCGACGGGGACAATGACACCAACACCGCCATGTCCGTCATGCAGGATTTATTCACCTCCTTTGGAGAAAAGATCGATGCGGTTTACACCGTCACCGACGGCATGGGATTTGGAGTAAAGAGCGCCATTGAGGCCGCCGACAGCGACGCCAGGATCGTAAGCTTTACGGGAAATCCCCAGGCTCTTGCCTACATTGCGGAGGGGACCTGCTTTACCGCCACCATGCGCCAGGACCCTGACGCCATGGGAGGAACCAGCATTGAAAACATCGTAAAATACCTAAAGGGAGAACAGGTGGAAAAGGAAATGCTGGTGGAACCTATACCCGTCGATGCGTCCAACGTCAATGAGTATTTAAAGTGATGCGCACATGACAGAAACGGGGGTATATCATGGAAACAATTCTGAGTGTCCGGGGGGTTAACAAAGTCATTTTCAGGAATCAACGTGCTGAGCGGTATTGACGCGGACTTTCAGGCGGGTTCGGTTCACGCAATCGTAGGAGAAAACGGAGCCGGTAAATCAACACTGATCAAAATGATATCCGGGGTCTACAGCGTAGACTCCGGAGAGATCCTTCTGGATGGAAAAAAAGTCGTGTTTACCTCGCCGCGGGAGGGCCTTGATGCAGGGATATCCGTGATCCATCAGGAGCTGAGCGTGATCGGCGATCTGACCGTCGCCGAAAACATCTTTCTGGATAATGCGCCCAGAAAGCTTGGCGGCCTGTTGATGGATTTTCCAAATCTATATAAGGAAGCGTCCGCTCTCCTCGAAAAGTACAATATCAGACTAAAGCCGACGGAGATGGTCAGAAATTTAAGCGCGGCCATGCAGCAGCTCATAGAGATACTCCGGGCGGTCTCCCGGAAAGCCAGGGTACTGATCATGGATGAGCCTACCTCGTCCTTATCCAGGGAGGAGACCAACATTCTGTTCCGGATTATCGGTGAGCTGAAGAAAAAAGGCATCGCGGTGATCTATATATCCCACAGGATGGAGGAGATCTTTGCCATAACCGATACGGTCACGGTCCTGAAGGACGGCCGTCTGGTAGCCACCCTGCCGGTGGCTGAAACCGGCCAGGAGAAGCTGGTATCCCTGATGGTGGGAAGATCCTTGCAGGATTATTTTATCCGCAGCAGGCTTCCAAAGAGCGGGGAGGTGGTGCTGAGCGTGAAGGACTTAACTCGCGGGGGAAGATTTGAGAAGATCTCCTTTGACCTCCACAGAGGGGAGGTCCTTGGGGTATCCGGTCTGGTAGGCGCGGGGAGAACCGAGCTGATGAGGGCCATATTCGGCGCCGATCCCATAGACTCCGGAGAGATCCGGCTCCACGGAAAAAACGTGAGATTTGCCCATCCAAGCGAAGCCATCAAAGCCGGGATCGGCCTGGTTCCGGAGGACAGGCGATATCAGGGACTCCTTCTTGACAAAAACGTAAAGACCAATATCTCTCTGGCAAAATGCTGGCTGAACGCGAAACGCGGCATGGTGAATTTTAAGCAGGAGAGGGACGATGCCGTCAGCTACAAGGACAAATTAAAGATCAAAGCTCCGGACATCAACTCCGTGGTGAAGTATCTGTCGGGAGGGAACCAGCAGAAGGTGGTGATCTCCAAATGGCTGTGTACGGACGTGGATATCATCATACTGGACGAGCCGACGAGGGGCATAGACGTGTCGGCCAAGCGGGAGATCTATGGACTGATGAAGGACTTTGTGGAGAATAAAGGAGGCAGTCTGATTCTGGTATCCTCCGACTTACCGGAGATCATCGGCGTCTGTCACAGGACTATCGTCATGCAGGAGGGCGTACAGACGGCAATCCTGGAGCTTGACCATATGGACGAACAGACAATTATGGAATATGCGACTTTAAAGAAGGAGTAGGATTATGGGAAAGGATACGACTGTTAAACTCACAAAATTTGGATCACAATATGCGCTGCAGATATTTATGGTCATATTAATCATCGTTTGTACACTGACTATCGACCGCTTTGCGACGGCCGGCAACATGCTGAACATCCTGTCACAGGTCACGTTCAATGCGATCATTGCCACCGGCATGACCTATGTCATCCTCATCGGGGGCATCGATTTATCCGTAGGAGCCGTGGCGGCGCTGTCCGGGATGATTGTCAGCGGCATCGCCCTGAAATTTCCGGAGATTACCGCGGCGCAGTCGGTACTTGTGATCGTCGGCGTCTCTCTCATCGGAGGCGTAGTCATCGGGGGGATTGTCGGCTTTGCGGTCACGAAGCTGGCCATGCCCGCATTTATCGCCACGCTGGCCATGCAGCGCGTATGCCGTGGAATCGCTTATATTATGAACAATGGATCGCCGTATTACGGATTGTCCAGTGATTTTAAATTCCTTGGAGTGGGCAAATTCTTTAACATTCCCATCGTTGTCATCATCATGGTTGTCATACTGGTGATCGGGGATCTGTTCTTAAAAAAGACCGTCATGGGACGGAGAATCTACTCCGTGGGCAGCAACGCGGAGGTTTCAACCCTCAGTGGCATCAATGTGACCAGAACGAAGGTGTTTGCCCATATGGTGTCGTCCACACTGTCCGCATTTGCCGGGGCCCTCTACGCCTCCAGATTGCTGACTGGACAGC
>Ga0192243_10458_pt1 | contig 15257 bp, 20 predicted proteins | sample Koala_Koa27_K3_FD_131233 | JGI IMG/M metagenome (GOLD analysis project Ga0192243, IMG submission 131233) | Enriched cells from koala feces incubated with labeled cellulose particles, San Francisco Zoo, California, United States - Koala_Koa2-7_K3 ... | reverse complement strand
CTTAAAAGTGATATATAGAAATGGCTGTGAACCTGACAAAGCCTAACATTTTTATTGCATACCCCCTGTTAATATGATATACTTGTAATAGAGCAAATAGAATGTTGATAAGTACCCCGGCTACACTGCCAGCCGGAAGCCCTTAGAGATAATGGCGCGGGAATAGGAAGATCCAAGAATGGATTCTCCTGTTCCTGCGCTTTTTTTGTTTGCTTTGTAAGTTCATTTGAAATTCTCCTTAAACCCCTCCGGGGCGGTAGGGTAAAACCGCCTCAACATATCGTCTACAGGACGTTAAACAGGAAAGGAACAAAACTATGGAACAGACCACAGACACGATGGAGCAGACCACCCAGGCTGAGAACATGGGGAATGAAACGGAAGTACAGGAGGTTGCCGGGGAAGGTGCTGAGAAGAAGTTATTCACCCAGGAAGAGGTAAACGGATTCGTTAAGAGCCAAGTTTCCCGTATGATGAAGAAGGCAACCAAAGATCAGGAAACTGAGTATGCCCAGAAGTTTGCAGAGCTACAGGCCAGAGAAATGAAGCTACTGGTCAAAGAACAGCTTTCAGAGCGGGGGATGCCGCGGGAGCTGGCGGACATTATTACCTGTACGGATGAAGCGGATATTAAGAGTAAGCTTGACGCATTAAATAAAATATATGGCCTACAGAGTGCGGCCAGAGAAAAAGAGAAGCCCATGGGCTTTATGCAGGTAGGAGCGGGCGGCGATCCTCATGCCATGCCCGGCAATCCGGTACGTAAAGCTATGGGGCTTGAATGAAAGGATTGATTGAATAATGGCAATTTCATTAGTTACACAATATTTGCCCTATGTGGACGAACTGTTCACAAAGGAAAGCAAGAAGTCAATGCTCACGAACCAGGACTTATCCTGGACAGGGGCACACACGGTTAAGGTGTATAAGGTCACCACAGCCGGTATGAATGATTACGGGAGATCAGGCCCGGCAGAGGGCAACTGGTCACGCTATGGTCAGGTGCAGGGACTGGACGCAACCACAGAGGAATTTACATTGAGGAAGGACCGTTCCTTCACCTTTGCGGTGGATAAACTGGATAAGGACGAGACGGGCGGAACATTGGCGGCGGCTTCGGCGCTGGCCCGTCAGGTGCGTGAAGTGGTGATCCCCGAAGTAGACACTTATGTATATGGTGTCATGACTGCCGGAGCAGGCCACAAACCGGCCACACTAGCCCTGACCAGTGAGAATATCTATACAGCGATCACAGACGCTAACACGGCGCTTGACAATGCCGATGTGCCGGAGACTGGCCGGGTGCTGGTAGTGACCCCTGACACATACCTGCTGATGAAACGGTGTAAGGACGTCACCATGGAAACGGACATCGGCAACGATATGCGTTTGAAGGGCGTGATCGCAAACCTGGACGGTACCGTGGTAGTGAAGGTTCCCAAGAACCGTCTACCTGATGACTTTGGATTTATGATTGCTCATCCGGTGGCAACGGTGGCTCCTACGAAGCTGGAGGACTACAAGACCCACCAGGACCCGCCGGGGATCAGTGGCGAGCTTGTGGAGGGCCGTATCTGCTATGACGCTTTCGTCCTGGAGAATAAGGCCAAAGCGATTTATTACCAGGCTGTGACGGCAGCCGGCAAATAAAAAGAGCGCCCCGGACTTTCCCCAGCGGATTGCCTGGGGCGTTTTTGAAAGGGGAATTTATGAATCAGATTGACAGGCTGGTTATGAAGGCCAGGAGCAAAGCAGAGCCGCCGTTAAAACCTTGGGAGCGGGCCATGCTGAAAAATCCTTATATAGTCCGGGGGCACGGTGAGTTACTGGAGCTTCTTTCCACTCAACAGGATGATTGGCGGCTGATTGTTCAGGCATGTGTATTGAAAGGAGGCGGATAAGATGGCACAGATCAGGCTAAAGACCAAGACGGCCACAGAGGTGCGTCGGACGCTCTCCAGGGTGATGAATATGGTGGCAAATGGAGAGATGGACAATAAGACAGCCAACACTATTATATTAGGCTGCAATGCGGTGCTGTCAGCGATCCGCACGGACGAGCAGCAGCATAAGATCAACGAGTTAGAAAGGATATTGAACGGGATTAAGTAGGAGGTGTATAAAAGGTGCAAGTAAAATCAACGGTGAAAATAAATATGAATCGAATCCGGCAACTGACCCAAGCCACGGTAACTGCCCTGGAGCAGATGGGGGAGGCGTTGCACGCAGAGGTAGTCCAAGCTCAGGTAATACCAAGAAAAGACGGAACATTATCAGGGGAAAACTTTTTTGTCGATAAATCCCATAGCCAAGAAGGTAAAGTTACGCTTGTACATGATGAGCCATATGCTCGTAGGCTTTATTATCATCCAGAGTTTAATTTTAATATTAATGAAAATCCGAACGCACGCGGGGGATGGTATGAGGACTGGATGAATAAAGGGAATAGAGCTGATCAAGTACCCCAAATATTTAAAGATACTTATAAGAAGATTACAGGATTGTAGGATTTTAAACGCAAGTAGGGAGGGGTGACACCATGACCAATGAACAACTTGTGGCCCGGATCAGAGCCGGGGAGGATATAGCGGAGAATATGGCCCAGCTCTACGAACAGGTACGGTCCTTCATTCATGCCATAGCCTGGAGGTATAGAGGCTGGTGGAATCGGCTGACGATATCCTGCGGAAAGAGCAGAAGGAGATTGACAGGCTGCGGGCAGAGCACCGGGAGTGGTTGCGATATCGCAACAAATAGGAGGGTGTACAGTGACTAACATTTGACTAACAATCGTATGAAATGTTAGTCAAAGTAAGATTGAAATGTGAGAAGGTATGTGTCAATAACCTTGTGTTTACGGTGAATATGCGGTATCATAAGAGAATGGAAAATGCCAGGGGACGGACTTTTAATCAAGTTGTCCGGGGTTCGAATCCCCGATGTCTCAGAGTATGAAAGACCCCGGCAGTCTGATGACTGTTCCGGGGTTTTATTTTATTTAAAAATATTTTTGAATTTTTGAAAGGATTGGGGAATCTGGATCGTATTATTAGTGAAGTGTTAAATGAGAAGGAGATTAAGAGAATGAAGATAAGAACGATTATGACAGCAGCGGCTACGAGTTTGGTTTTGACGGTTGCAGGCAGTGGCCTGGCATTTGGTGCGGAGTGGGTGTGTCCCAGAGGTTATGGAGACTGCCAGGGATACGAATATTGCACGACACACGATCATGGCGACTGTGAAGGACATTGGGGAGAGGATGGAAGCTGGGTTTGCCCGGATGGAAACCATAACTGGAATTCTACCTCTACGAATGCGCGCGGATATGGGCATCATGGAGGACATGGCTGCGGATCTCACCATAGATAATTTGATCGGGTATATGGAGAAGCTATGCGGCAGGAATCGGATGTAGAGCGGACGATAGAACAATATGCGGATATGGTGAAGCATATCTGCTTTGTCTATATGAAGAATGAAAGCGATACAGAGGACGTATTTCAGGATGTATTTTTGAAATACGCCCTTTTTTCTGAACCCTTTTTATCGGAGGAGCACAGGAAAGCCTGACTGATCAGGGTGACGATAAACAGGTGTAAGGATGTGCTGCGCAGTTTCTTTCGAAAGAATACGTGTTCTCTGGATGAGGCGGCTTTATTGGAGACACAGGGGGAAGAGGATTATTCATATGTATTGGAGGCAGTGATGAAGCTGCCGGAGAAATATAAGATTCTCGTGTATCTGCATTTTTATGAGGGGTACTCGGCGGTGGAGATCGCGGATATATTACATAAAAAGGTGAATACGGTGTATACGCATTTGGCAAGGGCTAAGACGGAATTAAAAAAGATGCTGGGAGGTGATGAGAGTGGATCAGGATATCCGGGAAGCGTTTGATAAGATTACCTGCGATGAGCAGATGAAAGCGAGAACACGGGCCTACGTGTGTGAACGGATGAACCGAGGCAGGAGACTGATTCCATCCAGGATGAAATGGGCCGTATCTCTGGCCTGCCTTCTGATCTTTGTTACCAGCGGATTTGGCGGTTACCGGCTCTACTATACGGAAGCGGCCACCATCAGCATCGATGTCAATCCAAGTATTGAGCTTGGTATAAACAGGTGGGGAAAGGTGGTTGAGGAAGTCACCTATGGGAAGGAAAGCGAGACGGTTCTCTCATCTGTCTCGTTAAAGCATCTGGAGTATGAGGAGGCATTGGAGCGGCTGTTAAGCAGCGAGGCGATGAAGAAGTATTTAAAAAAGGATGCGCTGGTCTCTATTACCCTGGAGGATGGGAACAGCAATCAACAGTTGTTGACAAATCTACAGGAATGTGTGGATAAAACCTTGGAACAGTGCCATAACGGTGTAAAAGCGGAGTATGCCAGCGTGGATCAGCATATGTGCAAGGAAGCCCATAATCATGGCATGTCTGTGGGAAAGTATAATGCCATCCAGGAGCTCCTGACCGTCGATCCTCAGGCTACAGTCGAGGAGTTTAAGGATAAGTCCATGAAAGAGATTAAAGGGCATATGGAGCATTGTGAGCACAAAAACCAGAGTTTCCAGGATGACAGCGTAGATCAGCAGCCGGCGGACGGCAGCTGCAGTGAACAAAAGGGCTGTCATAAAAGCGGAAGTCATCATCATTGAGTAAAGTTGAGTTTAAAATAAGGCGTTTCAAAAGCAGTTTGGCTTTTGAGGCGCCTTTTTCTGCTTACTCGTCAAAGTCCACGATGACGTAGAAGCCACGGGAATTTTCCTGAACCTCTTTGACGATTCCATATTCGGATTTGATGCGGTCACGGGCTTGGAAGCAGCCGGACATGGCGACGGCGGGATCGATGATATAGCTGTAGCTGCTGGTCCCCTCCCGCTCTATAATCTTTACCTGATCGCCGGCTTTGACCAGATTGGGGCGTTCCATCTTAAATTCGACGGTTCTCATGGGCGTTCCCTCCTTTTTATGAGAGTGTTGTGTTCTGGAATTTATTATAATCAGTTTGAAACGGCTTGTAAAGAATGGAAAATGCTGAAGAAATTATTAATATTTATCAACTAACAATATTAATTTATTGTTTTTCGATAAAAAAATATTGATTTTTAATATGCGGTGTGATATATTGCAGTCATAGAAAGAAAATAGGGTATAAGGAGACGAAGTGATGGATAACCGGTTGATTAAATTTACAAAATGGCTGTTGGATATCATGTTTTATGTGGGGGCAGTACTGACGGTTATGATTCCGTGGCTGTTTCGGATCTTTGGAAGGTATATGGAGACGTTTCGGAAGTATTATGTGGCTCAGTGCCTGGTTTATATGATCTCTGGTGTGTTGTGTCTGAAGATCGTCTATGAGCTGAGAAAGATGTTTCGGACGATTCTGGACGGGGATGCATTTGTGGAGGCCAATGCGCGGTCTCTGAAGCTGATGTCCAAATGCAGTTTTTTTTATATCGGCGCTGTCTGTGGTGAGACTGCCACTGTCGCCTACACCGGCTACGGTGGTGATACTTATCGTGTTTGCCATTGCGGGCTTGTTCAGCATTATCCTGTGTCAGGTATTCGAGAAGGCGGTTCAGTACAAACTAGAGAATGATTTGACGATATAGGAGGATGGGCATGGCTATCGTAATTAATCTGGACGTGGTGATGGCGAAACGGAAGAAGGGGCTCACGGAGCTGGCCGGCGAAGTGGATATCACCATGGCTAATTTATCAATATTAAAAAACAATAAGGCAAAGGCCATCCGGTTTTCGACGCTGGATGCGATCTGTAAGGCGCTGAACTGCCAGCCGGGAGATATACTGGAATATGTGGAGGACGGCGGAGCTGACGGGAACCAGGAATCTGATTAACAGGAGGATGATATGATGGATGATAAGAATGTAACGGTAGATGAGGGAATGAATCAAGAATCCATAGCGGAAAAGTCAATTGAGCTGCCGCCCCAGAAACCGGCCGCTGTTCAGGCGGTGGTGAGAAAGGAGATTCCGGGCAGAATCCGGGAGGTGGGAAGTCAGTTTGAGTTTTTCGGACTGTACAGCCTGATATTTGGAGTGGTGTATTCGTTTTGTCTGTTTCGCAATCCGGGAGGTATTACATATCCGCTGTTTGTGGCAGCAGGCTATGGGATTGCGGTTCTGATGCTGAAAAAGCTTGGTATTCCGGTGAAACGGCTGTCATGGTTTATCATGGGGATATCGTTTCTTTTGGGGATTACCAGCAGTCTGACGGCCAGCGGGCTGTTGCTGTACTTTAACAGAATGGCCTTGTTTTTACTTGCGTGTGTGTTTGTGCTTCATGAGTTTTACGAGGATGAGACGTGGAATATAGGAAAATATGTCTCTTCGGTCATCGTGTTTCTGTGCTATGCGGTTGGATGTATCGGGTATCCGTTTCAGCATATGGCGGCGTACTTTAAGGGCGTGAAGAATAAGAAATGCAGAAATGTGCTGATGGTTATCACAGGCGCTGCCATCGGGATTCCAGTGATGGTTTGTCTGGCTCTGCTGCTCAGTGCGGCGGATATGGTGTTTAAGGAGATACTAACTAATCTGCTGGATACGTTTTTAAATCCGTGGACGGTGTTTACAGCAATCTTAAAGGCGATTGTGGGGATTCTCCTGATCTACCTGTTTTTGTGCAGCGCATGTATGAAGAATCTCAAGGAGGAGGCGGCGGACAGAAGAACGAAGGAGCCGCTGGTGGCGATCACGGGGATGGGAATCATTGCTGCGGTGTACCTGCTTTTCTGCGGGATTCAGATTATCTATCTGTTTTTGGGAAAGGGCAGTCTGCCGGAGGGAGTGACGTATTCTGATTATGCCAGACAGGGATTTTTCCAGCTGTTGTTTGTGGTGTTTTTAAATCTGGTGATGGTGCTCTGCTGTATCAAATATTTTAAAAGGAGCACGGGGCTTAATCTGGTGCTGACGGTGATATGCAGCTGTACGTATGTGATGATCGCATCGGCGGTGTATCGGATGCTGTTATATGTTGGAATGTATCACCTGACATTTCTCCGGGTGCTGGTGCTGTGGTTTCTGGCACTTTTAGCAGTGTTGATGGTAGGGGTGGTGTTGGTGATCTACCGGAATACATTTCCGCTATTCAGATATTGTCTGGTGATGATATCGGTGTTTTATCTGGGGTTTGCCGGGATGAGACCGGATCGGGTGATAGCGGAGTACAATATCAGCCATACGGATGTGTTGCAGGATAATGATTTTTATTATCTGTTTTACAATCTTTCGGCCGACGCCGCACCGGAGATTGCCGGGCTGGATATCAGTCCGTATGTCAAGGAATATTATGATACTGTGGAGGATGCGTACAGGGATTACTACAGGCGGGCAATCAAAGGATACGACGGGAGAAGATCCTTCAGAACGATTAATCTCTCCTATGAGAAGGCCAGAAAGCTGTTTGACGGGAAATTTTGACGGGGATATTCCATCTGTGCTACAATGTCAGAAGGAAAAGAGGACTGGTCATGGAGAAAAGAGGACGTTTGCTGCGGGCATTGATGGAATATGGTGCTTCGGATTATTATCCGTTTCATATGCCCGGGCATAAACGAAATGAAAAGGGATTGGACTTTCCGAATCCCTTTTCTGTTGATATTACGGAGATTGACGGGTTTGATAATCTGCATCATCCGGAGGGGATTTTAAAGGAGTCCATGGAGAGGGCCGCGGCGGTTTATGGGGCGGACAGGACCCGTTATCTGGTAAATGGGAGTACCTGCGGGCTTCTCAGTGCGATCTGCGGTTGCGTGGGAGCGGGTGGGAAGCTTTTGATGAGCAGAAACTGTCACAAGTCGGTTTATCATGGAGTTTTCCTCAATCACTTAAAAACAGAGTATGTTTATCCACAAATCATACCGGGATTTGGTCTCCAGGGTGGATTATTGGCGGAGGATGTCAGAAAAATGCTGATAACTGTCCCGGATATCCGGGCAGTGCTCGTCGTGTCCCCCACCTATGATGGGATTGTGTCGGATATCCGGGGGATCGCAGAGGCGGCCCACGAGCATGGGATACCTTTGATTGTGGATGAGGCCCACGGCGCGCACTTTGCGTTTGGGAACAGGTGGCCGGTTCCGGCGCTGGAGTTTGGAGCAGATGTGGTGATTCAGAGTCTGTATAAGACGCTGCCGTCTCTGACACAGACTGCGCTGCTGCACTGGAGGAAGGGGTATGTGGATTTTGAGGATATCGACCGGTATCTGCATATCTTTCAGTCTTCCAGCCCGTCCTATGTGCTGATGGCAGGGATTGAGCGGTGTATAGAGATGATGGATGAGGACGGGGAAGCGGTGATGGAGGCGTTTTGGAAGCGCTTATATGGGCTGCGGGACCGTTTGAAGGGGATGAAGCATCTGCGGCTGCTGGGTGAAGAGGCGAAAGGCAGCGCAGGCGTATGGGATATGGATCTTTCGAAGGTGGTGGTATCCACCAGGGGGACCGCTCTGGACGGCGGAAAGCTGGGAGGAATACTGAGAGATCGGTATCACCTGGAGATGGAGATGTGCGGTCCTGATTATGTGACGGCGATTACGACGGCCTGGGATACGGATGAGGGGCTTGACAGGCTGGGAGCTGCGCTTTTGGAGATCGACGGAGGACTTGCGGAGGATATAGCCGGGGGATGGAAAGACAGGGAACCGGCTCCGGCGATGGAGTACCCGGTGATTGAGATGGGAATCCGGGAGGCGGCGGACCGGGAGCAGGAGATAGTCAGGTTAACGGAAAGCTGTGGAAGGATATCCGGGGAGTATCTGTATCTCTATCCGCCGGGTATCCCGATCCTGGCGCCGGGGGAAGTGATATCGGCTGGGATGCTGGAACAGGCAGCAGGATACATCAGGATGGGACTGCCGGTTCAGGGACTGAGGGACGAAAACCTCGAATGGATACGGGTTGTGAAAAAATTTGATTAGTTTTAAGCGGGAGATTATTATGGGAAAGATTTTTTACGTAATGGGAAAAAGCGCATCCGGCAAGGATACGATCTATAAAAGGCTGCTGGATGAGTTTCCTCGGCTGAAGACGGTGACTCTCTATACCACCAGGCCCATAAGGGACGGGGAGAGGGATGGAGTGGAGTATTATTTTGTGGACCGGAAGAAGCTGGATGAGCTGAGATCGGAAAATAAAGTGATCGAGGAGAGGACGTATCAGACAGTTCATGGGCCGTGGAGTTATTTTACGGTGGATGACGGGCAGTTTGACCTGGAGCGCGAGGATTATCTGATGATCGGGACGCTGGAATCCTATGGGAGGATGCAGGAGTATTTTGGCCGGGACATGCTGATTCCTATCTATATCTTTGTGGACGACGGTGTCAGGCTGGAGAGAGCGCTGGAGAGAGAGAAGATGCAGAAGACGCCCAAATACCAGGAACTGTGCAGGCGGTTTCTGGCGGACGATGAGGACTTTAAGAAGGAAAACCGGGTGCAATGCGGGATTACCATGGAGTATGAGAACCGGGAGCTGGAACAGTGTTTGGATCAGATCGTCGGCATGATAAAGGGGTATCTGTAGCGGGGAGGTGCGCATATGGAACGGTTGACATTAAAAAATGCCCGCCAGGAGCTGGTGGTGGATCATGACTGGACGGCGTATTTTCATTTTAATAATCAGCATCTGCTGTTTCTGGATTACAGTGAGAAGGGCGGGCTGTCAGCGGAGGAGAGGAAGCTGATCACGCCCTCCATACAGGCGTTTCAGTTGGGTGAGGGATCGGAAGGAAGGTACCTGAAACGGGCGGCAAAACGGTTTGCTGAGCGGTCCGGGTATCAGAGATATCCGGAGATGATGGACTGTTTTATCGGGGAGGAGAACCGGCATTCTCAGATTCTGAAAAAGTATATGGAGATTTATGGGATTGACTGTGTCAGCCATCATGCCCTGGATACGGTATTCCGGTTCCTGAGAAAGGGGATGGGAATCGAGGGGGAGATCATGGTGCTGGTGACGGCGGAAATGATCGCCCTGTCCTATTACAGCGCGCTGAGTGCCGCTACCCATTCGAAGCTTCTGAAAACGATATGCAGCCAGATGCTCCAGGATGAGTATATGCATGTGATCTTTCAGTCTGAGACGCTGCACAGGATATACAGCCACCGCAAACCCAGGGCCAACAAGTGTATGGCGGTCTTTCGGTGGGGATTTATGAATACAGTTCTGAGCCTGGTATGGATGAAGTATAGAGAATTGTTTCGAAAGGGAGGATACTCCTATGTCCGATTCAGCAGGGACTGCAACAGCTGTCTGATGGAATCGATGAGGATCGCCAGGTTCGGGAAGATTTGAAAGAGCAGTCCTGGATTTTTGTTACTCTTGTATTTTATACCCGGATTTTGTATACTTAGATACGGATTAAAAAACCTGTGAGCGGACGGGTTATTCCTTGTGGTAGCGGGGGTAGTATGATATAATATACGAGGATTAGTCTGCAAGAGGAAAGGAGCCGTATATGCCAGGGTTTCAGGATATTATTGGCCATGAACAGATAAAGGAACATTTACAGAAGGCGATTGAGGGAGGAAAAGTCTCCCATGCCTATATATTAACCGGAGAAGCGGGGATGGGCAGAAAGTCGTTGGCCAATGCGTTTGCTATGACCCTGTTGTGTGAGAAGGGAAAGAGCGAGCCCTGTATGGAATGTCACGCTTGTAAGCAGGTGATGAGCCACAACCACCCGGATCTGATCTGTGTAACGCATGAAAAACCAGCCAGTATCGGCGTTGACGATATCAGGGAACAGATTAATGATACGATCATGATACGCCCATACAGCAGTTATTATAAAATATATATCGTGGATGAAGCGGAGAAGATGACGGTGCAGGCACAGAACGCGCTGTTGAAGACCATAGAGGAGCCGCCGGCTTACGCGGTGATCATCCTGCTGACGACCAACCAGGACGCGTTTCTGCCGACGATTCTTTCCAGATGTGTTCAACTGAAGCTGAAGCCGCTCAGGGATTCGGTGGTTAAGCAGTACCTGACCCAGTCGCTGGGGATTCCGGAGGATAAGGCGGATATCTACGCGGCGTTTGCAAGAGGGAACTTAGGGAAAGCTATTCATCTTGCCTCATCGGAGGATTTTCAGCTTTTATACAAGAAGATGCTTCATCTGCTCAAGCATGTGAAGGAAGCGGAGATGCCGGAGCTTTTGGAGTTTATCCGGGGTCTCAAGGAGGACAACTTTGATATCTATGAGTGTCTGGATTTTATGCAGATCTGGTATCGGGATGTTCTGATGTTTAAGGTTACAAAGGATATCAATCTTTTGATATTTAAGGAAGAATATAATACGATCAATGACCTGAGCAACAAGACGGGATACGACGGGTTTGAGGCGATCCTGGAGGCAATCGACAAAGCGAGAGTGCGTCTGGATGCCAACGTGAATACGGAGCTTGCGCTGGAATTGATGTTATTAGCAATGAAGGAGAATTAATAGATGGTTAACGTAATTGGAGTCAGGTTTCGTAATGCCGGCAAGATCTATTTTTTTGATCCGGGTGACAGGGACATCCGGACAGGGCAGCATGTGATAGTGGAAACTGCCAGGGGAATTGAATATGGTTATGTTGTTCTTGGAACCCGCAAGGTGGAGGAATCCAAGGTGATTCAGCCGTTAAAGCCGATGATCCGTATGGCCACCAAGGAAGACGAGGACGTGGAGAGACGCAACAAGAAGAAGGAGAAGGACGCATTTAAGATCTGTCTGGAAAAGATTAAGAAATACAATCTCCAGATGAAGCTGATCGATGCGGAGTATACCTTTGACAATAATAAGGTGCTGTTTTATTTTACGGCTGACGGCCGTATCGACTTCAGGGAGCTGGTGAAGGATCTTGCGGCGGTGTTTAAAACCAGGATCGAGCTGCGCCAGGTGGGAGTCAGGGACGAGACGAAGATCGTCGGCGGAGTCGGTATCTGCGGACGGCCTCTGTGCTGTCATTCCTATCTGTCGGAGTTTATACCGGTGTCCATCAAGATGGCCAAGGAACAGAATCTGTCCCTGAATCCGACGAAGATCTCCGGCGTGTGCGGCAGACTGATGTGCTGCTTAAAGAACGAGGAGGAGACCTACGAGGAGCTGAACAGCAAGCTGCCCAACGTGGGAGATTATGTGACCACGGACGACGGGCTGAAGGGTGAGGTTCACAGCGTCAGCGTGCTGCGGCAGCAGGTGAAGGTTGTCGTAGTCGTGAACAAGGACGAGAAGGAGATCCGCGAGTACAAGGTGGAGCAGCTTCGTTTCAGGCCGCGGCGCAAAAAAGAGAAGGTGAACGTGGCGGATGCGGAGCTTAAGAAGCTGGAAGCGCTGGAGAAGAAGGAAGGAAAGTCGAAGTTAGATGACAATTGATCTAAAGGAGCAGGAGCGCATCGACGATCTGCAGAGAAACGGCTATCGGATCATACAGAATAAGGAGGCGTTCTGCTTCGGTATGGATGCGGTGCTGCTGTCGGGCTTCGCGTCGGTGAAGGAGGGGGAGACGGTTCTGGATATGGGAACCGGGACCGGGATTATCCCGATTCTTCTGGAGGCCAAGACGGAAGGGAAGCATTTTACCGGTCTGGAGATCCAGAAGGAGATGGCCGATATGGCGTCCAGAAGCGTGGCTCTCAACGGATTGGAAGATAAAATTGACATTGTAAACGGCGATATAAAGGAAGCCAGCCAGTTGTTTGGCGCGGCTTCCTTTGACGTCGTGACGTCGAATCCGCCTTATATGAACGATGCCCATGGGTTAAAGAACCCTGACGTTCCCAAGGCGGTGGCCCGCCATGAGGTGCTGTGCACCTTAGAGGATGTGGTGCGGGAGGTGGCCAGATGCTTAAAGCCCGGAGGACGGTTTTATCTGGTCCACCGGCCTCATCGGCTGATCGAGATTATCACGGCTCTGACCTCCTGCCGGCTGGAGCCAAAGAGGATGAAGATGGTTCACCCCTATGTGGACCGGGAGGCCAATATGGTGTTGATTGAGGCGGTGAGGGGCGGGAAATCCATGATTAAGGTGGAAGCGCCCATTGTGGTGTATAAGGAACCGGGAGTTTATACGGACGAGATATATGAGATATATGGATATTGAGGAAGGGAACGAGCTGCCATGCCAGGGAAATTATATTTATGTGCCACACCGATCGGGAATCTGGACGATATCACGCTGAGAGTGCTCAGAACGCTCCAGGAGGTGGATTTAATCGCGGCGGAGGATACGAGACACAGCATCAAGCTGCTGAATCATTTTGAGATTAAGACGCCAATGACCAGCTATCACGAATACAATAAGATAGAGAAGGCCAGATATCTGGTAGAGCAGATGAGGCAGGGGGTGAATATCGCCCTGATTACCGATGCGGGAACGCCTGGGATCTCTGATCCGGGGGAGGAGCTGGTCCGGCAGTGCTATGAGGCCGGGATCGAGCTGACGTCCCTTCCGGGACCGGCGGCCTGTGTTACGGCCCTTACCATGTCGGGCATGGCGACCAGAAGATTCTGTTTTGAAGCGTTTCTTCCCACGGACAAGAAGGACAGACAGTGGGTGTTGGAGGAGCTGAAACGGGAGACCCGGACCATCATCGTCTACGAGGCGCCTCACAGGCTGATCAGGACGTTAAAGGAGCTTGGCGGGACGCTGGGGAACAGAAAAGTCTCGGTCTGCCGGGAACTGACGAAGAAATATGAGACCATTTTCCGCACGACTCTTGAGGAAGCGGCGGCCTATTATGAGGAGAACGAACCGAGGGGAGAGTGCGTTCTCGTGATCGAGGGCAGGAGTATCGAGGGGATGAAGGAGGAGGAACGGCAGTCCTGGGAGTCTATGGCGATTGAGGAGCACATGGAGGTTTATCTGGGCCAGGGCCTCGATAAGAAGGAAGCCATGAAGAAGGTGGCGAAGGACAGGGGAGTAAGCAAGCGGGAGATTTATCAATATTTGATGGAACTGGAAGATCCGGGAGACATGTGATGGAAAAAAAGATAAATCGGGCAATTATCATAGCTGGTATTTTATTGACAGTAGCATTTCTTGGTATTCAATGGCTTTTGAAATCCGGAGGGAGGGATCTCTCCGCCAATCAAACCGAAAGCCGTCTGGAATTTGGTGCAACGTATATGACCATGAACAACCCATTTTTTGAAATTATAGATGATGAGATACGCTCCGTGGCAGAGGGCCGCGGGGATGTGCTGATCACCAGAGATCCGGCGCTTAGTCAGGAGAAGCAGATCGAACAGATCTACGAGCTGATAGACCGGAAGGTGGCGGCTATTTTCCTGAACCCAGTGGACTGGAAGGGAGTCAAACCGGCGCTGGAGGCGGCTAAGAAGGCGGGGATTCCCGTAATTGCGGTGGATACGCCGGTGTATGATACCGATCTGGTGACCTGTACGGTGGTATCTGATAACTATGACGCTGGTGTTCAGTGTGGGAAGCATCTGCTGGACCATCACCAGGGCGGGAAAATCGTACTTCTGGAGCATCCGGGGGCCAAGTCGGCTCAGGACCGGATACAGGGATTTCTGGATACCATAGATGGGGATTCCAGATTTCAAATTGTAGGCAGAGAAGCCTGTGAGGGACAGCTGGAGCTGGCAATGCCTGCCATGGAGCGGCAGCTGGCGCAGCATTCTGACGTCAATATCGTTATGGCGTTGAATGATCCCAGCGCCATGGGAGCTATGGCTGCGCTGGAGGACTATGGAATATTGGACAGGGTTTCCGTCTACGGAGTGGATGGAGCTCCGGAGGCCAAATCCATGATCGCCGAGGGCAATATGACTGCCACCTCCTCCCAGTTTCCCAACCGCATCGGACAGATCGCGGTGGAGAAGGCATACCAGATCATCGATGGCACGTGGAGAGGGGAAGAGAGGGAGATCCAGGTGCCTGTCAGTCTGATAACCAGGGATAATGTGGCGGAGTACGGCACCGACGGATGGAAATAGGAGGGACCGGAGTGGAAGAACGCAAAACACTGTCTTACATACATCTTTTTATGTGCGGTTTTAACCTGATCATCGTCTACTATATTGCCTATATTATGAGTGACGTGATATACAGAATCTGCCGGGGGATGGAGGCCAAGGAGTTTCTGACTCAGATACCGATCATACCCGGAGAGCCGGGGATGGTCATGGCGGGAGCGGTGATATCTTATCTGCTGCTGCGGTGCGTGATCGCCCTGCGCAGGACGCTGGCGCCGCGTTACCGTGTCTCCAGAATCAGT
>Ga0192243_10456_pt1 | contig 15373 bp, 8 predicted proteins | sample Koala_Koa27_K3_FD_131233 | JGI IMG/M metagenome (GOLD analysis project Ga0192243, IMG submission 131233) | Enriched cells from koala feces incubated with labeled cellulose particles, San Francisco Zoo, California, United States - Koala_Koa2-7_K3 ... | reverse complement strand
TACGTCATATTCCAAACGATAACATACCGGATTCACATAAACTGGTAAAGTCAATTTCTGACCTGCCGCATCAGACAGTTCCAGTGTAGTAGTTCCAAGCTTCTTTCCTGTTAGTTTTAACTTGGTAGCCCCGTCTTCCGTAATCAATTCAGCGGTTTTCAAATAGGTTTTATTATCATCTGTGAGTTGTGCCAACTTATAATCGCCATTTCCTCTGGTGATGGCAATTTCTGTAGATGCCTCATAGCCACCAATAATTAAAGAAGTTGCTTCATTTTCCAATTTAAGGTTATACGGATTCACTTTCACCGCAATCTCCTCCATGGAACCTTTTTGGTCTGTCACAATCACTTTCACATCACCTCTGGCTTTGGGTTTCAAGGTAATCAGATTCTCTTTTTCAGTGGCCTCCACAATCGTTGCATCCGTAGTAGGCTCACCATCTCCTACCTGATAAGTAAAACTATAGCCACCATTACCTTTCTCTATAGATATATATTGAGATTCGGCATCCGGTTCGACAAAAATGGCTTCATTACTTTTCAGTGTCAGATCCACGATGTTCACTACCACAGGAAGGATGATCGTTTTGCCTTTCTTATCTGTTATCGTAACATTTACCGGATCATCTCCAGTCTCGAACTTGGCAGTCAACGGAATAACCTGTCCCGATAGTTCGCCCACTTCCAGAAACTTATCAGCACCTTCCGGTATGGAAATCTGGTAATCTCCGTTACCGGTCAAAATCTTCACCAGTCTCTTTTCACCGATAAAGAGGTCAAACCCTTCTTCCGGTGCATCTACCGTCAAATCCCAAAGTTTTGCTACCCGAACCAGCACTCTAGCCACTTTCTTACGCCCATCTACTATTAATATAGTGGTTTCCGTACGGTTATTTTCCTCCAACTGACTATTTTCGGTAGCTTTAATAGTCACCTTATTACCATTGATTGTAGCCGTCGCCACATTTTCATCAAATGGCTTCACATAATAATCTCCATTACCGGAAGTGATACTTACCGTAATCTCATCTCCTTGTAGCAGTGTCACCGAATTATTATCGACAACCAGATCTGTTGCCGGTTTCACTTCCTGTTCTTCTTTATCATCACTGCACGATACCATAAAAAATGGGATAGTCAATGCTGAAAGAAATAAAAAACTAAGTTTCCTTTTCATTAGATTAAAGATTAATAAATTAATACTTTTCGAGTTTATCTACTTAAAACTTCGATGAGACAAAGATAAAATCACTAAACTCTACCAAAAGAAAATTAACTGCTTTTTTTACCTTTTGGCACGGATATTTACTACATTAACACGGATATTTACTTCTTCTTTTTCTTTAAAAATTCCCGCCACAGGCTACTGCTGAACCTCTTCCAAATGTTTCATCCGAAACTCTTTTGGCGTACATTCATACTTTTCACGGAACACCTTAAAGAAAGTAACTTTGTTCGAGAATCCCGAATCAAACACAATTTCATCAATCGTCTTTTTGGTCGTGAGCAATAAATCTTTCGCAATATGCAAACGGCACTCCTTTATCAAATCCGTCGGACTATCCTCTCCGATTTCTTCCATCTTCCGATAAAGACTTCGGGGACTGATCGCCAACCGGTCGGCAATATAACGCGGAGTTAAATCTTTGTTCGTTATATTATCATTGATGATCTTCAAAACTGACTGGAGGAACTTTTTCGACTCTTTATGTGTCAACTTCCCGTCCGACTTCTCGAAAGAACTGATCGGTGAACTGAAATAATTCTTCAACACCTCTTTCCGTTCCATCACCTGACAGACAGAAATACGAAGGTACTCCGCACTAAACGGTTTCGTGATATACATTTCCGCACCGGCAGAAAGAGCCTCCATCTGTTGTTCCATCTCGTGCCGTCCGGAAACCACAATAATAGGAATATGCGCCGTCTCTTTCACCGATTTGATCCGCCTGGTCAGTTCAATGCCACCCATTCCCGGCATCATGACATCACAGATAATCACATTCGGATAAACCTCATTCATCACCTGATCCAGCCGCTCGGGATCTTGCAAGGTTATTACATTAAAATCGCCGGAAAATATTTCTCCAATAAACCATAACATCTCGATTTCATCATCAACCACCAAAAGCGTGGGACGCATCTTGTCAAACTCATACTGTGGAAGTTTCAGTATCGATTGAGTATCTATCTTAGGGATGTATTCCGCCGTGAGCCGCTTTGCTTCCGCCACTCCGGTAGTCTGCTCCATAACTGGCAAGGTTAATGTAAACATCACCCATCCATCAGGAGTATTTTCCACTTTCAACGTACCATTCAGTAACTTTGCCATATTATAAGAGATGGCTAGTCCCAGTCCGTTCCGGGAAAAGTTCTTTTCATCCTGATTCTCGAAATTATCCAAAATGGCGGTTAAAAATATACTGGAAATCCTTTTCCTTGATGGTACTTCCTTCATTTGCTACACGAAGAGTCAGCATGTTTTCCCCACTCGTATCCACTTCAATCTTGATACTCTGTCCGTCGGGAGTATATTTAAAGGCATTAGAAATCAGATTAATAATAATCGTATTCAGAAATCCCTTGTCCGAGTTCCACATCACCTGTTCGGGTATCTTGCTCAAGAAAGTGATGTTTCTGGATTTAGCCATTTCGACAAACGTTTTGGCTATTCCTTTCACAATAGAAGACACATTCAATGACTCAATCCGTACTTCCCTGTTTCCTGTTTCAATCCGACGGAATTCAATCAACTCATGAATCAGGTTGTTGAGACGCTCCGCATTCGTCTGAATCATCTGTACGTAGTCCACGACAAATTTACTAAGTCCCTTCGATGAAAGGATTCGTCCGCAAGGACCATAAATCAAAGTCAGCGGAGTACAAAACTCATGTGCGATATTAGTAAAGAAACGAAGTTTGGACTCAAAGACATTCTTTTGATGGCGTTTCTCTATCTCGTTCAGCAATTCCTGCTTTTTACGTTTGGAGCGCAGTATAAAAGAACGTATCAGTAAGGCTGCCAGTAAAAGCAGACAGAAGGCATAAATCAAATAAGCCCACCAGGAAGCATACCACGGATCGCCTATACGAATGACCAGGGAATAGACATCACTCTCTTTATCAAAGACACTATTGTAATATTTCACCAGTAAGGTATATTCACCAGGAGCCATATTCGTAAAAGAGACTCCGCTTTCCGAACCATTGTTTACCCATTGGTCACTCAATCCTTTCAGTTTATAGAAATAGGTACAGTTATTACCATTCAGATAATCCACAGAAGCAAATGAAACAGAAAAGAAATTCTGGTCATACTGTAAATTCAAGACTTCAGCTTCTTTTTTCCGGGTGAGAAATTCTCCCAGATTGTATTGTTCACCGAAGATAGACAGCTTATCAAAATAAACAGGAGGCATATAAAGCTGCTCCGGACGGCCATCCGCCCGGATAGCTACGACTCCATTGATTCCTCCAAAGAACAGAGTACCAGTCCGGGAATCCCGAAAAGCGGCACCGTCACTAAACTCTACCACCTTTAAACCATCTCCGAAACCATACGAACGAAAGACATTCCGTTTCGTATCGAAATTGATTAATCCGAGATTGGTGCTCAACCAGAAATTGTCGGACGAGTTTCTAAGAATTGCATGAATGGTATTATTCAGGAAACCATTCTTGGCATTGAAGAGCTGATAAGAAGTTTCCGAAGTGTACTTTATCAATCCGTAGCTCGTTCCAAAAAGATAGTTATTGCTGCTGTCTTTACTGATGGCGAGAATATTATTCAGGGTCATGTTTTCGTATTTGTGAGTAGACACCGGTTCCAGGCCGTTCGTCGTTTCGTTATAGCGGAACACCCCATATCCTTTATTACCAAACAACAGGTTGGTTTCATTCTCCGCATAAATAGTAAAGAAATAGTTCGATCCCAGTTCGCCATCATTAATGATGTAACGTTGCGCATCCACAATCACCGGATTGTCCGGTGTTCCGGCAATACGAGCCTTCACCACTCCCATGCCGACACTCGCCAGCCACAGTTCGGAATCTGCTGTTTCGTAAATGTCATGGATGTATTTGAAATCTTCGTTGCCGATCCGTATTGGTATACTCTTGATACGTTTTTCCCGATATGAATAATAAGTTAATCCTTCTTCGTCTCCTATCCAAAGCAAATTCCGGTGGCTTTTGGCAAAACAATAAACGGCATTACTACTCAAAGCACTATTAGAGGTAGTCAACACCTCTGATCGGCAGTCAGAGATGTTTTTATCGAATTCGTAATCATAGATTTTAAGAATTCCGTTTCCTTTGGTTCCCACCCAAAAAGTACGTTCATCATCAAGATAGATGGCACGCACGGGGCGTTCTATTTTCTCGGTGTAATTGCTAAGCACCATTGATTTGATAGAATAAAGCGGGTTCGAATAAAGATAAACACCTTGCCCGTCTGTACCAATCCAAACAACATCCTGAAAACGGTCCTTCTTGAGACAGAATACACCGCTGTTGATTGGCAACGGCTGAATTTGATAATGATTCGTTTCCTTCTGTTTCTCCAACAGCAGAATACCATCCATCAAAAAGCCCACAAAATAGCTGTTATGATAATGAACGATGGAAGAGATTTTGCCACGTTCCTGTATTTCCTTACCCAGATTGGCAATAAATTCATTCTTCTGGGTCGGAATATGGAAAGCATAAAAATTAAATTCCTTGTCTATGTAATAAAGAGATTGCTCGTCATTGAAACAATAGATCAAGGAGGTCTGATAAATCAGATTCGTTTTTTGGGGTAACAGGGTGATATCTCCCGATGTGGCTTCCTGCTGTATGTCATAACAACGGTTGTATCCTTTCATGACTACCCACATCCGGTTATTACCGTCGATAAAGAAGTTTACGATATCGGAAATCGGAATTCCCGTGATATTGATTTTCTTGAAGACGCCTTCTTTTTTATGATAATAATAAATGCAGTTACTATCCTGGATAATGAACAGATTACCATGACTATCCTTATTCATAAAGAAGAGTTTCTGAAATTCATTATAGTGAGTGATTGTATTGTTTTTCCGGTTCAAACGGTTCAACCCATAGTAGGTTTGAATCCAGTAAATGTCTTCACCCGTATACACAATATTGTCAATCAGATTACCAGATAAGTAATCCTCCTTGTCACGGGTCTTAAATTCCTCAATCTCTTGTCCATCATAAATATTCAGTCCGTCGCAGGTCCCGATCCACATTAATCCACGTTCATCCTGGCACAGAGATGTAATCGAACTATTAGACATATATTCTTTATCTGCAACTTGCTTCAAATTATAAGCATAAGCGTTGTGTATCAACAGATTAAGAAAAAAGAATAGAATAAAAAACGACTGTTTCCCCATAGTGTATTATTCTTAGATTTGCTATATGACAAAGGTAAACAAAAAAACATTCCGAGCTTTTTTTTGGCCGAGATATAAGTAAATATCCGTGCCAGAGTAGTTAATTTCAGTGACAAGAGACGATTTAAACTCCCTATTACTAGAAGCGCATTCCTTTTCTCCCTATTTTCGTCGTAGAAATTATTTTCAAATCTATAAATTCATTGGTTCATGAAAACACCTTTTTCATTTAAACACTTGCTATTTCTTGGAGGTGCCGTGTTGTACAGCCTGCAATCTTCTGCCGTTAAGAATCCGGTAGACTATGTCAGTACACTGGTAGGCACTCAATCCAAGTTTGAACTGTCTACCGGAAACACGTATCCGGCTACGGCATTGCCGTGGGGAATGAATTTCTGGACACCGCAGACCGGTAAAATGGGAGACGGTTGGGCATACACGTATGATGCCGACAAAATCCGGGGATTCAAACAAACACATCAGCCCAGTCCCTGGATGAACGACTACGGGCAGTTTGCCATCATGCCTGTCACCGGCGGACTGGTATTCGACCAAGACCGACGTGCCAGTTGGTTCTCTCACAAAGCGGAAGTCGCCAAGCCTTATTATTATAAGGTATATCTTGCCGACCACGATGTAACAACCGAGCTTGCTCCTACGGAGCGTGCCGCCATGTTCCGTTTCACATATCCGGAGACAAAGAATGCCTACGTGATTGTAGATGCTTTCGACAAGGGATCTTACGTGAAAGTGATTCCGGAAGAAAACAAGATTATCGGCTATTCAACCAAGAATAGCGGTGGCGTGCCGGAAAACTTCAAAAACTATTTTGTGATTCAGTTCGACAAACCGTTCACATTCCTTTCCGCAGTTTCCGAAAATAACATTCTTCCGAATGAAACAGAAGCGAAAGGAAACCACACAGGTGCCGTGATCGGGTTCGCCACCCAAAAAGGAGAAATTGTACACGCACGTGTTGCTTCCTCCTTTATCAGTCCCGAACAGGCGGAGTTGAATCTCAAAGAGCTTGGCAAAAACAGTTTCGACCAACTGGTAGCAAACGGAAGAGAGGTCTGGAACCGTGAAATGAGCAAGATAGAGGTAGAAGATGACAACATTGATCATTTACGTACATTTTATTCCTGCCTGTACCGTTCGATGCTTTTTCCACGCAGTTTCTACGAAATAGACGCTAAGGGACAAGTCATGCATTACAGCCCCTACAACGGCGAAGTGCGTCCCGGCTATATGTTTACCGACACCGGATTCTGGGACACGTTCCGCTGCTTGTTTCCTTTCCTCAACCTGATGTATCCGTCAATGAATCAGAAGATGCAGGAGGGACTGGTGAATGCTTACAAAGAAAGCGGTTTCCTGCCGGAATGGGCCAGCCCGGGACACAGGGATTGCATGGTGGGCAACAACTCGGCTTCCGTAGTGGCCGACGCTTACATCAAAGGGTTGCGCGGGTATGACATCGAAACTCTTTGGGAAGCATTGAAACATGGAGCCAATGCACATCTTAGCGGAACTGCTTCGGGGCGTCTCGGCTACGAATCTTACAACCAACTGGGATATGTCGCCAACAATATCGGCATAGGACAAAACGTTGCACGTACATTGGAATATGCATATAACGACTGGGCGATTTATACATTAGGCAAGAAACTCGGTAAACCGGAAAGCGAAACCGATATTTACAAGAAGCGCGCATTGAACTATAAAAATGTCTATCATCCGGAACACAAACTGATGGTAGGTAAAAACGACAAAGGCGTATTCAATCCGAAATTCGACGCTGTAGACTGGAGCGGTGAATTTTGTGAAGGAAACAGCTGGCACTGGAGCTTCTGCGTATTCCACGATCCGCAAGGACTTATCAACCTGATGGGAGGCAAGAAAGAATTCAATACGATGATGGATTCCGTTTTCGTCATTCCAGGCAGACAGGGAATGGAGAGCCGCGGCATGATTCATGAGATGCGTGAAATGCAAGTGATGAACATGGGGCAATATGCGCACGGAAACCAGCCTATTCAGCATATGGTGTATCTCTACAACTATTCAGGCGAACCCTGGAAAGCCCAATACTGGATACGTGAGATTATGAACAAGCTATACACCGCCGGTCCCGACGGCTATTGCGGCGACGAAGACAACGGACAAACTTCCGCATGGTATGTATTCTCCGCACTCGGTTTCTATCCAGTTTGTCCGGGAACAGATGAATATATCATAGGAACTCCGCTCTTCAAATCAGCGAAGTTACATCTGGAAAACGGAAAGACCATTACGATCAAAGCAGATAACAACCAGCTTGCCAACCGCTACATTAAAGAAATGAAGGTGAACGGGAAATCACAAACCCGCAATTTCCTTACACATGACCAGCTGACAAAAGGTGCCAATATCCAATTCCAAATGAGCCCCGTACCCAATAAACAGCGGGGAATCACAGAAAAAGATGTACCTTACTCTCTTTCATTTGAATAAAATATTGTACTTTTGGAGGTCAATGAATTATCTACCAAACAAACTATAAAAACATGAAACTGAAAAGTCTTTTACTAATTTCCCTTGTTGCGATCGTATTCTGCAATTGCCAGAGTAACTATCAGCCTACCACCTTTACTGTTGCCTCTTATAACCTAAGAAATGCCAACGGCAGCGATTCACTTCGCGGAAACGGTTGGGGACAACGTTATCCGGTCATTGCCAAGATGGTGCAATACCACGATTTCGATATTTTCGGCGCACAGGAATGTTTCCTTCATCAGCTGAAAGACATGAAGGAAGCACTTTCCGGTTATGACTATATCGGTGTGGGCCGTGACGACGGTAAAGATCAAGGTGAACATTCTGCAATCTTCTATCGTACCGACAAGTTCGATCTTGTAGAGAAAGGCGACTTCTGGCTGTCGGAGACTCCCGATGTGCCGAGCAAAGGCTGGGATGCCGTGCTACCGCGTATCTGCAGTTGGGGACACTTCAAATGCAAAGATACCGGTTTCGAATTCCTGTTCTTCAACCTGCACATGGACCATATCGGGAAGAAAGCCCGTGTGGAAAGTGCGTTCCTTGTACAGGAGAAGATGAAGGAACTGGGCAAAGGCAAGAATCTTCCGGCTATCCTGACCGGTGACTTCAATGTCGATCAGACTCATCAGTCATACGATGCTTTTGTAAGCAAAGGCGTGCTGTGCGATTCCTACGAAAAATGCGATTTCCGTTATGCTATCAACGGAACCTTCAATGACTTCGACCCGAACAGCTTTACAGAAAGCCGTATCGACCATGTATTCGTATCTCCGTCTTTCCATGTGAAAAGATACGGCGTACTGACAGATACTTACCGGAGCATCGTAGGAAACGGAGACAAAAAAAAATGCAACAGACTGTCCGGAAGAAATCGACATCAAAGCATATCAAGCCCGCACTCCTTCCGATCACTTTCCTGTAAAGGTAGAGTTAGAGTTTGACGAACGTCGGCAGAAATAATTTTATTAGTTAAAAATAACCTGAAAAGTTTCACCACACAACCTGATATTCCTATGAGAAATATATACACCCTAGCCTGTATGTTATTTTTCCTTACGTCCGCAACGGGAAAGACACCGGAAAACAATCGCTATCTTTCCATTGCCGACTCGATTCTGCACAATGTATTGAATCTTTATCAGACGAAGGACGGATTACTGACAGAGACTTATCCTGTCAATCCCGACCAGAAAATCACTTATCTGGCTGGAGGAATGCAACAGAACGGAACGCTGAAAGCCTCTTTTCTATGGCCTTACTCCGGGATGATGTCAGGTTGTGTGGCGTTGTACAAAGCTACCGGTAACAAGAAGTACAAGAAATTACTCGAAAAGAGAATCTTGCCGGGGATGGAACAGTATTGGGATAACAGCCGCCAACCAGCCTGTTATCAGTCATATCCGGCCAAATATGGTCAGCACGGACGTTATTATGACGACAACATCTGGATTGCATTGGATTATTGCGACTATTACCAGCTCACCCACATCCCAACTTATCTGGAAAAAGCCATCGCATTGTATCAATACATTTACAGCGGCTGGACTGACGAACTGGGTGGAGGTATTTTCTGGTGCGAACAGCAAAAGGAAGCAAAACACACTTGTTCGAATGCCCCGTCAACTGTGCTCAGTGTCAAGTTATACCGATTGACAAAAGATGCCAAGTATCTGGAAAAAGCAAAGGCTACCTATGCCTGGACCAGGGAACATCTTTGTGACCCCGACGACCATCTTTATTGGGATAACGTCAACCTGAAAGGAAAAGTGTCCAAAGAGAAGTATGCCTACAACAGTGGGCAGATGATTCAGGCAGGCGTGTTGCTCTATGAGGAAACAGGAGACGAACAATATCTGCGTGATGCCGGACAAACAGCTGCAGGAACAGACGCTTTTTTCCGTACGCAAGCCGACAAGAAAGATCCGGTAATCAAAGTACACAAAGATATGGCTTGGTTTAATGTGATTCTGTTCAGGGGATTGAAAGCTCTGTACAAGATTGACAACAATCCGGTTTATGTAGATGCCATGGTGAACAACGTTCTTCATGCTTGGGAAAACTACAGGGATGAGAACGGACTATTGGGAAGAGACTGGTCGGGACATAAGGAGGAACCATATAAATGGTTGCTCGACAATGCCTGCCTCATTGAGTTTTTTGCCGAAATAAATTAACTTCACCCGTTATTATTACCATGAATATAACTAAAATCCTTGATTTATCCATCCCCCTCTCCGGCAGTGCCGGTATGCAAGCGATGGAGTAGCCGATTGCTCATATCAGGAATTATTGTATTCCTGCTTACGGAATAACTGTTTCTAACATTGACACTTACGGTTCCAAGATAGTTTCAAGGCAGAAGAACTTTAGTTTCAAGCCTTTGAAACCATAGTTTCAAGCAACAGAAACTAAAGTTTCTCACCAATGAAACTAAAGTTTCCTACTGATGAAACTAAAGTTTCAAGCAATGAAACCTTCTCTCACCTGTAATAGTATGATAATGAGCGAATACAACTCCGAATAGAGAAACAAGTACCCTCATAGCAGAAAAACAATAGAATCCCAGCTTTCGACAAAGTGACAGCACACCATGCCGTCACCTTGCCATCACACCATGCTGTCACACCGTAATATTTTCAGGATCAATAATTTATATCCAATCAGGTGACAGATGACAGCATTTTATCCATTTTTCAATTTATATGTAGAGAGTTATATGACTCCTGAAAATAAACAACCCATATAATATAGACAATATGAAATCAACTTTTTTATTCTTACTTGCTACGACAGTGATGACTTGTGCTGCCAACGGCCAGTCTTCCAATCATAAAGAGAACCAGTTACCCGATTGGGCTTTCGGTGGTTTCGAACGTCCGAAGAGCGTAAATCCGGTAATATCCCCCATCGAAAACACCCAATTTTATTGTCCGCTCACAAAAGACTCCATTGCATGGGAATCGAATGATACATTCAATCCGGCAGCTACAATCTACAATGGAGAGATTGTCGTGTTATACCGTGCAGAGGATAAATCAGGGGTCGGCATCGGACGCCGTACTTCACGCCTCGGTTATGCAACCTCTACTGATGGCACACATTTCCAACGGGAAAAGACTCCTGTATTCTATCCGGATGACGATTCACAAAAAGAATTGGAATGGCCCGGCGGCTGTGAAGATCCACGGATTGCTGTAACCGATGACGGACTTTATGTAATGATGTACACCCAATGGAACCGCCATGTGCCTCGGCTGGCAGTAGCGACCTCCCGCAATCTAAAAGATTGGACAAAGCATGGGCCTGCTTTTGCCACGGCATACAACGGAAAGTTCTTTAATCTGGGCTGTAAATCCGGCTCTATCCTGACGGAGGTTGTCAAAGGCAAACAGGTTATCAAGAAAATCAACGGAAAATACTTTATGTACTGGGGCGAAGAACACGTATTTGCGGCTACTTCTGATGATTTAATCCATTGGACTCCGATTGTCAACATTGACGGCTCCCTGAAGAAGCTGTTTTCTCCCCGTGACGGCTACTTTGACAGCCATCTCACCGAATGTGGACCACCGGCCATCTACACTCCGAAAGGAATCGTCCTTCTTTACAATGGTAAGAACCATTCAGGAAGAGGTGACAAACGTTATACTGCCAATGTTTATGCTGCCGGACAAGCGCTCTTCGACGCCAAAGATCCTACCCGCTTTATCACCCGTCTCGACGAACCGTTCTTCCGCCCGATGGATAGCTTCGAAAAGAGTGGACAATATGTGGACGGAACCGTATTTATCGAAGGAATGGTCTATTTCAAAAACAAATGGTATTTGTATTATGGCTGTGCCGACTCCAAAGTAGGAGTAGCCGTTTATGATCCGAAACGGCCGGCAAAGGCTGATCCGCTGCCATAATTAAGTATATGCACACAAGTAGTTTATATAATCATTCAGACACGGATTACATTCTCCTTTAAAAGAAAGAAAGTAATCACGACTAACTTATTTCTTAAAACTACATCCTCTCAAACGGCTGAAAACGGTAAGTTCCTGTAAGGATTTACTTTTCAGCCGTTTTTAGTGTATAAAATAAAGCTTTCCGAAGCTGAACTAAATGTTACAACCGGAAAGCTTTACAATACCTATTGAAAACTGAATTAATACTCGGGAACTAACTTTATTCTTTCATTGCCGGAGACTTTTCCCTCCTTTCAATAAGGACTTATCTTTTATAAGCTGTCTTTCATCTATTTATCTTATTCAAAACAACCGGTCTGTTTGCCGGAGCCTTACCAAAATTCTTATTCGGCTTTTTCCCCATTACAAACTTCAATGTGCTGCCATTTATTATATCCTGATAAGTGATATAACTCTTATCATAAGGCTTGCCATTCAAATACACTTTCTGGATATAGATATTTTCTTTGCTGTTATTTGGTGCTTCTACAGTAAAAGTATTACCATCACGTACCTTCATTTCTACTTTCTTAAAACAGGGGCTACCGAAAACAAATACACCATCCGACGGGTTCACCTGATAGAGTCCCATGGATGAAAGCAGATACCAAGCTGACATTTGTCCACAATCTTCATTGCCGATAATACCATCCGGTTGGTCTGTATAAAAATCACTCATGATGAAACGGACCTTTTCCGCCGTTTTCCATTGTTCACCGGCATACGCATAAAGGTAAGCAACATGGTGGCTCGGTTCATTTCCGTGCGCATATTGTCCGATCAATCCGGTTATATCGCTCGATGCTCCTTCGCCCATACTGTCGGTGTTGGTAAAGAAACTATCAAGCTTCGTCGCAAAGGGTTTGTCACCGCCAAACAAGGCAATCAGTCCATACGGATCTTGTGGAGCAAAGAAAGTATATTGCCATCCGTTTCCTTCACAGAAATCTCCGACAGTATGAATGGAACGTGCCGGATCGTAAGGAGTACGCCAAGAGAGCCGTCTTCCAATTTCGGGCGGATAAAATGGATGGAAGAATCAAAATAGTTCTTATAATAATGAGCACGTTTCGAGAAAGTTTCAGCATCTTCGGCCTTTCCCATCTTATATGCCATAGCAGCAATTCCCCAATCGTCCACCGCATATTCCATTGCTATCGAAGTCGCCTCATGGATTTTGTCGGCAGGAATATATCCTTTTTCTACCACATAGGGTACTCCCTTTTGTTTCTCGTAAGTAGCCGTAGCTTTCATAGCCTGCCATGCTTCTTCCGCATCGAAACCGGTAAATCCTTTCAGATACGCATCGGCAATCACCGGCACGGAGCTATAGCCCGGCATCTGATTGGTTTCGCCGCTCATCAAAGGCCAGATGGGGAGTTTATTCTGCTGACGATAGATGGAAATCATCGAATTGACTACATGGTCCACCATTTCAGGTTGGGTGATAGTCATCAGAGGATTCAATGCACGGTAGGTATCCCACAAAGAAAGAGTTGTATAGTTGGCTTTCTTCGGATCCGTGTAAATCATGTCGTTCATTCCTCTATATTCTCCATTCGCATCACAAAAAAAGTGTAGGAGCAATCATGGTATGATAGTGTGCGGTATAGAACACACGTCTGGAAGCCTCATCATCGGTTTCTACTGTCATCTTCTCCAGTTGCTTGTTCCATCGGGCGGCACTCCTATCCACTACTTTGTCAAAATCCCAGTGGGTAAGTTCGGCTTGCAGATTCATCGCCGCATTGTCACAGCTGACAGAAGAAAGAGCGACTTTTATCTTCACTTCTTTCACGTTACCAAAAGTGAGGACACTCTTCACTGATGCCACTTTCAGTTGCCCCCAAGGTTTCGGGGTATTATCGTCATAGGCAGTAAACTGCTCTATCTTCTTATCACTTTTCAACACAAAATAAACTTTGCGGGAAGGACTCCAGCCTCTCACATAACGATACCCCTCTACTGTATAATCATCTACTTTACGGATATAACTGTCGTAAGCATTCGAGCCATTCCCTTCACGTAAGTCGATCAATATGGAAGCAGGTTTTCCTTCAGGATAAGTATAACGATGGAAGCCTACACGATCTGTAGCTGTCAGCTCAGCTTTGATATTGTAACGGTCGAGAAGCAAAGAGTAATATTCGGGACGGGCAATTTCATTCGTATGGGAATATCCGGAAGCATAGCCATCTCGTATATCATCCTGATTGCCTCTAGGCGTACGGATTTCATTCAATGGCATGATGAGAATATCACATAAGTCAGTACAGCCCGTACCGCTCAAATGGGTATGTGAAAAACCGATTAAGATGCTATCGGAATAATGATAACCCGAACACCAGTCCCAACCTTTATGGATGTTAGTAGGGCCCAGCTGCACCATTCCATACGGAACACTCGTCCCAACAAAAACGTGTCCATGATAACCGGATCCGATATACGGATCGACGTACTGCAATAATCCTTCACTTTTTGAATAGTCCCGTTGCGCAACTCCATTTCCCGCTGCAAACAAGAAGCAGGAAGTCAATGCAAGTAGTTTAAATGCTTTCATTCGTATTCTTCTTTGGTATGATTGATAATAACAATTAGCGAATGATGCAAATATACTACCTATTCAGGAATTTACTAAATGTCGCTGGAGTTTACTAGAAAAATGGCAGGCAAGTTTACTCTTTTGGCAAGAGTTCCAATCACAGACTTACCCGAATTTCCACAAAAAAAGCTGTATACCAAGCACTCTTGCTAAACAATCGTATATTATTAGGTACAGATTCCATGTTTTTTAGAATAATGAATTGTAAAGCAACAGCGCCAATCCGTGAAATCCGTGCTTAAATTTATTATAGAAATCCGTGTTAATCTATGATGAATCCTTTCCATAAATTCCCTTCGGGAAGGGGAGCTTCAAGCTCTATCAGCTCTTTGGAAACAGGATGTATGAATCGCACTCTCCGGGCGTGCAGACAAATGCTCCCATCCGGATTGGAGCGTGGAGAACCATATTTCAAATCTCCTTTGATAGGACATCCCATTTTGGCCAACTGACAACGAATCTGATGATGACGTCCGGTCTTCAAATCAACTTCGAGCAAATAGTAATTCTCCGAACGACCGATCAACCGGTAATGCAAAATCGCTTTCTTACTGTTCGGAACTTCCTTATCATATGCATAACTTTTATTTTGCTTTTCATTACGCACAAGAAAATGTATCAGTTCGCCTTCCGGTTCTTCCGGTTCATTTTTCACAACCGCCCAATAAGTCTTTTTCACCTCACTGGTGCGAAACATCTCGTTGAGTCGTGTAAGCGCTTTACTCGTTTTGGCAAAAATAACAAGACCGCTTACGGGGCGGTCCAACCGGTGTGTCACACCGAGGAAAACATTTCCGGGTTTCTGATACTTCTCTTTCAGATACTGTTTCACAGTCTCCGAAAGCGGCGTATCACCCGTCTTGTCTGCCTGGACAATCTCGG
>Ga0192243_10455_pt1 | contig 15393 bp, 9 predicted proteins | sample Koala_Koa27_K3_FD_131233 | JGI IMG/M metagenome (GOLD analysis project Ga0192243, IMG submission 131233) | Enriched cells from koala feces incubated with labeled cellulose particles, San Francisco Zoo, California, United States - Koala_Koa2-7_K3 ... | reverse complement strand
TTCTTTTTATCTACGATGAGATTAGTTCTTATACTTCTACCGGGAAAGTTGAGAAAGCTACTATTGGTGAAGCTTTAAAGGTGGTTATCGGGAAAAATCCATTGAAATATCACATTGACGGACAATTTATCAATATCACTAAAAAGAATCCTAAAAAGAATATTTCACAAGTAAAAGGAAAAGTGCTTTCCGAAGAAGACGGGTTTCCGGTTATCGGTGCCACTATTATAGTGGAAGATGCCAATATCCGTACCATCACAGATAATAATGGTAATTTCCAGCTTTCTGATGTTCCGGAAGATAGTCAGGTGAGGATTTCTTATGTAGGTTTGGAAACTCAGTTGTTGAATCCTTCAACATTTATGTCAGTAGTGATGAAGTCTGATACAAAAGCACTGGATGAAGTGGTGGTAACAGGTATGTTTAATAGGAAAAAAGAAGGATTTACCGGCTCTGCTGTTACTATAAAGGGCGAAGATCTGAAAAAATATAGTACGAATAATGTAGCTAAGGCAATTGCGGCTGTTGCTCCCGGGCTTCGTATCGTAGATAATATTAATATGGGGTCAAATCCGAATAATCTACCTGATATGCGTATGCGTGGTAGTGCAAATATGGATTTGAATGCACAAGCTACGGTAGACTTTAATTCAGCCAGTAATGACGTATTGGCGGTCCAAGGGGAATATGAGACTTATGCCAATCAACCATTGCTTATCATGGACGGATTTGAAATCAGTATACAGGCGCTTGCCGATATGGACCCCGACCGGGTTTCTTCCATCGTTTTGCTAAAAGATGCGGCGGCTACAGCTATTTATGGATCGCGTGCGGCAAATGGGGTAATTGTCATCGAAAGTAAGACGCCTAAACCGGGGCGTATCTGGGTAACTTATGGCGGTGAACTTCGTATTGAAGCTCCGGATATGACTGGATATAACCTGATGAATTCAAGAGAAAAGATAGATGCGGAATTACAGAGCGGGCTTTATACATACGGTGGTGAAACAGTTGAAAAATGGAGACTTTATCAATCAAAGTTGCGTGAAGTTTTGGCGGGAGTAAATACCTACTGGTTGGATAAACCTTTGCAGACTTCTTTTCAACAACGTCATACAGTTACACTGGAAGGAGGTGACGAAGCTTTGCGTTATCGTATGTATGTCGGATATAACAGTTCTCCGGGTGTGATGAAGGGCAGTAATCGTGATGTATTGACTGGTTCGCTTGATTTTCAGTATCGTCTGAAAAAAGTATTGTTAAAGAATAGCATTACATTGGATAATTCAGTGGCTGATGAATCTCCATGGGGAAGTTTTAGCGAATACACCCGCTTGAATCCTTATTTGCGTCCTTATGGAGAAAATGGAGAGATACAGAAACGTCTTGATAATTTTGAAGGACTAGGTGGTGAATCGAGTTATTTGAACCCCATGTATAATACAACGTTCAACAGTAAAGACCAGAGTAAGAATTTTACAGTGCGCGAACTTTTCAAGTTAGAATATAATCCTACTGAAGAATTGCGGTTTGAAGGTGCATTCTCTTTGTCCAAAAGTGTGGGACATCTTTACTTACTTTAAAATAAGCTTCCCCTTCCAACGAAACGATCCTATCTTTTCCCTTAAAAACGGTAGGATAAACCAACCGGCTGTCCGAATTCAAAAAGACTTCAGTTCCTTCGGATAAAACAACTTTGAATGTTTCTCCCCTGGGAATACTTAATCTATGTATTTGTACTTTCTGTTTTCCGACCTCTTTATTTTCTGTCTGAATAGTACGATGATAGTCAATTTTTTGATCTTTCAAAGGTCTTATTTCCTTTTCGTCATCAATTTGCAAAGTAGCTTGTGCGATGGCATGGTTTGCTTCAAAAATTTTAATACTTTCCAATTTTGGTTCCGGTGAAATCATCATTGTGCGTAAAATCAGGATTACAATGACAGTTGCCGCTACTCCTGCAATAGCAGTCCACAGAATACGCGTATTCTTCTTTTTGTTATTATTCAAACGTTTATTATGAAAGTCTACCAATTCTTTCTGAACATTAATTGCCAGTGTATTTTGCTTTTGCCGCATCTCCATCACAACCTCTGCAATATCAACACATGCCTGGAAACATTCTTCATCTTTCTCCAAGCCATGTAATTGGTCAGAAGTTATATGGGAAACATTCTCCATAATTTTCAAAGCTTCTTCTTCCGACTTATTTATATTTATATTCTTCTCATCCATAAATAATTCATTCAATATATAATATTTACGTTTTAAAGTCCATCCCGGTTACCTTTCCGGCCTAATTCTTCACGAAGAATACGCAAAGCCTTCACTATATTCTTATGGATAGCCGCAACACTCACATTTAATTCTTCAGCTACCTCCTTGTACTTTTTATTATGAATATAACAAGCTTCCAGAATATGGCAGTTGTAAGGAGTCAACTTTTCCATCGCCTTGCGTATCTGAGAAATACGTGTATCTGTCTGCTGCGAACCAGACTCTATGATTTTATTGGTTAATCGTGAAGCAAATTCCACATATTCTTCATGAATATTTTGTTTACGGAGATAGTCGATACAACGCGTGCGGATAATTGTATAAAGATAAGTTTTTGCCGTAGCTTCTTCTATTTTATCATAATTACGCCACAAATATTCAAAAGCATCACTTACAATATCTTTGCATACTTCAACATCGCTTATAAAATAGTATGCAAAATACACGAATTGTGCATACCATTCATTAAACATTCTGTCAAAAGTAGTCCGGTCTTTCATTCAATATCGTATTCTTCTGTTATTTTTTGGCAGACAAATATACATTAAAACTTGATACGCAGTTGCATTTGTACATCTGCTTTTTTATTTTCACAGATCAAATCATTGCCGGAACCGATTTCGTTACGGTCGAAATAGACAGTTTCACCGAACTTGGTTATCAACAGGAAATGTTTGTTCAGTTCATATCTTAAACGAACGGCACATCGGAAGCCACGCCCTTGAAATGACGGAGTGTAAAACGTATAAAGCAGTCCGCTTTCCGAAACATATACACGCGAATCATAATCATCTGTAAAAAAATAACTGCCTTGAACGTCAGCAAACAGCCTGGCCCAAGGCAGTTGGGAGGATATCATTTGTGTAACCTGATATCCTTTATTAGCAGCTCTGTCCTGAGAATGAAAATGATTATAATCTAAAGTTGTACGACTGCTTAACACATCTCCCAAAGAATAGTTCAAACGATAGCGAAGCTGATGATGAAAAATAGGAAGCGTTAGCGTTCCTTTACTACCTGTCCAATCACGTTCTTTTTGTTTATAGCGATACTTTAGATACATGGATAGATTACTAAGTGGAGTGAAAGTAGCTTGAACCAGACCATCTGTTCCACGGGAGGGTTTATTTATTCTGTATTTTTTCCATGGGAAGGAAAACAAATCGAATGATGCAAAGAACTTCCAATAGGCAAAAGGAGAAGTCTCCAATCCGATATAATATCCCTGTTCGTTTTGAGTCGTACTTCCCTCACCGAATGAATGGGTGAACATAGCCCAATAATTATAGGAATAGAACCGATGTATCAACATGATTTGGGTGTTTTGAACCGGTGAATACTGCAAACGGTTCAAAGAGGCCCAACCTTGTTTTCCTATCGCTGTCTCTCCCTGAAAAGAGAAACGATGCCAACGATAAGCATACTCTATTCCTAAATTGTAGAAGTTATTGCCGTGGAGATTGTATTTGGAATAGCCTGTTAATTCCGGTTCATAAGATCGGTTGAAAAGGTAGTAAATAGCGGTGATACCCAGTCTGATACGGTTGTGTTGATAACTCACATTTCCACCTGTTAATTGCATAGTGAACAGATGCTTTTTATCTGCTTCTTTCCGGCTCCGGTGTAATCCGGTTTTATAGATAGAGGTAATTTCTCCATCTGTTATCACGCCACCCAATGAACGATGCGAATAAAAACCGGAAATGTCCCAATCCTTAGATAAAGCAACTGTGGCAGCCACTCCTCTGAAATAATTGTATTCATCACTGGAAGAGTGTTTCTTTATCCTGCTGCTACGATTGTTGAAAGAAGAGGCATAGACTGTTTTTCCCATCAGATAATCAGTGCTAATCACCAATCCTTGTCCAAAACTAAGCCGATAGTTACCAACAGCTAATGCTTTTAATCGCCCACAATCTTTTAATAACAGATAAAAGGAATAATAATCGTAGCCATAGCGATTGTGTAAAGCTCCCAAAGGTTCTCCGGCATCTTTTTCTGCAACGACTCCTGCATAGAGTCGGTCACTATATCGAAAACTGTATTTCACAGAGTTATAAACAGAAGGTCCTAAATAAGTATGTTCATAACCTTTTCGTTTATAAAGTGGTATATCAAAGCGAGTTAACAGTTCATTTTTTCCATACTTCGCTGCGCTTTTCAACATAGTTTTCCACCGAAAAGAAGATTCATTGTTAATAGCTTTTATACAGACGAATGGTAGTAAATACTGAATTGTCTGCTTATCCATATCTTCCACTAGTTGAAGTTCATAGATAGTTTTCATCTGTCCGTGTATATAGATGTAAGCCAGCAAATGTTCAATCTGAATATCACTAAGGAAAGGAAACTGTTCGAGTTGTTCACGGGTAGCAACATTCAAATTAATAGGTTCTTGCAGACGATTGGAAAGTTCTTCCAATTCATTCTCCCAATTCAAGGTATTAACAGAGTTATTAATATCGTTATTAACAGATAAATCTTCAAGAACATCCTCTAAAAGACTTTCAGAAGGGTTTTGAGCACTACAAGCAGGAATTATGAACAGGCTGTTTATAATACTTATCAACCGGATTAGTTGAGTAGTTTTCATCAATAAAATGTGTATTATCTTCTCGCTTTTTTACATACAAGGGGGCAAAGATACTTTAAATAGGTTAACGTCTGAAAGATATGTCTGAATAATAAAATTTTAATTCTATTTTTGTATCGTGAAAAGAAGGCTTAACATAGTAGTAATGACACTGTTTGCCACTGTTTGCTGCTCACTACATTTGCAGGCACAGGAAAAACAAAGCATCAATGGATATTTGGTTCCGATGTGTATCTACAATGGAGATACAATCCCAAGTATCCAACTACCGACTGTGTATATCTTCAAACCACTTAAGTTCAAAAATGAAAAGGAACGTCAGGAGTACTATCGATTGATTCGGAACGTGAAAAAGGTATATCCTATTTCCAAAGAAATTAATCAGGCTATCATCGAAACTTATGAATATCTTCAGACTCTACCCAATGAGAAAGCCCGCCAAAAACATATCAAACGGGTTGAAAAAGGATTGAAAGATCAATATACTGCCCGAATGAAGAAACTCTCTTTTGCACAGGGAAAATTGTTGATAAAGCTTGTGGACCGTCAAAGTAATCAGACTAGTTATGAACTGGTAAAAGCGTTTATGGGACCTTTCAAGGCAGGGTTCTATCAAGCATTTGCCGCACTGTTCGGGGCCAGTTTAAAGAAAGAATATGATCCGCAAGGTGAGGACAAACTAACGGAACGCGTGGTATTGATGGTGGAGAACGGACAAATCTGATACCACAAGTCCTTACCGGTGCAAAAGCAAGCTTTATCTACGTTTTTTTTGTTTATCTATATATCTTTTCAATTTGCTGGTCCAATCAGATACTCTCCCGTCGGACACATCTTTCAAAAACCATTTTTGTTGATATACCAAAGACTCTCCGGGTGACAGTTCTGTATATCTTCCGTGATTTTCAAGTTCCAGATACCGCCCCTTCGGTGCTACGAAAATCTCTGCTTCACCTTGTCCGGGAGGAACTTCACCGGGTCCAATGTCCGGGAAACATTTTATAAACAGAAGCTCCTTATAATAATGAGCGATCCAACCTTCATAAGCAGTCGAGTATAATTTCTGACCTCTCTCATTGGTACCATCCGGACATGGAACCCACATTATACCCTTATCCTCATATGCTCCCGTGACATCAGACTTATTCATCTGATCTGCCTCTCCTACAGGGAAAAAGCTCAAACCTCCATGCACTCTCACCACATCCCAGGGGGCAAATCTCTTTAGCTGGCAAGATACATTCCGAACAGAATAATTAATCAATATAGATGAATCTCTTTCTGATACAGAAAACTCCTTAATGATAGAGATACCGCTTAAAGAATCCGGCGAACTCACCAGTCGAAGAATTTGTCCGTCTATCTCTGCCTTATAAGGAAGCTCATCGACACACCGATATTGTGGCCAATAGTTTGACTGTGGAGATAACCAGAACGTTGCTCCGTAATACTTACTATGTACCAAATCAGAAGTCAGCAGTTCCTTATCTCTGCATTTAAAAGAAATAATCCGTCCCCCCCCTTTTTTGCCGATACGCTGAAAGAGAGGTCAGCAAAAGACAAAACATACACATCATTTTGCTTATTTATCCGGCTTTTTTGGGGCAAAGAAGACTTGCAACCAAAACACAAGCAAGATATAAACAGATATAACAGGAGCTTCAGACTTCTCATTATTCACTTAGAATTTCAGATAAAGACGGAGGTAAAACCGAATCCCCAAAGTTACCCGGAACCGAACCCATCGTAAATTCCAAGATTCCTCCATCCACTATATCGGTATGTGTAATAAAAAGCTTATTATAAACCTCACCATTAAGTTTCACCGATTGCACATATATGTTCTCATCACTCCACCCTGCTGTTTTCACTTTAAAGAGCTTGTTTCCAATGGTAATTTCAACATTTTCTACCATCGGTTTACCCAGAATATATATTCCTTCCGCGGGATTCACAGGATAGAATCCCATCGCGCTGAAGACATACCAAGCCGACATTTGCCCGCAATCCTCATTACCACATAATCCGTCCGGCCGATCAGTATACAAAGTAGACATGATTTCATGCAACCGTTGTTGAGCTTTATGAGGCTGGCCCGCATAATTATAAAGATAAGCTACATGATGGCTAGGCTCATTGCCATGTGCATACTGGCCGATAAGTCCGGTTATATCTATCGGCACATCATGGCCTGACATACCCATAGGCATGGAAAATAAGGTATCGAGAGCATTGACAAATTCCTCACTGCCCCCATATAGATTTATCAACCCTTGCACATCGTGAGGAACAAAGAAAGAGTATTGCCATGAATTTCCTTCCACCCAATCACATTCCCCATAAGATGAAAAGAAAGGATCAAACGGACGGCGGAAACTGCCTTTGCTCGAAAAACCGTTCATTAGTTTATATTCTTTGTCAAAATATGTTTTATAACCGGAAGACCGGCTTATAAAATAGTTATAATCATCCATCTTACCCAAGTCCTTGGCCATTTGAGCTATACACCAATCGTCATAGCAATATTCCAAAGCCGCAGAAACCGATTTATTGTAAATGTCATAAGGAATATAACCGTATTGTTTCAGCTCTTTCACACCAAAGTTATCCTGCATAGCCGATGTCCTCATGGCTTGATACGCCTTTTCCACATCATAATTTCTTATACCTTTGAAGTATGCGTCTACAATAACCGGAATGGCATGATAGCCAATCATACAATTTGTTTCACTCGACCATAATGGCCACACCGGCAGTAATCCATACTGATCATACTGCGCAAGCATAGATTGTACCAGATCGTTCGTTTTATCTGGAGCAATCAACGTTAATAACGGATTCTCAGCACGAAAAGTATCCCACAGCGACAACACTGTATAGTTATTGAACCCTTCGGCTGTATGTATCTGTTTATCAAGGCCCAAGTACTCTTTATTCACATCATTATACAAATAAGGGGCCAATAAAGAATGGTACAGCGCTGTGTAAAAAATTATTTTATTCTTATCAGAAGCTTCTACCTTAATCTTTGATAATTCTTTTTCCCATATCGACTGTGTCTCGCTAAGCGTTTTGTTAAAATCCCAATGCGGTATCTCTTCCGAAAGATTTTGAAGTGCATTTTCTGCACTTATAGCAGATATTCCCACTTTTACTAACACCATCTCATTAGAGGAAGTTTCAAAATTAAGAATAGCTTTTATATTTTTGCCGGAAGCTTGTTTTTCCTGAATAAACAGATCATCCACAGCAACAGACAAGTCAAATGCCTTAGATACTTTCAAAGCAAAAAACAATTGTTGTTCACTCCAGTATTTTTCTCCGGGCTCACCCCAGCCTTTTGTCCTCCTTTCACCTATTATTGTACAACTGTCTATCCTATTCATGGAAGTAAAAAGAACAGAATCAGTTGCGAAATGATGAGATAAATCCAATATAATATGAGAAGATTTACTTTCAGGAAAGGTATAACGATGAAAACCGCATCGAGGAGATACGGTCAATTCAGCCATAATATCATAATCTTTCAACCTTACTTTATAATATCCCGGAGATGCAGACTCCTCATCATGTGAAAAACGGGAGCGATATCCTTCATCCGGTTTATCTTTCGATCCCGGATTCAATTTCAAATTTCCCGTCGCAGGCATCAACATCACATCCATCAGATCGGAACGTCCTGTACCCGAAAGATGCGTATGAGAAAAACCAATGATGGAACTATCGGAATAATGATAGCCGGAACACCAATCCCATCCTTCAAGTCCTGTGTCAGGACTTAATTGTACCATTCCGAAAGGGTATGCTGCCCCCGGAAACGTATGTCCATGTCCACCTGTACCTATTAATGGGTCGACAAAGTCCAACAAACTATCTGCACTGATAGTACTATTTTCGTATCTGCACCCGGACAGGGCACATAACGCCATGATGGTCCATATTATTTTTCTCATCTTTTTCTTTAGATTATTATGAAGCAAATTTATCCCAAAATCTCCATATATATGTCTACAAAAAGCTAAGAAAGAAGAGAAAAAGGAAAAACAAAACGCGAACAAAACATAAACAAAGTACGATAATAACCACGTACATAAGCGATTGCTCCCAACCTTACCTCTATTTGATTTATAGCATCCCCAAAAAGAAACAAATTTCCGGTACAGTCATCCAATAATAGAATATATTTGTCTTGAACAAAGACGAGAGAAACCCTCTATTATCCGCCAAACCCTTGGCCAAAGCACTTTTGTTTGTATTTTGTTCATGTTTTGTTTTTACTTTATTGCTTTTTTCATTCGGTCACATTGATCTAAATGCAATACTTTTACAGCAAAATTCTTTTTGTATAACTTTAAAATTTAAAACAATGAAAAAGTACTTAAAAATTAAGCTTCTGATATTGATATTCCTGACGGGAATACAATATACGAACGCACAGGGTACAGCAGTCGTCAATGGAGCTGTTATTTCCGATCAGAATGATCCTCTGATAGGTGTTACAGTGACCGAGACGGGAACTACAAACGGGGTAATAACCGATATAGATGGTAAATTCTCGATTAAGCTGAAAAATGCTACCGGGAAACTGACTTTCAGCTATGTAGGATACATTACACAAACAATCGCTGTAAACAACCAAAGTAAAAATCTGAAAGTTGTATTAACAGAAGACTCTAAGCAGCTGGAAGAAGTCATCGTCGTAGGTTATGGTGTACAAAAGAAAGCGAATATATCCGGATCTATTACATCTTTGGGCACACGAGACCTACATACGATGGCCACCAATGATGCCTCTCAAGCCCTACAAGGAAAAGCACCCGTCTATGTATCAAGGAAAAGCGGATTACCCGGTGAGGGTTCCTCTGTATATATGCGCGGTGTAGGAACACTAAATAATGCCGCTCCACTCTGGATTATCGATGGAGTGCCTGGAATGCCACTGGATAATTTTAATGAAGTGGAGTCTATCCAATTATTAAAAGATGCCGCATCCGCCGCCATCTATGGAATTGAAGCAGCCAATGGAGTCGTATTGGTGACAACCAAGAAAGGTGCTAAAGGAAGAATAGCCGTGAACTACAACGGATACGTAAAGATAAACCATGCCCTCGGACTTCCTGAAATGCTGGGAACCCAAGGTTACATTGATATGTACAAGGCCAGATGGATGTCCAACAATCCGGATAAGGGCGAACCTACAACTAATGATATTAAATCGTTCTATTTCCTGACTCCAAATGAAGTATCGCAATTACCTAATACTGATTGGGTAGACGTTATGTTTGGCACCGGAATAGAACATTCTCATAGCATTGACATCTCCGGAGCTTCCGATAGATCATCTTATTTCCTTTCTGCCATGTACGAGAATGACGAGGGTACCTATGTGAATACAAACTACGAGAAATGGGCCATTAAAACCCGATTCGAACAAACTCCATTGAAATGGCTAAAATTCAGTCAGACAGTAAATTTCAGTCACTCAAAAAGAAAACATAATGCATTGAACTGGCAACACGTCCTTCGCGCTAATCCAGCCATGAATGTATACGATGACACCAACCCGATGGGTACAGGATATGGATACTTCACTGATGAATTTGCAGGAACAATCGACTGGCAGGGAGGAAACCCATTGGAAAGCGCTGACTTGAAAGATCATTGGGAGAAATGGAACGTTGCATGGGGAAATTTGCAAGTAATCATCACCCCGATAAAAGGGCTGGTATGGACTACCAACCTGACAGGAACTCTTAGCAATCATGCGACTTCAAGCTTCTTATATAATACATTTGGAGGCATATCAACCAACTCTATCGACTTTGTGGAAGGAAAAAACATCCAAGGACACCAATTGGATTATTCTCACAATCAAAGTACTTCCTACTTGTTGAATACATACGTAAACTATAATAAATTGATTGGTAAACACGATCTTGGAGCAATGGTCGGTTTCGAAGTAAGAGAATCACGTAATGATGACGCATCAGGATATGCTGAATGGGGTATACCGGCTCAAGACTTAAGAAGTACTGCTCTTACCGATCACAGAGACGGTACCAACTCTTGGGCTACAGGAAGTAGCTACTCCATATTCGGACGTGTTACCTATGCTTATGACAACCGCTATCTGCTAACAGCGAACTTTAGAAATGATGCCACTGATATATTTGCTCCGGGCAAAAGAAGCGCTTTCTTCCCATCTGTGTCTGTTGGTTGGAACATAGCCAATGAGAAGTTCTTTAAAGTAGAAAAGATTAATGACTTGAAACTAAGGTTTGGTATCGGAGAAATTGGCAACAACAGTATAGACAAAAACTGGTGGAGACAAGAATATAAATTACAAACGAATGGTACTTGGTTGGCCCAGAAAACTCCGAATAAAGACGTAACATGGGAAAAAACAAGAATAACTAACATCGGAATAGATCTTGGAGCATGGAATAATGCTTTTACAGCTACTATCGACCTATACAACAAGAAAACACGCGATGCATTGATTGAACAAAAAATGCCTTCACATATCGGTGTTGGTAGTAGTACTTATAAGTTGAACAAAGGAGAAATCAGCAACAAAGGTATTGAAGTGGCTTTGTCATACAGAGGATCAATCAATCATTTCAACTACCTCGTAAGTGGAAATATCTCGTACAACAAAAATAAAGTACTAAACATCGGTAATGCCAGCTATTTGTCCGGAGGAAGCTTCAATCGCACACTCGTAGACGGACCGGTAGCAGCATTTTGGGGATACGTAGCAGACGGATTGTATCAAACACAGGCAGAAATAGATGCCTTGAATGCGATATCAATGGAAAAATGGGGCGTAGCATACGATGCAGGAAATATAGGCCCGGGAGATATTAAATTTAAAGACCTGAATGGAGACGGACGTATCAATGATGAAGACATGACTTCAATAGGTAACCCTTGGCCAACATATGTATATGGATTCAATGTGAACTTGGAATACAAAGGTTTTGAGTTCAACATGAACTGGCAGGGGGTAGCTGACAGAGATATATACAACAATACCAAACAATGTCTTGAAAATATGAATGCTGACTGGAACTCAACTCCGGATGTGTGGAATGCATGGACACCCAACAATACCCAAACCAGCCAACCTCGTCTGGGTAATGCTACCCACAACTATCAATTGCCTAACTCATATATGGTTGAGGATGGTTCATACTTGAGATTAAAAAACATTCAGCTAGGATATAACTTTAAGAAATCGGTAGTATCTAAAATGAAATTATCAAAACTGAAAATTTATGTAGGAGTAGAAAATGCACTGACATTCACTAAATTCAAAGGATTTGATCCTGAATTTATAGGTAATAACAATGCCGAACAGGGAGTATATAGCTTAACTCAATATCCTCAGTCCCGTTCTATCTCATTTGGTCTTAATGTTGGTTTTTAATCAGATAAAAATATAAATATGAAAATTAAATATATGTTCATAGCAGGATGTCTGCTTCTGACATCAGCATGCAGTGATTTTCTGGATCATCCTCTAACAACGTCTGTGTCAGACGATAATATTGGAGAAATCATACAAAAAAACCCCGCAAAGTTAGGCGAATTTTTGGGAAGCGCTTACAGGTCTCTAGGTTCTATCATGCTTTATGGAAGACAGACGGAATATATGTCAACCATGTCGCACGAAATGGATATTGATTGGCTGGGCGAAGAACAACGTAATCAATGGGCCATCAATGGGCTCACTTCCAGCAACAAGAATGTAGAAGAGGCCTACATAAAATACTATAAAGCCTTGGCTTCTGCCAATCTCATGCTAGACTTGATCGACCATGTAGACTTGGAAGCGCTGGATGAAGAGAAAAAAACAATGGTAATGAACTTCCAGGGTGAAAGTTTATTTTTAAGAGCATTCATACATTTCGATCTATTACGCCTGTTCGGAGAACAAGGACCTTCTTTCGGGGGAATGTATCCAAACAACAAGGATGCGAAAGGAATCATTCTGATGGAAGGTATTGCAGACGCTAGTAATGCAATTACAGCCAGATCAACTATTGAAGAATGTTATCAATTGATAATCAAGGATCTGAAAAAAGCCGAAACCTGCATTGGAGACAACCAGATCCCGGTCAATACTGCAGTACCCGGTCCCGGCTATACAGACACTGATTATACAAAAGACCAGGGATGGGCCCAAAAACCGGCTGTACATGCATTACTCGGGAAAGTGTATCTGTATATGAGCGACTATGCCAATGCCAAGACAGAATTTGAGAAAGTGATAGGCGACAGCCGCTTCAAATTGGACAAACCGGTCAACTTTACAGATTACATTCAGCATACGGACAACAATCCCGAATGTATCTTCTCCCTGCAATATTACCTCTCGTCAGGAAGTGCCTATGATGATGCCCCCAACATCACCTGGTTCGTATCTTCGGAGGAGCTCCGGGTGCCTGGAACAACTTTTTCGTCGATCAACGTACTGCTGCACGATTCGGAGACGATCCACGTCTGTATGAAGCTACATTATACGATTATACATGGCAGGCTTGGAGTACAGCCACTACCGGCATTACATTTATAAAGGCGGATACGGATGTGCCCGATTACAGATATTACGCACGTAAGTATACCGACTTCTATAACGTGTCTTCACCTGTATTCTCAACCAAGAATGTAGATATCATCCGCTTGGCGGATATTTATCTGATGTATGCCGAAGTAATGCTCAAACTGAACTCTGTAGATGTGGCCACCGAATATGTGAACAAAGTCCGTCGCCGGGCATGGGGAGAAAGTAACTACGACGTACCCGGTACAAAAGGAGAAGATTTTTCGACTGTCACCATGGAAATCCTTCAGGAAGAACGTTACAAAGAGCTATTCTTTGAAAATATCCGTTGGTATGATATTTGCCGTTGGGGAATATTGGAACAGGAATTGGCCAAATATCCTTCAACAAAGGCAGGAACTGTACATTACGATCCACAAGACTATTATCTTCCGATACCTGAAAGTGAATTGAGAACGAATCCATTAATGAAACAAAGTAAAGGATATTAAGTATGAAAAAGCTGTTGATTTTACTGGCATTTGCTTTTCTGTTTCTCTCTCTCACCTCTGCGTCTTCTTTTGACGAGCGGAAAAAATATCTCCTTGATTATTACTCCAAAGCCCGTCCAAACGACCAATATTGGGGAGATAACGACATCAAGACAGCAATGGGATTTGTTTTAGCTCGCCTGGAAACAAAGAAAGATGTCAAGTATGCTCTGGATATGCTGAACCGGATGCAGGAAGATGCACCCTTCGACATGTTCGATTGTCATCAGAATATCGACGCGTATCTACGCTTTCAGTCTGTATACCCGAAAGAGCTGAAAGAGAAGGTACGGAAACGTATGACAAGCGAGGATTATTTGGCAGATGGAAGTACCGAAAATCATAGACTGATGTTTAAAACAGCTGGATATCTTACCGCACTGGCTTTCCCCGACTGGGGGAAAGCCGACACGGTAATGGCACATTGCCGTTCAGTACTTATGGATGTAATGGATAAGACGGTACGTTATGGTATCAAAGAGTTTGATTCTCCTACGTACGGCACATTCTATATCACTTGCCTTCTTTCTTTGTATGACCACAGCAAGGATGCTGAATTTAAGAAACAGGTACAAATGACTCTTGAATGGCATTTACTCAACATGGCACCCGAATGGTTGAATGGTTATTTCATATCTTCCTCTCTACGGGAATATTATTTTGCTTGTTCTCCTCATATGATGAGTCCTTATCCACTTTTAGGCTGGTTGTTTTTTGGTGGCGGTCCCAATCCGGTATTAGAGCAAAAGTATGAAAACGGAGAGTTGATTGTGAACAATGAAGGCTTTTACTCTGTACTGGCGGCCGTTTCTTCCTATCGTGTACCAGAGATTATACAGCATATAGCATCGGATAGAAAAAATGCATACGTACATAAAGAATCGCATGATATGACTCCATTTGCACAACTCAACTATCCATGGGGATTCAAGAAATATACATATATCAACAAAACGTATGGATTAGCCAGTCAATGGGATGGAATCAGTCTGGGATGGAGCGCGCAGATGCGCCGGTGGAAACTAGTATGGGAATCGGATGCACCCGCAAGTACTTTCTTCCTGACTCATATCAGTCATTATGGTAGATCAGCCGAAAGCCTTTTCGGAGCCACTTGTCGCGAACAAGTATTACAACATAACGGCACGTTGCTGGCCATGTATAAAATAGAATCGGAAGAACCCCATCCGTATGTGACAGGAGTAGTGCCTATTGATGCAATAAAACAAATGAAAGAGGACAAATCCGGCTGGATATTCTTTGACGGAGGAAGTGTTCTGTTTGCCGTAAAATTCTGTCATCCATACACATGGGACGAAGACCGGATGTTCCGCGGGGTAAAACATAAGATGTTACGCTGTGACCAACGTGGCACTGCCGCAGTCATAGAAACCTGTCTGCCGGATAAATATCAGCCTACAGGAACG
>Ga0192243_10453_pt1 | contig 15405 bp, 23 predicted proteins | sample Koala_Koa27_K3_FD_131233 | JGI IMG/M metagenome (GOLD analysis project Ga0192243, IMG submission 131233) | Enriched cells from koala feces incubated with labeled cellulose particles, San Francisco Zoo, California, United States - Koala_Koa2-7_K3 ... | reverse complement strand
TTCCATAGCCGCTTCTCCTCCTTACTAATGGTTGCATAATTTATAAATAATATTATTCGTACTGCCTGTTGCCTCTGCAAAAACCAGCGTCAACCAAAAACTGCATATACCTCCATGCAGTTTTTCTGGACTTCTTTGTCCGTGACATAACTTCCTGAATACTTATTTCTCTATCCTGCACAAGTTTTTCTATAATAGGCTCAATCTTTTTATAATCCCTCTGTTTCAAAGCTTGTTGCATATGGTCTCTGCTGTCCGATCCAAGCGACAATTACCAATATCCATCTGCCATCAACTTCCATAGGAATAAGCCGCGGAAAATATGCCAGTGATATGACATTATTATATTCGACCATTTCTTTCTGGATATCATCCAGCATATATTCCGGAAGACCCTTTACCGACCGCACTGCAACATCGTTTTTCTCCTCAACACCCACAAGAATATATCCGCCGCCTTCATTATTATAATCATTGGTATAGGCACAGATACTATGATAAATATCATCCGGATTCCAACCTGCTTTAAATTCGATGCGCGAAGACTCTACTCTGGATTTTCGCAGCAAATCCTCAGTGCTAATTTCCAGTTCCATGAGTGCAAATCTTCTCTATTCGAACTCGGCGTGTCCATCGCTATTCTTAACTTTATTTGTTTAAGTTTTATGCGATTTTACACTGATTTTTACTTCAATTACATCTATTATTTTGACTTACTGATTTCCTGTTGCCAAAGTGTTGCCACGACGTTGCCGCATGATCACTCGTTATTTTCCCACATACACGGCATCGTTTTTCGAAAGCAGATATACACAGTATTGATTCATGCTGATTCCCTCTCTTTTGGAGTGCTCCGCCAATGATCTGTGCAGGCTGCGTGGAATCCGCAGCTTAAACTGTCCGGAATAATCCTCCAGAGAATCCGGTTCCTGAATTTCTATTCCATCTTCGATAGCCGCCTCCAACCATGCCTTTTTGGCATCCATAGCATTAGCAACCGCTGATTCCACGGTCTCGCCACAAGTAAGGCACCCCGGCAGATCAGGAAAAGAAACCACAAATCCGCCCTCGTCCTTATCCTCTACAATCTCCATGCGATAAGACATCGCCATATATTCATTCAACGTCTTCATCATTCTTCGCCTCACTCTCTACAATCTGCTTTACCATTTCGACATATACCTTCTTGATTGGTTCGTGCTTCGGTATCGTATTTGGTGTCAACGTCTTTTTTTCGATAATACAGTTATATATTTGCCATAACTCGCCGACAAACTAGAATATAATCATTCATCCGGCTGTTGACCATCATGCGCATTCCACATGCACTCTGTCAATTTCAATTCTGAAAAAACTGCCTTAAAAGAAGAATCCTCCGGTGAGCAAGCATAGATTCCAAACCGGATTTTTCCACCGCCCTGAAACATATGGCAGATTCTCATCTGTTTAAACCGAATGCCATCTTCGGAGCATTCAATACAGTAATCATCTTCCCGTCGGCTAAACCGGTACCACATGGATTTTACATTTGCAGGAATTTCTGTCGTAGCCCAGTCAGAATATCCCTGGTTCGTAACAACGCTTCCAAGATGCTGAAACTCGTCATTTTCATATTCAACAGAGCCTTTTAACCAGTTTTCACTGTCAAGATACATAACTATCCCACATTGGTCAAAGCGATGATGGCTTTCCTCAAAACCTGTTTTCACTGTGAAACTGAAATACTTCTCATCCGTTTCCATCTGAAGAACCGGTGCGTTATCATTTTGAAAATGATAGTAGGTTCTCTGCCACAAATCTGTATGCGGCTTTGTCGTAATTATTATCTTATCATTTAAAATACTATATTTTTGCGGTTCCCTTGTCCACTGAAATTTACTTAAATCCATTGCCATTCTCCTCTTACTCTGTGCCTGATAGAATGCAGGAACATTCCTGTATTCTATCCCGCATTTTTCACTCTGCTATGGAATCCATATATTTGATATATTCGTTCCCCCATTTTTCAAGTTCCGCCAGAACATCCCTGAATTTTTCGCCAATCTCACTCAGATAATACTCAACTTTAGGAGGGATCTGGTTATATTCCTTTCGCACAATCAGTCCTTCATCTTCCAGCGTTTTCAACTGTCGGGATAATGTTGTATGGGTCATTTCTTCCGGCGTACGTCTTTGCAGTTCATTAAAGCGGATTGGTCCACTTGATAAGAGATATAAAATGTACATAGACCACTTTCCAGTCAGAACTTTTTGTGCTGTAACATAGGGGCACAACCCGAATAGTTCTTTTTTTGCCATATACACGTTCCTTTCTGATACCGGTATCAAAAAATATCGTACTTGTGTTTTTGCTCCTTTTATATATAATTATAGGCGTGAATCAGAAAAAATCAATCCCTATTTTGAAAGGAGTATTTAAACCATGAAAAAAGCTTTAGAGTATTTGAAATCCTGCGGAACATTCTATCTTGCCACCAGCGAAGATGGTCAGGCTCATGTACGTCCTTTCGGCGCGGTTTGTGAATATGAAGGCAAACTTTATATCGTCACAAACAACCAGAAAAAAGTATACCAGCAGATGAAGAAAAATGGTAAAGTCGAAATCTGCGCGATGCACAAGGGAACCTGGATTCGTGTGGAAGGCGAAGTAAAAGAGGATCTTCGGCGCGAAGCAAGGGTAGCCATGATGGAGGCCAACAAGGCATCATTGAGCAGCATGTATACAGTGGATGACAACCTGATGACAGTATTTGCTTTTGAGCATGGCACTGCTACCATCTATTCTTTTACGGAAGAACCCGAAATTATGGAATTTTAAAACATAAACAGCTTATTGTCAGTTCAGTATTAACAAAACGGGGAACTGAGGAGATTTTCTTCTCTGTCCCCGTTTTTCATTCTATCGTACCCCGCTCCCCGGTTAAAGCAGATTTTAAAACTCTTTCAGTGTGACGGAGAATTCACCGCAATGCTCCGCACGCCCAGCCGCACCACATCCCTCTGCGTCGTCCCGGCCTCGGTCTCGGTCTCGCCGCCGAAATCCTCTTCCACATCGCTCATATATTCCGATTTGTCATGCACGTTTAACAGGATGTCGTATCACTGTTTTCCACTTTTCTGCCGGAACCTTCCTGGCATCTGACATATAGATTTCATGATGAAGCCTTGTCTCACTCAAATCATTTTCATATCCGTTCGCGGCAAGGAATTCATCCATAACCGCAACAGTCGCAGGTTCATCATCAAATGGCCCGAAATGCATAATCTGAACGCACAGACCTTCATCAATCATAAGAAACTCCGCAGAGGAACAGTCCATCTTTTTCTTTTTGGAAGCCGTTTCTACCGTCCAGTCAAAATCTTTCTGTGTTACAAACTCCGGCAGTCGGATTACGAAAATCCAATGGAATGCGGTCTTTTCCGAATAATTAACGCCTTCTACACCTTCCTGCCACCAGAAGCCTTCCAGCGGCGGGACAACATATTCAAAGAAGCCCTCAATCTTATAGTCTGTTTTATAACTCATTTTCAACGTATAGGCCACCGCATAAAGTACACTGATTGCATGCTGATAAGCGCCGCCTTCCTCATTCAGGTCGCCCTCACCACGAACAGCAATATAATTTGCTGGTGGAACCGTTACAATTTCCGGCTTATTTTTCGGCATATAAAACTCTTTGTATTCTCCCAAAAATCAGAAGTCTTTTCCCAAAAATGAAACTCCGGCAGATACAGCGCAAGCAAGAAACCTTTATTTCTTAAGGATTTCTGCTTTCCCATTTCCCAAAAACAGGATTTCTCCCACAAGGTCTTTTCTATTTTGGCTTTTGGTGTCAAACATTTTTTAAAAATCGGTTTGCCACGCGACAACAGCGGGGTCTATTCGAACTCGTCTTTTACAATCGTACGAAAGGTTATAAAACGCATTATCAATACGCATTTTGTCCGAATTATAATGATTTATTCGGGCATTCCGGTTCGTCCGCATAGTTTTTGTAGCCAAAATGTAGCCACTCATTTTTAATTCATCTCAAATATCTGTCAGGCAGGCAACCGGTTTTGAAACTCATTTGGAGTCATTGCCGGTGGCTTACCTATAATAACGAAATGCTTGCTAAACATTTCTATTCTCAGACATCATATCGGATTCTTTATCGTCGCTTTTATCGTCGCTTTTATCGTCGTTTTTTAGTGACGATTCATTTTAATTTATACATCCTTCCTTTATTCTTTCCGTTGTCCACAAGCTTATCTGCCGCTACAAGTTCTTTCAAGAGTTGCTTTGTTCTTGTTTCTTTAAGACTCAATAAATCTATAAACTCCGATGTCTTATGCCACTGCCCATCCGCCATGAAATCCAGAATTGCTGCATATTGTTCTTCTGTTTTTTTAGTAATACTTTTAATTCTATTCCGATTATCTTTCGTCTCCTCAGGTTCATCCTCCAAAAACGCCGGATGTATCGGTATCCGGATCCGCATCGCCCGCCTGTCCTCATCCGTAAAAAATTCCGCCCTGGGAGAACCGTTCCTCTCAAGTTCTTCCTGTATGGTTGGAATCCCCGACGAATGACCTTCTGACAAATCCAGTTCTTTTAAAAACTCTCCCAGACGACGGTTGCGATAATACCGTGATACAAACCGCCGCCCCTCCGCAATCGTATCATTTGAAATCGACCGGTCTATCCCCGGAAAATTCATAATGTTAATACAGTCAGGCTCTATTTCAATCGTCACAGGCTCATTGGACATATAATCCCGATGATAAAATGCGTTGACAACAGCCTCCTCGATTGCCTGATACGGATAATTCATAATCCGAAGCGCCTCCATCTGGTTCGGTACCTTGATGACCTTTTCACGAATAAATAAATTTCGGAAACGTTCCATTGTCGCCTGTACCATCTAAGGCACAGAACCTGTAATGTTTGGATAATCCTCACTCAAGCTCGGATTTTTAATGCTTCCCTCTGGAAACACGGTCATCTGCACATAGGTATAGCGGAAAAATTTCTCAGGATGCTCGCAGAACATCATCAGCGCCACATTCTGAATATAGCGAAGCCTTGGCGGCCCCTCAAGCAGCTGCATTTCCTCTAAGATTGCCTCCACACCACGTTCCCCGACCTGTTTTGCCAGTTTGCTTCCGGTCTTCCGCAAATGATCCTCCAAAAGGACCGGCGAAATATCAGCAAATGTCGCTTTATGATTTGCTTTACAATCGAATGGAGTCTGATCTGTCATGGCAATCAGTTCACGTTCCTGCTCCGTATTTGCTCTGACAGAGCTTGTCCCATATCGAATGTAGTAATAATATTTTTTGTCCTTTTTTCCAGTAACATAATCCGGTGCTTTATATGGTCTCTGCTGTCCGGTCCGAGCGGCAATTACCAATATCCATTTACCATCCACTTCCATAGGAACGGGGCGCGGAAAATATGCCGGTGAAATGACGTTATTATATCCGACCATTTCTTTCTGAATGTCATCTAACATATATTCCGGCAGACCCTTTACCGGTCGTGCTGCAACACCGTTTTTCTCCTCAACACCCACAAGAATATACCCGCCACCCTCGTTATTATAATCATTGGCATAGGCACAGATACTGTGATAAATATCATCTGGATTCCAACCTGCTTTAAATTCAATGCGTGAGGACTCTACTTTGGACTTTCGCAGTAAATCCTCGATTCCAATTTCCAATTCCATAAATGCAAATCCTTTCTGTTACTGACCAATTTCGTATCAAATACCGAGTTATCGCATAACAATTCCTGCTTTTTTCAAAGACTGCTTCATTTGATAATGCGGCGTTGTACATTCTACATCCATATCATTTTCATATATTATCCAATCATTTATCGATTCTAAAGCATAATCCATTACCTCTTGATTTACATTCACTCCAATTTCCTTACCGCGATGATGAATTATGCGGTGAAGTATTACGATCTGAAGGAAAATCCTTGCACGAAAGCCGGGAGTATGGGCAAGAGCAACGCCGAGGAAATGCAGTTCTGGACAAAGGCGGAATTTGAGCAGTTTATCGCGGCGGTCGCCGACAAACCTGTCTCCTACACAGCGTTCATGACACTGTATTACACAGGGATGCGTGTCGGTGAGTTGTGTGCCCTGACACCGGCGGATGTTGATCTGGACAACGCGACGATCACAATCAACAAGACATTTCAGCGGATCAATGGCAGAGATGTCATCTGGCCTCCCAAGACACCGAAGAGTAACCGTATCGTCACCATCCCGCAGACGCTTGTGGAATGCCTGAGAGAGTACATCTCGAAATGTTATGAGATTCAGCCGACTGACCGGCTGTTTCCCTACACAAAGAGTTTTCTCAACCGCGAGATGATCCGCGGCTGCCAGAAGTCCGGCGCCAAAAGAATCCGTGTCCATGACCTGCGTCACTCCCACGCCAGCCTGCTTGTAGAGATGGGCTGTCAGCCGCTCCTGATCGCCGACCGGCTCGGACACGAGAAGATCCAGACTACATTAAACACCTACAGCCACCTGTACCCCAACAAGCAGGCGGAGATCGCGAAGCAGCTTGAAAACGTGATCAACGGTACTGTGCCGGATGGTAGCCAGATGGAAAGTGTAGCCAATTTGTAGCCAATCAAAAGAAAAAGTCTCGGAAAAGCCCGTAGAATAAGGCTTCTCCGAGACGCGGAGTGTCGTGGTGTAAGGCTCATTTCAATTTTTCGTTTCAATTTTGCCTTGCACCGTCTGTTCCGAATCGTTCATAGTATTATCAATCGGACTTTCTCTTAAAATCGCAATTTTATGAGAAAAAAAGTTTGCACAAATGCCCTAAAATCAAGGTCTTTTCGCACTCCATGCCTTTTACAAAAAAAGACCCTGTGAAAGATTTTTCTCTCTCACAAGGTCATTTCTTCATATTATTTCATATTTTGATTTTTGAAATCAGGCTTACGTCATTTTTTGAAATTGGCTTCGCACCTTAACATGGAGTTTGACCTATGCTCCATATTATAAGGGTTCATCGGCTGGATTGCAAGAGAAGAAACCATACAATTTCTCAAAGTTTTACAGCATAATCATTAACATTAACTTGTTAATTCTTACATTCCCATGATTCTGACTTTACCATCAAGCCATGCACTCACAAGGGAAGAAATAACCACACCACATTTGCCTTTGTCAAAATCACATTCCTTTTCAAAGCGTTCCTTCACTCCTGTATCATCCTCACAAACTGGAACAACGAAGCCTTTCATATTAGCTACTGTCAGTTGTCTCTGTTCCTTATCTATAATAGCATCAATATATCTGTTCTTTGCAATCTTCAGAGCGGTATTCAATTTATGTAATTCCGATTGATATTTTATGGTCTGATTGCAATATTCAATCTTATCCTTACAGCTATGAATCAAATATAGGAAGTCAGTACAAGAAAAACCTTCTTTTTGTAATTTAAGAGCTGCAACCGCATTTCTGATTGAATTTATAAAAGATTCTGGCATTGCAACACCTTTCGGATAACCCATAACCTTTTCAGACACATAGGCAAGCAGCCTTTCCCATTCAACTTTTTCTCTGTTTGGTTTATTATCTTCAGCATCAATTTCATCAAGAATTTGCATAATTTCTGCATCACTTACCATAGCTGCTACCCCCTTTCTGTAATAAATCAGAAAAAATCTCATTCACAATATCCATGTCCATTCTTGCATCTGTTTGATTCATGAAGTCGCACACTTCGCATACTCTCTTATATGATTGTTCGGTATGTTCAATTTGAATAAACATTTCATACACTTCTCTGAAGGGAGAAGAAATAATTATATTTAATGAATTATCAGTAATTATATTCATAAGAAAAGCCCCTTTCCTTTTGCATTAATCCTCGCTCATAGCGTTTCCAAAGATAGCATCAAACAATGCTTCACTATCTTCATCATCATTGTATTCTGGTCTTTTTACGGTATATTTTTGCATATACTTATCATACATACGAGATAAGCCATTTTTCAAACCCATCATTTTTGCTAAATGCCCTTGAAAGAATACATTCAAGTAAAGTCCGATTTTATCTACATCCCTTAAATCTTCATCAATTTCAGGGATTGGTCTGGTTGTTTCCCACTTCTCAATTAAAGTTCCAAATGTCTGTGTTTCAGAAGTGGTATCACCTTTATTCTGTTTAGGCTGCAATTTTGCAGCTTCAAGTTGTCTCAGAAAAGTTGCATCTAAATCCTTTGTATCTAAGCCTTTTTGTTTGGCTTTCTTTATGTCAAGCTGAGTGTAGCAGATATGTTTAAACATCTCTTCCTGAGATTTTGTCTGGCACTCATGTCTTGTAATCCAGTCATCGTATTGGTCTTGTAAGAAAACATAATCTTCTGTTGAAAAACCAACACCAAAGATTTTCTTAGCTTTATCAATTTTTTGTTGCGTCTCAATATCATCTGCTATGCAGACAGCAGCAAGTGTGTTTTCTGCATTATCAGCAACATAACTTTTTTCCTGAATAGTAGTATCATAATTCTTTCTGAAATACTGATTCATGTTAGCTTGCTTTATATATAAAGCAATTACAGGTGTACTGTCATTTGCAAGTCCTTTTCTCTGTATAGCACCATCAAATATTTCATCACAATAATAAATATTGAGCATCATACAAATACGCTCAACCGCCTTTCGGTCAGGATAAAGAACACCATCAATCGTATATTCGTTGAGATATTTATGATAGATTGCATCCAGACAATCTTTGCAAAAAGGAAATACACCTATTCCCTTATATGTAGGTAATTTTGTTTTATAATAATTGGATATATCTAAAGTCTCACCACAACATGAACAGCGTAATGTTTCTGGTTCTAATTTTATTTTATTCATTATGTTTTAATCCTTTCATTTTAATTGTATACAACCGCTTTAGCGGTTGTGCTTTAGCCCCTGTTAGGGGCGACCTATAAATGAGCGACAGCGAATTTATAGGGAAAGCTGGGGTAACACAATACTTTGTTTTCAACTGACGCACAATCTCGCTAACGCTCGATTGCTTGTCGTGATATTCGCTAACGCTCATATCACATTTATTTGCACATTTGTCACCCAATTCTCCTATTATAAGGGAAGAGAATAATAAGGTTTTCAAAAAAGGGTACTTTCTTAAACGGAATAATAATATATATCTATTATACCGTTTTAAAAAGTACCCTTTTTATCTTGTGCCTTTATTTTATAAATTTGATACTCTTTCCAACGGTTCACTACTTAATAAGATTGCAATTAGTCCTTTCTGAATATCCATGTAATCATCATGATATTTAAAGGGAGTTGGTTTCATCCTGTCTATCTCTTTGGAATAATTGAAGCCTAAATCCATCAACTCTTTCAATTCTGTAGAATCATGGTTAGCTTCTATCTCCCACTGTTCTAACTGTTTATCAGCTTTTGAATTAGTGTATTCTATATCCTTTAATGTTCTTTTTGCAATCCTATTACTGAAACGCTCTGCAACCTCTTTTTTATTCTTATATAATTCTGCTTCATCCAGAATGAATTGAGGTAATATTTCCTTCAATTCTTCTACATCCACAAATATTTGTATCTGCTGCCTGTAGCTAATCCAATTCAGATTATATGTCTGGTTAATCAAGTCACATACTCTCTGATAGAATCTCTTTTCTTGCCTTCTCTGAAAGATAGTAGAAATATACATTACCTTAAATTCCTTCAAGATTTTTCTCTGTATCTTTCTAATGATAATGTCATCATCTTTAGAAGAAGTAAAAGAAATTCCATCATCCGTTACAATGTTATAGTTTTTGTAATATGAAATGACAGAACAATCATTCTGCAATTTATCCAATATTTTAAAAACAATTTCTTCCTGTTCAGGCTTGCATCTATAATAAAACTGTTGAATCATAGCGTGTGTGAATTTGGGGTTTATATCCAATAATTGTTTGTATGTGATACTTTTGAATCTGTTCCCAACTATACCCATTACCTTTGACAGTTCATTTACATTGCAATAAATCTCACTTCCAGAACAATTTGACAGATAATTTATCATAATAGGAATAATTCTATCCATATAATATCCACCTTTACCACGTCCATCTTCCTTCTCAGGAATCAATGGAATCTCATATATATCTGTAACTTGCCTTGCCTGTTTCTTTCCTTCAATCTTTGACAGCTCTATGTATTGAGATAGTGTATTAAATGCAGTTTTCTTCTGCTTGCCACCATCTAATGATTTAACACCAAGGTTATCCAGTCCTACTATGTTATATGCTTCTCTTAAATTCTTAAAAATTTGTCCGAATGTCATATTGCATTTGACAGCTACTTCTGCTCTATCATCTGGATTGTAAATTGGTACACCTGATATAGAAGTAATATCCGATGATTGAGCAATACCTGATTCAGCAATTCTTGAATCAACATTTCTTGAATCAGTAGCATCCGATTCTTCCTTTGAGAAATTATTTGTAAACACTTCTCTGAAAATGTTTTCAATGAATTTTTGTTTATCTTCCTCTGTAAATTGCATTTCAAGGAAGTATTTATGCAGATATTCATTGATACAGTTTAATTCTTCCTCTTTCATCCCATAGATTTTAATTGTGGGATATGTAAAATCTACAGTGACTATATCCATCTAATTCCTCCATTTCCTGATTTAAGCAACCTATGTTTAATTGTTGTCTCGACAGATGGTCTTTTTGTTGCCTACTTAGTTGTGTTTTTGCCATTTCCTATTACCTCCATTTCATTTTTGGGTGACTTTAATACACCATCCGATTTTTATTAGATGATTTAATAATTCTGTTCTGTTTTATTATGTGGGATTCTTCCAGAATAAATAATGATTCGGTCATACATATAGCCGTCACGCATCCAAAAGAAAGAAGGATTCTCTGCTTGTTTATATAAATGTTTTTCCTGCCTTTCCGATTTCTAATCAAGAATTACAGTAAAAAACAATAATGAGATTCCATAATAGATTTAATTGATTATGAATGAAGTCTACCCATCCCAGTATTTCCATTGACAGCACAATAATTGAAATACTTGCTTACTCTAGCCTTGGTAGATACTTTAGCTTTAACAGCTCTTTCTTCCCCATAAAGATTAATAATACGCTCTGGAACATAAGTTGCAATTATTTTTAAACCGTTAAAAGCCTTTACAGTGATTTCCGTATCAGGAGCAGCAGCTTCTTTCAGTGTGTCCGTAATTGTATGCTCATAAGCTCTTATAATTTGTTCGACAAACTCCCTACTAATTTTAGTATATTCAGGTCTACCCTGATTCAATAGTTTGATAGTCATACCAATCAAATCCGCTTGGCTATATACTTTTTCAGTCATCTCGTTTCACCTCCTTTTTTGGCATGAATATTTTTTGCATATTTATTTCAGAAATATTCACTTGAATTACCCTTGCAAAACATATTATACAGCACTTGAAATCAGAAGTCAAACAGCCAAAAATCTGTATAAAACCGCTGTTTTCTCAATATTTTTATCATTTCCAATGGAAAATTTGAAATCAAATGACCTAGGATTAAGGTCATTTGTGCAGAAGGATTTTTGCATAGTTATTCATTATTTTTGAATGTTCATGCAACTTCAGGAAAAAACTTTTTTATTTTCTCCACATTGCACAAAATATAATTGTTATTTTTGTTTATTTTGTACATCTCTTAAATGTTTCTGATTATTAAATTTCGTTGCCCCAAAAACCACTCGTTTTACACTTGAAATCAAGTTAAAATCAACTTGATTCTGTCACTTCACCGTACTAAATTTCGTTGCCAATTATGAAAAATAAATAACCTTATTCTAAGGTTATTTTTCCGAATAAAAAGCAGCAGTCTCTTAACGCTCAACACTAAGAAACTACTGCTTTTCATCTTTAACTATTAACTGTTAATTTTCCGAACCGTCAAACACATATCCCCCATACTGATTATGCTTCACCTTGAAAGCAGCCCATTGAGGATTCTCTTTTAAGTCCTTCAAATAAACCTCATACATCATCTGTTTACCCCTGTTCTGGTATTTTGCAGACGGTTTAGAAGGTGTGAAACGTGCAACATCCATTTTATGCTGTTCTAGTAACTTTTTATCCTTGCGCTTATCTGAAGATTTTATACCTTCGCTTATGCTACTTGTTATAATAGCACCAACAATCCATTCTAACATCTATATCACCTCATATCATTGATTTCATGTTTCTTCTGCTGCTGCATCAGACACCATAAAAGTTTGTTCAAATTGCTTTTTATATCTATAATATGTCGGTTTTGACAATCCCAACTTCTCAATCAGTGCGAATGGTTTAATTGTTCCATCCAACACTGATTGATATTCAACAGAAAACCTTTCGAAGTCCATTGCTCTAGGTCTGCCGTAATCATCCCATTCTCCACGCTTTTTCTTTTCAGCTATTCCTTCCGCTTGACGCTTTTCCTTTTTCTCAATTTCAGCCTGAGCCATACTTGCATAAAGTTCCAACATCATATTATTAATACATTCCAGCATCATAGAAGCCATTTCATTCCCCATCTTTGAAAAATCCATCAAAGTAGTAGGAAGTTCCAATACCATCAATCGAATATTATTATCCTTATAATACTGTATCTCTTTCATGGTATCTTTCTTGTTTCTTCCTAACCTGTCTAATTCCGTCACAATCAGAACATCACCAGAACGCAAAACATCTTCCTTCATCACCTGATACCTCGGACGATTAAAGTTTTTTCCTGTCTGCTGGTCTGTATAGATTTTTTTCAAAGCTATATTATTTTCCTTGCAGTATTTTGTAATCTCATTTATTCCTCTGTCAAGGTGCTGTTCAGTTGTACTTGTTCTGTGATAACCATAATACTCTCCCATAATTTTTCCATCCCTTCATAGATTTGTGAAAGAGAATCCAACTTCACTATTACATAGTATACTCTTTATTCTCAAAATGTCAACACTATTTTTTGAGACTTCTTGAAATTTATTTTCCATACATTTTGAGACTATTTTCCACTTGCTTTTTGATAGTATCGAAAAGTATACTTTTCAAGACTTTTTATCAGCTTGCATTTTTCCGTATATGAAGTTATACTATAGTCAATTCATAAAAGAAAAGGGGAAAGCATCATGGAATACACGATTAAACCAGAGACAAAATTCCATAAGGTGTTAAAGAGTATACAGTCTAAAGCTGAAGATATTTTCCTCTCTGTGATTTTAAACCTTGCCAGAATCACCAAATCAGAAGAATTATCCGCATGGCTAAATAGATATACAGAGAAGAAAATGCAGCAGCTTCAGCAAGAAATTATCCGCATGAAATGGAATCAGGTCACATTAGATAAAGCTATTTCTTCCATCAGGAATCAGGACACACAATAATAAAAACACTGGATTCTCCGCATCAGGATTTTCCAGTGTTTTTCTTGTGTTGATAATTGGTAGTTGAAATGTTTTAATTTTCCGCTGCTTTTGATTTAATAGCTTCAAAAGAAAGTTCTGGATTCAGGTCAACTTCCCATTCTATAATATCTTGTGGTTGACATTGCAGCAGTTGACATATATCTTCTATAGTTTTGGTAGATACATCTGCTTTAAAATCTTTTCCGTTTTTTTCCTTGTATTCCTTCAATGCCTGTTCAATTTCCTCTTTTGTTCCGCTACACATTTTAAACTTCCGAAGAATCTCTTGACCGAACAGATTATATTTCCGTATGGCATATGTTGAAATATCCTTTTCCTTTAATTTTTCCATAAGTTTTGTATAATTAACCATCTATATTTCCTCCACTTTTATTTGTGTATTCACTTTGATTTGTGTATATTATAGCATCTTACTATGATTAACACAAGTGTTTTCTCCAAAAAAGTGCTTGCCTGTTTTTCCGCATCCAGACAAGCACTTTTATTATCTTCCATTGTTACACTTTACTTGACCGCAACTGAAATCAAATAATCCAAATCAGCAGGAACATAATGAAATGTAATCTCATAAGTCAGGAAGTCAGTACCAACACAATTTTCCTTGACTTCAATATTTTCTATCATAGTCAGATTCAGGATTGTACTACCTCCGTTTTCTCTGTCAAAACTCCGAATACATAATTGAGGTTCTTTGTTGTAGTTCTGGATGAAAACAAGCGGATTCTTGAATGAAGTTTTGAGATAAGACAGAAAACCTTTTCCATTCTTTTTACCGATTGAAATAGTAACCTTTTGATGAAGGTTCTGCTGCTTCTCCTTGCTTCTCTCAATCAGTTCTTTGAAAGCATCAACAACAGCATTATAGTTTGCAGATTCAGTCTTTACAGTTATATTCATGGTTATTCTCCTCTTCTTTCTTTGATTGGAACAATTAGCAAGCTATCATATTAGGATTCAGGTATACATTAATAGTAGTCTTTCTACCTCTGCCAGCAGCTTCAATATCAGCATACTCAATAGCATAACACTCATTATGCGTAACAGCTCTGTTAATAAGTTCATGTGATTCAACATAGTTTGCAATCACTGGAATCTGAAGCATTGCTTTCAGTACATCATTGATATTGTTAGTTCTCATTGAAATAATTGGATTCATCATAATTTTTTACCTTCCTTTTTTTGATAATTGTTTGCTCCCTATCAAAGAATTGTGTTTACTCATTTCATACCATAAAGCCTGACCGCCACGTTTGTCTTTATGGTATATGTGTTAGTGCTGATAAAACAAGCTCTAACTTTTGGCATATTACACGCTCCCTTCTTATTTATTGATACCCCTTTTCAGGGAAAAGAGCTTGCAAGGAATTGAACCTTGCTATATTAATATAGTCACCAGACAAGCTCTGATTTTATTATGCTACTCTCATAACTTCGTCAAGATAGATTCTCAGTGAACCTTTACGGATGTAGCTCCTTCCATTCTCTGTATAATGGATTTTGTGCTTGTGAAAACCTGTTAATGAATCTGTTGAAGTCCACGCTGCTATTAAATCACAGTTATCTTTGTATCTGTCCTCTTCTTCAGGTTCATAGATTGCTACACCAAAACAATTTGTAAATGCCATAACTCCAATAGGGGTTTTGCTCTCATATCTGCTATACATAGATTTTTTCATATTCTGATACCTTCCTTTTCTCTTTATATTCTCTTTTGAGAAAAGGGATTGTAGGAGTTGAACCTATTAAACTAATACCTGTTATTAGCAATCCCTGATTTCTTGCTTTACTTCACATACAATCTTCTGTACTGTGATACCCTGTCATAATCAGCTAAACTTCCTAAATCAGCTTCCAGCTTCTTTCTGTCAAGCGTTCTTCTTTCACAGGTTGAAACTTTTATAGTGAAGTCCTTGCCTTTCTCTGTCTGCTTTTCGTTAGCGTCCAGATAACCAATG
>Ga0192243_10449_pt1 | contig 15490 bp, 13 predicted proteins | sample Koala_Koa27_K3_FD_131233 | JGI IMG/M metagenome (GOLD analysis project Ga0192243, IMG submission 131233) | Enriched cells from koala feces incubated with labeled cellulose particles, San Francisco Zoo, California, United States - Koala_Koa2-7_K3 ... | reverse complement strand
CACCATGCCGCCGGCGATCAGAACCTGGCGCAGGACGTTGATACCGGCCACATAGCCGAAATACCGTCTCAGATGCCCGAACTCAAACTCACTCCCCAGGAACAGCAGGGCCAGCGGCGTGGCGATCTTCGCCAAATCCCCCATGGTAGTCTCTGCGATCACAGGAAGCTGCAACCCCGTGAAGGAGAAGGCGATTCCCGCCGCAATTCCGATCAGCAGCGGATTTTTGCAGATCTGCAAAAGCACCGGTCCCAGATTCACCCGGCCCCTCTGATACCTGGCCGCATAGAACTCCAGCACCAGCGCGGAAAACAGGTTGTAGATCGGGATCGTCACTCCCGACAGCACCGCCACCAGCGGTTCGCACTCCGCGCCGAACATCTTGATACAGACCGCGGTTCCATACACGATAAAATTGCTGTGAAACAGCGCCTGCACCAGAACGCCCCGCCTATGGTCGTCCTTTTCAAACAGGGGCGCCAGCAGAAAGCTGACGAGAAACACGGCCGTGATCCCGCCTGCACAGAACAGCGCGCTCTTTCCCTGGATATGCCGGAGGGCGTCGTTGCCGTGGAGAATGTTAAACATGGAAACGGGAAACAGAAGCTTAAAACAAAGCCGGTTTCCCGTTTCCACAAAGTTATCATTAAAGAAATGGATCTGCTTCAGCAGATACCCGATTGCGATCATGAGGCAGAGCGGCATGATCGCATTGAGGGGTACGAAAAATGACATGTTTACTCCTTATACAGGATCAGGGCGATCATTTCCACCGGCTCTTCCCCTAAAGCCTCGATGCTGTGCCCCTCCCCCGCGCCGGTAAAGGTCACGTCGCCGGCCGTCACTGTGACCAGATTTCCGTTGTCGTTAAAACGGCCGGTTCCGCTCAATATATAATAGGTTTCCGATTCATTGTCATGCACATGGTAGCCCAGACCCGCTCCGGGATAGACCGTCGTGTGGGCGAAGACCCGGCCCTTCTCGTAAAGCTCCCCCGGCCCGTTTAGCAGGCTGCGGACGCAGATCTCTCCCTTTCCGTCAAAGGGACTGGGTTTTACCTCTGAGCAGACTTCCTCTTTCCTTCTTACCAATGTAATCCCTCCCGCCCCTATAACTTGGGTATGTCTAAATCAAACAGGCTGGCAAGGGTAAACCAGGAGCTGTCATCCGCGTAATGTACGATGGTGGCGTAGCCGCTTCTGGTGACAAACCGCCCCTCCGGGGAGTGATTGGCACAGACGTGGACTACCTCCTCCGGCAGCTCCGCAGTCAGCGCGATATAGCCGCCGTAGGCCGGATGACGCACATTAGGGAATCCGGTGGCCTTCTTGTTCTCGGACCATCTCTTTCTGTTCTCCTTGTTGTACTCGTACGGCTTGCCGATGTCGTGGCAGATGGCGCAGGCCAGAAGCAGATCACGGTCCAGACCTAAGTCCATCTGATACGCTTTGGTAAGGTTGTCATAGAGGCTCAGGGAGTTGTGGACCACCGCATTGATGTGCATGGACTGATCTCCCAGGGCGCTGGCCTCCGGCATACCGGAACCAGGCATCTCCTCCACTCGTTTATAGTCATTGATCTGAAGGGAGTAGGCCCAGGCGTCTATCACCCTGGTGCGCAGCTCCTCGTCCTTGATATCGTTGATCGACGGGAAGGAATTTACCACTCCCTGACGAATCTCTTCATCTAATTGAATTGGAATCATAGTCCTATATCCTTTCTTTTTCTCTTACATCAGCAGCCCCCGGCAGGAATGTGACCAGAGGCGGACAGAAGGTGACGATCAGCAGCACGATGATGTTGATAAACAGAAACGGCATCATGGCCTTGGTAATCTGCTCAAAGTTTCTGCTGCTGACTCCCGTCAGGGTGAATAACACCATGCCCACAGGAGGCGTCAGCATACCGATGGTAATGTTCAGAATCATGATAATGCCAAAGTGCAGCGGATCAATTCCCACCGCCGTGATCACCGGCATGAGGATCGGCACCAGGATCACCAGCGCGGACAGGGATTCCATCAGCATACCCACGATCAGCAGGAAGATGTTGATCAGAATCAGCGCCACATATTTGTTCGTAACAACTCCCAGGAATGCGGTTGCCAGCTTCTGGGGCATCTGAGCCGTGGTAATGATATAGCCGAAGGAGTTGGCGCAGCTGATGATAAACAGCACCGCCATGGTCAGCACCACCGTGTCGTCCAGAATCCCCGGGATGTCTCTCAGCTTTAAGTCCTTGGATAAAAAGCCCAGGATGATGGCATAGACCACGGCCACCACGGAAGCCTCCGTGGGAGTACAGAAGCCCAGCGTGATCCCTCCCAGGATAATCACCGGTGTCAGCAGCGCCGGAAATGACTGGATAAAGGACTTGCCCAGCTCCCGCGCCTTGGGGAAAGGGGTCCGCGGGTAATTCCGCTTCTTACTCACGATAAAGATATAGACCATCAGCGTCAGGGCCATCACCAGCCCCGGAATGATCCCTCCGATAAACATCTGTCCGATGGAGACGCCGCTGGCTACCGCGAACACAACCGCCGAGATGCTGGGCGGGATGATCGGTCCGATATAGGAGGAAGCCCCTGTCACGGCCACCGCAAAGTCCTCGTCATAGCCGGAATCCACCATGGCCTTGATCTCGATCGCCCCCCCAGGCCCCCGGCGTCCGCCACTGCGGAGCCGGACATGCCTGCGAAGATTACGGAGGCGGCCACGTTGGCGTGCCCCAGACCTCCGGGAATCCAACCCACCAGCTTCTCACAGAAGCCGAAGATCTTATCGGTGACGCCGCCCCGGTTCATGATATTGCCGGCCAGGATAAAGAATCCCAAGGCCAGCAGCGTAAAGGAGCTGGAGCCGGACACCGCTCTGGACAGAATCATGTTTAAGCTCTCCCCGTGTATCAGCGAGTAGATCATGGAGCTGCAGAGCATACAGAATGCCACCGGCATTTTTAATAACAGGAACACAAAAAACAGAATAAACAACAGCGCCATGGCTTACTTTCCTCCCTCTGCAGTCCCGTCCTGGCCTCTGACGGTCAGGACGATGGATTGGAAAACCCGGATCAGCCTGACCGCCACGTAAGCCATCGCTATCATGAAGCCGACAGGAATCCATACATAGAAATAACTCTTTTTCAGCCATGCGATGGTGCCGAAGGGTATATTCTGGTTGGCCGTGTACTGGAAACCGACGCGAACCATATAAAACAGGCAGAACAGCATGACCGAATTCGTAATAATGTCAAATATCCACTGAGTCCATCTGGGCACTCTGTCATACAGCAGGGACAGCTCGGTGTGCTGCTTCCGGTGGAAGCAGTACCCGATACCCAAAAACGCGATGGTGCCCTGGAGCATGGTCGTCACCTCATCGGTCCAGATCAGCGGACTGTTGAACAGATACCGCATCGTCACATGGCAGGTGAGGATCAGCAGCATGGAAAACATAATCAGCGAAAACACAGTTTTTTCCACTTTTAACAGGATTTGTTCTAATTTTTGTAACATACTAACCTTCTTTCTGTCAGCCGGGCTGAGAGCTTACACCGTACCCGGTGGGATTACTGAATCGCCTGGATCTCCTCATACATACCATCCAGCCAGTCGCCTTTGAACTTCTCATACATGGGTTTCATCTTCTCCGCGAAGGCAGCCTTGTCTGTCTCAACGATCTCCAGATGGGTTCCCAGCTCCTCGATGGCCTTCTCTTCCTCTTCGATGGCCTGCTTGTTGTGCTCGTCGGCCGCTTCCCTGGCAGCTTCCGTGAGAACCGCCAGCTGGTCCTCGCTCAGCTTCTTCTGGCAGGCGTCACTCATAAAGATGTTCATCATCTGATACTGATGATCGGTCATGTTTAAATACTTCTGCACTTCAAAGAACTTCATCGCCAGCATCGACATCGGAGGATTCTCCTGTCCGTCGGCAACGCCCTGCTGAAGCGCCAGATAAGTCTCATTGTATGCAACTGGTGTCGGAGTTCCGCCCAGCGCCTCGATGGCTGCGATCGGCAGCGGCTCGTTGGCTGCGCGGAGCTTGATGCCCTTAAAATCATCCGGCGTCTTTAACGGAGCCTTGGAGGTGGTCATCTCACGAACGCCGTAATAGACCGGTGCTAATATATGTACGTTGCAGTTCTCAGCCAGACCGTCGGATAACTTCTTGAAGCTGTCGCTCTCGTAGAATTTAAACAGATGGTCACGGTCGCGGAACATGTAAAATGCCTCGATGATCGAGAACGGTTTGTATCTCTGTGTGTACTGCCCGGTGGAAGCGATATAGAAGTCAACATCCCCTGTGGAGCAGGCATCCGCCATCTCCGCGCTGGTTCCCATGGTCTCGCCCGGGAACACGTCGATCTTGATGGAACCGCCTGATTTCTCGTCCACCAGCTTGGCAAAATTCTCAGCGGTCTTGTTGATCAGATGCTCCGGCGACTGGGAATGTGCCAGACGCAGGGTCACGGCCTCACCCGCCGGTTTCTCCGTCTCGGCGCTGGCCTGCTCCGTGGAGCCTGCCTGCTCAGAAGCTGCTGCGGCCGTCGTCGTCTCCGTCTTGGTTCCCCCTCCGGAACATGCGGTCAGTGAGATCCCCGTCACTACCGCCAATGCCATGGCTACTAATTGTCTTGTGGTCTTTTTCATGTTTTCCTCCTTGTTTTGCGGTTCTTATAAACCGTATTTGTACTTCTTATGTATCAGAAGTATACAACAATTCCTTTTCACTTTCAATATACAATACTACCATATATTCCCGTGATTTTTATACATTTTCTCCAAATTTCAGGCATGTTTCGCTGAATTTTGCCATCTGTTTCCCCGCATTAAATAGGAAGGCTTTGACTGAAAGCAGGAAGTCCTATGCAGAATAAACAATAATATTTTTTCAATCTGTCCAAGTTTCCTATTGCTGTTTTCTGCATAGTATTATATACTTATTGTATACTACAGGAAATATTTTCCGCCAATATATTAAGAAAGTCAGGTTGTCTCTTATGAAAAATGGCAGCAATTCTAATCGGGATTTAAAAAATCATGCATACAATATCTTAAAAGACCGGCTGGTCAACTGTATCTATCCGCCGGGAACTCTGCTCAACGAGGCGCAGCTGGCCGTGGAGCTGGAGCTGAGCCGCACCCCGGTCCGGGAGGCCATCAGCAGGCTGGAGATGGAGGGCTTTGTCAAGATCATGCCCAAGAAGGGCATCTATGTGACGGACATTCTTCTCAACGACGTGCTGCAGATCTTCCAGACCAGGATCGAGATCGAGCCTGTCGCCCTGCGTCTGGCGGCTCCCCATCTTCCCAGGGAGGAGCTGCAGAACTTCTGTCAGAAGTTTCAGGAGCCTGTCACGGACATCCAGAACAGCTTCCGCCTGGACACCGCCATGCATCTGTTCATCATCGAGCACTGCGGAAACCGGTATATTATCGATATGATGCAGAGAGTCTTTGACGAGAATGCCAGAATTATCATATCCAGCAAGCAGAATCAGATTCAGATCCATGATGCCAAGCAGGAGCATCTGGAGATCTTAAACCAGCTTTTGGACGGTAAGTATGAGGAGGCCGCCGAGAACATGCGTTGCCATGTGGAGACCTGCCGCAGGGCAGCTTTGGATTTCTTTTACGGGATGCAGACCTTCATGGCAGCACCCAACTGTACTTATAAGAGAGAGTTGGAAAAAATCGAGCGGGCATAGGGAAGGATCTCTCCTGGAACAGATACCACAGCTACCCATTAAAAAATGCCGATCCCCTGGGACTGTGGTATCCTCCCCAGCCAGGCAATCGGCATTCTATCTTTATATCACTGAACTTTATGGCGTAGCCATGAAGTTACTATAAATACTTCTTCACATACATTCCCGTATAGGAAGCCGGATTCTCCGCCACTTCCTCAGGCGTCCCCTTAGCGATAATCGTACCGCCCTTGTCTCCGCCCTCCGGGCCCACGTCGATGATGTAGTCCGCGGTCTTGATCACATCCAGATTGTGCTCGATGACGATCACCGTGTTGCCCCCGTCCGAGAGCCTTCTCAGAATCTCGATCAGCTTGTGCACATCGGCAAAGTGAAGGCCGGTGGTGGGCTCATCCAGGATGTAGATGGTCTTGCCGGTGCCTCTCTTGCTCAGCTCGGTGGCCAGCTTGATTCTCTGGGCCTCGCCGCCCGACAGCTCCGTGGAGGGCTGTCCCAGCTTGATGTAGGAGAGTCCCACATCGTTCAGCGTGGCGATCTTCCGGTAGATGGACGGCACGTTCTCGAAGAACTTCATGGCCTCCTCCACCGTCATGTTCAGCACGTCATAGATACTCTTTCCCTTGTACTTCACCTCCAGCGTCTCCCGGTTGTAGCGCTTGCCGCCGCAGACCTCGCAGGGAACATAGACGTCGGGAAGGAAGTGCATCTCGATCTTGATGATACCGTCGCCGCTGCAGGCTTCACATCTTCCGCCCTTTACATTAAAGCTGAATCTGCCCTTGGAATATCCCTTGGCCTTGGCATCCGAGGTGGAGGCAAACAGATCGCGGATCAGATCAAACACGCCGGTATAGGTGGCCGGGTTGGAACGGGGTGTCCTTCCTATAGGAGACTGGTCGATGTCGATGATCTTATCCAGCTGCTCCACGCCCTCGATCTTCTTGTGTTTTCCTGGAATCGTCCTCGCCCGGTTCAGCTTCTTGGCCAGGGACTTGTAGACAATCTCATTGACCAGAGAGCTCTTGCCCGACCCCGACACGCCTGTGACGCAGGTCATCACTCCCAGCGGGAAATCCACGTCGATCCCCTTTAGGTTGTTTTCCGCCGCCCCTCTGACCGTCAGCCAGCCAGTGGGCTTCCGCCGTTCACTGGGCACCGGAATCTTGATCCTTCCGCTTAAATAGGCCCCTGTTATGGACTCCTTGCACTTCATAATCTGCTTGGCGTTCCCCGTGGCCACCACTTGTCCACCGTGCTCCCCCGCGCCGGGACCGATATCCACAATATAGTCCGCCGCCAGCATGGTATCCTCGTCGTGCTCCACCACCAGTACGCTGTTGCCCAAATCCCTCAGATGAAGCAGGGTCTTTAACAGCTTGTCGTTGTCCCTCTGGTGCAGCCCGATGCTGGGCTCGTCCAGGATATAGGCCACGCCCACCAGCCCGGAGCCGATCTGCGTCGCCAGACGGATACGCTGGGCCTCCCCGCCGGAAAGCGTACCGGTGGCCCGGGACAGAGACAGATAATCCAGCCCCACATTGATCAGGAACGTGACTCTGGCCTTGATCTCCTTTAAGATCTGATCTCCGATGGCATGCTGCATGGAGGTCAGCTCCAGCTTCTCCAAAAATTCACAGAACTTCACGATGGACATGTTGGTCGCCTCGTAGATGTTCTTATCCCCCACGGTAACCGCCAGGGACTCCTTCTTCAGACGCTGGCCGCCGCAGGCCGGACAGGGAGTAATCCTCATAAACGACTCGTACTCCGCCTTGCTGGACTCCGAGTAGGTCTCGCGGTAACGGCGGGCCACATTGCGCAGCAGTCCCTCAAAGGCCACATCGTAGATCCCCTCTCCCCTCTGTCCCTTATAATAAACCTTGACTTCCTTGCCATTGGTTCCATTGATAATAATATCCTGAATCTTCTGTGGATACTGCTCAAAGGGAGTGTCCAGGCTGAACTTGTACTCCTTGGCAAGCGCGTCCAGGATCGCCCTGGTGTAGCTGCCCTTATCCGTGCAGGACTGCCACCCCAGCACCACGATAGCGCCGTCCGCGATGCTCAGACTCTTGTCCGGAATCATCAGATCCTCGTCGAACTCCATCTTATAGCCCAGACCAAAACAGTCGGGACATGCCCCGAAGGGGTTGTTGAAGGAGAAGCTTCTCGGCTCCACCTCGTCCACGCTGATCCCACAGTCGGGACAGGAGAAGCTCTGGCTGAAATTCACCGGCTCCCCGTCCGTCACATCCACGGTCATCAGCCCGCCGGATAAGTCCATCACGGTCTCGATGGAGTCCGTCAGACGCTTCTCGATCCCCTCACGGACCACCAGACGGTCCACCGCGATCTCGATGTTGTGCTTGATGTTCTTCTCCAGCTTGATCTCCTCCGAGAGCTCATAGAGATTCCCATCGACGCGGGCGCGGACATATCCGCTCTTTCTGGCCTGCTCCAAAACCTTGACGTGCTCTCCCTTCCGTCCCCGGACCACCGGAGCCAAAAGCTGTATCTTGGTCCTCTCGGGCATGGACATGATCTGGTCCACCATCTGGTCGATGGTCTGCTTCTTTATCTCCTTGCCGCACTTGGGGCAGTGGGGAATACCGATCCGTGCGTATAAAAGACGCATGTAATCGTAGATCTCCGTCACGGTTCCCACCGTGGACCGGGGATTTCGGTTTGTGGATTTCTGATCTATGGAAATCGCGGGGGATAACCCCTCGATGTTTTCTACATCCGGTTTCTCCATCTGGCCCAGGAACTGACGGGCGTAGGACGAGAGAGATTCCATATACCGGCGCTGTCCCTCTGCATAGATGGTGTCGAAGGCAAGGGATGACTTGCCTGAACCGCTGAGGCCCGTCAAAACCACCAGCTCGTTGCGCGGAATATCCAAAGAAATATTCTTCAGATTGTGTTCGTTCGCTCCGCGTATTTTAATATACTGCTTTGCCATGAGTATCGTCCTTTCGTTTGATATATCGGTACCATCATATCACAATTCGACTTATTTTGCAAACATTTGTTCGGTCATTTTTAAAACAATATCTGGCAGTTCTTCCAGCACGCGTCCGGTGCCGGCCCGCTCTGTTTTCGGCGGCGTACACCTGCCCGGCAGCCGCTTTTCTCCTGCCCCAAAACGCAAAACAGTCCCTGCAGGGGAAGTATCCCTCCCCCTGCAGGGACCGCAGTCACTATCTCTCTTCTCTGTAATAATTAAAGCCAAGATGGGCCGGTATCTGCGCCCCCTTGTTCTTCCTTGCCGACGAGGCTACCAGCACGATGGCCGTTATCACGAACGGCAGCATATCAAAGAACGCAATCGGAATCTTGCTGGCTCCCAGCGTAAGCATATGCCAGACCACATTGGTCCCCACCGCACTCTTGGGCACGTAGTATTTCAGCACACGCAGCGCGCCGAACACCAGGGAGCCGAAGATGGCGTTGACCGGCTTCCAGGAGGCGAAGATAACCAGAGCCACGGAGATCCAGCCTAAGCCTCCCACGCTGTCCGTAATCCAGACGCCTCCGTTGATGATCATGGAGCAGTAGGCCCCGCCGATCCCGCAGATCCCGCCGCCCAGCAGGATGTTTAGATATCTGAGCCTGGTCACATGGATTCCGGCTGCATCCGCGGCGGCCGGGTTCTCGCCGATGGCCTGAACATTCAGCCCTATCTTCGTCCTGTGAAGATAGAAGCCCATCAGGATAGCGATCACAATCCCCAGATAGACAAAGGGGTTGTAGGAAAACAGCAGCTCTCCCACCACCGGCAGATCGCTGAGTCCCGGTATATGGATGCTTCTCATCTGAGCCGTGATCGTCTCCGGCAGCTTCAGCGTTCCGCTCTCCGACTTGCCCAGCATATACAGGCCGATAAAGTTGGAAAGACCGATACCGAAGATGGTCAGCGTCAGCCCCGTCACGTTCTGGTTCGCCATAAACGTCACCGTCAGCACCGCATAGATCAGAGCGCTCAACAGACCGGCCGCAAAGGCTCCGAGGATCGCCAGAACAAAATTATCCGTCATATATCCCACCATAAATCCGGCGCAGGCGCCGATGGACATCATTCCCTCCACGCCCAGGTTTAAGTGCCCCACCTTCTCGCTGGTGATCTCGCCCACCGTACCGAACAGCAGCGGCGTTCCCGCGCCTACGGCGGCTACAATGAATTTAAACAGCATATCCATTATCTGGCACCTCCTTTTTTCCGGAATACAAACTTATAGCGGACAAACAGCTCACAACCCAGGATGAAGAACAGGATGATGCCCTGCAGCACATCCGCACAGTCCATGGATAGCCCGTAGGAGGACTGGACCACGCTGCTGCCCTTCTCCAGCACGCTGAACAAAAACGACACAATCAGAATCACAACCGGATTCAGCTGAGACAGCCACGCCACGATGATCGCCGTAAACCCTACGCCCCCGGCCACCGCGGCCGTCAGAGTGATATCCGAGCCGGTCGCCTGAACCATACCGGCCAGACCGCAGACGGCTCCGCTGAGGAACATGGTTCTGAGGACGATTTTCTTTACATTCATACCTGCATATCTGGCGGTCTCCTGGCTCTCGCCCACGACGCTGATCTCATAGCCGTGCTTGGAATATTTGAGATAGATCAGCACCACGGCTACCAGCACCAGCGCCACGATCCAGCCGAACTGGATTCCAAGCACCTTGTCCAGCGCCGTATTCTTGTCGAAACGGGCGATCTTCGCAAATCCCTGAGATCCCGGATCTCTCCACGGTCCCTCTCTTAGATAAGTAATCGTGTGAAGCGCAATGTAATTTAACATCAGTGTAAACAGCGTCTCATTGGTCCCCCACCGGCACTTGAATATGGCCGGGATCAGGCCCCAGAGTCCGCCTCCCACCATACCGGCGGCGAACATGACGATCACCAGAACCACATGGTTCCAGTCCGCATGAAACAGCGCAAAGTAGGATGCAAAGATGGCTCCCACGATGATCTGTCCCTCCGCCCCGATATTCCAGAATTTCATCTTAAACGCCAGCGTCACTCCCAGGGAGGAGATCAAAAGCGGAATCATAATCTTCACCGTGGCCTGCACCGCCATGGCGCTTCGAAAGGCCCCCTGAAGAATCGTTCCGTAGATCATAAACGGATTGTAGCCGATACAGAGGATAAACAATCCGCCTGCCACCAGAGCCATGACGATGGCCTCCATGCGGAGAATCAGCGTGGCTTTCCTGGTCAGCTCCGGTTTCTTCACCACCCGGATCAACGGCTCATTCATGATGCCACCTCCTCTTTATGGGCGCCGGTCATCATCAGACCCACCGCTTCCTTCGTAAGCTCCGCAGTCTCTTTTAGTCCTGTTATCTTGCCGTGACACAGCACCAGCATCCGGTCGGACAGCTCTAAGAGCACGTCCAAATCCTCGCCGATAAATACAACCGCCACGCCCTTTTTCTTCTGTTCATTGAGCAGATCATAGATCGTATAGGAGGAGTTGATGTCCAGCCCCCGGACCGGGTACGCGGTGATCAGCACCTGGGGGTCCGACTCGATCTCACGGCCCAGAAGCACCTTCTGGACATTGCCGCCCGACATGAGGCGGACCGGCGTATCCACGCTGGGAGTCACGATCTCCAGCCGCTCCACTAAAGTCTCCGCCAGCTTCCTGCCTCCGCTCTTGTCCACGAAGGGGCCGCTGCCCTTTTTGTAGATTTTGAGCATCATGTTGTCCACCATGCCCATGGACGCCACCAGTCCCATGCCCAGACGGTCCTCCGGCACAAAGCTCATGCTGATGCCCAGCTCGATGATCTCCGCCGGCGTCTTGCCCAGGATATTCTCCTTGTGGTAGAGGATGGCCCCCTTCTCCGCCTTCATCAGCCCGGTCAATGTCTCGCACAGCTCCTTCTGTCCGCTGCCCGCCACACCGGCCACTCCCAGGATCTCCCCGGTCCTGATCTCAAAGCTGATATCATCCAGGGCCGTGGTCCCGTCCGGCTTTTTCACCGTCAGATCCACAACCTTTAAAATCGTATTCTTTTCTTCCACAACCGGCCGGTCGATCTCCAGCACAACGGGGCGTCCCACCATCAGCTCCGTCAGCTTCTTCTCGTCCGTCTCCGCCGTGTTCACGGTGTCTATACTCCTGCCCTTCCGCAGAATCGTCACCCGGTCGCTGATCTCCAGCACCTCGTGAAGCTTGTGGGTGATGATAATGATTGCGCAGCCCTGCTCCTTCATCCTGCGCAGAATCGCAAACAGCTTCTGTGTCTCCTGGGGCGTCAGCACCGCAGTCGGCTCGTCCAGAATCAGAATCTGGGCGCCTCTATATAAAACCTTTAAGATTTCCACGGTCTGCTTCTCGCTGACCGACATCTCATAGACCTTTTTTTTCGGTTCAATTTCCAAACCAAACGACTGGCTGATGGACTGAATCTTCTCCTTCAGCACCTTCGGTTTCAGCCGTTTCTCACTCGTTCCCAGCACGATATTGTCCATCGCGCTGAACACATCCACCAGTTTAAAATGCTGGTGTATCATCCCAATCCCCAAAGCCGCAGAATCCACCGGCGAGTTGATCACCACCTCTTTGCCTCCGATATAGATCGCACCCTCGTCCGGGTGGTAGATTCCGGACAGCATGTTCATCAGCGTGGTCTTGCCGGAGCCATTTTCTCCGAGGAGAGCCAGAATCTCTCCATATTTTACCTGTAGGTCAATCTTGTCATTGGCCACCACGCTGCCGAAGCACTTTGTAATCTTCTTGCACTCAATCGCTAAATGATCTGTCATTTGTCACCCCCATCCTCGCACGCATCTATGGACGGAGGAGCCTGAAGTTCATATCTTCAGACCCCTCCGCCCGATGATTTTATATTAGGTTCAGACTGGCTCTTACTTCACGGAAACGTTCTTGAAGTACCAGTTCATCTTGCCGGTGATATCGCCGTCGGACATATGCTGTCCCTCAGCGCCGACAGTCTTGCCGTCGTTGGTCTCGATCACGCCGTCAAATACATCCCACTCGCCGGATACGATCTTGGCTCTCGCCTCCTCGATCTTCTCTTTGGTTCCCTCTGCGCACAGATCAGCCAGGGGAGCGATGTCTACCAGACCGTCGGCCATGCCGCCGAAGTAGTTCTCTCCGGTCCAGGTTCCGTCGATGACAGCCTGTACAGCCTGTGTATAGTATACGGACCAATCCCACACTACGGAGGTCAGAACCGCCTTGGGAGCATCCTTGGACATATCGGAGTTGTAGCCGACGCCGTACACGCCCTTCTCCTCAGCCGCCAGCTGCGGGTTGGGAGTATCGCAGTGCTGTCCGATCACGTCACAGCCTGCTGCGATCAGAGCTTCCGCCGCCTGCTTCTCGCCTTCCGGATCAAACCAGCTGTTGGTAACCTTTACGTACACTTCCACATCCGGGTTTACGGAGTAAGCGCCCATAGCAAATGCGTTGCAGCCTCCGGTAACCTCGGAGTTGTTGATATCCATGGCCGCCACATAACCGATCTTGTTGCTCTCGGTCTTTAAGCCTGCCGCGATACCGCTTAAATATCTGGCCTGATAAATGCGGCCGAAATAGTTGTTGAAGTTCTCGCCGTTGGACTTATAGCCTGTACCATGAGAGAAGATCACATCCGGATACTCCTCTGCCAGAGCCTCACAGGTATCCATGTATCCCCAGCTGGTTGCAAAGATAATGTTGCAGCCCTCCTCGATACACTCTCTGATCGCGGTGTCAATCGCGGTTGCATCCTGGTCGTCCACTTTGTTCTTGCGGATAATCTGGCTGTCATCCAGGCCCAGATTCTTCTGCATGCCTACAATACCCTGATCATGGGTGTAGCTGTATCCGGAACCCTCCGCCGGGTCAGACAGATGGATCACGCCCACTTTAATATCCTCTTTGGCAATGGCCGGATAAATGCCGGTCTTTGCCGCCTCCCCTGCTGCTTCCGTCTCCGCTTTGGTCTCATCAGCCGCGCTGGAATCAGCTGCCGCCGCAGTCGTGGTCTCCGGAGCCGCTGTCTCTGCCGGTTTGGAAGAGCTGCAGGCGCACAGAGATAACACCATCGCTGTCGATAAAACCAGGCTCATAATCTTTCTCATCATTTTTCCTCCTGTTTGCTTGTAAGTTTCAATACGTGTAAATTATCCCATTATTCAGTGTATTTTGCAAGCATATTATTCATTCTGTTTTCTAATGAAAGCATATAAGTAAGTTTTCAGTATTTTCTTACAAACCGGTGTCCTCGGGAAGGGGCTTGTCCAAAAATGCCTCTATCTTCTTATTAAATACTTGTGGATTCCCCGCCGCTATAAAATGATCTCCCTCCACGATACACAGCTCCCCGTATTTTATCGCCCTGGCGATGGCCTCCGTGTGGCTCTGCTTAATCATATCATCGGTGCCTGCGATCACCAGCACAGGCACGGTGAGAGCCATGAGCCGGCCGCGGTGGATGTCCGGCTGGGTGACCATTAAGTTTAACATCTCCCTCTCACGGGTTACCGTCTTATCGAAGATCCCGCGGACAGACAGGGCCAGAAATTTAAAATTGTCCGGGATCTGAACCGCCGCTTTCACACCACTGGGACAGAGGTTGGCCCCGTTTAAGATCAGCTTCTCCACATATTCCGGGTATTTCAGCGCAAACAGAAGCGCGATATTGCCGCCGTCGCTAAAGCCCAGAAGGTAAACCTTCGTCAGGCCCCGGCTGTCCAGAAAGTCCTTCAAATCCTCCGCAAACTGCTCTAAGGTAAATGGTTTCGTTCCCCTGGGCGACTTGCCGTGCCCTCTGGTATCCACGGCGATCACCCGGTATCGGTCTGAAAAATACGGAATCTGATGTTTAAAATAAGTGGAATCCTCATTGTTTCCGTGGAGCAGCACCAAAGGCATGCCGCTTCCATGTTCCGTTGCATAAAGCTCTATGTCCGACATTCCTGATCTCCTCCTGCACTCAGCCGCGGCTTTCTGATATCTTTTCCTTTATAATCGCATTGGACTTTCTGTAGATCTCCTCCGGGTCCGCTCCGATAAAGAACTCCCCGTTCTCGTAGAGGATCTTCCCGTTGACCATGGTCAGTTTCACATTCTGCTTGCTGCCGGAGTAGACGATATTCTTCGCAATGTTGTTGAGTGGCTGCATGTTGGGCTGGTGCAGATCAATCATGATCAAATCCGCCAGCTTTCCCGCCTCCAGCGTATCGCAGTCCGTCAGTCCCATGGCTCTGGCTCCGTTTACCGTCGCCATCTGAAGCACAAGATCGGCGTTAACCGCGGCCGCATCCATCTCCCGCAGCTTAGCCAGACCCGTCACCAGAAACATTTCCCGGAACATATCCAGGCAGTTGTTGCTGGCAGGTCCGTCCGTGCCGATAGCCACCGGAATCCCCATATCGCACATCTTCTGAATCGGAGCCATGCCGCTGGCCAGCTTCATATTCGAGGCCGGATTGGTCACCACAGTCAGCCCCTTATCCCGGAATATCTCCAAGTCCTCCTCGGTCATATGGACACAGTGGTAGCCGCCTCCCGGCAGCTCAAACATGCCCAGGGAATCCATCAGGGCCGTAGGCGTCATCCCATAGCGCCCGATACACTCCTCCACCTCCCGCTTCGTCTCACTGTTGTGACACCACACCGGCGACTGGACCCGGTGAGCCAGATCGGCGATTCTCTCCAGAAGCTCCTTCGAGGTCGTATACTCCGCATGAAATCCCACCATATAGGAGATCAAATCCCCCTCCCGGTTAAAGGTCCGGTACCACCGCTCCATATC
>Ga0192243_10443_pt1 | contig 15622 bp, 26 predicted proteins | sample Koala_Koa27_K3_FD_131233 | JGI IMG/M metagenome (GOLD analysis project Ga0192243, IMG submission 131233) | Enriched cells from koala feces incubated with labeled cellulose particles, San Francisco Zoo, California, United States - Koala_Koa2-7_K3 ... | reverse complement strand
GAAAACAATCCTCTTCTTGAAGGATGGGGAGATGGAGGAACGGGCAGTCCCTATAAAAATGCATTAAAACATTATAATAAACATGGAACAGAAGTAGGTGCTAAAAATTTTGATGATTATTTAAGAAAAAAGCAAATGCATTTAAAGATACAGTATTATCCAAAACAAAACTGGAAATTGCAGAAGTTACAGGGCGAACACCTGACATATACCGCCGTTATTTTAATGATAAGTATATTGATCTGCAGTATATTTACGAAACAGATGCATTGGGTTTTTCTAAGGTGGCTGATTATAGAATAATTTCTTATGGTGGTAAAAGAACCATATAAAGGAGACTGGATGTTAAATCATAAATTTTATCTTTCTGGTGCAAGTAAAGAGGATAAAGATAGTTATATTAGAATTTCAGATAAATTTATAGAGAAAATCAAACCAGATTTACTCAGGTACAAATTTACCTGGAGCGGATATGAGTATCCTCGAAATGGACTTAGCCCGGATATAACAGTAATAAAGTTGGAGGAATTGAATCAAATTAAATGTTGCTTATTAAAATGGTCCGCTGATAAAGAATATAATAAATTTATGTTACTGATTAATAGGGCAATTGCTAAAGGAAAGGAAATAATTCATGAGAGTGGTAGTCCTGGCTCTTTAGTTCATGATTTTATTATTTGTTCTGAATTTCCAGAAGAAATTGATTACAAAGATTACAAAGCTAATTTTATAAAAATACAAGATCAATTTATTATGGAAAATTATGATGTTTTTAAAACGGTTGAATTATATTGGGAGAATACAGAAAATAAAATTGGAGGTTTTAATTATTATGGAACAACATTAATAACTCCACAAATGGCACAAGAATTAATAGATGCTATGGCTAAATTTTTAAAGGATAATGATTCAGAAGAAGCAGAGTATTTTGTAGGTGAAGAATATGATATATTAGTTGAAATATTAAATAAAGCAATAGCAGATAATAAGGTAATAATTCACTTTGGAATCTAAAATATGTTGAAACTAGAACGTATCAAAGATATGCATATGCAGATTAGTAAAGTAATTGACTGGATTTTGCCAGGAGTGTTTTTAGCAGGGTGGAGTACGCCACCCTGCTTTTAACCATCAGTATGTCCAGCCAAGAGGTGTCTCGGCGCTGGAGTATGACGCGCTGGGGAATGTAGTTAAGACAACAGGCGCATTGAAGGGCGTCAACACCATGGATTATGATAAGTTCAGCTGGTCCGTAACCATGATGGCTGCATTGGGACATGGGTATTCCTATGAGTATGATCCCAATGGCAATGTGACGGGAAGGTGACATTGGGAAGCACAAAGCATACGGAGTTCTATGGATATAATGCGGAGAGCTATAACCCGAACACAGGGCTTGAGTATCTGAGAGCCAGGTATTATAATCCTAATAAGGGAAGATTCTTCCAGGAGGATAGTTACCTGGGGAAGATTATTGATTCACGTACATTAAATCGATATGCATATTCGAATAACAGTCCGTTGAACTTTATTGATCCAAGTGGAAATATACTAGGATATTTCCTGTTTGTAGATTCAGTAGCGCTAAATATAGAAGCATGGAATATGAATCGAAGGGTAGAAGAATTTGAGTATATTGAAAGTGATGACCCCAGTCAGGCTATATTATCTTATGTATCAACAACATTGTTGCTTATCGCTCAATCAATGGAATTTCCTATTATTGATAAAATATCAAGCGGTATTTCGGCGATAGCAAATACTACTAATCTTTAATTAAGTGCAGCAGATAATAGTCCATATATCAGTCAAGTAACATATTATCTGTTTAAAGAGTATTTAATTCTTGTAAATACTAAAGAAAATTTACTTAATAGATATAAAGCATTTTATTTTTATGTAGAGACATTAATTAATCTTGATGTAATAACTTATAAGACAAAACTTTGTCAAGTTATTGAGGAATCTATAGCTATAACAGATGAATCCCAATATAATCAAATTACTAAAAATCTGGGATTTAATGTAGAAAAAATCATAGAAAAGTATTCCTAAGAGGTAGATTGTGTTAGATGAGATTGTTATGCTTATAGTATGTTATTTTGCCTTTGCTATTGTTTACTGTTTGAGAACTATTGCATTAAGGAGATCAATGCAAAACTATATTATTCTAATGATAGTTGTTTTATGCTTGATTATATTAACATATTTAGCATACATTATTTTGGGAGCCTTTACCTAAATATAAAATGTTATAAATGATTAGAGCAGGGTATTGTTAAAAATGACTCTGCTCTTAATCTATTGTTTTTTCTTACAAGACTATAAGCGCAGAGCTTAGGACATTCAACAAAAAGTTTGGTCAGTAATTTTACAAATTTAAGAGAATCCGTAATGACCAAGCTGCTGCGTTCAATGGATACCCAGTCAACTGTAGAAATTATCCCCGGAATTTTGAGTATCAGCATGCAGGAAGCGCTGGAGGCGAGTGAGGTAACCGATTGCTTTCTGCAAGAGACGGCGAGTGAAATTATAGGCTTCATAGAAGAAATGAGTTACTATATGGGCTATCTGGGAGTCGGGATAGCGCTACCGCCGTTATGGAAGGACTGGAACAGCCTTCTTGAAGAGAAGATAGAAGGCCCAATCGTCAATCAGATATTAAATGCAGAATATTACTATTCCGGAAAAGTCCAGGCAGATCTTTTAATAGCAGCGCTGGGTAACTCGTTGGATAATATGCTGTGGAATGCTGTTACGGATTTGAGTCTAATTCTCGGTGTAATAGGCAGTGGCGGAGGACCTCTTGCAGGAGCATTGAGCGGAGGCGGAATCAATGAAGAGGCAGGAGCCGTAACCATAACTGTCGGAAAAGCTGCTTTGGTAGGAATCTGAAACTGGTTAAGTGAATCCTCATGAAATAAAGAACCAAGGTGAATTGACGAAAGATTATTTTGATTCTTTGACTAACGGAGGAGTATTGGAAGGCGGTGGACGATCAGGCGGTAGACTTCCAACCGAAGGGATACCAAACAGTTATTATACTACGGATAAAGGGCATGTAGTGATATATGGTGAAGATGGAAAACGAGTAATGGATATTTCATCAGAGAGAATAAAAATCGAAAAGTATAATGTTAATCCTAAAGATGCATCAAAAGGAAGCTGGTCAAGTTGGAAGTTAAAAGATAGTAAAGGAGTGGTCGATAAAACGGAACAATGGATATTAGATTATTTTGGTATTTAAGAAGGAGGGCAAACGGTATATGGAGTGGTATGAGCTTAAGACACCAATGGATATAGATAAGTTACTTCACACATATAATAATTTTATTGATACTACGTTAGTGGGTTATAAATTTGAAAGTGGTAACTTTGTTGATGAAAATCGAGTAAGCCACGAATTCAATAGTAATAACCTATGCCTGTTATTTCAAAGATTAGATGATAATCCGTTTTCAATTGAAATAATGTTTGAATATACAAAATTTTTTAACTTTTTTGCACCGGTAGGCAGTGAGGATTCTTGGAGATCAGAAATAGACTTTGCAAAAATAGTTAAAAACGATAAATGGATGTATTGGACAACGTGGGAAGACTTTGAACCTAATAATCCAGAGCATTTCAAATATAATGATTTTATTTTAATTCAGGCACAAAATATCAAATGGAGGATTGTTAAGTAAATAGTCATTAAGAAGAAACATCGCCCGGCTTTGCCGGGCGATGTCCTAAGAGTTTATGCCGTTCTTTGGCATAAACTCTTTAACCAGCACACTTTTCGACCCTAGTTATTTTGGCTTTTTACAGAAGAATATCCTTTCGTTAAATCGCCCCAACATGCCAGAATACGTGCTCTATGGTACATATTCAATCAGGCGCTTATAACTGGCACACGGGCTGTTACGGCGCGTCACAGGAGCAAGAGAATGGCGGGAAGATATGCCTGTCAGCAATCAGAAGGCAATCTATCTCATTTTTCTGGAAAAGGTCGGATACCTCCGAGGTGTGCTGGATTGAATTACGTTTTTTCTTCGTCAAAAGCTTACAAATGCCTTAAAACCGTGTGTTTAGGCGATATCCGCTCTGCTTACTGGCATAAGATTTTCTAAAATCCTGAGGAAAGTTATTTAAAAACAGGGGTATATGGCATAACAAATGTTCCTATTGCCACCCTGAGATTTCTACGATTTGTCGGTGTTTTGGAATTATTGGTTACTAGGAATTTAGTGTTTGTTTCTTTTTCGGATGATACTCTGTTCTATAGTTCCCCAATCATCTTCATGACCCGTATCCCATCTTTGAAGCCACCTATATATAAGCAGGAGTCTTTCCCTACCATCCGGTCAACTGGATGCTCCACAAAGCGGTTTAGAGTATCACGGTTTGGTTCTGGCAGATGCGTTAAAATCACTTCCACCTGATCGATGAGCAGTGATACAGAATCTTTTTCATCTGCTTTTTGGGAATCCATCTGACTGGTTAATGTTTGGATTCGTTCCGTGACTATCAGTTCCAGTAACTCTTTTTTGTCTATCACAATTACTGCCTGTACGACAGAGGATACTGGATACTACATCGGAAGTCGATACCATAATCTGACAAACCAAAGTCCCTGCTTTACATCACACGACACAAATCGGAAAAATCTGTGAGAAAGGTTTTGCAATCTGCTGTATTCAGAGCTAACATACATCACACCTCGAAAGAAGAAATAACCTGTAAAGTTCAAGATTGCGGGAGTAGATAGGCTTATTCCCCCTTGCGATGGCCGTAGCCGGAAGGCGTAAGTCGATGCATAACGCTTATCAGCTGAGGTTGCTGGCAGTTTTGTATTCGTGGGCGGAGACAGGAAAATATTATCTATGTGGGGATTGACTTGCATAAGGAAACACACACGGCAGTCATGTTAGACTGTTGGAATCAGAAAATTGGAGAGATCACGTTTGAGAACAAACCATCGGAATTCAGTAAGCTGACGAGAAAAGTCAGCCGGTTTGTGACGGAAGAAAAGGTACCCATCTATGGTTTGGAGAATGCTTACGGCTATGGGCATACGCTCGCTGTGTGGCTGATTGAAAAAGACTTTACAGTGAAAGACGTAAATATGGCATTATCCTATACCCAAAGAAAAAGTGTGCCCATGTACCAGAAAAGCGATAGCTACGATGCGGAAGCGGTTACTCTGGCGCTGATTAACATGCTGGACAAACTGCCGGATGCGATACCAGATGATAAGTATTGGACCTGAGTCAGTTGATGAATCGCAGGGATAATATCTGCACCCATCAACACAGATTAAAGAATCAGCTCTATGAATAGCTCTGCATGGCATATCCCAGCTATAAGCAGTCCTTCAGTGACATCAGCCAGGCAACGGCACTGCATTTTTTTATGGAATATCCGTCACCCGCAGCCTGGTCAACGACCTGGAACAAATGTAGATGTAAAGGTAGCGATGGAAGCGGGTCAAAAATTTGTCGAAAAAATTTTTATAGGAGGTTTAGATGGTTATACCAATTTTAAATTGTATTTTAGATGCTGAGGAACCAGAGGATATAAAAGATTTTGTTATGCATTTAGAAGCATGTATAAATACTGAAGGTGATAAAGGTGCAGATTGCTTTTCCTTTAGAATAATGACCCCAAAACGATTAGAGAAATTGTCTGAAGGGATGGGGGGCGACATTATTAAGAGCTGTATTTATTGTGAATGGTTCCAATATGAAAGAAAATTTAAATTATGTTACTGAAGAAATAAATAAGTTGCTGTTACAATGCGCGAGAGAATCTTGGGAAGAAACAGCCTTGGCGATTAACTATTACTTAAATTGGGAATACTATGATCCTAAAAAAGGAATATGCGACTTTTACAAGATTACTCGAAATATTACAACATAATAATATCCACCCGGCTTTTGCCGGGCGCTGTTCTTTGGTAGAATAGTAAAATCACGGAATTTAAGAGATTCTCTACATTCTTTAAATGTATAGTGAGTAATATAATTTTGGCGGCACCGAACAGTGTACTTATAATGTGGCAGGCTGCTTAAGAAGCAAGCGGATACCAACGGAAACTCATCTTATTATGACTCCCGGAAGATTGAAAAATGTGACGAATGGTTCAGGGATAGTGGTGGAGTATTCCTAATTAATACAGCAATAATTTATTGTCTGGCTGAAAAGACGTATGAGGATACCGACGGGAACTGCTGATGACCGCTGCCTACGACGGCGACGGAAACCGCGCGTTCCAGTTGAATTATAATACGGGGGATGTCTGCGGGTATGGAAAGAATATGAGCGGAGAAGTTTATATTCCGGCTCACAACAAGAACGAGGACGGAAGTCTGACCGTTGGGGAGAATTGTTCTCCTATATCTGCTCAGAAACAGGAAAGTCCTATGACCTAATCGAGTATGTGAACGACACCACCCAGGAGTACACGCAGGTACTGGAGGCTTATACGATCAACAGTGCGGCGACAGAAGCTTATACGTATGGAAACGGAAGAGTGTCGAGGAATAACTATTGGATCGAGGCACGGGACGTCACCCATAACGAGATGAGCTATTACCTGTACGATGGCCGGGGAAGCGTCACCGGGAACACCTGGCATAACGGTATGTTGACGGATGTGTACCAGTACGACCCCTATGGGAAAGTGACATTGGGAAGCACAAAGCATACGGAATTCTATGGATATAATGCGGAGAGCTATAACCCGAATACAGGGCTTGAGTATCTGAGGGCCAGGTATTATAATCCTAATAAGGGAAGATTCTTCCAGGAAGATGGTTATCTGGGGAATATTACTGATCCGTTGACGTTGAATCGGTATGCGTATACGAAGAATAGCCCGTTGAATTATATGGACCCGAGCGGACATGAATTTATGATCTTTGAAGTTGATCGTTCAGGTTATATGTTTTTGCCTGATACAGGGAAGGGTATTAGAACCTTGACTGGAGGGGCATCACTATTTATGCCGTTTATTGATATTTTAGGAAATGAGGCATATAAAAAAGGAATTGAAACATCGGCACCTGATTATATAACAAATATAGAATTTATAGATTATGAAACTGTTCCTACCCAAAAAACAGTTTCCGATTTATCATTTTCAGCAACTACGATTAGCTTTTTGAGTGACTTCATTAAAATGGCGGACAGTATTAGCGGAGTGATATCAAAAACTTCGTGGACACTATCGGGGCTTAGTACATATATAACATACACAGATATTGATCCAGATATAAGTCAAATAATATATTATTGGTTCGGCGACTATATGCAATATGTTGATACGAGAGATAATATATTAGGGAGATATGCCATATTTAAAACCTATATTGAAACATTGATTAATTGGGACATATTAACCTATGATCTGGCATTATGTGGAAAAGTAGATGAATCAAGCATTATGATTACAGATATGGAAGCGTTCAACCAAATGACAAAGAATTTAGGCTTTAGCGTTGAAAAAATATTGGAATTGTTCCCATAAAATGATTTGAAAGGTGAGGAAAATATGCATAATATTTATTTTATTTTAATTATGATGGTTATTTTCCCTATCTTTTTAGGTATTAGGGCAATTTTATTTGAATAGAGGAAAACATGGTATATATTTGCACTGCTTTGGTTCGAATTGTTTAGTATTCTTTTGTTAATAGGAGAACTATTTTTTTAATGAACAAGAGAAATGACATTGAAGCAAAAATGGAGAGTTATTTACTATATAGTAGGAGTATAGATAATATCGAGCATAGATAATTCCTTCAACTTTGCTGGGTAATGTCCATCATTGGTTTAATGGCTAAACTTAGGAGGGGATCGTGGAGTGCATTGCAGAGTTCGGCAAGTTATCAGTCAATCAACAATTGGATTTACTTGAAGCAAAGCTGGTAAGCGGGGAGGTGTTATTATTCCAATTCTATGAGAAAAGTAGTGAAGTTATAGAGTCACAAGAGCGTATAAATGAATATTTTGAAGATTATTGTGATGATATTATTCACTATTATAATCCAAGGCTTCAAGTGGATATAAATCAAGCTGTTTTATGTGAGTTAATAAAAAATGTGGAGTTTTGGGGAGAAACAGATGATAGAAGAAAAAAGAGGAAGCAAAAAATTTATATAATCAAATGAAAAGAGGTGAGTATACAAATATTGCGGAAAAAAGTATAACAGCTATAAAAAGAATGGTTTTTTATAAATTAGTCAAGTATAATAAAAATAATCAATTATATAAGTATATTGATGAGAGAACATATGGAAAGAGCAAGTGGATTCTTGATGAAAGAGGAAAGGTCTATGATGATGGAGGTGCTATTTGGTACAAACCAACTAACAGGAAAGAGTCTCTTGAAATTTTAAAAAGTTTTCCTATATTTTCAAGTATTATATTAAAAGAGGGAGACCGGTTAGATAATTTCTCGTTCGGATATGTAGTCATAGAAACGGCCTCAAATTATGACTTGCTAATTTTTTGAGAATAACTGAAAAAAGATACCGCCCGGCTTTGCCGGGCGATGTCCTTCAGCTGTTCGGTATCAGGCTGTCCAGCCTTTACCCAGCACACATTTCGATCCTGACTATTTTGCTTCTTTGAGGGAAAATGCTTTTGTCTCAAATCGGTCCGACGTGCTGAAATACCCGCATCATGGTAATTTTTCCGAAGATGGGGTTAAATCGGTACACGTGCCGTCACAGTGCGTCACAGGGACAAGAGAACGCCTGAGAAGAATGAAGTATTAAGTCTTATCAAGGTGAAAATTTGCTCAGGTCCTGAAAGAGGAACTTAAATTTGAATCAGCATCAGTAATAATTTCAAACGATAATAGAAAAATACAATTAGCATTTCGCGAGAAGATAGGAATCGGCACAGTTGCCCATAAATTGGAAAAAGAACCGTTAGAGATCCCAATGGACCCAGAGGGAGAGATAGAAACTGGGGAGTTCGAACATGGTGGAACGATGCTATTAAAATCATATTGGGATGAATCCGGTAAAAAGAATGTCGGAAGATCAAAAGTAAGCTTAGTAAAGATAGCGGAAATCGATCGAACGGGAAAGGCTTTATGGAAGGAGGTAAAAAAATTAGACGTTAATTAGCAATTATTTATTGGGGCCAGAAAGTAATTTACTATTCTCTGTCCCTAGTTTTGCTTATGATGGAATAAAGGTCCCTTGAGCAACACTACGTCCAGAAGCCTGGTGACCGAGATTTCACCGCGGGGCGCAAGAACCAACTACACCTACGATAAACATGATGAACCGACCAGTATTATGGATACCCAGGGGAATGTGACCTCTTACCAGGTAGATTTAAATCGTATGGTAACTGAAATGACGCAGAAGAACGGCGGAAAATACAGTTATACTTACGACGCAGTGCACCGATTGACCGGCATTACAACCCCGTTAGGCTATGAGCGGAGCTTCACCTATGATGTGGGGGATAAAGTAATTAGAGAGCGGGAATTGGTGGGTATCTTATGGAGGATAATCATGTTTAAAAATTTTAATGCATTAGAAGAATTATATGTAAAATCACAAGCAAAGGAGGAGTTAGAATATATAGATTTACTTGGCAATGTCACCAAATATACATTCAATTGGAACCCACCAATTGAGCCAGAAAAACCAAAGACATTGATTGATAAATATCAATTGAAATTGCCTAAAGAATATAATAATTTTTTGTTAAAGGCTAATGGGGCAATTTTATATAATAATATTGAAGGTGCTGGATATAAGTTGCTTTCACTTGAAGAGGCAATAGATTTGACTAAAGAAATGAGGGAAGTTGGTTACAGTTTAACAGATGAATGGTTTATATTTATGCTGCCTCTGTTTAGCTCAGACATGTTACTATTTGATCTTAGTAAGGTGAATAGTAATAAATACATAATTGACGGAATAGCAGGTATCCCGACTGATGAGTGGAAACTTATATATGGGGATTTCAGGATTTTTATGAATCAACTTTTTATATGTAATGGTGCTGAATATTGGCGATGGTAATTTGGGTTGTATTTGAATTTGCTAAGTGACGTTTTTAGGTCCAGATATAGTTGGTTGTTAACATTGTTCGATTGGAAATGTCAAACGATGTCCAAAGAGATGAGCTATTATATGGGCTATCTGGGAGTCGGGATAGCGCTTCCACCGTTATGGAACAATCTTCTTGAAGAGAAGGTAGAAGGCCCAATCGTCAATCGGATTTTAAATGCAGAATATTACTATTTCGGAAAAATTTAAGTCAGTAAGGTGTGAGTTCAGATACAGTATTCTCATTAGATATTAGGAGATTGTATGCTGCAAAACAAGTTGAAGTAAAAGTGAATACTGTTTGGGCAATGCAGGAGGATTTGGAATCAATAGATTTGCTTAAGCGCTTACAACAGTTACTGGTGGAAAACGTATAAGTATATGAATAAGTGTGTTTATGAAAATCAAAAATGTTACTTATCCAACGGCTTTAGAAAAGAAAGGGGAGGGGAATTAACATATTAGAATTAAGTTTCAAATATAAAATGATACAAAGTGATATCTGGTTAAGCGTACCTCTGACAGCCAATGATTATTTTGATTTAGATACAAATGAAGAATTGGAAGTATGGAGTGTACCAAAATCAAATAAACTATTAGATTATATAAAAAATTATCGGGAAAATGTTGAATCTATTGTTTTGACAATATCAGATTCGGTAAAACATGATAAATTAACCTTTAAGCAGAAATTCTGGAATAATCAACAAAATTACTTGATAGAATCTATTGAAGAGAAGCAAGGGCGCAGTGATATTGAGTTAATATTCCAGATATTAGTTCAAGATAATTCAGATGAAGAAATATGGGAGCTTATTAGATTGTCAAGAATAAATGGTTTATTATCGCCAACATTTCATTCCTTTATTACAGAGAGTCAAACGGGTTTGATTTCGGAAAAGATTATATTAAATCAGCCCCATATAGAATAAGAGGATAAGACAATTATAAATAGGGAAACAAAGATATATTAGATGATCATTATATTTGTCAGGAAGGCAATATAGGTGCAACGGATAAACTTGATTATGCTAAAAGGGCCAACGATTTTTATAATAATAGAACTAACTATCAGGTGAAAGTAGATTCAAAAGGAGTAATATGAGTATATGATGATCAGAATAATATTTTCGGCTCATATAATGCAGAGGGAACGACAAAAACTTTGTTTTCTCCAACACGAGGGCAAGCATATTTTGATTCTCAACCTGGGAAAATAGTACAAAATGAAAGAAGGCGCAAAAGAGTGAAACATATCTGTCCTATATGTCAATATGATGAGTTATTTGAAGAACCATATGATGAAGATGGTGTCGGTTCTGATGAAATTTGTCCTTGCTGTGGTTTTCAGTTTGGATGTGATGATTTCCCGGAGAAGGAAGAACAAATTAAAAATTGGAGAAAAAAATGGATTGCCTCAGGCTGTAAGTGGTTTTCATGTACCAGAACAGCTCCTTCAAATTGAGCTCCGCAAATATAACAGCTAAAATCGTAAAAAAGTAGATAAGTTATTTCCATATTTGGTTGAAATCTATTACGGACTTGAGTCTAATTAGCCTTTGTCACCCGGAAAAAGCCTGATTTTGAATGAAAAAGAAATGGTCTGGATGCCAGGGAAGGCTGATTGATGAGGGAGAATTGTCCATGTTATTAAAAATAGCCTTTGGAATATTAATGTATATTATAGCAGCCTCAGGATTATTTATCAGAGCTATGATTTTAGGAAGAAGTATTGATGAATATGTAGTTGAATTACTGTTCTATAGTTCTCTTTTTGCTCTGACAATGTTGGCTGCATTTGTTCTAAAATTAATTGGATTTTAGAATATAACAGCATTTGAGTAATTTATCAGAAAATAACAGGTGTCTATAGAACTCCGTAAAGAGGTTTTTCTTTGCAGGGGTTGTAGTAATCCATAGAAAATGGAATTGCCTTATTAAATATTTGAATACATTTGTGGAACCACTATAGAGTTAAAAACGTATTTATACTCAATATTAAATTATATATTAGGAGATGATTTATAATGTATGATAATGATGATTTGGTTAGTAAATTTAGAGATACCGCTAAACAAATATATGCTTTTTAAAGGGAGAGAAGTGCGGCGAGTATAAAAAAGGCAAATAAGTTGCATCCTGTCTTGTCGAAGATATTTCTACAGATAAAAGCAGAAGGAAAAAGCTACGATTTGATAAAGCTGTTAGACGATGATGATGCCGGTGTAAGATTACATGTTGCAGGGAGATTGTTACAATTTCCAGAAGCCTATGATCGGGCAAAAAAAGTATTACTGGATTTATCTGTAAGTAAAGAGGTACATCCACTTTTTATAAGCTTTTCTGCAGAAAATGCCATCAAAAATTTTGAAAATGGTACGTTGCCTAGAGATTTGTAATAAATGAGGCAGTGAGAGCAGATTAAATACTATTTAACTTAAAAGGACGTTTTACGAGCGGGCACCTTCTGTTTATGTTAGAAGTTCCCAGGTGCCAAAGTAACCGGAAACTTGGGACAGGCTGATGGTGTCCACGGTCAGCCCGGTTATCTTCTTTATAAGCTATACCTACCATTTCTTTATGGCTTCACAGATAAACAGTTATAATGCTTCCAATAGAGTGGTGTTACTTGGAAATTTGACGGTTTAGTAGCTGTATATTGGTAACTGGTAAAAGTCATCTTTTTATTCGCTGCAGATCAGTAGTGTGTCCGTGTATTCTTCATCAAAGTCGAATACCATCATTGTCCCTATTAAGTCTGAGATTTCAGAAATTAAATCTTCAGCAAATATGTAATTAACTGAATTCCAGAGCTCTTGTAGTTTTTCTTTGTCAGTGGTATAAGAACATAAGGCTTCTGGGAAAGCAGTCGAGTATTCACCAAAGCCATTATCTTTTAAACGCGATTCATCCGAAAATGAGAAGCGGCTGACTATTCCATTTTCACAGATATTAACTAATCCTACATCACTGTCAGAGACTGATAAGACAATTACAGGGGTTCCAAACAGTTTTTCAATCTCTATCAAAGTAAAGTTCTCCGCATAACAATTTCCTTCACAGAGGGTGGATGAAAATATGGGAATCCAGCGGAGATGTTCACTAAAATATGCTGTACAGGAATCCATACATATATCTGCCAGCTCACTAATTTTTGATTTGATGTCATCCACGATTAATTGATCTCTTTTGATACTGTAGAAAGTTCTTGTCGTGCCCATAGTATCTCTCTTTTCTTGATTTGTTTCTTTTTATAATAACATAATTTAAAGAAAACAGCTACAATTAAGAGATCCATTATGTTGAAAGTAGAACATTTAGAATACTATTTTTGTTAAGTGAAAGGGAAAATTAGATGAAAAAAGAGAAATCTCGAAAAATAGTAAAAGCTATTTGTGTAATTTTGTTATTTGGTACACTGGCGCTATTTTGGATGGGATTTAGAATTAAAATTTCATCAAGCAGACGGTTTATAGGATTATCAATACCAACAGAAATTCCTTATGCATGGACCAATAGTTCGATTTGTATGAGCGGAATAAAAATTATTGTATGGGATCTTAAAGAGGGTACCTTTTATTCTATCGGCTCCTTTCGAGCAAGAGATTATTATGGTTTTGAATGGGGAAAGTATAGTGATGATTTATGGGTAGATTGCGATGGCATTCTTTGTTATAAATTAGAAATGGAGGAATGGGAATATTATCCGGTAATTAAAAATGCTGATAACAGCCTATCACTATTAAAACTAAATGGTGAGGAAATCCATATTGAAGCGGATATAATCCCTAAACATATTTACAAAAGAAGAAATAATTAAAAAGTTTGGCAGGGAACTTGAAAGTAGGTGGCGTTGAAAAGCACAAAGCATACGGAGTTCTATGGCTATAATGCGGAGAGCTATAACCCGAATGCTGGTCTTGAGTATCTGAGGGCCAGGTATTATAATCCTAATAAGGGGAGATTATTGATCCGCTGACATTAAATTCGTTAGGTTTATATGAAGAATAGTCCATTAAATAATATAAACCTAAGTGGGAATTTGACCAATTCGTGATAGCGAGTATGCCGCCATGATTAAAAGAATAGAAGATATTTTGAAAAAGAGATCAGTTAATCAGGGAGATAATCTGGCCAATTTTGATGGATAACAATATTGTAATTGAATCAGGCAAAGCAGAAAAAATAATAGATATTGGCACTTTTTAAAAACAATTAATAATATTATACAAACGGTTCTCGGAAATTTTGACAGAGATGTGGAATTTATTGTTAGACTGTGGTTTACAGGCGCTAGAACAACTTAGTATTCCTTCAACAAATGAGCGCCCAACACTGCAAAGCAATCAATTCCTAAGAGAAAATTGGAAGATGATAGCAGATAAATATTACACGGAATTAGGCTTTGATACAAAAAGTTGTCGAGAACAATTTGAGATAATATTTTTGCATGAAAAAAGAGATCAACAACAAACATTCAGAGATCTTCATATCAGGTACGGGCGGCCTAATCAATAGTTATACATAGGCTTAAAGGAACGAAGAACTGGTGGAATTGATAACTTATAAGAAAAAAATTGTTAAGTTGCCTGCTTAATAGTGAAAGAAAGGGTGAACTTAAGGTGAAAGAATTAAAATTTCCATCAAAAAAAACTATTGAAAAATTAACGAAAGAATTAAATTTGAAAGGTGCCAATGAATATACTCAAGACTGGGAATGTGAAGTCGCAAACATTAATCAATTACCAGATTATATAAAATATTATATAAGCAACGAACTTAGTTTAAATGAGAAATCAACTTTGATGCGTATAATACTAGAGGCATATAATGATTATATTAGTCTGGAAAGTCAAGAAGATATATATGGAAAATCAATAGAAGAAATTTTAAATAGAGATTATTATATTCATAAGGATACGGTAACTTATTGGTCATGCGAAGGCGAAGATTTATCTGAGTGTTTTACTATATCTGCATTTATGAGAAAAATTTAAAAAAGAATCATCTACTATTACTTGGCTCTGTAAGTGATGTCCAAAGGATTTATGTTGTTATTTAGAATAATTCCTTACCTGTACACTTAAGAGGAAGCCAAGCCTGGTGTGATGAGGTGAAGGCCATGGAATGTGTGAAGAAACAGGAATGCGGTATGCATAAATGTTGATCAAGGGGGTAGTACAATATTAGGAGCTTTTCAAAGGGCCACAAACAGAAATATATAACAGAGAATAGAGTAAAATTGGACTCAAGAGTAGAGGGATCGTTTTGCAGAGACTATGACAAGTTACGACCCAGAGGTGATTCATGGAGCATGGTAATGATACACCTTATAAGTTAGAGACTTTTTTTGAAATAGCAGTAAGTTATAATGAAAGAGTACAACAAACAAACGATATACAATGGATTATTATTTTTGATGAGACTAGAAAAAAAGAAATTTTGGGTATCTCTAAAGCTGGAAAATGGGTGTTTAAGGATGAAGAAAGATTTTTTGTTTTAAAAGATAAGAAAAATTTTTTGTATTGTGTAAAGTTATTAGAAATCCCGTATATTGAAATTAA
>Ga0192243_10441_pt1 | contig 15644 bp, 13 predicted proteins | sample Koala_Koa27_K3_FD_131233 | JGI IMG/M metagenome (GOLD analysis project Ga0192243, IMG submission 131233) | Enriched cells from koala feces incubated with labeled cellulose particles, San Francisco Zoo, California, United States - Koala_Koa2-7_K3 ... | reverse complement strand
ATAGTTACTCGATGCTTGCGACGGGAACGTGTGCGGTTGGCTTGATAAACTTCGCTGCCATGCTTTGCGGAGTACCCAGGTATCCGTCCACGATTGCTCTTTCGGGGTGGCGTTCCTCGCCTCAGCTCATTTAAAACGGTGGATGGAGAACAGCCTATGTGTCCTGCTATCTTACGAAGGCTCATTCTCTCTCTGTTAAGGGCTTGGATTGTGCCTCGGTCGATGTTCGTCAGATGTTTTCCCTTCTTGCGCTTCTCCGCATCTGTGATAGAATGCGGGTAGCCAATAGTGATTGTCCTCCTCGATATGGTTTTGTGTGTGAACTCTATTCTACCACGGATTCAATCGCTATGGATTTTGTAACTGTTCAACTTCATTTTACAATCGGCCCTGATAAGTTTACAGCTGCTAATGAGGTAATAGAGCTTGTTGGTGAATTATGTTTATTGTGCTATACTTAGCATAGTGCTTACAGAGGAGATAAAAAATGAAGTAGCTGGAAGTAAAAATCCGTGTGTATCGTGAAGAAATGGAAGCAGCTAGCTATATCTTGATTGCTGCTGGCACATATGGTGTGTCTATTGAAGATCCGGAATTGGTAAATAATTTACGCAGTAGAATTCCTCGCGAGTTATGCGGTGTTTCTGAACAAAGGAACAATGGGACTGTTTCCGTTACTGCCTATTATGAAGATAATGAGAAACTGCCAGAGAAATTGGGGCAGATCAGGAAAGGCATGTATTTGCTGGAAAAACGTACTGGCAGATCGTACGTGGGAATTTATTTTCAAAAATTATTTGAAAAAGACTGGGCTAATGAGTGGAAACAGTATTTTCATGTAACTCGCATTGGGTAAAAGATTGTGATAAAACCAAGCTGGGAGGCATATTCCCATCGGGACGGAGAATGTGTAATAGAAATTGACCCTGGAATGAGTTTGGGAACAGGCACACATAATACTACATGTATGCGCATTAAGCTATTGGAGAAGATCTTGCAACCGCATGATGTGGTATTTGATGTAGGTACAGATAGCGGTATTTTGACTATTACAGCTACACTGCTTGGGGCTGAAAAGGTGCTAGCAGCAGATAATGGCCAGCTGGCCGTACGTATAGCTAAAGATAATGTCGAGATAAACGGACTGACTGGAAAGATTGGTGTTTTCCATAGTGACCTGCTGCAATCATTCAAAGGATTGGCGGATGTGATTCTAGCTAATATTATTGCAGATGTAATTGTTGAATTGCTGCAAGATGTTCCTAAAAAGCTTAAGCCGGGAGGTAGCTTTATTGCCAGTGGTATTATCAAAGAGTGGCAGGAGGACATTATTGTAGCTGCTGAGGCAGCAGGAATGAAAGTTGATTATGCAGAGGAAAAAGGCGATTGGATAATGATGCAAATGAGCATGAGGTGACGGGGTTGCACAGATTTTTTATTTCCAAGCTTTATAGCGAGAAAATGAATATTACAGGAATAGATGCTAGGCATATCAGTAAAGTATTGAGAATGCAAATTGGTGATAAGCTGCAGATAGTAAGTAATGATGGGGTCAGGGCGATAGGTGAAATAACTGCACTTAAGGATAATAATGTTACTGTACATTGTCTGGAGAAACTTGAGGAGTGCCATGAACCTTCAGTTAGGATTATTCTTGCGCAGGGCTTGGCTAAGGGCGAAAAGATGGATTTTATTGTACAAAAAGCGACAGAACTTGGCGTTTTCAGCATAGTTCCTATAGTTATGAAACATTCAATAATGAAGATGGATGATGTAAAGGCAGAAAGAATGGTAGAGCGCTGGCAGAAAATTGCAGAAGCAGCGGTAAAGCAGAGTAAACGCGATATTATCTCTGAAATTTATCCTGTTAAAACTTTTGAGCAGCTTCTTTATGACCATGATTGTGATGTTAAATTTATAGCTTATGAATGTGAAGATAATATGAGTTTAAAAAAAGCACTTTGCCAGGCAAAACCTTTGCAAGAGCTATTGCTAATAATAGGACCTGAGGGAGGAATTAGCGAGCAAGAACTGCAGCAGGCAAAAAACGTGGGAGCAGTTCCTGTAACATTAGGGAAACGCATCTTACGCACAGAGACTGCCGGCTTAGTAGCAATGGCTGCGGTGTTTTACGAAACAGGAGACTTGGGAGATTAGAACGCACATGAAAAGAATTGCATTTTATACTTTAGGCTGCAAAGTTAATCAGGCTGATACTGCCAGCATGGAAGTTCTTTTTCGGCAGAGTGGGTATATGGTGGTAGATTTTAACGAGCAGGCTGACATATATTTAATCAATACATGTGTAGTGACCAATATCGGGCAACGCAAATCTAGACAAATGATTAACCGTGCTTTGCGGCACACTCCGAAAGCATTGATAGTAGTAACCGGGTGTTATCCCCAGACTGCAGCTGAAGAACTAAAGGCAATAAAGGGAATTGATGTGATTGTTGGAAATCAGGAGCGGGATAGAATTGTTGAAATCGTAGAAGCAGCCTTTCATAGTAATAAAAATACTGAGATTTCAGATAATGTACAAGCAATTACCGGTGCCACAGTGTTCGAGGAACTAGAAGTAGGAGTAGGAACGAGAAAGACAAGGGGTTTCCTGAAAATACAGGAAGGATGCAATCAATACTGTGCATATTGCATTATTCCATATGCCAGAGGTCCGTTAAGTAGCCGTAGTATTGATAGCATTCGTACGGAGATTGAGAGGCTTGTTGTTGCTGGGTATCGGGAAGTAGTTCTGCTTGGTATACATTTAGGCTGCTATGGCAAAGAACAAGGAAATAATATTACACTTTGTAATGCTATAGAAACTGCTTTGAGCGTAGAAGGTCTGGAGCGGCTGCGGCTTGGATCGTTGGAATCTATAGAAATAGATGATAGGATTTTGTCAATAATGGAACATGACAAAAGATTGTGTCGGCATCTGCATTTACCTTTACAGGCTGGATGTGATGAAATTTTAAAAGCCATGAAACGTCCGTATGCGACGAATGAATTTGCTCGTCTGTTGGTGAATATTAGGCACTGCGTTCCTGATGTCGCCATAACTACGGATGTTATTGTGGGGTTTCCAGGAGAGAGTGAAGAGAATTTTCTGGCTGGCATGGAGTTTATCAGTAATCAGAATTTTGCCAGGATTCATGTTTTCCCCTATTCCAGGCGTAAAGGTACTCCTGCGGCTGAGATGCCGTTGCAGATAAGTAATATAATTAAGCAAAAACGTGCTTCTGTTCTTGGAAAACTGGCTAAGCAGCAGAAGCAGGATTTCATAATAAAAAATATTGGCCGCGAAGAAGATGTTTTGTTCGAACAACTGTCTGCTGGAGGATATATTGAAGGGCTTACCGGCAATTACATACGTACAATTGTACGTGGATCTGATGGAATTTGCGGCATGATTGGCAGGGTAAAGCTCATTGAAGCGAAAGAGGGTATTGCAGTGGGAGAACTTGTTGGCGTTTGTAAATAATTTGTGACATAGCAGGATTTAACATAATTAAGCTAGAAAAAAATCCATAAAATCTGCTAACCAATATGATAATAAGGAAGGTGGACTAATGGCTGAAAATTGTATTTTTTGCAAAATCATTCATGGAGAAATTCCATCAGAAAAGGTATATGAAGATGAAAAAATGCTGGTCGTATGCGATGTAGCTCCTGCGGCTCCGGTTCATGTTTTGCTGCTTCCCAAGCAGCATACTGACGACGTTGTTACTGCCAGTTCTGAGTTATTGAGGCATATGATGAGTAAGGTGAAATTAATTGCGGAAAAAACTGGCGTAGTAGAAAAAGGGTTTAGACTGGTAATCAACACTGGCGAAGAAGGGGGACAGACCGTAAAACATCTGCATATACACCTTTTGGGCGGCAAAGTTCTAGGCTGGCCTCCCTGCTGAATATTGACAATAAGCAGCTTTTCTTATATAATTAAATGATAAACATTTCGAATATGTTAAATATTCGGAACGGCAAATTGCAGATACACTTCCCTAAGTGTGCGGAGGGAGGGAGATTGGATGGCAGAAATCAAAGTTGGAAAAAATGAAAGTTTAGATAGTGCTTTACGTAGATTTAAGCGTGCAACCCAGAAGGAGGGTATTCTTTCTGAGGTCAGGAAGCGTGAACATTATGAAAAGCCAAGTGTTGCTCGCAAGAAAAAGGAAGAAGCAGCCAGAAAACGTAAGACCAGATAAGCGGAGGCGGACGTAATGTCTATAAAGGCTCAGTTGACCGAAGATATGAAGTAGGCCATGAAGGATAGGGCGAAAGTGAAATTACGTCTTGCTACCATCCGTATGGTTCTTGCCAATATTAAAAATGTTGAAATAAACATAAAAAAGAGCTTACTGATGATGAGATTCTGGGTGTATTGATTAAAGAAGCTAAAATGCGGCAGGGATCTCTTGAGGAGTCCAAGAAGGCTGGTCGCATGGAATTGGTTGATCATGCCGAGAATGAAATAGGGATTATAAAGAAATACCTTCCAGAAGCTTTAAGTGATGAGGACCTGATACAACTTGTGAAAGAAGTCATAGCTGAAGTCGGCGCAGCAGGTCCTAAGGATATGGGAAAGGCAATGCCGGTAGTTATGGCTAAAACAAAAGGACGTGCTGATGGAAAACGCATTAATGCCATTGTACGTGAATTGCTTAAATAACTAAGATAACCGTATTGATTTTCAATACGGTTGTTTTATATGAGCTTGGCGGATCTAAAAATCCAAATAGTCAATAAAAATATTTGACAATATCAATTTTATATGTTAACATAATATACTGCATTAGTAGAAATAAAAGCAGGTATTATTGACAACATAATATGTCGTGTCAGTGGGTGAACGGCGTATTTTGCTTATATGGTGAAAGATGATGCGCATTCATCAAAGACAATATACAAGGTCCTTGTGGTAAGAACCTTGTTTTTTTTTGTTATGGTATATGAGTGCTGATTTGTGTATCCCGACAAGAAAGGGTGAGGAAGCAAATGTTTAAACCGATTCCGGTAGGAGACAGGACCAGGTATAGTTATGCCAGAATCAATGAAGTTTTGGCAATGCCTTATTTGGTTGATATTCAGAAAAAATCATACGAGTGGTTTCTCGAAGAGGGTCTTCGGGAAATATTTCGTAAGATTTCGCCAATTAAAGATTTTACTGGCAATTTAGAGCTTTCCTTTGTAGATTTTACGCTGGGAGAACCGAAATATAGTGAGGCGGAGTGCAAGGAAAGGGACGAATCTTATTCTGCCCCGATGAACGTTAAGGTAAATCTGGTTTATAAAGATACAGGAGAAATAAAGGAATCCATGGTGTTTATGGGGGATTTTCCGTTAATGACACCTACAGGTACATTTGTCATTAATGGTGCCGAGCGTGTTATAGTAAGTCAGTTGGTGCGTTCTCCAGGGGTATATTATGCGGTGGACATGGATTCCAGTGGGAAAAAAATATATGGAACAACTGTTATTCCAAACCGTGGAGCTTGGATTGAATATGAAACTGATATTAATGATATTATTTATGCCAGAGTGGATCGTACAAGAAAACTGGCAGCAACAGTATTATTGCGGGCTATGGACATATCTACTTCTACTAATAAAGATATAGAGGAACTTTTAGGCAACAATCCATATGTTGTGGAAACTTTGAAAAAGGATCCTACGTGCGACAAAAATGAAGCGTTAGTCGAGATTTATAAGAAATTGCATCCGGGTGAGCCTCCTACTTTGGAAAATGCTGAGCAGCTTATAAAATTGATTTTTTTTGATAATAAACGTTATGATTTAGCCAGTGTAGGGCGTTATAAATTAAACAAAAAACTAGGCTGGCGTAATCGCCTGCGTGGAACAGTACTCGCGGAGCCTCTGCTTAATAAAAATGGTAAAACTATCCTGCCGGCTGGCAGTGAAATGGATGAGAAGAATTTAGATAAAGTAGAGGCTAGTGGAGTTTATCGCGGATGGTGGAATCGCTTGCAGGGTACTGTGCTTAAGGAGCCTCTGGTGAAAGACGGTAAAATTATCCTTGATAAAGGTGCTGAAATGAATGAGGATAATTTAGAGAAAGTGGATGCCAGTGGAATCTTTGAAAAAGAAGAATTTGGCAAGATCAAAGTGCAGCATAAAGACGGCGAAATGGTGATGCTGTTCACTGTTGGAATCCATGAAAGTAGATGGACGGTAAAAAAAGCAGATATATTAGTTTCCTTTAATTATCTTCTTAACTTAATGGATGGTTATGGCAAAGGTGACGATATTGACCATTTGGGAAACCGTCGTGTGAGATGCGTTGGCGAATTGTTGCAGAATCAATTCCGTATTGGTCTGGCACGCATGGAAAGAGTCGTTAAGGAGCGTATGACTATTCAGGATACTGAAGTCATTACTCCGCAGGCACTTATAAATATACGTCCGGTGGTGGCTGCAATTAAGGAGTTTTTCGGCAGCAGCCAGTTGTCACAGTTTATGGATCAGAACAATCCGCTGGCAGAATTGACCCATAAGCGGCGTCTATCAGCACTTGGGCCTGGAGGGTTAAGTCGTGAGCGGGCAGGTTATGAAGTTCGCGATGTACATAATTCACACTATGGACGCATGTGCCCGATAGAGACGCCCGAAGGTCCTAACATCGGGCTGATAGGTTCTTTGTCCACTTATGCAATAATAAATAAATACGGATTTATGGAGACTCCTTATCGCCGTGTTGATAAGAAAAATAAGAGAGTAACAGATGATGTTGTTTATATGACAGCTGATGAAGAGGACAAATATATTGTGGCACAAGCAAATGAGCCATTGGATGAAAACGGTTATTTCTTAGGTGAACGTGTTACAGCACGGTTTAAGGATGATGTACTTTCTCTGTCACCTGATAGAGTTGATCTGATGGACGTCTCCCCTAAGCAGGTAGTATCTATTGCTACGGCGCTGATTCCATTTCTAGAAAATGATGATGCCAATAGAGCTCTCATGGGAGCAAATATGCAGCGTCAGGCAGTGCCACTGCTTTGTACTCAGGCGCCTATAATTGGCACTGGGATGGAATATAAGGTAGCAGCTGATTCTGGGGTTTGCGTACTTGCGCAACGTGCCGGTGTCGTAGAGAGGGTCGTAGGCAATGAGATTTGTGTACGTGCAAGAAATGGTGAAACGGATGTATATCCTCTGCTGAAATTTATGCGTTCCAATCAGGGAACATGTATAAATCAGCGTCCTATTGTGTCAAGGGGCGATAAGGTTAACGCAGGACAGGTTTTGGCAGATGGTCCTGCTACAGATCATGGGGAACTTGCTCTGGGACATAACATTATAGTAGCGTATATGCCTTGGGAAGGATATAATTACGAGGACGCTATTTTATTAAGCGAAGATTTGGTAAAAGACGATATTTTCACTTCAATACATATTGAAGAATACGATTGCGATGCCCGGGATACTAAGCTGGGAAAAGAAGAGATTACTCGGGAGATTCTAAATGTTTCAGAGGATTCACTAAAAGATTTGGATGAGAGTGGAATTATCCGTATAGGGGCAGAGGTTCGCCCTGGAGATATTCTGGTGGGTAAAGTTACTCCAAAAGGAGAAACCGAATTAACCGCAGAAGAACGTTTGCTGAGAGCTATTTTTGGCGAAAAAGCCCGCGAAGTGCGAGATAGCTCTTTACGTGTACCTCATGGAGAAGCTGGCAAGATTGTCAGCGTTAAGGTTTTCAGTCGCGAAAATGGAGATGATTTACCGCTAGGAGTCAATGAACAGGTACGGGTATATATTGCCAAGAAACGCAAGATTTCCGAAGGCGACAAAATGGCAGGGCGCCATGGTAATAAAGGTGTTGTTTCCCGTATTATGGCCCGTGAAGATATGCCGTTTCTTCCTAGCGGCGAGCCGGTACATATTGTTTTGAATCCATTAGGTGTACCTTCTCGTATGAACATAGGTCAGATTTTGGAAAATCACTTGGGATGGGCTGCCCGTGCTTTAGGTATGGAGATAGCTGGTAATGCTAAGGGTTTGGCAAAGCGATTGAATAAATTCGGTTATGATACGAAAAAATATGGGATACCAGAAACAGTAGAGATTGATAAATTCGGTGATCAGAGTATACGGGCAGTGCAGATTTCTGCACCTGTATTTGATGGTGCCCGTGAACAGGATATTGCCGAGGCATTGGAACTGGCTGGCATTGACCACACTGGAAAAACGGTTTTGTATGATGGGCGCACGGGCGAACCTTTTGACAACAAGGTTGCCGTGGGACTGACATATATGATGAAGTTGCATCATTTGGTTGATGATAAAATTCATGCCCGTAGTACTGGCCCGTATTCACTTGTTACTCAACAGCCTTTGGGAGGCAAGGCACAGTTTGGCGGACAGAGGTTTGGCGAGATGGAAGTCTGGGCACTTGAAGCTTATGGTGCCGCATACACTCTTCAGGAAATTTTAACAGTAAAATCGGATGATGTTGTAGGACGTGCCAAAACATATGAAGCGATAGTAAAAGGAGAAAATGTTCCCGATCCTGGCATTCCGGAATCATTTAAGGTATTGGTGAAGGAACTGCAGAGTATTGCTCTTGACATTACGGTGCTTGATGACAATGAGGATGAAATCGTTTTGGGAGAGAATGATGATAATATAGTGGAAACTGCTCGTGAAGTCGGTGTAGATATTCAAGGACAGCAGGAAACTTTCAAAAAGGAGCAATCGCTTGAAGATTATGGCGATGTTGATCCGACTGATGATCCAATTGCTGAATTGGGGAATTTTACCATTTCTGACGATGAAGATGAAGAACAGACAGATAATATGACAGAAGGGAGCGATTGATTCATGTTAGATGTAAATGATTTTGAATCTATACGCATCGGTTTGGCTTCTCCAGACAAAATTAGGTCATGGTCTTATGGCGAAGTAAAGAAACCGGAAACCATCAATTACAGGACATTAAAACCGGAACGTGATGGGTTATTCTGCGAGAGAATATTCGGGCCGACTAAGGACTGGGCATGCCATTGTGGCAAATATAATAGAATCCGTTATAAAGGTATTATATGTGACAAATGCGGCGTCGAGGTAACTCGCAGCAAAGTGCGGCGCGACCGCATGGGGCATATTGAGTTGGCAACCCCGGTATCGCATATATGGTATTTTAAAGGGATACCAAGTCGTATGGGACTTATCTTGGATATTTCACCGCGCAGTTTGGAAAAGGTATTATATTTTGCTAGTTATATAGTATTGGATCCAGGGGATACGTCTTTGGAGAAAAAACAGTTACTTAGCGAAAGTGAATACGCTGAGTACAGGGATAAGTATGGCAACAGTTTTATAGCAGATATGGGAGCTTCAGTAATAAAACAGTTGTTGGAAGAGATAGATCTGGAAAAGCTGACTAAAGAATTACGGGAAGAAGTAAAAGAATCCAGTGGGCAAAGGAAGATACGTGCCGTACGTCGTTTAGAAGTATGTGAGGCATTTTTGAAATCTGGAAATCGTCCTGAGTGGATGGTTTTAGACGTTATTCCGGTTATTCCGCCGGAATTGCGACCGATGGTACAACTGGATGGCGGTCGTTTTGCAACTTCGGATTTAAACGATTTATATCGCCGTGTAATTAATCGTAATAACCGTTTAAAACGTTTGCTAGAGTTGCATGCCCCTGATATTATCATCCGTAACGAGAAGCGTATGCTGCAGGAGGCAGTGGATGCTTTAATAGATAATGGACGTCGTGGACGCCCTGTTACCGGTTCTGGAAATAGGGCCCTTAAATCCTTATCCGATATGCTTAAGGGGAAACAGGGACGTTTCCGCCAGAATCTTTTGGGTAAGCGCGTTGACTATTCCGGACGTTCAGTAATTGTTGTTGGGCCAGAACTAAAAATGCATCAGTGCGGGTTACCGAAGGAAATGGCGCTCGAATTTTTTAAACCTTTTATGATGAAGCGCCTTGTGAATAGTGGGGAAGCTTCCAATATAAAAAGTGCCAAACGTATGGTGGAACGTGCCGATAAAAAGATTTGGGATATACTGGAAGAAGTTATCAAAGAGCATCCCGTGCTTTTAAATCGCGCACCGACGTTGCATAGGCTTGGCATTCAGGCATTTGAACCAATTTTATCCGAAGGACGTGCTATTAAACTGCATCCGTTGGTATGTACAGCGTATAATGCTGATTTCGACGGTGATCAGATGGCTGTTCATCTGCCTCTTTCCGTTGAAGCTCAGGCTGAAGCGCGTATGTTAATGATGTCTGTAAATAATATCTTGGCACCTAAAGATGGTAAACCTGTAGCAGTGCCTACACAGGATATGGTATTGGGTTCTTACTATTTAACTATCGTTAAAGAAGGTGCCAAAGGAGAAGGTATGCGCTTTTGCAGTGTTGATGAGGCCCAGCTAGCTTATTTCCATGGAATAATTGAACTGCAAGCTCAGATTAAAGTATATGTTCCCAATGATCAGATTTTTGCGGAAAAGAAAAACGAAGGGATGAGCCTGGTTGTCACAACAGTGGGTAATACCATATTTAATGGTGAATTGCCAATTGAAATGCGCTATTACCACAAGGAGACCAATGCTGACGGGCAGGAAGAATGGCATTTAGGCCAGCTTATTGATAAGAAAGAACTGGGCAAACTTGTTGCAAAAGCTCATAAGTTATACGGAAACCTTAAGACCGCCGAAGTTCTTGATATAGTTAAAAAAATTGGTTATGAGAGCGCTTGCAAGGCAGGCATTTCTATAGCTACTTCCGACATTCAGATTCCTGAAGAAAAAGGAGAAATCTTAGATGATACAGAGAGAGAGGTTGATAAGACCGAAAGACTGTACCGCCGTGGTTTAATGAGTGCTGATGAACGTTATCGCAAGGTAATTCAATTGTGGAGCGAGGCTACGGAAAAGGTTACGGAAAAACTGATGGATACTACTATGGATAAATTCAATTCAGTGTATATGATGGCTAATTCCGGCGCTCGTGGTAATGTACAGCAAATTCGGCAGCTGGCTGGTATGCGCGGACTTATGGCCGATCCGTCTGGAAGGATTATTGACCGTCCGATTAAGGCTAATTTTCGAGAGGGACTGACTATTCTGGAATATTTTATATCAACCCATGGTGCCCGTAAGGGGTTGGCAGATACTGCACTGCGTACTGCAGATTCAGGTTATTTAACACGCCGGCTTGTTGACGTGGCACAGGATGTTATTGTGCGTGAGGATGACTGCGATATTACAGAAATGAATATTGTCAGGGAACTCAACCATCTGTATAAACATGAGTTGGGCAGAAGCCAAGAAATGGTTCGTGAAGAAGTTCTTGGAGGAACATTGGCTTCTATAGTTTTTGATAAAGATGGTAATATTATTGCTGAGGCTGATACAAATATTACAAAAGAACTCTTTGATAAACTGTTGGACGCAGGAGTAGAGGAAATAGAATTATATTGTGCCGATGATAGCAGTGAAAAAGAAGGTGTACATATTAATGTCAGCAAAGAATTTACCGACAGTGTTTTGCAAAATATCATGAAGAATAATTTCGAGGGCAAAGAGATAGCCGAACCCATAGTCAATATTAACGGTGACGTTTTGGTAAAAGAAGGGGCAACCCTGACTTCCAAGGTAATCAAAGCAATATTGGCTGACGGAACAGTGAGGGAATTGCGTGTACGTAATAACGAGATTGCAGGAATAGAAGTAGAAGCTATTACTGAAGGTAAAAATAAACAGAATGTTATAGAATCTCTGCATGATCGTATAGTTGGGCGCAATTTAGCAGAGGATATTTACGATAAAAAAGGCAAGAAAGTACTGTACCACGTAAATGATTATATTACGGAGGAAATGGCTGATGCTATCTGTAAACTGCGTATAAAGGTTAAAATTCGCAGTGTGCTTACCTGTAAATCAAAATTTGGTGTCTGCCGTAAGTGCTATGGGCGCAATTTAGCAACGGGTAAAAACGTGGATGTAGGAGAAGCAGTAGGTACTATTGCAGCTCAGTCGATAGGAGAGCCGGGAACCCAGCTTACTATGCGTACTTTCCATACTGGCGGTGTTGCAGGCGGTGATGATATTACTCAAGGCTTGCCACGTGTAGAAGAACTGTTTGAAGCGCGTAAGCCTAAACATCCGGGACTTTTATGCGAAGTTGATGGTCAAGCAAAAATCACTGAAGAAAGCGGTAATCGGCATGTCATTGTGGAAACTGAAGATGGGAAAAGTGAATCGTATTCAATTCCGTACGGTGCTAAGTTAGCAATTCAAGATGGCGATATTGTGAAAAAGGGTGACAGGTTGACGGAAGGATCACTAAATCCGCATGATGTATTGCGTATTAGTGGCGTTGAAGCGGCTCAGCGCTATCTGGTACAACAGGTAGTAGGAGTTTATAAATCTCAGGGTGTAGATATTAACAGTAAGCACATTGAAGTAATTGTACGGCAGATGATGCGTAAAGTGCGCATTGAAGAATCTGGAAATACCATTATGCTGCCAGGTGATGATGTGAATGTCAGCGAATTTGAAGAACAGAATGCGCAGATCGAAAAAGAAGGTAAGGAACCTGCTAAAGGACGTAAAATTCTCCTAGGAATCACAAAAGCATCTTTGGCCACAGATTCTTTCCTTTCCGCTGCATCTTTCCAAGAGACTACTCGTGTACTTACTGATGCAGCAATTAAAGGAAAGGTTGATCCGCTGCTAGGACTGAAAGAAAATGTTATAATTGGCAAACTAATTCCTGCTGGTACTGGAATGACCCGTTATCGCAATATTAAAATCAAATACAATACCGATAAATAGTAATAAGAAAAAGGTAATAAAAAGGACTCCAGCCTTTGAAACGCTGGAGTCCTTTTTTAGTTAATTCAAATATTTTACGGGTCTAAACGCCTCAATGTAGAGGTTAAAAAAGCTCTGATAAATAGTTGATGAATAAATTTGCCGTAACGGAATGATAATGCTTTTTAGTCCAGATTATGGCACTGGAAGCAGTCATTTCATCATCGTCTGCGTAACATATTTGCAGGTCAGATGCATTTATAAGATAAGCGGCCGTTTCTGGGATTATGGCAAGCTCTAATCCTGATTTAGCCTATTCCAGCAGTGGCATGATGTCATCACATTTGCATAAAAAATTAGGTGTACGGTGATACTTGCGGAATATTTTTTTGAGCAATGTTTCGTATTTACGATGGATCAATAATTGGTGGGTTGTCAGTTCTGAAATATGGACTGGCCTGTTTTTAGGAAGACCATAACTGTCAGCAGCTATAATTACCAGTTTTTCCTCTGGAAGAGGAAAACTGTCAAAATTATTACTATCAAAGGGATGACGTACAATACCTACTTCAATAACACCTTTTTCTAGCAGTTCGGTAATTCGGTTAGTTGCCCCGATATAGAGTTCATATCTTGTTAGCGGGTATTTTTGCTGAAAATAAGTAAGTAGTTTTGGTAATAATATGGAACTGGCTGATGCTACGGTTCTTAAAGCTAAAATATCGAAAGAAGTGGAATTAAAGCTAAGTACTTCTTGCAAAGAGTGGTCAGTGAGATTTAAAATTTCCTGTACCTTGTTTACAAGTAACTTGCCGGCTTCGGTAAGGTGCAAACTACGCCCTTTTCTGTCAAAAAGACAGATGCCAAGTTCTGTTTTAATCTGTTTAATCTGGCGGCTTAGGGGCGGCTGGGCCATATGTAGCAGTCTGGCAGCTGCCGTTATATTGCATGTTTCTGTTACTGTTAGGAAATAGCGCATCTGTTGTAGATCCATAAAATCACCATACCTTTAAAGTATTAAATGCACTAAAAATAGTATTTTAAATATAGTTAAAATGCTAATATAATAATAAGTGTAATAGGAAGGCCGATTGTAAAATGAAGTTGAACAGTTAAAAAATCCATAGCGATTGAATCCGTGGTAGAATAGAGCTCACACACAAAACCCTATCGATGAGGACAATCACTATGGACTACCCACATTCTATTACAGATGCGGAGAAGCGCAAGAAGGGAAAACATCTGACGGACATCGACCGAGGCATAATCCAAGCCCTTAACAGAGAGGGAATGAGCCTTCAGAAGATAGCAGGACATATAGGCTGTTCTCCATCCACCGTTTTAAATTAGCTGAGGCGAGGGACGCCACCCCGAAAGAGCAATCGTGGACGGATACCTGGGTACTCCGCGAAGCATGGCAGTGAAGTTTATCAAGCCAACCGCACACGTTCTCGTCGCAAGCATCGAGTAACTATGTGTACTACATTCGTCAACTGGTGTATCGAAATGATACGGACAAAAGACTGGTCGATTGATGCCTGTGTCGGATATGCAAAGCTACATAAGCTGTTCCCAAGGACAGAGATTGTCTGCACCCACACGATGTATAACGCTGTTTGGGCTGGGCTTATCTCTATTACGCCGACAGACCTCACGGAAGCACTGAAGCGTAAGCAAAGAACAGAGAAACGGTCACGGGAACACAAACGCAAATACGGTGAAAATATCGACAGCCGTGATGAAATCGCCGAAAAACGCATAGAGTTCGGGCATTGGGAGGGCTATACGGTGGTCGGTACTCGTGACGGCGGTGGAGCAGCAACGCTAACGCTGACTGAGAAAATGACTGAGAACCACATTGCCATCAAGATAGCTGGAAAGACAGCAAAAGCAGTGGAAACGGCAATGCAGGGGCTTCGTGAGGAATACGGATATAAGTTCGCACAGGTCTTTAAGACAATCACCGTGGATAATGGCTCTGAGTTTGTCACCTTTGCTTCACTCTCTGAATGGGGAACGAAAGTGTATTACGCACATCTCTATTCCTCCTGGGAACGTCCTCAGAATGAGCGCAGCAATGGTTTGTATCGGCGATACGCACCGAAAGGTCAATCAATGGATAACTTATCCGATGAGGACGTGGAACACGCTGCTGACTTGATCTATGGACTGCTTCGTAAGGAACTGGGCTACCGTACACCGGAAGAACTCTTTGACCCTGCCAAATGGCTCTGCTGTTAGGTAATCAAGCCCAGCTAAGCTGGACTCTATTAAACTCTTACACGGATGTGTTCAACTTGTACCTGCAATTTTCGAGTGTAATAGGAATGAAAAGTTAAGTTGAAATAGTAAAAATTAAGATAAATAATTTTATATTTATTTAGTTTTAAACGAAGCAAAGCTGTTGTGGAGTTTTTCTTGAATATCTGCCGTTATATTGAAACGGCAGATATTCTACTATTAGGATATTAATTGTGCGATATTATTTATGTATGGTATACTTATAACTAAGGGTATCAAGAAAGGGTGTTCGTAAATGGAACTATCAACTATGCATATTGCAAGTTTGGTTGCTACTTTCATAGTAACATTGCTGCCAGGTATCATTGCGTCTCGCAAAATAAAATCTGCCGATGATTATAGTGTAGGTGGACGCAGTTCCAGTGCGATGCTGGTAGCCGGAGGTATTATCGGAACTATAGTAGGAGGAGCGGCTACAGTTGGGACAGCGCAATTAGGCTTTAATTTGGGGCTGACAGCTTGGTGGTTTACTTTAGGCGGCGGCATCGGTTTACTTATAATGGCGTTTTTTTATGCTGTTCCATTACGTCAGAGCGGACTTA